>JFJP01018737.1_pt1 | contig 12835 bp, 10 predicted proteins | sample 431651 | NCBI WGS metagenome assembly JFJP01 (sample SAMN02602958, study PRJNA72255) | Microbial mat metagenome, whole genome shotgun sequencing project. | biome: fresh water; feature: sink hole; material: water; isolation source: purple microbial (photo- and chemosynthetic) mats found in... | reverse complement strand
ACCGCGTAAAAACGCGTCACCAGTGTTGATATCCAACTACTTCTCATGGTCTTCTCCCCCTCTTTCGTGATGCTACTCACAGTTTTGCGCCACACGACGCCAATCGACTACATATCTTCTCTATACGGCAACTTATTCCACGACGTTAAACAAAAACACAAAAGCCCCGACATCAGGATGTCAGGGTAAAACAAAACGGCAATAATTTCCCCTACTGGGCGATGGGGTCCTGGATAGATCGTCTACTCGACTCGACTTGCGATAAGCATAATCCGCCCTCATGTGCTCGATCCTCCTTGATACGAACTTTTCCACTCGTGCAACCTTCCCGGCGAACACAATCCTTGTAGACGCCTCAAAGTCTTCTCTCTCCGTTTCGGTAATCTTTGGCCGACGCTAAAATTAATTCCCACGCTACCATTGAAAGCAGGTTTGGTGCCACAGTGTGATCGGCAAGGGTTGCCGTTTTCCTGCCTCCCTTCACGTAGTTCGGCGATTTTCAATAGACCTGCCCCTCCGGTTGGTGCTGGGGTTGCCCCCAAGCTCATTCTGTAGCATTGAATGAACGTTCTCATTTTCGCAAAACATAGGGTCATGCGCAACTAAAAACGTCACCAACGCAATAAATTCCAGGGTGTGCGCTTTTCGTAAGTAGCTGCCTGTAATCGAATATCCAATATCCAACGGTTTCGTTGTGGTTGTAAAAATGAAAAATGGCGAGACGCCCCGGTCATCGGTCAGTGTCAGGCGTATTCGGGGGGTAGGGTGCCTTCCTCGCGATAACGGGTGAGTTTGTTGCGGAGGGTGCGGATGCTGACTCCCAGGATGTCGGCGGCCTGGTTGCGTTGTCCGCCCGTCTGCGCGAGTGCCTTGAGGATGGTCTGACGCTCAAGCGTATCGAGGTTGAGTGTGGTGTCGCCGGTTTCGCCAGATGCTTGAGGGGGGCGATTGATGGACGTGTCGCCGTGGGGGTCCGTGATCGGGGCAGGCTGTGCGGCTGAACCCTCGCTTGGCGTGGCAGGCGATGCGGGGGCGGATGCCATAGGCTGCATGACGGGCACGGGGGCAGGGCAGGGGGGGGGATACGTCCCGCGCATCTCGGGGGGCAGCATCTCGGGGGTCAATTCCGGGCCCGTTTCCATGACACAGAGGCGCTCGACCAGATGCTCAAGTTCGCGCACATTTCCCGGCCATGGGTAGCGGGCGAGCAAGGCCAGTGTATCCGGATGGAAGCGCAGGCGGGCCGCCTTGCTGTCGGCCTTTCCCTGGCGACGTTCCAAAAAGGCGTTGGCTAGAACGGGAATGTCTTCCGGACGCTCCCGCAGCGAGGCGACCTGGATCGGGACCACATTGAGGCGGTAGTACAGATCCTGCCTGAACCCGCCCGCCTTGACGTACTGCTCCAGATTGCGGTTGGTGGTGGCGATCAGCCTGCATTCCGTGCGCAGGGTGCGGGTTCCGCCGACCCGTTCGAACTCCCGTTCCTGGATGACGCGCAGCAGTTTGGCCTGCAGGTTCAGTGGCATCTCACTGATCTCATCCAGCAGCAAGGTTCCGTTGCCCGCCAGTTCAAAGCGACCCAGCCTCCGGTTAATCGCGCCCGTGAACGCGCCTTTTTCATGCCCGAACAGTTCGCTGTCGGCCAGTGCCTCGGGCACGGCCGCGCAATTCATGCGGACAAACGGGCGTTTGCGGTATTCGCCGACATTGTGGATGGCCTGAGCCACCAGTTCCTTGCCGGTTCCGCTTTCCCCTGAAATAAGGACCGTTGATGAGGACGCGGCTACCCGCTCGATCTGCTGGAGCAGTTTGGACATCGAGGGGGATTGCCCGAGCAGTTGCCGACCGCCCGGCAGGGTCCAGCCGAGTTCCTCCTTGAGGTAGTCGTTCTGCGCATTGAGTTGCACCCACTCCCTGGCCCGTTTCAGAACGACTTCGACCTGTTCCGGTGAGAATGGTTTCATCAGGAAGTCGATGGCGCCGAGTTTCATCGCTTCAACGGCCTGTTCGACGGTGCCGAACGCCGTTACCATGACCGTCAGCGTGGCCACCCCGGCCCCTTGTTTCCAGCGCAGCAGGTCCATGCCGCTCATGACGGGCATCTTGATGTCCACGAACGCCATATCGAACTCGCGCTCTTCCATCAGTTTCCGGGCCTGTGCCCCGTTGCTGGCCTGGACGACCTCGATGCCAGCCCGCGTGAGTGTCTCCACCACGAATTCGCGCATCAGCAGATCGTCGTCAACAACCAGTACGGTTTCGATACTTGTGATCATTCGCCCACTCCCTTCTTGGCCAGTTCAATCGTGAATTCGGTACCTTCCCCGGGGACGCTTGCCACGGCAATGTCGCCTCCATGCATATCGATGATCTTGCGGGTCAGGGAAAGCCCGAGGCCGGTGCCGCCCTCCTTGGTGGTAAAGAACGGATCGAAGACCTTGGCAACCTGCTCCGGGGGCATGCCGCAACCGGTGTCGCGGATGTGCAGGATGACGGAGGTCGCACTCTGTGTGGCGCAGATATGGACGGACTGCGAGGGCTGGCAGGCCTCGATGGCATTGATGCCGAGATTCAGCAGGGCCTGCATGACCTGGCGGTGATCGCAGCGCAGGGTCATGGCCGGGGCGGGGGGCACGATCGTCAGGCTGACGCTGGCCCGCGCGGCCCGGTCCTCGAGGGTTTCCCGGCAATATTCAAACAGCGTGGCGACCGGGATCTCGGTCGTCATCAGGCGCATCGGGCGGGCGTAGGTGAGCAGGTTGGTGATGACGTAATTGAGGTTCTGCGCACCCGCGACAATACGCTCGGCCAGTTGCAGCGGGGCGGGCATATCGGCCAGGTCGCGCCGCAGCAGGCGCGCAAACCCCTCGATGGTGCCGAGCGGGTTGCGGATCTCGTGGGCGACGCTGGCGGCCATCTCGCCGAGGGCTGCCAGGCGTTCATGGCTTTGCAAGCGTTTCTCGAGGCGGCGGATTTCGGTGATATCGCGCAGATTGCAGATGGCACCCAGAATGTTCTTGCCGGATCCGGTGACGGGGGCAAGGCTGAACAGCAGGTTGTGCACGCTGCCGTCGGGCTGTCGCAGGCTCCAGGGCTGGTCGAGCACCGGGGTGTCACCGCCCAGGACGCGGGCCAGCAGGGCGTCGGCATCCGGAATCGTGATCAGGTCACTGAAGCGTGCTTTTTCCGCATCCGGCTGGCTCCGCTCCAGCAGGTGTGCCGCTGCCTGGTTGCAGCGCTCGACGCATCCGTCTAGGCCGATCACCAGCAGACCGTCGGTCATGCTTTCGAGAACGCTGCCGAGGCGGCTGGAAACCTGGTGCAGTTCCTGGTTCTTGGCCGTCAATTCGCGGTTGCGTTCCTGCAAGGCACTGTTCGAGCGGGCAAGGTCCTGCTCCAGCGCGCGGTAGGCGGTTTCGAGCTGCCGACTCTGGCGCTCGAAAATCTCGAAGGCGGCCTGCACGGAGGCGAGGGCGCTGGCATCGGCCGTTTCCGGATGCCGCAGGGGGGGGGCTGTCCGCTTGCGTCGCGCCGATGTTTTTTCCTGTGTTGTCGCTGTCGTCATGGCGTTTCCTTCAGGGTGCATCATCGCCCCCGGCGCTGATGCGGTACTCACGCTCCTGGATCATGACCTGTTCCATGATGGTGCTGAGCGATTGCATCGCCTGCACGGTCTCCTCGGTGGCTTGAGGTGCCCCGGCGTTGGCCCCGGCCACCTGCCGCAGGGCCTCGCCCAGGGCCTCGGCATGTTTCTCGGCCTGGCGCAGCAACTCGGTACGTTCGTGCAGCGAGGGGGCCGTGCGCAGCCGGGTGTAGACCTTGCAGATCGCCAGCCCCTGTGCTTCTGCCGTCTGGATATGTTCAAGGATATTCATCGTGGAAGTTCCTATAGGACGGACTGCCTGGCCCGCATCGCGATCTGTTCGGCGTTACGCATCTTTTCCTGCAGGGTTTCCAGCGGCAGCAGGGTGCCTTGGGGAGTTCCCTTCGCGCTGGTCACCGCTTGACGATTCATCCAGGAGACCACCTGTTCCGCCGGTTCACGGGCCAGGATATGCTCCAGTGTCTTCACCCGCAACGGGTCGAGCGGGATGTGCTTGCTCCAGTGCGGATCGGCGGCAATGCGGGTCAGCATCTTGTCGATCTCGTCGAATTCGCCTCGCTCCAGCAAGACCTTGAAGGCTGCGTCGACAATGGCTTCCATCAGGTACGGCGATGGTGCGGCCGGCGCGGGGCGGGAGGCTCCCGGCGGCTTGAGTTGGATCGTGCCAGCGTCCGGGACCAGGATGCCGAAGAGGTATGGCAGCACGTCTCCCCCCGGGGGACCGCAGGTCTGGCGCCAGCGCCGTACGGCCTCGCGGTGTTGCCCGTGCCGCAGGGCGATGGCCGCCCACAGCGGGCCGGATTCCGGCCAGACATCGGACCATTGCACCAGGCCGTTGATCGTGCGCAGCAGGTGGTTGGCCTCCTTGTCCTGCCCCATGGTCAGCATTGTCCGTGCCTGTCCCAGGGTGGCTTCCGCCGTGGCTTTCTGGATGTCGGTGGTGCGCTGGATCTGCAGGGAGCTAAGCAGGATCACATGGCGGTAGTATTTCTGGGCGACCGCCGGCAATTCGAACGCTTCCAATCGCCGGGCCACGGTGAGCAGGCTGTTGATATTGCGCGGATCGCGGGGGAAGCGCAGGGTGGCCCCGACCACGACGCCGACCAGGTCGGCCGCCGCCAGGGGGTACTCCTCCAATACGGAAAGGAGCATGAACTGGGCGTTTCCCGCCATGACCCGGTCATCCGGATGCAGGGTGATCAGGTCGTGCAGGTTCTTGACCAATGCCCGCTTGTCCCCCTGCTTCTCGGCCAGTTGCGCCTGCAGGTGCAGGCGCCTGGCATGGAGCTGGCGAGTGGCCTCGCCGCTGGCTGCGGTCTTGAGGTAGTGGGTGGCGCGGTCCCAATCCTTGAGGGCAATCGCGAGTTCAGCACCCCGGATGAGCACATCCTGCCGGGGGAGGCGCCCTTGTGCCGCCAGGCGGGCATGCTCATCGACGGCCGCCAGCAGCACCTTCTGGCGCGCTTCATCGGTGACGGTCTCGAGCTGAAGGGTCAGATTCTCCAGGGCCTGCGATTCCATGACCGGATCGGCCAGCATCACCAGGCGAATCCGATCCATGTCCTCGTGCCGCTGCTGGGTGTTGAAAATATCAAGCAGCAGGGCGGCGGCGGCACCACGCCCGGGTGCTCCCTTTTTGTCGATGGCCTTGGTCAGTTCCTGAATGGCGAGTTCCTGGTCCTGACGCCGAAGCGCCAGTTTGGCTTTCGAGAGCATGGCTTCGGCCTCGAAGCTGACGGAGCCGCATTGGGCCTGGTTTCCCGAATCAACGTCCAACTGATCCTCGATCAGTTTCTGCAGGGCAGCGCCCGTCTCCCCGGAATAGCGGACCAGGGAGCAGGCGGCGAGCCAGTCGTTGTCTTCGAGGGCCATCCATAGGACGGCCAGCCGTTGTCGGCGCACATAGCAGAGTTGCTTGTCGTCGGTGGCAATCTTCTCCAGATCAGCCAATGCCGAGAGGGCCGATTCCCGCTCCCTGATCGCCAGCAACGCCTCGAATTCGGCAGCCAGCATATTGAAGGATTTCGCGGTCACAGGGGCCCCTTCCTCGGGTTTCCCGTAGGTTTTTGCAAAATCCCATAACTCGCGGTTGGCGGTCATGCCGGCGAGCCGCAGGGCGGTCTCGATGAGTAGTTGCCGCTGTTGCGGATCCTGGATTGGCAGTTTCTGGAGCGCCAGGATATATTCAGCCGCCATGCGGTAGCGTTGCTCTGCCGTTTGCCAGTTGTTGTCGGTCATCAGGAAGTTGATCATGCCGAGGATGGCGCGGATCTGCTCGGTGTCGTCACTGGCCTGGTCGATGGCCCATCCATAATACTGGAAGGCGCGTTGGACATCACCGGCCTGTTCGCGCTTGATTGCCCGGTCGATGTAGGTGTCGACGTGTGCCACCATCTCGTAATTCAGGTAGTTGACGACAAGCGTGTAGCAGAGGGTGCCGGAGGCGGCGAGTCCCAGGCCGATCATCGATAACGCGATGAAGGCGGGCCATCCGCTCCAGTGGTGGTGGGCGGGATGTTCAACAGGGGTTTCCATGCGATGCTCCTTCCTGTGGCGTGCGTGCAAAACGCAATAGATCCAGAAGCTGGGTCCGTTCGGCAGCGCCCGTCAGGCGCCGGGCGGCGGCATCAAGGGCGTCGGGATCGTTGAGCACATCGACGTAGCGCCCGACACCTTCGCCGAAATGCTGTCTTGCCGCCGGTGTCCTGGCCAGCAGGCACAGCCTTCCCCCCTGGGCGGAGAGCCAGCCCGCCCAGGCACAGATCCCGCGCATGACCGTCTCGCTGGCATCCTCCACCTTGCCGGCATCGAGAACCACCCAGCGCTCCCCGCGTGCCGCTCGCAACAGCCGTGCCAGGCGCGTTTCGCTGAAACGTCCCTGGATACGTATCCTGCGGAATCGCCCGATGCGCCGCTCGACCGTCGAAAGGGGAACAACAGGAGTCCTGGGTGCGGCCGGGATCAGTGCGTCCTGCAATTGGGCGGCCGTCACCGGCTTCTGGATGACCCGCTCGATCATCAGCTCGCGGCACCGCTCCTCGGTGAGTTGCTCGGATTCGGCGGTCATGAAGATGACCGGCTCGCGATAGCCACGCTTGCGCATGGCGGCAACGACATCCGTCCCGAATCCGTCGGGCAGGCGATAGTCCATCAGTACCAACCGGGGTTTCAGGCTTGCCCAGGCGGTTTCCGCCTCGCTGCAGTCTTCGGCGCTGTGGACGACGCAGCCGTCGGGGGAAAGCCGTTCAACCTGCCGGCGCAGGGTTGCGCCCAGCAGGGGATCGTCCTCCACCACAAGGATCGTTCCGGTGGCCTCAGAACTCATAGCTGACTCCTTCCGTGTAGCGGGGAATCACCAGGATGGCTCCCGGCACCAACGGGGTCTCGGGGGTCAGGCTGTTAACCTGTGCGATCCAGGGGGCTCGCTCGGCGTTGCCATAAACCATTGGATTGGCGGCGATACTGGTCACGGTGTCGCCCGCCTGGACCTGGTAATACTCGAAGTCGCCGCTGCGGAAAAGCTTCAGTAATTGATCGCGCTGCTTGATCTCGTAGCTGCTTTCCTCCAGATCCTTGACTAGTTTCAGCCGCTGTGCCTCCTGCAGTTTCATCCTGTTTTCAAGAAGTTCAACCTTCAACTCGGATTCCCGTACCTTGGCTGCCATGGCATCCAGGCGCTGCTGCATGGCGACCACCAGCTCCTCGAGGGCCTGGGCCTTGAGGGCGCGCAGTTCCAGTGCCCGCAGGCTGTGCGTGCTGCGATCCTCATCGGCAGCACTCAAGGATCTTGGAATCTCCATCCGGGGCGGCTCGATATTCACGGGTTCGGTCTTCACCGTCTCGATATTCACCGGGTCGATCGGCGGCGCGTCTGTCCTGGGGGGGGCGATCGGCGGGATCTCGACGAGAGGTCCCGGAGCATTCGTCGCAGGGGCGCTCAAGCTGTTCACTTGATTGCTGACGGCGGGCGCCGGCGCGGGGATCGCAGCGCCGACACTGACACTGACGCTGGTGAGCTGGTTGCTGGTCCCTGTATCAGGGTTGGCCCAAACGCCATTGGAAAGCATTAGCAAAACCAGATATGCGACCATCCGGCTGAGCGTCGATGGGGTCATCCTCTTCATGGTCTTTATCCTCGTGCGGGTTGCTCTATTTAGCGACAAATCATGCATATCTTGGATGTTAGCAGGATCGGTGCCACAGCGTCCCCCCCCCCGCGGGTCACTCCTCAACAGCAATTCCGTATTCGGCGATCTTGCGGTGCAGGGAGCTGCGGTGTACCTTGAGAATATCGGCGGCCTTCCCGCGGTGGCCGTTAACCTCACGCAAGACCTTCTCAATCAATCGCTTTTCGTTTTCCGCAAGACTCCTCGGCGCACTGTCTTCGCCGTCCTTGCCAAGTGCTTCTGCTGATGTCGCTGCCGGGCGCAATGGCACGGGAATCCCCATATCCCTGGTATCGATCAGGGTTTCCGTGCAGAGGATCACCCCGCGCTCCACGGCATTGCGCAGTTCGCGGACATTGCCCGGCCATGCATAGTTGCAGAGGGCCTCCATCGCGGCGGGTGTGAACCCTCCGATCTTGCGGCCGGCCGCCAGCTTGCATTGCTGCAGGCATTGTTCAGCCAGCATGGGGATGCTTTCGGGATGCTCACGCAGCGGGGGCAGGGTGAGCGGGAAGACGGATAGCCGGTAGAAGAGGTCTTCCCGGAAGATTCCGTCCCGTACGAGTTTCTGCAGATCCCGGCAGGTGGCGGCGACGATCCGGATATCCACATGGATCACACGGCTACCGCCGACCCGGCGGAATTGCTTGTCCTCGATAACCTTCAGTAGCTTGGCCTGCAGTGCGGGCTCCATATCCCCGATCTCGTCCAGGAACACGGTTCCGCCGTCGGCGATCTCGAGCAGTCCGGGCTTGCTGTTCTTGGCGTCGGTGAAGGCCCCCTTCTCGTAGCCGAAGACTTCGCTCTCCATCAAGGGACCCGGAATGGCGGAACAGTTGACATCGACAAAGGGCTTGTCGGCCCGCGCGCTAAGCCGGTGGATGGCGGAGGCCATCATGCCTTTGCCGGTACCGCTCTCGCCAAGCAGCAGGACCGTGGTGTCCGGGAATTCGGCAATCCTCTGCACCTTGGTGAAAAGCTCGCGCAACGCCCCGCCGCCGATCATGTTGTCCAGCCGCCAGACGTCCCCGCCGGCATTGCCGGCGGCGGTGAGGCGGGAGAGTCCCTCGACCCGCTCCTGCATGGCGACGGCCTGTTCCACGTTGCGGACGATCTTCTCGAGCTGCTCGGTGGCATACGGTTTTGGCAGGTAGTCGTAGGCTCCCGTGCGAATGGCTTGCACGGCAGAGGGCACATCGGCCTGGCCGGTAACGAACACGACATAGGCTCCTTTGGCCAGACCGTGCAATTCCTCCAGGAAATGCATGCTGTCGCCATCCGGGAGTCCCCGGTCCAGGAAGATCAGGTGGAACTGCCCCTCGGCCAGCCGCGAGCGTGCATCGGTCAGTGAATCGCTGGCCTTGACCGAATGCCCCTTGCGCTTGAGCAGGTCGAACATCGCCTTGCGCTGGAGCTCGTCGTCCTCGACGATCAGGATATCCATCAGACATCGCTCCTTTCGGGGGCATCCGCAGCATTATGGCAGGTCAGCGCCACCGTCCATTCCGTGGCACGGGTTGCCGGTGGCTTGGACTGGCAGTCCCCGCCCGCTTGTTGACAAAGGCGGCGAGCCAGGCTCAACCCCAGGCCAAGATGCTTGGGTTTGGTGGTGAAGAAGGGCAGGAAGGCCTGCTCTCGGTTGGCTTCGGGAACCCCGTTGCCGGTATCGGAGATCGTCCATTCGATCCGATGTGCCACCGGCTTCAGGGCAATTCCGACAATACCGCGGGGAGCTGCCTCGCAGGCATTCACCAACACCTCGCGCAGCGCGGTTGTCATGACCTCCGCGACCATGCCGTCCCCGTCGATCTGCTGTCGGAACTCCACATTGGGAAAGCGATGGTTCAGCTCGGAGACGACCCGGGCGGTGATCATCGTGGCTGATTCGGCCGGCTTGGCCGCTTCTGGGGGATCGGCCCAGAACAGGCTTAAACGGTTGGCGATATCGCTCAGCCCATCGCATTCCCGCAGCATCAGCGGGAAATATTCCCGAAGTCCATCCGGGATGGCGGTGCCAGCCTCCTCGTCGATCAGGGTCACCGCCCCGCGAATGCCGGCGGCAATGTTGCGCAACCGGTGCCGCAATACATGCGACATACGCTGCATATCATCATTGCAAAGCTCGCTAGATAAGGCTGAATTCATGGCACTGTTTCATACAAGCGCCCCGCCTGAGTGTCAAGACTTTATAGTAAACCGTCTGGTGCAAGTCAGCATTGTAGGGGTACTCACTAGCAGTTTACGCTATTTTCTTGATCGTCATTGATTAAGGTCAGGATTAGGATTAGGATTAGGATTAGGATTAAGACAAAACCCCCTATAGAAGTGAGAACCCCATGACGTTAAGAAGTGGACTTATTTTTGACATGGACGGTGTGATTGCCGATACCGAAGGCATTAATGCACGCGCCTCGATCCGGGTGTTCGCCGAGCTTTTCAACCTGCACGGGGTGAAGTCGGCTGATTTTGAAGCGGGTATCGGACGGGGGGCTGAGGCGTATATGCGTGCAGCGGCCGAGGTGAACGGTTTGTCTCTGTCAGCGTCCGATATCGCCCGGGCTGTTGATGCCCGGCAGGCCAATCTGTTGTCCATGTTTTCCCATGATCCATTGCCTGCCTTTCCGGGGGTTCTCGACCTGATGAATGACGCGCTTTCCTCGCCGGACTGGGGTGTCGCTATTGCCACCGGTAGCTCGCTGGAGAACACGACCGCTGTGCTGAAGGCGGCCAAGGTGCCATACGCCCAGATGACGGTCATCACCGGATCGGAGTCACACGCGCGCAAACCGGCACCCGATATGTTCCTGGCGGCGGCGGCCAGGATGGGGGTTTGCCCATCCCGGTGTGTCGTGATCGAGGATTCCGTCAGCGGCGTCCAGGCGGCGAAGGCGGCCGGCTCCGTATGCATCGCGGTGACCAACTCGTTCGAGGCGTCCCGGCTTTCGCAGGCCGACCTGATCGTGGACAGCCTGTCGTCGGTTTCCCTGGCAACCCTTGCAGAACTGCTGACGCGCTAACTCAGCGTGATCCGCGGGTCCTGCCGGTCATCCGGCGTGCCGATGCGCGCACTGATTCCGTAGAACGCGTTAACGGCGGGCGGCGCGAAGCATACGACCAGCTCGTTGCGTCCTTTCTTCAGGGATAGCTCAACCTTGTATTGATCGGGATTGAGGGGTGTCTTGCACTCCAGGTCGTTCAGGACAAGGGCCCCGTTAAGCCATAGCTTGAAGGGTGCATTCGCTCCGAATGTCATCATGGCGGTGAGTGCTTCGGTCGCCTGCAGTCCGGTGCGCAAGGCAAAGATTCCGGTCACATCGGCATCCGCTGGTTTTGGCAGCACCCCGAACCCGTTGCGTGGCGGCGCGGGTTGCCAGCCGGTGGCCCGTCCGATGGCGGCCAGACCAATGTTCTTGATGGATTGCCGATCGCCCAGGCGGACCGTCTCCCAGGTTGTGCAATGCAGGGGATGATCGGGATCAACCGGAACCGACGACATCACCGGGAGGCCCATCCCCTCGCTGTCGGTGATGTTGCAGACGGGGAACCGTCCGTGCCCGTAGCTGATGGTTGACGTTTCCAGTTGGGAACGCGCAAACGATGTATGCAATATTACGCGGGAGCCTTTGATGGTCGTCTTGTAGATGCCGATCAAATCCCTGCCGTCCTTGTCCTGCAGCGAGAATCCGGTTGGGAGTCCCTGGCTGACGAGCCTATCCGCCACGTTGGCGTAGGTCAGCTCGATGTTCATGACGCCATTGTCGGCATCACGGCAGGACGAAGGCCTCAGGGCGACGTGTTTCAGGCGCAATCCGGGCTTCACCCCTGGCATCTTATATACCAAGCGTGCCGCCATTCGTGCCAACCGCTTGCCAAGGATGATCTGCCCGCGCCCGCTGACATGGATGCCGTCATCAAGTTCCAGGTCAACTGCGGAGGTCATGTCCAGATGCGGGATTACTGCGGGGAGGTGTCGCTGTTGCTCCTGGATGCTATTCCAGTGCAAGGGATTCTCGGAGCATATATGCCGGCCGATCTGGACGATCATCCACGGCAATGCCGGTAGTCCGGTATCCCGGCGCAAGGCACTGACCAGCGCGATCATCTTTTCCGAGTAAAGCGGTGAAGCGGAGGGACTCGCATCACTTTCGCCCTGGTACCAGAGGACTCCAGCGACGGGCTGTCCCAGTTTTTCGAAACGTCGCATCATGGCCCCGTAAAGGGATGCCCCGCCCCGGTCACGCAAGGCGGGAGACCATTGATCCATGCTGGTGCCGCCATGGGCGCAGGCTATCAAACCCTGTGGAACACCACCACTGCGCCTGAGCATCTCAAGCCCGAAGGCCAGCCCCGGCGAAACGCCCTTGACCAGGCTGGCCCGCTGCGCCTCCAGCGCTGCCGCTGCCGGGCGGTCTGGCCCGTCGCCATATCCGTTGTGGAACCGATCCACGGCTTCTGCGAGAAAGTGCATGCGTTCGCGAGCCAGTCCCCACTCATCACGCATGTAGAACGCCCGTACCAGCGGATGTGGTTTGGGTGCATCCTCCAGGTTGCCGATCCCTTCCATGTTGGACTGCCCTGCCATGATCCACACATCGCCGACAAGGAGATCCTCGATCACGATGCTTTCCGGCTTGCGTTTTCCGGGGATCCTGAATTCGACAATGTATGGACCGCCGGTCGGCAGATCGACGATCCGCGCCTGGAAGTTCCCGCTTGCCGCATCGCCACAAGGCTTCCAGTCATGCCTCGCAAGCACCCGCCCGCGTTTCAGAACCCTGCATTCGACCGTACCCTCGCTGTCGCAGGTACCTTTGACCTGTGCACTTGCCTTGCCTGTAACGTTCCGCTGCAACACCTGCCCCGTCAGCAATCCATGACTAATCTGCATTTCCCAGAATCCTCGTTTCCTCGTTAATTCCACATTCAATCCCGCACACGCTTAATCGGACCCCTTCCGAAGCAACGTGCCCTCGATGCCCTTGGCGATAAAGGTACCGATCAACGCCTGATCTTCCCCTCCCCAGAAATGAACGTCTTTCTGCTGGCGCCATTTATCGAATTCAGG
>JFJP01039710.1_pt1 | contig 12837 bp, 9 predicted proteins | sample 431651 | NCBI WGS metagenome assembly JFJP01 (sample SAMN02602958, study PRJNA72255) | Microbial mat metagenome, whole genome shotgun sequencing project. | biome: fresh water; feature: sink hole; material: water; isolation source: purple microbial (photo- and chemosynthetic) mats found in... | reverse complement strand
ACAACCCCGAGAGAGTCCTTCTGGATCAGCTCATATTTTCCGTCACCAAGGTATTCCAGGAGCCAATCTCGCCATTGATGAACGGTTCTTCTCGTCATATCCAGACCTTTTTTGCTGCCAGAAAGAATTATTTCTTGTTTTAGAGCCCCAAGAATCTCCTTTTCGGAGGGTCGGGAATCTCAACGCGTCAAGAGGAGTGTGTTGCTTTGGCAGAGCATTCAGGTCAGCGACAATCAACCCTACCTGAAACAACACACCGTATTCATGTTCAGCTAGGGTTGCCGCCATCCCCTCTGCGGGTACACAGCAAAAAGACCTGCCGTTATACGCCTTCAACCCCTTCTTCATCTTTAATTCGGCTTTTCAGGGCGTACATGGTTGTCGATCCTGAAGACCAGAACATCAGTTTTCCTTCCTTGACGAGATCATTGGCGAGATTTTTCAAATCACGGGGCTTTGTCTCCGGATCGCATTCATAAAAATCTTTAATATACAGTTGCGGCTTAGGTGAAGTTTGCGCTTTGTCGAGAATGGCGAGTTTGATTGCTTCTTTTGATAATTGCATTGCGAGCCTCCTAAGGATTGTCAAATCAGCAGAAAATCTGCCGAAAAATTGCCAACGGTAATACCTTACGCCTTTTTCAATGCAATTTTTTTGATCATCTGGTGTCTTTGGAAAGATCCTCTTCCAATCGACAGAAATGCTTGCATTTAAAACAGAAAATTTATTAAATCTTTTTTAACTTAAAATAGCAGCTCGTTACAGTATGCTTATTTATTTTTCAATACACAACTGCACTAGGCATTTTTGCTTTTGTCAACTTTGATGAGAAATTTTGATCCCTGGGCAATAGATACCTCTTTATTCCCCTCAAAAATTACCTTTATCGTCCCACAGCTGTTGACCTCAATAATTTTTCCTATCCCCCATTCAGCTTTTGCCTTATGCCGAACGTTTTCACCTTCATATAAATTCAATTTCATGTTTTTCTCCAAGGGTGGTGGATTGTTTGCGCTTTAACAATATAGGTATTAATCAGAAGAAGTCTCTCTTTATTTAACAAAAAAAAGAAGAAAGTAAGGAATGCCCTCGGGGGAAGGAATGAAAACAACAGGGACGATATTGAGAGGGGTCGGGCGGAGATAGCAACTGAGCACCTTCTCAGTCTGCAGCAAACCCAATTATTTGAGCCTCTTGCAAAATGAGGATTTTCGTTCAAAATCAAGGCATGCGAGAAATTTTACCGCAGGCATATGGTTACTATTCGAGGATAAAAGGCTGAGCTTAACGCCCTGGTTGGGCGAAAAAAACATTTAGCAAGAGGCTCATTTTTTAAAATCGACGGAAACAATGCCGTAACGGCGCATTATCCGCTGCAGGGCCTGGCGTTCCAGACCGCAATCGGCGGCGGCATTGGTGACATTGCCATGGTTTCTGCTGAGGAGATTTTGCAGATAACTCTCGGAAAACCGGCTGACAAGTATCGACTTGGCTTTGTTATAGGGAAGGGTGAGCAATTCCTCAAAGCTTCGGCCGCAGGGCAGAGCCGCCTCTTCGCTTTCGGCAAGTCCGAGATCAGCGAGGGTGACATTGCCGCCGGCAGCCGAAAGTACAATGCTCTTGATGGTATTTTGCAGTTCACGGACGTTCCCCGGCCATGACCGCTGGTAAAGATGACGGAGGACCTCCGGGGCAACCCCCAGCTCCTCCCGCCCGTATTGGTGTTTATAAAGTGCAAGAAAGTGGTGCACCAGGAGAGGGACATCCTCCTTCATTTCCTGGAGGTTCGGCATGGTCACGCTGACCACATTGAGACGGTAAAAAAGATCGGCACGGAATTCACCCGTGCGAATTTTCTCTTCCAGATCCTGGTTGGTGGAGGCGACAACCCGGACATCGACCTTAAAGGTCTTGTTCTGACCAAGGGGCTGGATTTCCTTTTCCTGCAGCACCCGCAAGAGTTTCGTCTGCACCTGCACCGGTATATCGGCAATCTCGTCGAGAAGAAGGGTCGAACCGTGCGCTTCGAGAAAGAGCCCCTTTTTTTCCTGAACGGCACCGGTGAAGGCCCCCTTGCTGTAACCGAACAATTCGCTTTCCAGGACATTCTCCGGCAGGGCCGGACAATTGACGGTAATCATCCGCCGCTCCCTGCGGTTGCTGAGGTTATGCAGGGCGCGGGCGGCCAGTTCCTTGCCGGTGCCGCTTTCGCCGCGAATGAGGACGGTGGCGTCGGTATCGGCAACCCTGGCAAGGAGGTCGAGTGCCCGCTTTTGCGCGGCGCTGCGACCGATAAATCCTTCCGGCGGCGCTATATCGTTGAGTTTTTCCGTCAAATGCCGATTGGTGCGCAAAAGGGTCGTACGCTCCAGGCAGTTACGGACGACACGAATGATAAGGTCCTTGTCGAAGGGTTTTTGCAGGAAATCGTAGGCCCCGTCTTTCAAGGCCTGCACCGCCATATCGATGGTCCCATAACCGGTCATAACAATGACGGAAATGGTACGATCATAGGCCTGGATCTTACTGAGCAGCTGCAAGCCATCAAGATCGGGCATCTTAATATCGGTGATGACCAGATCGGGAGTACATTCGCCGAGCATCTCCAGGGCCGCAAGGCCGGAGGAGGAGGCAACGACATCGCAGCCGCACCTTTTTTCCAGGATGAGGCGCAGCATGGAGAGCATATCCGGCTCGTCGTCAACGATCATTGCCAGACAGCGCCCGCCATTCTTGCCGTTTGGCCATGGTTCCGTCATGGGACAACCTTGCGGGAAGCAAGATAGTTGAAATAATTCTGGATAAATTTGCCGGAGACACTGTCAGGACAACTGATGGCGGGGGGTGTTTCAGCCGTCTCCTGGCGAAACATAGCGGTAAATATAAGACGAGACAACTCCTCAAGTTCCTTGTGGATTTCCGCAAGGCGCGGGTCATTCTCGGAGAAACCGCGCAACCGGCAATGCATCGGCCGGAACTGATGAAGAATACAAGCGTTGTCCTGATGCAGCGGACAAACAGCCGTTTCCGGCCGGACACCCTCCTTCTCCGCTGTTTTTCTGCCGGCTTCAGCAGCCCGTTCGATGACCTGCTGCCGGGTCTCGGCGGTTAAGGCGACATTGACCTTATCGTTGAGATAAAGGGCCTCGATCAACTCCAGGGTGAAGTCTTTGCCGCAGGGTTTAACACCTGCCGTGCTGCAGCAGCTTGGTTGCGGCGCACACAGCAGGCCGTCGACTTTTGCCAGCAAGGCTTCATAGCGCTGATAAAATTCGCTGAGATCAAGGGCATTACGGTTTTCCGGGGTCGGCTCGCCGACCGTCAGCTCCCCTTCCTTCTTGCCGAATTTTCGCAGCAGCCACCACTGGGAAAAGGCCGCCGGATTGGCCCGGGTCTTCTTCATTCGTTTGCCGGCCCTTTTCATGCCGAGACCGCGTCGCAGCAGATAAGCGGTAACAAAGGTGCCGGTGCGGCCAATGCCGTGACGGCAATGCACCAACACCTTTTTACCAAGGTAGACCGCCTCGTCAAGCCAGGCCAACCCCTTCTCCATCTCTTCCATTTTCGGGGCGGTATTATCGTCGATGGGCAGATAAAAAACCTCAAACCCGGCCTTTGCCTCAATCTCGTGCAGATCGCAGAATTCGGCGCAGAGGTTGACAATGGCGGTGATACCCTGTTCTTTCAGGCTTTCCAGTTCATCATAGGACATCGGGGCATGGCCGACGGCCAGGTTCTTGGTGATCCAGGTGGGAAGATACGCAGCAGTGGACATCGGCAACCCTGATGAAAGTATAAATTCAGTACAACTCCGAGACTCTTGCAAAATGAGGATTTTCGTTCAAAATCAAGGCATGCGAGAAATTTTACCGCAGGCATAGAGTTACTATTCCGAGGATAAAATTTCGAGCATAACGCTGAGGTTGGGCGAAAAGGCCATTTTGCAAGAGGCTCGCTCCGGTAAGTTTTTTAGCATACCGCATATAGCCGGTTTTCGTCACTTACAAAAAATAGTTGCGCATCTTTTATGGGAATATTTACTAACGGTCGTCGGATTTCAAGTCGACGATTTTTGTATCACCGACGTAGGCTCGGCTTTCAAAACCGGTGGCGGCGGTCATTTCCTTGGTGAGTTGCGCCATGCGCTGCAGATTGCGGATGATGGTGTCGAGTTCGCCGAGGAGTTCCTCCGACTCCAGGTCATCACGCAACAGCTGCGCCGTGCCGAGGGCGGCAAACAGGGGACTGTTGAGATTATGGGCAGCGGTACCGGCCATTTCGATAACCCCTTCCAGTTTCATGCGGGCCATCTTTTCCTGATCAAGGAGCTTCTGGTCGGTTACATCACGGATGGCCTCAACGACAAAATCGACACGGCCGTCGTTGCCTTCAATCGGCGCCAGGTGCCGCTCATACCATTTCGGCCCGTCTTCGTCCCGGCGGGCCAGGACGGTCATCGGACCGCATCCGGCAAGCACCCTGGTAATGGGACAATTGTCAGGGTCAACGTCCGGCCAGGGTGATACCTCTTGATACATGCGACCCAGGGTTTCGGCCTCGGTGGTATTTTTTTTCACAAGGAAGTGCTTATTAACGAGGATAATCCTTTTGTCCGGCGCCACCACCAGCAGCTCCAGCCACAGTGAATCGAGGATGGTATGAATAAACCGTTCCTGCTCCTCGATCTGGTTGAACAGCAGGGTGATCTGCCGATAGGTACGGGCCTTATGGATGGCATTGCCGCCTTCTTCGGCGGCGGTGACGGCAAAATTTATCTCGGTGGGGGAAAAAAGGCGCGGGGTATCGGAAAGAAGACGCAGGACACCGATAATCTCCCGCTCGTTACTGATCGGCACGACGAGGATCGACTTGATACCTTCCCGGCGGATTTCCTCGTGATAATCCACCCGGGAATCGTTTTCCGCATCGTAAATCGCCACCGGCTCACCCGTCAACACCTTGAAGATCGAGTCTTCGCGGCTGATGGAACCGCGCTGCAGATACTCCTGGGAAAGACCGGCGGCGGCGGCAAGCTCCAGACGACCGGTTGCCGGCTGGAGCAGACGAATGGTGCAGGCCTTGACGCCCATGGCCGCCGGCAATTTGCCGACGATGGTATTCAGTATTTTTTCGAGGTCGAGGGTGGAATTAACGAGGCGGGAGATCTGCCGCAGTTCACGGAAAAATTTCACCTGATTTTCCAACTCCTGGAACATACGACCGTTGGCTATGGCCACCCCAACCTGTTCCGCCAGGGACATGGCAAAGGCGATTTCCCCCTCGGTGAACTGTCGGATATCCTTGGTGAGAAGCCGCAATAAACCGATGACCTCCGCCTTATAGATAATCGGCAGGGACATGGCGCTTTTTACCCCCTCCCGGGAGATCAAGGCACAGCCATCATGGTCGCAGACCCTGTCGATTTCCGTCCTGGCAATGGGACGCCCGGCCATGAGCGCCGCCATAACCTCCCGGCTGTCGATGGTGGTTCGGGACAGATATTCGTCGGACACGCCGGCGGCGGCACCGAGAACAAAGGTGGTGGTTGCCCGGTCGAGCAGGCGGATGGTAGCGGCGTCGACCTCAAGCAGGGCCGGCAAGCGCCCAACCACCAGGTCCATGACCTGTTGCGGGTCGTGGACCATGCTGATAAGTCGGGTGACGTCCTGAAAGACCTCCAGGTAATCCTGTTCTTTTTGCCGGTGTGCTGAATTCATCGAATATTTATGATACCGGCAGGGCCATGCGGCCCTGCCGGGAAAAGCGGATGAGACCGAAAAGTTACACGGTTTCGAGCGTCATAAGTTGCAGGGCGTGGGTGGTGCAGGTGCTGACGCAGGCCGGTTTCAGCCCCGCATCCAGCCGGTCCATGCAGAGATCGCATTTGACCGCCTTGGCGGTTTCCGGGTTATACTCCGGGATCTGCCAGGGACAGACGCTGCGACAGGCCATACAGCCTATGCACTTTTCCTTGTCGATATAAACAATGCCGTTATCGCGCAGCATCATCGCCCCGGTCGGGCACACCGGCACACACAAGGGTTCAAGACAATGATTGCAGGTCTTGAAAGAAAACTCGGTACGGGGAATACCGGCAATTTTTACCAGCGGCGTATGGCTTATTTCGCAGAGGATCGGACCGACCGGCAGCCCTTTGTTGGTCTTGCAATGAACCTCGCAGCCGTGACAGCCGATACATCTGCGGCTATTGAGATGGAGTACGTATTTTTTCACAGTTCAACCCTCCTCTTCAGGTTACGGGTACTTTTCTTCACCGAGACAAAGACCTCACACAAATTCACGGCTCCTCCGGCCTGATCCCAGTCGTCAAGGGTGCCGACCATCAGCTTCTGATCGCTGACCCCGGAACGGTAGGTCCGTGTCTGCCTGGAGATATCCCGACCGAAACCGTGCACGGTATACACCGCTTCCGGATGAATATGTTCGGTTACGGTGGCGGCAACGGTTGCCGTGTAGGAATTATCGGCGGCAGCAACATCCACCAGATCGCCGTTTTCGATACCCATCTTCTTGGCCTGACGGGTATGGAGCCAGAGGGTATTGGTCGGCATCAGCTCCGCCAGCAGCGGATTATTGACGGTATGGCCGTGGGCGTGTACCGCCGTCCGGCCGTAAACCAGTCGGAACATGCCCTTGGGCGGTTCCTGCGGCGATACATAGGGTGCAAGGCTCGGCAGGTTGGCATCGGTCAGCACCTTGCTGATCATTTCAATCTTGCCGCTCGGGGTTTTGAACTGCGTTGCCAGTTTTTCCGCATCGTACATGATCGGTTTATCGGTCAGTTCAACGAACCCTTTGGCATCAAAGGCCTCCATGGAGAGACCGGTGGGTTCCAACTGCCAGGCCCAGCATTCCTCGATGGTGGTGAAGGGGAAATAGGCACCGAGATCGAGACGGGCCGCCAGTTCCCGGAAGATCTCCCAGGAGGCCTTGGTGGAAAACGTCGGCTCGATTGCCTTGCGCCGCACCGCCAGTCGCGGTTTCAAGCCCTTCTGCAGGCAGATCGGCGTATCGCGCTCAAGGTAGGTCGATTCCGGCAGGATGACATCGGCATACCAGCCGAATTCACTGTAATGGGTATCGATGGACACCAGCAGATCGCATTTATCCAGGGCCTGTTTCTGCTTCTCCGGATCGGGCATGCCGCTGAACGGGTCGTGACGCATGGCTATCCAGGCCTTCATCGGGTAAGGATCTTCGTTTAAAATACCATTGAAGAACAGATGGGCAAGTCCCGGCCCCTTCTCGAAATGCTTGTACTTCCAGCCGACGCCGTCGCCACGCTTGATATTCGGCTTTGGACAGTCGAAATCGCGGATTCCCTTAACGCCGCAATCGCCGGCCCCTTTGGGGACGAAAAGACCGCCTTTCACCTCGATATTGCCCATGAGCACATTAAGGATATGCAGGGCACGGCTGGCATAAAAGGAATCCTTGTAACGGGACAGGTTCCAGCCGGGATGGAAAATGGCGTTCGGCCGGTCTTCTCCCAGTTCCTCGACGAAGTCGATAATACCGGCCTCCTTCACCCCGCATTCCTTGGCCGCCCAGGCAGCGGTATAGGGCTCGACAAAGGTCTTCAGCGCCTCGAAATCACTGACATAGCGATCGATAAACTGGCTGTCGTAATAGCCTTTTTTAATAACCTGATTGATCATCCCCAGGGCCAGGGCATAATCGGTTCCCGGTCGCACCTGGAAAAAGCGGGTGGCCTTGAGACCGGTCATGGTCTGGCGAACATCGACATAGGTCAGCCTGCCGCCTTTATCAAGCATGTCGAGGGTCTGGAGGTTTTCGGCGATGCGCAGCGAGGAAAACATGTTGCGGCCGAAAAGAATGAGATGCTTGGAATTTTTAATATCGTAGGCAAAACCCTTACGGCCGACACCGTTTAAGGAAAGACTGGCGTGATGGGTATTGCGACCGCAGGTGCAGTCATGGTTGGTGTAATTGGGCGAGCCGAAGGCATGGATAAAGGTTTTGTACATATTTTGCCAGGGACCACCGCGGGACGAAAGGATGACCGACTCCGGGCCATACTGCTGTTTGATTGCCGACAGCTTCTCGGCCACATAGGCATAGGCCTCGTCCCAGGTTGCGACACGCCACCGTCCGGCGCCGCGGGCACCAACGCGGATCAGCGGGGTCTGCGGCCGCTCGTGGTCGTCGACCAGGGCCGTTCCCGCCGAGCCTTTGGCACAAAGGGCACCACCCAGAAGATGGGGGTTGCCCTCGATCCAGGTCACTTTATTATCCTGCGACTCGACGCGGATGGGACAGCGTACCGTGCACATGCCACAGATGGAGTAGACGGATTTTTTCATGCAATTCTCCTCGTTCTCTGTTTCTGGTGTTGAATTTCGTTCTCCGGTCAACGGGCTAGAACCGCTGCCACCTTTTCTTCAAGTTCCGTTTTATCAATGGGTTTAACGCAATATTCTCCGGCCCCGAGGAGCAGCGCCTCACGGGCGGTCTCGATGGTCGGATAACCGGTAAGCATAATGACTTTCAGGGCCGGGTTGGACTTTTTCAATTGTTCCAGGACCTGAATGCCGCTCATTTTTTTCAGTTTGATATCGAGAATGGCCAGGTCGAGATGATGACCGGCGGCAAAGGTGATAGCCTCCTCTTCCTCGGTAAAGGCATGAACAGTATGTTGCCTGCGGGTGAGGATCTTCTTCAGGAGTGTCACCGCATCGAGTACATCATCGAGTACGAGTATTTCCGCCATGCTCTTGCTTCTCCATAGGTTAAAATGGTTGAAAAACGCCAACAACCGACGACGCTCTTGCACCTTCTATGCCCGATGCAGCAATTCTTGCCAACAGAGATGAAACTATTATTTGTTTTCAATAGGATAGCAGACATAAAAAAACACCTGGCCAAACGCAGAGAAAGAAAATGGTCTGGCTGCCTCGCCATTTTGCAACGGCTGTGTTGCAGTTCCAAACCTTTTACCCCGGCCCTTTATCCCGGTTTCAGCCCGTGCCGTGGCGGTAGTTGGGCAAAGAAAAAGTCTTTTGCGCTAGAGACTTATACAGGAGGCATGCAGCACAATAGTTGCACGCGACAGCTCCGCCTGTAACGAGGAAAGAAATGGTCTGGGAGGAAGGGATGTTATCGTGTATACTCGGATCCCCCCGGAAATCACTCTTGCCGTCGGAGGTTTTTTATGACGGAAGGGAGAAGGGCAGCTGGAGATACACCAATGGATCAAACAAAAGACCTGTTTTTCAGAAGAAATGTTGCCGGGGTGGCGGGGGTGGAATTCCTCTGGGGCCTGGGTTTTCCCATAGTCATGGAGTCGACCTTTCTCCAACTGTTTCTCAAAAGTCTGGACGCTTCAAGCTTTACCGTCGGTATCGTCCCGTCCCTCTTTATTTTTTGTATTTCCACCATGCCGCTCTTTTCCACCTATCTGAGCCGCAATTACCGCTCGAAGAAGACCCTTGTCGCTTTATTGCATGTATCGTCGGGCCTGGGAATTTTGCTCTTTGGCCTGCTGCTGCCCTTTCTTCAGGGGAAAACGGAGATACTGCTCTTCTTTTTTATCTGCTATATGCTGTTTTCCCTGTGCCTGGGGCTGACCATTCCCATCTGGTATGATTACCTGACACGCATCTTTTCCAACGCAAAAACCGTCCCCGGCCTTGGTTATATGATGCTCGCCCAGAATATCGGCAAGGTCGTCTCGAGCTTTTTCATCCTCAAGATCGTCGATACCTATGCCTTTTCCCTCGCCTCGTCGGCCTGGGTCTTTATCGCCACCGGCATGCTGTTTATCCTCGGCTCCCTGTGCTTCTTCTTTACCAAGGAACTGCCGGACACGAACCCTGCCGAACGCGACGGCCGATCGTTTTTCCGCCACACCCTGCAGTCCTTTCGCGAGATTCTCGGCAACCGCCCCTTTCTCGTCTATCTCGCCGCCGATCTCGATATCTACGTCATTCTCACCGTTCTGTCCTTTTACGCCAATTACGCCACCGGTTTTTTTGCGGTGTCGGCGCCGATTGCCGCCGGTGCCTTCGTCGCCTGCATCTATGCCGGATCGATCACCGTCAATATCTTTCTCGGGACCATGAACCTTCTACGGCTCAAGCAAAAGCTCTATCTTTCAAAGGGCGTCACCTTTATTCTCCTTCTTCTCCTCGCCCTTTTCCCGAGTTTTACCACCTTTTTCCTTATCAGCTACCTGCTCGGCGTCGGCCGGGCAATTCGCAATATGGTCTATCCGCCATCGGTGAAAAAATTTGCCGGCAAGATCGACACCACTGCCTATTTTGCCCTGGCGCCGATTCTCACCCTGCCGATAGGTTCCGGCTTTCCTCTGCTGTTCGGCCGCCTGCTCGACTCCCTTGCCTTTATGGGGGCCGATGCCTACCGTCTGCTCTTCGGCGGCTCCGCCCTCTTTATCCTGGCAACCCTTTATTTCACTATCAAGACCGATTATCAGGAGTAAGAGCCGACCTCAGCCATCGCCTTTCCCCTCATATTCATCGGCCTTACGCCCTTTCTCCACCGGCAAAAATGATAAACCTTTCGGCCTCCTCCTCCGCCTGCTGCGCATCGGTCAAACGCATATCCATCATTCGCGTGGCGGCAAGGAGCATTCCCAAGCGCTGCAGGCCAAGACCGGTCTCCGCCTCTGAGGCCCTGGCCAGCGAGGCGTCGAGCATCTCGCCGCGCCGGCTTATCTGGAAACCGAAATAACTGAGAACGCGCTCGATGAAAAGCAGGCGAAACCCCTGCTGACTGACCGCCGCCCCGCCGCCCTTGAAACGAAAATTGATATAATTGGTCCCGGCCTGCTGGCCGCACAGGGCATCGACAATGGAGAAATGATAACCGAAGCGAATATTGAGGTGCAGATATTCTTTGGAAATCACCGCATAACTCGCCAAGAGTTTGGAATCGAGGGAAAAAATTCCGCCACTCAACTGATCGAATTCCTGCCAGTCCACATGCTGCTGACTTTTGTCCCAGTCGATCCTCGAATCGGACATTCCCTGCCAGCAGGCCCGCATCGGCAGACTTTCAAGGTGTTCGACCGCAACACTTTCTTTTCCCCCCTTGCCCTGCCGACCGTCCAAATCAAGGACATACATGGTCAGGGGCAGGTCCGTCACCAGCTTCCGCGCCTGCCCCAGGCCCCGGCCCTTGCGACCCACCAGGGTGAACATCTCCTGCACGCATCGTTCATGGCAGAAGCGGATGATATCATGCAGGGAGCGACAATGTTCCGGGGCAAAGGTAGGGGCGTCGGGATCGGTGAGCCCGAGGTGAACGGTATAGCCGGCCAGTTCGGAGTATTTCTCCCGCGGAAAGTCGATATTGCTGCGTTGTCGGCCGATTTGCAGCAGGGCATTGACACAGCCGCGGAAGACCCGGCCGGAAGCGGCATCGACGGTCACCACCTGGCCCTCCGGCAGGTCGAGGCCCTCGCCCACCAGCACGGGGACATTTCGTTCCCTCGCCACCGAAGCAAAATGGCTGGCCCGGCTGCCGCTTGCGGCAATAACCCCGGCCACCCGGTCAAGAAACTGCGACAGGGCCGGACGCAGGCTGGGGGTAACCACGACGGCGCCGTCGGGGATATCGCGAAAGGCCCGGCCGTTTTCAGCATGGAACACCGGCCCGCAGGCTATGCCGGCGGCGGCGCAGTGCAGTTCGCTGTAAAGGATATTGTCGAGATCGGCGGCCTGAACCAGTGCCGGCGGCGGATCTTTTTTCTGGTGCAGCCTCCGGCACTGGAGAACGACGATGCCCTTGTCGCTCAGCACCCACTCCAGATCCTGCGGACAGCCGAAATGTTCCTCCAGCATCATTGCCCAGGTGCCCAATTGCAAGAGATCGGCCTCACCCAGAAGGGACGACGCCGAGGGACGGCTCTCCGCCAGCGGGGTTATGGCGGGTGTTCGAGTCAGATAGTATTTTTCCGGGATGCGTGAGCCGTCCACCAGCCCTTCCGCCAGACCGGCAACGGCATAAACGCCTATCGCCTCACTTTCCGAAGAAGTCGCCGGGTCAAGGGTATACACTACCCCGGAGGCGCGCGGCGCATACATCGGCACAACGAGAACCGCCATGGCGGTATCGGTATCACTCAGACCGTGACGCAGCCTGTAGGTCACCGCCCGCGGGCAATACTTACCGGCGACAACCCGCTTATAGGCCGCAAGAACCTCTGCCGCCGGAACATTCAGTTCGCTGGCGTACTGCCCGGCAAACGACACCCGGCCGTCTTCCGCCAGGGCACTGGAACGAACCGCCAGTTGCGGTGCCGAGTGGAGTGAAGCTGTCGCCCGAACAATCTGGGCAGCGATTTCCTCGGGAATCTCGGCGGCGAGAATAAGTTCCTGCAATTCTCCGGTGATGCGGATGATGGTGCGATTATCGTCGGCGTGGATCTGCCGGAAACGTTCGGCAAACGCTTCTTGCAGGTGGTTATCCTCAATAAAGCGATGATAGGCATTGGCGGTGATGACAAAACCTTCGGGAATGGGAATGGAGGCCCGGGCGGTGGAAGAAAGATTGGCCGCTTTGCCGCCGGCCAGGTGCGGGAAATCAGCGGCCTCCGCCAAAGAAAGGATATAGGGCGGTTGACTGTCCCCGGTTGGTCGCTTCAATTTGTTGTCAATTTCTTCGGCCAAACGGCGGTGAATTACCGTCAGATCGCGATAAGCGGCGGGATTCATCGCCTGGAGATGTTCGGTCATAGCGCCGACGGCAGCGATCAACCGGCGACAAAGGGTATCGATCCGGGCATGATCCGCCGGGTTCTGTCCATAAAGATGACTTTCCAGGTCGGCGACGAT
>JFJP01028218.1_pt1 | contig 12841 bp, 4 predicted proteins | sample 431651 | NCBI WGS metagenome assembly JFJP01 (sample SAMN02602958, study PRJNA72255) | Microbial mat metagenome, whole genome shotgun sequencing project. | biome: fresh water; feature: sink hole; material: water; isolation source: purple microbial (photo- and chemosynthetic) mats found in... | reverse complement strand
CTCAAAAAGCTCGATAATGAATGAACAATTTAAAGATAAACAACGAAGAATCTCGGGACCGATATCAGGATTTGATGATAAACGACGCATTAATTCCATTGTAATACAGTCTCGACAGAAAGTGTGCGAACAATGAAGGTCTATTGTAGATAAATTGTCGTTCTCGGGGGATTTTAAACATTTTTCACAAAATTGATGGATTTTAGGCTTTTTTTGGATAATTGATTTTTTCTGAGTTTTTTCTATGGTTTTTTTCTCTTTATTCTCTTCTAAAAGCTTATTTGTCGATATTTCATCACGATATTTCTTCACAAGGCATAATGAGAAATAACTACCACATTCCTCAAAAAAACACCGAATTCTCGGTTTTTCTTTGTTTTTTGCGATATATTTCCTCAAACAAATCTCGCAAATCCGGTGATCACAGCCCAATTCCACGAAATTCTTCTTTAATAAGAAAATATCACAAATCTCACATTTTTCCTCATCACGATTTTCCCTTAAGAACCTATCAAAAGCCGACTTACCGATAATCTCCTCGATAATCATATTTTCAAAGGAATTGTCGCATTTTTCGCATAAAATCTCTGATTTCTTAGCTTTTATCTGTATTTTCACCATGTTTTTTACACATTTTCTACAGTAAAATCTCTCGCAACAGAGCAATTCTTGCATTTTCTCGATTTTTACATCTTTTTCACATTTTTTGCAAATTACAATAAAATCGCTTTTATCGATCTTTTTATCGCAATTTCTCTTGGGACATTTTGCTGATTTCTTCAGACATTTGTAACAAATTCGATGCCTTTTCTCACATTTAGTCAGTTTTCTCATAAAAACCTTTAATTTTATAGATTTACACCCCGGACATTTCTTATAAATATCAATAAAAACCTGATTTTCCCCTAGAATTCCCTCTAATTCGTCTCCTTTCATCACGTATTTACAGTCTTTTTCTTCACATTTCGCGATAAAATCGGATTTTTCTTTAGAAAACCCTTTTTTAAATTTTTTTCTGAGTGAATTCATTGAATCTATCATAACTCGATGCCCACATCCGAATTCCTTAATTTTTTCCTCACTAATTTCCTTTAAAATCTCATAAATCTCTATAACATCGATTCTTTTCTTATGTTCAAAACTGATCATTTTCTTGAGTAATTTCTCCATTTTTTCTCCATAAATCTTCCTAACTCTATATTTCTTTATAATTCCTTTCAATTCTATGCTGAATTTCTCTTTATTCGGCAGTAAATTCCAGTATTTAAACTCTTTTTCCTTCACACCGCAACATCTTAACATGCATAATCCAAAGGCATATATATCAATTTTCGTCAAATTTAATGATAAATCTTCATTTTTCATCGTCTCAGGTGCTGCGAAGCTCTGTGTTAAAAACAATGATGTTTCCCATTGTATTGTTAAATTTATCGAATCTCCAGCCACTTTCCCAGACCCCCAATCAGCGATTTTAGCGATTTGCTGCGAATCGGCCACGAAGTCCTTTTGTGAGTTTCTCAGTAATTTTCTGTCTTTTATTGAGAAAATCAGGATATTCGCGGGTTTTAGGTCACCATGGACTATTTTCTGAGAATGGGCGTATTGTAATCCACTTAAAATATCATAGAAAATCTGAAGCAAAATATCAGCTTTTAGTCCAAAATGCCTAGATTCTGTATCTGAATGGCGATTTTCGGCATCTCCTTTCAAATCACGATATTCTTGAAGGAGATCTTCAAGGCTTTTATCGGCTTTTTCCATGACAATTAGCGTAAAACACTCAGCAGGATCTATATAGGTCTCTAGGACTGAGATTATGTGACTATGGGAATTATCATTGTATTTCAATGATGTAAGGATCAAGATTTCATTGAATTTCGATGAAAAATTGTTTAGCTTAGATGGGATGTATTTTATAGCTAATTTTTGATCAGGATATTTATCAGAAGAGACCAGATAAACGAAACTAAAGCCCCCTTGACCTAAAAGCTCCAGGAATTTGTAATGGGAAAAGAGGTAGGAACATTGAGAAAAGAGAAGGAGGGCTTTTGAATGGGAAGGAGCGTCCTTTTTGTCCATTTTTTGGATAATTCAAATTTTTTGAAGAAAATTGTGATTTTTCTTTCAAAAATCTATTATTTATTTAATGGTAAATTTATTTGATTTTCCCCAGAATTTTCCTTTAATTTTTCATAGAATTTCATTCATTAAATTAAATTTTTAATCAGTTTTTTAAATTTTCCTGATGATTTTCTTCAATAAAAACCCTTTTATGCTTTTATCAGCGTTTTATAATAATTTCTTGATAAATTAATGATTGATTCTATGGTGATTCATGAGAAATCCATCACAATTTCCCCCAAATTCAGCTTCTTCAGGAAAAAGTTCGAATTCCTGATCATATTCTATGTTTTTTTTATCACAATTTTTCTGTTTGAAATTCAAAACCCTCGTTTCGATTTCCTTTGATTTTTCCCCATTTTCATCAGTAATCACCAAATAATCGCATTCCAAATCTCGATTTTCTATATAATTCTCATAAATTTTCGTTTCTTTTATCGAATTTTCTGATAAAAACAAGTTAAAAACACGATAAATCACCTCATAATCATCCCATTCTTTAGAAAAATCCTTTTTCATCAGGAAAAACACGTCGAGACTCGCATAAGGTCTAAATATCGTTAAAATCGGGTCTTTTAAAGGTCGAATATTGATAAAAGGAGCTTTTTTCGGTTTTATGAGAAAAGTCAATAGAATATGGTGATTTGACTTGTTTTTAAAGGAAAATTTACGAATGCAGTCGAAAATCCGCACTTTTCCTGATAATTCAGCCATTTCAACAGTGGTTTTCTCTTCAATAACATCACTTTCTTCAGGTTTTTCGCCATTTTCTTCACATTTTTCCTCTTTTTCTTCACGTTTTTCCTCTTTTTCTTCACGATTTTCTCCTTTTTCTTCGGGTTTTTCTTCAGTTTTTTCGAAATTAAGTCCTAATTTCGATTTGAAAAACTGATAAAAATTCGTGAGTTTTTTGTTTTTTTTCTCATAATTCTCCGTAAAACTGTATTTCGAGTGTATAAAACATGAGAAAACGCTATTAGAATCGACTGAATTTTGAAATAAATAGGCTTCTCTTGCAATAGATCTCGGAAAAGCCAAATTACTCTTTCCAGTAGGCTTGCTTATCAGCGTAAATGCTGAGATTTCTCGCATAAAAAGCCGAAAATCATGAGTTTTCTTCAATTCTGTAGTGATTTCACTCACGGTTTGGCCGATTATATACAAAGGAATATCGCGAAATCCCTTTAAAATAGCCTCTTTTTTTTCAATTTTCCCATTTTCTTCATTAATTCCCTTATTTTCTTCACTAATTTTCTTTTCAAATTCCTGATTTTCTTCAGTAATTTCCTTAATTTCTTCATTAATTTCCTGATTTTCCTCTAATTTCTTCTTAAAGATATCGTGGAATTTAACAGCCTCCAAATATAGTTCTTTTTTCCTTAAATCCCCTCCATAATTCCTATTCAAATCCATTTGATATTTCTCCAAAAACCCTCCAAACCAATCAGTAAATCTCGCATAAAGATAGCAATATCCTGGTAAATCCACGATATATTCATAGACATGTTCATTCAAAAAGCTCAGTAAAAGCAGTTGTTTTAGGCATAATAAGCATACACTTTCCACTCTATTGATATTATGGACCATTAAATCCAAAATACTGAAGGAATTCTCAATATTTAGTGTACTCCTATACACAACAAATGAGTCATCTAGGTTATTTAAGCCAAAAATCCCGAAATTCTCCATATTATTTGAAGGACAGGTTATTTCTGGTTGGGGGTAGCCCAAAAGCCATTGGAGTCGTTTCGGTTGAAGGGAGTCTTTGATGTTTAAAAGGACAGTAAAGGCTTCGGAATAGGGACGGAGATCATCGAACATTACCTTGTTAAGGCCTTTCAGGATTATAATTGCTAAATTAATGAAGAAAATTTTGTGAATTTAATGAAGAAATTAATGAGGAAATCCAGTAAATTTAACACAAAATTCAGTGAATTTAATGATAGAAAATTCAGTGAATTTAATGACAGAAAATTCAGTGAATTTAATGACAGAAAATTCAGTGAATTTAATGAAGAAATTAATGAAGGATTTTATAATGAATTTATAAGGGTTTTTTACATATTTTTAATGAGAAATTCTCGTTTTCGAATGCAAATCTAGAGATTATTGAGCCAAGACACTTATAATCAAGTCCATCTCTCAGGCTTTTCTCAAGGAATTCTCCTGAAAACAGCAGTTTTTTATCTAGAATTGATAGTTCAGAATCTGAGACTTTTTCGATTAAATGGCTAATTGTTTGAAGAAGTGGATCATAGTTCGATGCTGAGAATTTTATGGCATTTTGTGATTTGGGGTCAGAACAGGATTTAGGGTCCAAAAGAAAGGAAAGAAACAGAGAAATCGCGTTCTTTCGCAAGAGATAATGGCTTTGGATAGAACCTGAATAGGCGAAATCTCTCCAGAACTAAAAGAAAATTAAAGGGTTTTTTCAAGAAAAATCAATGAAAAATCAATAAAAATCGATATTTTGTGGAAAAAACCTCAAAATATTGTTGAAATTTCGTCCAGTTCTTCAGTAAATCTGTTTTAATCAAGTCTAAAAACTCATCAAGGAACTTCTCCACTAGGCTTTCGAGTCCTTCAATCTCCATTCCTCCCCCCTCTAATTTGAATCCATTGAACGCGACAATGATATTAACTGCATGCAGCAAGATACTCGAGCAATAAGTCCTTACAACCCTATCTTGGCACACCAGCACGAATTCTTTCTGTGATCTTTTTATCACGAATTTCTCGAAATTCTGCGATAAAAACTCTGGGTTCAAAAGCATCAGATGTTTCAAAAGTGAAGAAAGTTCAATAATAGCATTATTTTCATTTGCTTTGGCCAAAAGCTCGTAAATCAGTCTAAAAAGTATCTCAATCATTTCTTCATAAAGCCTTTTTTCTTCCTTTTTCATTGAAGAAAACGCTGGTTCATACCCTAATGAATAGATATAAGGGGTTAATTCAGGGAGTTTTATCGAAAGGAGCAATTCGTTCACAAATTTGAAGAAATCTTCGTTAAAAAGGTGTCTTTCGAGCATGAATTTCGCGTTATCTGTCACGATTTTCTCGTGAATATTCGCAGGAACGTAAGGCAGTACCCTTTGGAAATCCATTGAAAAAACTCGAGGTTTTTCAGTAGAATTTTCATCAGTCAAAGGTTGAAAATCTTTGGTTTTTTCTGCACTTATCGCCTCTAAACCCAAATAACTGCATAATTCTTTAGAAAGCCTCAATTTTTCATGCTTTTCCTCGATATTCAGCGTTATTTCAGTCTTATTCTCTCGCTCGTACATCAGAATATACGCACTTTTCGAGGTCTCGCTCGCTGCGGAATTCCTTGTGCAATTCCACCCCCAATCATCAATGAATTCCACATTTCCCCCATAACACTCGCTCTCAATATCCTTTGGATCAAAGTCCTTTACAAGAGAATCATTGAATTCGAGCCATTTTTCTCCATTGGCGTTTTTCACTAAGTTTTTGGCTTGTAAATCACGGTTTATATTGATATAACTGTAATAATGACCATATTGAGCAGTACCTATATGAACAACGACTCCCACAAGGCGATATTGATAAGGCCTTTCTACTGAAGAATCCTTCACGTTTTCGAACTTTTCATATGAATAGTTGTAAAGGTCCAATTGTAAAGGAAATTCGAGTTTTGTGCTGATTTTCTCGTTTTGTAAGGAATCTAGGTCGAAAACGATCCTTTGCAAATGAATTATGAGAAAATTCGGGAATTTCGACAAAACGCTTTTTTTGATAGTCTGAGCCTTTTTCTGGCAATTATCGCAGAAATAATCACTGATCGTTTCTCCACTGATGTATTTCTCAAAGCTTTCATCCAAAGTCTTCATATTTTTTACCTCTAATGAGAGATTATAGAACAATTCCTCCCTTTCTTTCTTATTCCCACATTGTTCACAGATCAATTGAGTCGTGCTTTTACCTCCATACACATTTTCCAGTAAATTACTGAAGGGAGTACCCTTAAGAGCATTTTCTAATTTATCAAAGAAAATGTTGAGAAACTCTTGAGCGTCCTGTTGAATTGACACATTTACTGGTAGATTCTGGAAATCCTTGAAAGAAAAGCAAAATCCTACTGGATTATAGTCCATTCTATCAGAAAGTTCCAAAAAACCGAACATTTCCTGTAATTGATGAAGGAAATTATCGTCAAAAACCCTTGAATCCTTCGGGTTTCTTTGAGGATTAGGGGAGGTCTGGTCATTAGCCATCAGCAGGGCATAACGGAAGGTAGGGGTCATAAAGAACTGCTGAAGCATAGCGTTCATATAACAGATGCAGCCTAGGTTCTTTATGCCCACGTAGCCGTAGGAAGAACGGGAGTTTAAAGAAGGAATGAGAGAAAAACCAGTAGAACGGAATGTATCTTGTAAGTCACTGGACATAAAATTACTAGTTTGGTCCAGTAAAGGAGCAAGACCTTGTGTTATTAGGTGGATTAGGGCTATTTGATGAGGAGGATTTTCAGGAATTTCAATGGGATTTTCCCTGAATTTATCAGTTTCATCAATTTTCTCGACTTTTTCATCGATTTTCTCCAGTTTTTCATCAATTTTCTCAATTTTTTCGCCTTTACAGAGCGAAAGCACTAGATTATATGCGATTTTCCTGCTTTCGACGCTTTTGCACTTAACAAACGAGGCGTTTTTCTCATTGAATTCCTGTCTATAATCCCCCACTTTCTTATTCAAATCTCTGGGGTCAAAGAGCAATAAACTGAACAAATTCCTTGCTAAAAACTCATCATTTTTCTTGGAAATAGCTAGAAATTTATCACAAAGCCTCAAAAGTCCTATAAGTACTCTATCAGTGATTTTCCCATCACTGGTTTCTTGAGAATTATGGCTTGAAACGCCTTCTATCAATTTCATCAGTATTTGTGAGATTTCTAGTATAAAATCCCTTTGTTTGGGGCTTAAAGACAACGCTAATTCGATTAATTGGCATAAAAGCTCATGATATTGTTCACATTCGCGATTATTCATAAAATTCGCAATTTCATTTGATTTTTTCAAATTTTCTGGGTTTTTCAACAGTAAAACAGCGTGATTTGAGACTGAAGGCAAAGAATCGAGCAATTTCCTTACAAAAACCCGTAAAGGATCCAGTAATTTATGTTGAGAAAAGCTCTCTAACAAAAGATTTGTCGCTTTTAGCATGAAGAAATCCAGGTATTTTGGCTCAAAAATCAGGACTCCTAGTGTGAGACTCAATGAATATTCAACGATATTTCGATCTTCTAGCTCGAAATCCTCAGTTTTTTGCAGTATTTCTGCAATAAAATCTATTAATAAATCTAAGAGGCTTTTTAAATCAAAAAGGGTCATTATTTTCATTGCAAAAGTCTCGGGAAGCACTGAGTCTCTTTCTCGAATCACTGAAATTTGTGAAGAATTCACTGCGATTTTTAATGGGTTTTTGGCAGAAAAATCTGAGGTTTTTTCATGTTTATTGCATTGATAAAGAGCTAAAAGACTTTCTGGCTCATTTTCGAAGTTTTTTATTGGATTTTTAGGGTTTTTTTCAAGGATTTCAATGCTTTTTTTCCTTTGAATCGCGATTTCTTCATCAATTGTAGTTATTTCATCAATATTTTCGGTGATTTTTGGCTTTAATTTCAAGGCTAAAACATCGAGATTCATGGTAAAATCGCAGAGAAATTCGATATCTACTGGCAAATCAGGGTATTTGCATTCAAATGCCGATAAAATATAGGTTTTAAAGATCTTTAAAATGCCTGAAATCACGTTTTTATGGCTTTTTAGTTCATTTTTCTTCAGAATCCCATTGAAAATACGATAAAGATGTTCGAATCCCCCCAGTTGAATAAACTCTGTTTTCCATGTATTTTCTGCATTTTTTCCTTTATTTTCTTGATTTTCTCCTTTATTTTCCTGATTTTCCCCAATTTTCTGGTTTTTTCCTTTATTTTCTCCATTTTCTTGCAATAAATACTCGAGAATCTGCAATTCATACAAAAATCTCTCTTTTTTCTCGCTATGAAGCACGCTAGCCCACAAATCCCTTCCCCCTTCTTTAACCACCTTTAAACTTTTAATCTCTTCAATAATTCCCCCCCAAGTCTCCATTCCCCTTAATAATTCCCCTGCGTTTTCACCAATAATACCACCTTTATCCAATAAATCAAATAAAACCTGATACCATTTCTCGTCTTTTCCCATTAGAAATCGCGGTAAATCCTGATAAAACTCGGATTTTTCTTTCGAAATATCACCATTTCTTTTGAAATCGGGGGTATAATTGAAGCTTTCCAGGTTTTTATACACAGTAGAGGGATTAGACTTTGAGGCATTTATATAGAAATCAATGAAGTTTTTTTCTGTTAAAAACCCATCAGAATCATCATCCCACGTGCGAAAGAGTTCAAGTATTCTTCTATCATCCTCTTCACAGGTATCATTAACACATATAGACCTGAAGCGGGCACAGTCTGAACGGCTCATTTTGCCTAAAGACGAGAAACGCCTGAAAAGCTCCTTTATTATCAACTCAAGGGAAGGGTTCAAAATCTCAGTTTCTGGGGAAGAAAGGGGGATTTCTGAGGAAATTGGCTGGGAATCGGGGATTTGAGGAGAAATTAAGGGATTTAGCAGATTTATTGATAAATTCTCATTTTTCGATAAATTCTCGTTTATTGGCAAATTCTTTGGGAAATTCTGATGAATTCCTGATTTAATGAACAAAGGGGCATGAGGAATCTCAGCAATTTGTCTCCTTTTTACTATTAGAATATCCTCATTTCTCAGCTTCAAGTCCTGTATCGTTTTCCCATTATCTTCGTCCTTTACTTCTATATTGCCTTTGAAAATTCTCAATAAATCCAATGAAATACTGATGATTTTAGAGATTTTTTTCCTTAGTGAAAAAACAGCCTTTTTAGCATTGATTTTTATTTCAAATTTCCTCAAATTATCATTATTATAAGCCAATTCATTGATTATCGAAAAACTCAACATTTCGCCTTTTATAAGAGAATCATGTGATTTCAGCTTCCCAATGCCTTTTTTCTCGCTTTTACTGATGAAATTCTTCAATAAAATCAAGCAGTTTTTCAAAGAAATTTCTCTTGTTTCTGGGTTTCTAAGGACTTTTAGGTTTTTTTCTAAGAAATCTCGCCGAAAATCAACACTTTCGCAATTCATCACGATTTCTAACAGGAATTCTGATGAATTATGAAGCATTTCTGTGTCTTTTGCCCATAAAACTATCAGAAAAAGCGCATTTGAGCCATCGAGATCTTCAATTGAAGTTTTGCATCGAAATTCGAATTCCTGAGTAGTTTCTGATGAATTCTGATAAGAAATTGAATAGTATTGAGAATTAAGACTCGAATTCTGCCAATAAAGCTCGGATTTTTCTTGGTTTTTCTTTGAATATCTCATCAAAAGCCCTTGTTTCTCGTTAATTGTGCAGAAAAGCAGCTTAAAGCATTGAAAACCCCCAAGATTTACCTTATGGAGCCAATTCTCGCAATTACAGAGCTTTTCGAGGAAGAAAACTCTTAAATCATTGAATTCGATGAGTTTTTCAAAGGCTTTTGCTTCTAAAACCTCTGTAAAAAGCTTATAAAACGCATTTTTTTCTGGTTCTATCAGTCCTTTCTCGACGTTTTCCTGCCAAAGTGATTGAAATAACTTGAAAGAAAAGGCAGAAATTGTGAGGTTTATCAAAAAGCTGAAGATATTGATCATTTCTATAATTTGTACACAATATTCTTCATTATCTTTGCATTTCTCCACATAATTCGCTTTGAATCTCTTCAGGCTTTTCACAAGAACCTCGATCAAATCCTCCTCTTTTATCAGTAATTCCACCACAGAACTTCGATTATTATCTTCGATCGAATTACCACTCACATTATAAAGCTCGATGATTTTCTTCAGTAATTTCAAAGAAACTACTGAGCTTTTATCCTGATCAATATTCTTTATAAGACTTCTAAGTACTTCTAGCCTCTTTTTCTCCATATCCCACCCTCTCAAAACCTCTGAAAACCTTGCTAAAACCAGCTCCAAAACCTCAGTATTTATCCTATCCTCCCCTATTAATCTCCAATAAATCACGATACTCTGCGAACTGGAGTTCTGATACTTAGTAATATCATACAAAAGCTCAATATCCTCTTTAATAACCTGCTCTAAAGGCAATTCCTCGATTTTTTTCGCTAAAAACTCAATATGTGAGGTTTTCAAATGAATGCTCACTGAGCTCAAAAGCTTGTAAATCGCTAGTTTTTCCTCTAAAGGTCCTTTTCGCAGATATCGCCAAATAAGCTCTAAATTCTCGATTTTCAGGAAATCTTCGTTTATCATGAATTTCAAGAAATCCCCTGATCTTTGTATCAGTTGACCATGGGAATTCTCCCCATATAACTCCTCAAAGATCTGTTTATCACTCAGCCATTTACATAGCTGGTCCACGTCTAAAAGCTCAGTGTTTTGCATGCGATATTTCACTTCTTTTATAATTTCCATGATAGTTTTAAGCCCTTGGAGCTTTCTTTCGAGAAATTCAGAAGAAAAACATAGAAAAGCCACATTTAACGAGAATTTCTCAATGATTTCACATTGGGAATTTATCGAGAAATTCCCACGTTTTAGCAGTTCTTGTAGGACTTTTATCACGATATCGATCTTTTCCTTTGTGAAATTACGGAGATTGCTATTGGGACTTTCGAGGATATTTGTAAGAATCGCTGTTTTTAGCTGAGAAATGAAGGGAATTGCAAAGGATCGATAAAACATTGGGTGGATATTATAGAGAATATCTAGATGAATTATCAATAAATCTATATGAAGAAAGCGTGTTTTATCAAGTATTCTTTTGATAATTCGTTCAAAACCTTGATTTCTCCCTAAATTATTCAGTAAATTCATAAGGAAAATCGAGCGATATTGTGCTCTTGTGACTGAAAATAGTGTTTTTTTCTTGAATAAAGGTTCATAGATCAGATCGTTTGAGTCATCGAAGATACAGTCAGTGTCCAGCGATTTATATCGAGTCTGAATGCCTTTTATCACAGTGCCACGAGTGAGGATTCGAGGACTTGTGACTGGGATCCATTCATCATATTTGACAGGCCATCCATAGAATCTTCTTAATGAAGTATTAAAAAGTGAGGAATTTGTGGTAAAATCAGGAAAAAGTGCTGAATTCTCAGATTGGTCACCATGATCATCATAAACCCGAAAACCTATGTTTAATTCGATTATTTCATCAGAGGTTCGCTTAGAAATCACTGTGGATTGGTACCAAATGTTGTTGTTGTCGAGACAGTCGATCAATGAGGAAGGCTCAAGGGAGAGACGCCAGGGGAAGTCGAGACAACGGGTCCCTAAAGGAGCCATTTGGGGACCGTTTAGCTCTATGTATCTATATTTATGAAGATTTTATACAGAAAAAAATGGAGTTTTGTATGAAGAAAAAATGGGTTTTCGTGAAGAAAAAAAAGCGATTTTTTCTCATGTTTTTTAAAGAAAAAAGCGGAATTTCTGATAAAAATACCTGAAAGTGGTAGGGGAATCATAAAGGAACCTAACATTGGCGAGATTATCATTAATTTCAATGATTCTCGCTTGTGACCAGCATATTTTCCTATGAAGAATGTCGATTTTCAGCGCATCGATCACATCTCCTTCTTTATAATCGATTTTATTCTCTTCACAAGCTTCCATAAGTAGATTTTGCTATAAAATACAAATAAAAACCCTATAAAAAAAACAATGATAAATTTACTGAAAACAATGAGTTTTCCTCCTGATCATTTAGCTTATAATAGGCTCTTGACGGGTCCAGGATGAATCTCATCAATTCTAACAGCTTTATATTGTCTTCTTCAATGGTTTTCAATGAGAAATTCACCATGTTTTCCAGAATTTTATTAGAAAGCTCCAGAAGCTCTTTATTTCGAAAAGTTCGTCGAAAAATCAGCGTTTTCGCAACTGCCATGAAAATTTCGCTTATTAAAAGCTCGAAAATCGCGATATTTTCTAAGAAAATTCCTCGGGAATCTTCAGAAATGTTCAAGTGTTGAAGGACCTGAAGGATCAAGGAGAAATCCTCGAGATAAAGGAGCTCTGTAGACTCTTTGAAATCGGACAAACGGTCCGAAAGCCGCTTGTAATAGTCTTTAGATAGAGGAAATAAGGGCTGTTCGAAAGTTTTTTGCATTTGTAATAATTTTAGAAAATTAGGTTTAAATGAGGTTTTTATTTATTTTATGAAGAAGAAAAAAGCGAATTGCTTTTTGAAGAAAATTTTAATAAGATTTCTAATCTAAGCTTCGCTTCTTCTATTCCTAAATAAGATGCTTTTTCATACAATTTAAAAGCCTTATTTATATCTTTAAAGCACCCTCTCCCTTCTTCATAGCATATAGCTAAGAAATAAACCCCTGTAGAATCTTCAAGATTTGCTGCCTCTTCAAAAAACTCAAAACACCTTTTATCATTATATGGGAATTTGATGCTTTCATAATAGTAGTTTCCAATTGTGATCAAACCTGTTGTTGAATAAGTCTTTAATTTATTAAATACCATTTCTTTTGAATTTTTTTTGAATGAGTTTTTTTTTTCAACTAACAAAAAATTCATTAAAAATTCTTCAGAAAATTTACAAAAACCTGTCAAAAGCCAATACCCTTGAGCCCTATCCTGAACAGAAAATTTTTCTTCTT
>JFJP01030358.1_pt1 | contig 12843 bp, 14 predicted proteins | sample 431651 | NCBI WGS metagenome assembly JFJP01 (sample SAMN02602958, study PRJNA72255) | Microbial mat metagenome, whole genome shotgun sequencing project. | biome: fresh water; feature: sink hole; material: water; isolation source: purple microbial (photo- and chemosynthetic) mats found in... | reverse complement strand
TTGCTTTGAGAGTGTTAGCAGCAAAAAATGATTTAAAGCCAGAATACGATCTAAACAATCTTGCAGTAAAAACGATAGGACTAGGACGAAAATGCCGCAAAAAATGATCCAGTATGATCATAGCGTTTGAAATTATTAGCAATATTAATTCTATTGAAACTTTTGCAATTGGAAATTCAATTCGCGAATTGGATCGTCTGAACAGGGTGTATGGCAAGGGACGCTGGCGAAAACGAAAAGGTACTGCAACAGTCAAGCTACCCGATGGTTTAACCAGACTGGCTGAAATACATTGGTATGAAGCTACCGGTATTGGACGGAAAGAACTCAAGATCAAATGTTATTTGGACTGAAATTTATGAGCGATAAGCAAGACACAAGCTGCTTTGTCATTTGTATCTCTAATAACGGCTACGAGGTTTCATTAGAGAAACGAAAACTCTATGAAGTACTCCCTGATTTTGATGCTGCCAAGCATCACCAAATCAGAATCATTGATGAGTCAGGAGAAGATTATCTTTATCCAGAAAGCTACTTTATCCGGGTTATGTTGCCTCAATCAGTAGAGTGTGCTTTAGCTGAAGCAGCATAGAAAATTGCCATAACATGGAATTAGCGGCGACTTTCTCTGATCGAGATCACTCGAAAGATGAACACCGTTTCCTGACTTTTTGTTTATCAAAATCTGGTCGTTTGCTGGTGGTTTCATATATCGAACGATCAAGAGGAATATGAATTATTAGTGCTGGAGAGGTCAATCAGTATGAAAGAAAAATCTATGAAGAAAGTTAGGAGTGATGAGATGCGACCTGAATACAAACGTGAAGATTTGGGTGTAGGAGTTCGAGGTAAATATTACAGAGATTATCAGGAAGGTACAAACCTAGTGCTACTCAATCCGGAGGTAGCTGCGGTGTTCCCAACCGAGAAAGCGGTAAATGATGCGCTTCAATCACTTATTGATATCGCCAAACGATCATCGAGCCTAGCAGGCCAAACATAGCAGATCACAAACAATAATAGTCCAGCAAGAGATCTAGCCCCACACTGCCAACCCCTCATCACAGGAAAATTTACAGGAAGAAAATATTTGGGATTTCGCGTTTTTTGTTCGGTGATCAATAGGGAATTAATCAGGCATACGCAGCGGAGGATTGTACATTTATGTCATACAGCGATTTTGATTTAAAAAAGGTTAGGTTAGCATTCAACTTGGAAATTGTTGAAAATGAAAATTTATTTTCTAATGCTGGAAATGTCGAAGCCAGTGCTTTCCTATCCGAAATATTGAAACAAAATATCCCGCTTGCTTTGGCGATTGGCACCGAAAAAGCCAGTTCTGAACTTATCATTATTAACATTTTTCTTGAACTGAGAAGGCAATTGAATATCAGCCTCTTTTCTGGAATAGATTTCAATGTTGATAAGGAAAAAGGATTAAACGGCTATTGCGACTTTATATTGAGCAAATCGCCTGAACAATTTTTCCTGGATGTCCCCATTATTGCAGTCGTTGAAGCTAAAAATGAGAGAATTACCAGTGGGTTGGGTCAGTGTATAGCGGAGATGGTGGCTGCTGGAATCTACAATCAAAGAGAAGGCAAAGCGCTTTCCTGCATCTATGGTGCAGTGACGACCGGCCATGCCTGGAAATTTCTGAAACTGCATCATCAAACAGTACATATCGACGTTGAGGACTACTATATTAATGATCCAAAAAAAATTTTAGGAATATTCACTTACATGATAAAAACATTTGATGATAAATCAGATTGACGCCGAGTGATCAAACAATGGCTTTTAGCGACTATAAGAACATTTCGCAAGTCCAAGCGGAATTTAGAATCAAATACCACGAAGATAATTTTATTTTAATCCAGGATTACTGTGTTCCCAGCGCATTTCTTGAGGAATTTGAATTCAACCAGCGAAATCTGGATGTGTTCTCATCTGAAGCATCCCGCTGTGAGATTGTTATTTTCCCCATACTCAGAGAAGTTTATAAAAAATACCATCAGGAAATTTCGTTATGGGTGCAAAAACCGATCGCTTATAACGACAAGCTTAACGGGGTTCCTGACTATACTATTTCAAAAAAATCAGAACTGGGAAAAACCTTCCTTGAATCTCCGTTATTGATCGTTGCTGAAGCCAAAAAAAATGATTTTGAGCAAGGCTGGGGGCAATGTCTCGCTGAACTGATTGCAGCAGCAAATATCAATGCCAACCCCCAATGGCCGGTTTATGGGATTGTCACCGATGGAAAGTTATGGGAATTTGGTAAACTCACTGAACAGATATTTACTAAGAATATCGCGGGTTTCACGATTGATGAACTCACCCAATTATTTGGCGCATTGGATTTCGTTTTTTATCACGCCATTAAAAAAGAATAGTTACATCGCTCTGCAAAGAAAAAACTAAACCCCAAACCGCAGTCCACTGAAAGAGGCTCTCATGACCACCCCCGTAAAACGTGACAAACCCTGGCTGATGCGGACGTATTCCGGCCATTCCTCCGCCAAGGCCTCCAACGAACTTTACCGTACCAATTTAAGTAAAGGGCAAACCGGCCTGTCGGTGGCTTTTGACCTGCCGACTCAAACCGGCTACGACTCGGATCATCCATTGGCTCGTGGCGAAGTCGGCAAGGTCGGCGTACCCATCGGCAACATCAGCGACATGGCGGCCTTGTTTGATCAAATCCCGCTGGGTCAGATGAACACCTCGATGACCATCAACGCTACTGCCGCCTGGCTGTTGTCGTTGTACATCGCGGTTGCGGAACGGCAAGGCGCGTCGCAGGCGCAATTGCAAGGCACCACTCAGAACGACATTCTCAAGGAATACCTGTCGCGGGGTACCTACATCTTCCCGCCCCAGCCCTCCGTCCGGCTGATCACCGACATCATTGTCTACACGGTCAAGCACATTCCCAAGTGGAATCCGACCAATATTTGCAGCTACCACCTGCAGGAAGCCGGCGCGACGCCGACCCAGGAATTGGCCTACGCGCTGTCCACTGCCATTGCCATTCTCGATGCGGTGCGCGATTCTGGGCAAATCGGCGCAGAAGGTTTTGAACAGGTGGTCGGGCGGATTTCCTTCTTCGTTAATGCCGGCATCCGCTTTATCGAAGAAACCTGCAAAATGCGGGCGTTCGGCGAGATGTGGGATCAACTGGCCGAACAACGCTATGGTGCGCAAAGTGAAGAAATGCGCCGCTTCCGCTATGGCGTCCAGGTCAATTCACTCGGTTTGACCGAGGCGCAACCGGAAAACAACGTCCAGCGCATCGTGCTGGAAATGCTCGGCGTTGCCCTGTCCAAGAAAGCCCGCGCCCGCGCCCTTCAGCTCCCGGCCTGGAATGAAGCGCTCGGTCTGCCGCGCCCCTGGGATCAGCAATGGGCATTGCGGATGCAGCAGGTGCTGGCCTTTGAAACCGATTTGCTGGAATACGGCGATATTTTCGACGGTTCGCCAGTGATCGCCGCCAAGGTCAAATCGCTGGTCGACGGCGCGACGGCGGAAATGGCTCGGGTGCAGGAACAGGGCGGCATGGTGCAGGCCATTGAATCCGGCTATGTCAAACGGCAACTGGTGTCCAGCCATACCGACCGGATGCGCGCCATTGAAAGCGGCGACCTCAAGATCGTCGGCCTGAACTGCTACAAGGAAACCGAAGTTTCGCCGCTCACCGGTGGCGTCGATAGCGGCATCATGAAGGTCGATCCGCGGGCGGAACGGGAGCAGATCGAGCGGCTCAACGCTTTCCGCGCCCAGCGCAACAACACTGAAGTCAAAGCGGCCTTGGTGAATCTGGCCGAAACGGCGCGGAGCGGGGCGAATATCATGCCCGCGTCGATTCTCTGCGCTCATGCCGGCGTGACCACTGGCGAATGGTCGCAAACCCTGCGCGACATTTTCGGCGAATACCGCGCCCCGACCGGCATCGATATTCCCGCCAATGAGGACAGCCGCAGTGTCAAAGCGGTCGCCATTCGCACCGAGGTCACGAAAACCGGTGAGGAACTGGGTCGGCCACTGCGCCTGCTGATCGGCAAACCGGGTCTGGACGGTCACAGCAACGGTGCGGAACAGATTGCCGTCAAAGGTCGCGATGTCGGCTTTGAAATCGTCTACGAGGGTATCCGCCTGACCCCGGAACAAATTGCTAAAGCGGCGTTGGAGGAAGGCGTCCACTTGATCGGCCTGTCGGTGCTGTCCGGCAGCCATGTCGAAATGGTCGAGGACGTGTTCAATTATCTGGATCAAGCCGGCTTGAAGAACTTGCCGGTGGTCATCGGCGGCATCATCCCGGAAAGCGACGCCCAGTTGCTGAAAGCGCGGGGCATTTCGGCGGTCTACACCCCGAAGGACATCGACATGAACGGGATCATGGTGGATATCCTCAACCTGATCCGTAAGAACCACGACCTGCCGCCGGTTACGGTGGCATGATTCCGGCGCTTCCCAACCCGGCAGCGCTGGCCGAAGCGGTGAGTCACCGCGACCGGCTGGCGCTGGCGCAGGCGTTGAATCTGCTGGATGACCGTCGTCCCGCCGCCCGGCAGTGCGCTGCCGCCTTTCTGGATGCGCTACCTGCGGAAAAGCAGGCGGCAGGCGGTCATTTAATTGGCATTACCGGCCCGCCCGGTGCCGGGAAATCCTCGTTGACTGCCTCGCTGATTCAAGTGTGGCGGCAGCGGGGCTTGAAAGTCGCTATTCTGGCAGTCGATCCCTCCAGCCCGATCAGTGGCGGTGCATTGCTCGGCGACCGGTTGCGGATGCACGCCAGCGGTGCGGATAAAGAGGTATTCATCCGCTCGCTGGCCTGTCGTGGCGAATTTGGCGGACTCAGCGCCGAAGTCTGGCCGATGAGTCTGGCGATGCTGGCGGCGTTCGACATCGTGCTGGTGGAAACCGTGGGTGTCGGCCAGAAGGAGATTGATGTCTCTAAGATGACTGATACCACCTGCTTCGTGGCGCAACCGGCCTCCGGCGACAGCATCCAGTTTCTGAAAGCCGGCATCATGGAAATACCGCATGTCATTGTCGTCAATAAGGAAGATATTGGCATGGCAGCGCGGAAAACCTTGTCGGAACTCAAAACGACGCTGGGACGACGCACCGATGCGGACGGTTGGCAAGCGCCAGCCTTATCTGCGAGCGCAGCGCTGGGCAGCGGGATTGAAGCCCTGGCGGATGCGCTGGATGGACATCGGAACTGGTTGCTGGAACGCGGCCAATTCACTGCCCGCCGCCAGCGCTGTCAGGCCGAATGGCTGGTCAAACACCTGCGCGAGGAATTTGGCCGCTATGGCATCCAGCAACTGGGTGGCGAAACTGCCTTGTTTACGGAATTAGCCCTCGCCCCCCGGCGTTCGCCGATTGCCGCCTACGACGATTTACGCGCCCGCCTTCTCCCGAATCGCTAATCTCCAAACCAACAACCCCAACAGAGAGGAATGCAGCACAATGACGAAAGAACTCTACAACCTCGGTGAAATGCCCCCGTTAGGCGTGATTCCCCCGAAAATGCACGCTTGGCTGATTCGCCCGGAACGGTTCGGCAAGCCGATGGAAGCGTTTCAAAAGGAAGTCGTGAACACCCCGCCGATTGCGGATGACGAAGTGCTGGTCTATGTGATGGCCGCCGGCATCAATTACAACAATGTCTGGGCGGGACTGGGGATTCCGGTCAACGTGATTGGCGCACGCAACAAGGCCGGCGAACCGGAAGATTTCCATATCGGCGGCAGCGACGCTTCCGGTATCGTCTACAAAGTCGGTAAGGACGTGACCAACGTCAAGGTCGGCGACGAAGTCGTGATGCATTGCGGCCAATACAGCCGCAACTGTGAATGGGTCAAGAGTGGCGGCGATCCCATGTACTCGCCGACCTTCCGCATCTGGGGCTACGAGACCAACTGGGGCAGCTTCGCCCAATTCACCAAAGTGCAAGGCCAGCAGTGCATGCCCAAGCCCCGGCACATGAACTGGGAAGAAGCGGCGTCGTACACGCTGGTCGCGGCGACCGCCTGGCGGATGCTGCACGGCTGGGGCGCGAACGCGGTTAAGAAGGGCGACGTGGCGTTGATTTGGGGCGGCGCAGGTGGCTTGGGTTCCATGGCCATTCAGATTGCTAAAGCCGCTGGCGCGACTTCCGTGGCCATGGTGTCGGGCGAGGACAAGTTCGATTACTGCATGAAGCTAGGGGCGAAAGGCTGCATCAACCGCAATGAGTTCGACCACTGGGGCATGTTGCCGCACTGGAAGGATAACGTCGGTTACTCCAAGTGGTTGAAGGGTGTGCGGTCGTTCGGTGCGAAGATTTGGGAAGTGTTAGGCGAGAAACGTGCGCCGAACATTGTGTTCGAGCATCCCGGCGAAACCACGATTCCGACCTCGATTTTCGTCTGCGACACCGGCGGGATGGTCGTGGTGTGTGCAGGGACGACCGGCTATAACGCGACGGTCGATCTGCGCTATTTGTGGATGCGCCAAAAGCGCCTGCAAGGTTCGCATTTCGCCAATACCGAACAGTCCAATCAGATGAATGAGCTGGCATTGCGCGGTCTGCTCGATCCCTGCATGTCACGAGCGTTCACCTACGATGAAATCCCGGTCGCCCATCAGTTGATGCACGACAACAAACACCCGCACGGCAACATGTCCGTGCTAGTCGGCGCGACGGCATTTGGCCTCGGCGCTCATGGCAAGCCGCCAGTTGCCATTGAACATCCCATGTTGCCCAAGGGCGATGTGCATAACACGCCGCATCCCTATCCGATGTCCACACCGTTGCCGGGCATTGGCGAAGGCGAAGCGCTCACGATTACCGATGATGGCACCAAGGTAAAGGATTTAATGCACCGCGGCATTATTTCCTGCACCCCGACCGATACCATCGGCACGGTCGCCAAGATCATGGTGAACAAGGAAATTCATGCGGTGGTGGTCATGGACGAGAAGGGCAAGGCCATCGGCGTCGTCTCGCAGACCGACATGGTGCTGGCGCGGCAGGGTCGGACGCCGGATCAGGCGCGGGCGCTGCGGGCTAACGAAGTGATGACGCCGGGTTGCGCAACCTGCGATGCCGAGATGTTGTTGAGCGATGCGGTCAGCCTGATGACCGGGCGGCGGATGCATCGTCTGGTCGTGACCGAGAAGGATCAACCGGTCGGCGTGATTTCGATGACCGACGTGGTGCGTAAGATCATCGGCGAGTAAGGGTCAAACCACCCCGGCGCTGACGCGCCACCCCTCCTTATCCAAGGAGGGGAATGTTTGAAATTCCTGCCCTTTCCCGCCCGGGGGGGCATTTTGAATGCCGCTATTCAATCCGTCGCGTCCTCGAATTTTTGCGAATGCAGTTGTGCCTGATCAAGTTCAAGAGCAGCCGACAGATTCGCTTTCACCGAATGCAGTTGTGCCTGATCAAGTTCAAGAGCAGCCGACAGATTCGCTTTCACCGTTTGCAATATCTCCGATAGGTCTTGCTGCTGTTCGACGGACAGACCGCGCAGCATTTCCGTGCGGGTCTGCAAAACGACCCTCTCAACCTCGGCGATCAGTTCCCGCGCCTGGTCAGTCAAATGGACGCCCCATAAGCGCCGGTCGCCAAGGATCGGACGCCGCTCAATCCATCCGCTCTTTTCAACCTGATCGATCAGTCGACCCACAGTGGATTTCTCGATCTCGAGTTCGTCGGAGATTTGTGACTGAGAGAGACCCTCGTGGTTGGACAGGATGGCTAGAACCGACCATTGCGCACGGGACAAACCCAGAGGCTGTAATCGGCGGTCGATGAGCTTGCGCAGCAATCGAGCAGAGTCGGTAAGGAGGAAGCCGGGGCCTCGGTAGGAATCCTGGATGATCATGTCGTCAGCCTCAGTGGCGATGTCCCAATGGAGATGAAGGTTAGCATAAGCCAAATACCCGCAAATAAAGTGTCGAAATCCCGGTTTTTGGGTTGAATAATAAGCTTGCTTACTATAAGCTTTATTTTAGTCAGGTAGCATACAGTATGTCGCCTAACTATAAGGTTTCCCAATATGCCGAACCGGAGAGTAGGAAAACGATGAGCAAAACACCGAACCCCGCCAACTGGGGATCAAGCTCGACTCCGATCCGCGTCATTCGGGAGTAGGAATAAGATGAGCAACACACGGAACCCCGCCAGCGTACCCACCAACAACCAGAAACTGCTCGCCTGGGTGGGCGAGATCGCCGCACTGTGCACGCCCGAGCAGGTCGTCTGGTGCGATGGCTCGCAGGCCGAATACGACCGCTTGTGCACTCTGAGTGGGAAAACCCCGTTGGCGTACCGATCAGCGCCTTCGTCTTCGCTGGCTCATCAACTGATGTACGAAAACCAGCACCTGCACGGCAATATGTCCGTGCTGGTCGGCGCAACGGAGTTTGGCCAGGACGCCAGCGGTAAGCCGCCGGTGGCGGTTGAACACCCAACCCTGCCCAAGGGGGATGTGCATACCACGCCGCATCCCTATCCGATGTCCGTACCGCTGCCAGGCATCAGTGAGGCCGATGCGGTCACCATCGCCGACGACGGTACCCAGGTTCGGGACTTGATGCATCGTGGTATTATTTCCTGCACCCCAACGGATACCGTCGGCACGGTCGCCAAGATCATGGTGAATAAGGAGATTCATGCGGTCGTGGTGATGGATCAAGCGGGTAAAGCGATTGGCGTGGTGTCGCAGACCGACATGGTGTTGGCGCGGCAGGGGCGGACGGCGGAACAGGCGCGGGCGTTGCGGGGCGATGCGGTCAGCCTGATGACCGGGCGGCGGATGCATCGTCTGGTGGTGACCGAGAACGATCAGCCGGTCGGCGTGATCTCCATGACCGATGTGGTGCGCAAGATTATCGGCGAGTAATCGGCCAGAATGAAGATGCTTGATGATGCTTGCTGAAAGACATCGTTCAGGCTGGGGGTATCGGGATACGGTACCCCCTTTGAATATCCTGTCCATTCAGGTCATTGAAAAATTATAAAAAGTGCAGCATTTTTCAGTAAGTTGAAGATAAAAATATAGTATTATCAGCTTCCAATTCGATCTTTCCACGGCCCGGCGCACGGTGCGGGTATTCCACTCACAACCCTCGATACGCTTATGGACATCGATCTCATTCTCTCCAACTTTCTCAACCCGCCCATCCTGTTCTTCTTCCTGGGAATGCTGGCGGTCTTCCTGCGCTCTGATCTGGAAATACCACCGCCTATTGCCAAGTTTCTATCGCTGTATCTGTTACTGGCGATCGGCTTCAAAGGGGGCGTGGGACTGTACCAAAGCGGTATCGATCACACCGTGGTCATCACTATCGCCCTGGCCGTGCTGATGGCTTCGGTCGTACCCCTGTACAGCTTCTTCATTCTGCGATGGCGGCTGGGCGTGGCGGATGCGGCGGCTGTCGCCGCCACCTATGGTTCGATTAGCGCGGTTACTTTCATCACCGCCACCTCACTGCTGGTCAAGCTGGACATTCCCTACGGCGGCCACATGGTCGCAGCCATGGCGCTGATGGAATCCCCGGCTATCATCATTGGGGTACTGTTTTATCGGATGTTTCCGACCAGTGGCGTGGGGGAAGAAGGGAAAAGCGAATTTTCCTGGTCAGATCTATTGCGCGATGCCTTCTTCAACGGCTCGGTATTGCTCTTGATGGGTAGCTTGTTGATCGGTGCGCTGACGGGGGAATCCGGCAATCAGGCGCTGCAACCGTTTACGGGCGATCTGTTCAAGGGCCTGCTCGCCTTCTTTCTGCTCGATATGGGTCTGGTGGCAGCGCGGCGTTTGGGGGATCTGCAGAAGGCCGGGATTTTCCTGGTGTCCTTTGCCATTCTGATTCCGCTGCTCAACGCCGTGCTGGCTCTAGGGCTGGCGTACTGGGTAGGACTTCCGAAAGGCGATGCCCTGTTGTTCGTCGTGCTGTGCGCCAGTGCTTCCTACATCGCGGTGCCGGCAGCGGTGCGGCTGGCCATTCCAGAAGCCAATCCCAGTTTGTATATACCGATGTCACTGGCAATTACCTTCCCATTCAACATTATTGTCGGTCTGCCGCTGTATTTGCAGGCTATCAATTACCTGTGGAGATAAACCATGCGCCCCGTCAAACGCATCGAGATCGTCATCGACTCGCTGGAATTGCGTAAGTTGTTGAAGAGCCTAGAGCAAGTCAGTGTTTCCGGCTACACGGTCATTCAGGACGCTACCGGCATGGGCGATCGGGGAGTGCGCGCCGGCGATCAACTGTCCGATGTGTTCAAGAACAGCTACGTGATCACCGCCTGCCCGGAAGAGCAGTTGCAGCCGCTGATCGACGCTATTCGGCCATTGCTGAAGCGTTTCGGTGGAATCTGCCTGGTGTCGGACGCGCAGTGGATCATTCACTAGTTTTGCAACAGGCTCTTGGAGGCCGAGAATCGCCCCATGATCTTCCGTGACCACGATGGTGGATCATTCACTAATTTTGCAACAGGCTCTTGGAGAGGATTAATGAAATACCTGCCAGAACTATTTGCCGCCAACGCCCGCTGGGCTGATGAGATGCGTGCTGCGGATCCCCAGTTCTTTGCCGGACTGGCCAATCTGCAAAACCCGGCCTATTTGTGGATTGGTTGTTCGGATAGCCGGGTGCCCGCCAATCAGATTACCGGTCTGAAACCGGGCGAAGTGTTTGTTCACCGCAACGTCGCTAATGTGGTGGTGCATACCGATCTCAACTGCCTATCGGTGATGCAATACGCCATCGAGGTGTTGAAAGTCCAGCATATCATTGTCTGTGGTCACTACGGTTGCGGCGGCGTCCGGGCGGCTTTGGAAGGACCGTCGCTGGGGCTGATCGACAACTGGTTACGTCACATCCAGGACGCCCGCGACCGGCATCTGGATTTCCTGACCGCGCTACCGGATAACAACGCCCGCTGGCGCGCCCTGTGTGAACTGAATGTCATTGAGCAGGTACGCAACGTTGCCCGCACTACGCTGGTCGGCGATGCCTGGACGCGGGGACAACCACTGGTGCTGCACGGCTGGATTTACGGTCTGGAAGACGGGCGCCTGCAGGACTTGCAAACCTCCCTGAAAGACAGCGCTGAACTGGATACAATGATTGCTCAGGCAGTGACTGCGGCACGATCGCGCTATGTCAGCCATTGAACCCCCGGCAGCTATCCCTCCCCGGCATCAATGCCGGGGTTTTCGCGGAACAGCCTGATGAACGCCTCCAGATCGTAGTTATAGGCCCACTGCGCCAAAGTGGCGGAGAGGGCGGCATTAACCGTGCGAACCTGCTCCACCGCGCACGGAGGAACGGTGGGTGAGAATCAGGCAGAGTTAGCCACCCAGTCTTCCAGCAACAGTCCAGGTATTCGCTTAAATTCCCTAGTGTTATTACTGATCAGGGTCAATTGTCCTGCCAAGGCGTGAGCCGCAATCCATAAATCGTTTGCGCCGATGGGTCGACCTTGAAGTTCCAACGTAGCGCGAATAATACCGTAGTGAACCGCCGCATCTTGGGGCAGGGATAAAACCGGCACCCATTCAGTGAGGCGTTCCAGGCGCTCCAGTGCGGCAGTTCGGGACATGCTTTTCTCAGCGCCTAACCGAAGCTCGCCATAGGTGATAACGGACAGCGCAGCTTCGCCTGGCTGCAAGCCTTCGAAGCGAGCCAGAACTTCGGGTGGCCGACGTTTGGCGATATAGATGCAGATGTTGGTATCCAACAGGAAAAGAGCCATTGATTAAAATGCCTCCCGCGTTTCTGGAGGCGGATCGATACGCCCATCCGCGAAAAAATCTTCTGGCATTCCGGCCAACAATTCAAAGGCTGCTTTGAGATTAGTCGGTTTCTTGCGCAAAACAATTTCATCGCCCCGACGCAGGATTTCTACCTCATCAACGTCGAAGCGGAACTCCTGAGGCAGGTAGATGGCTTGTAAATGGCTGTTGTTGAAAACTTGAGCTGTGGTCATTGGGTGTGCCTGTAGACGGATTGATGAAGCGTTGAGGATCATGCAAATCACCCGGTCAGCGCCTGTGAGAACGCCTCCAGATCGTAGTTATAGGCCCACTGCGCCAGCGTCTCGCGGAGGGCGGCATCGCGGTCCTGGAGCTGCTGGACGAGTTCCGTGATTCGGCCAAAATCCCCCAGATTCACCGCATCCTTCAGCGCTGCCTGCCATTCCTCGGGACAAGCCGCCAGACCGGTGGCCACGGCTTCGGCAGATAACGGGGGTGCAGCGGAGATCGGCGTGTCTCCCACCCGGATGAAACGCAGACCGGCACGTTGTTCCAGAATGGCGAATAACTCCTCGGCTACAAAGGGTTTGCGGGCGAATTCGTCGCAGCCCCCGGCCAGAAAATAGTCGCGGTTCTCGTTGAACGCACTGGCGGTCAGCGCCACCACGAGGCTCTGTACCGCCTCAGACCGAGCCGCCATCCGCGCCTTGATCTGGCGGGTCGCCTCTTCCCCCGACAGCACCGGCATTCGCATGTCCATGAAAATCACTTGGGGTTGCCACGCTTCCCAGATCGCCACGGCCTCCTGGCCGTCAGCCGCTTCCCGGAATTCCAGTACCGGCGGTTGCGGATTCAGCGTATTCAGCAGCGCCCGGAGTGGAGCGCGGTTGTCGGCCAGATCATCCACGATCAGAATCCGGCATACCGGCTGATCCGGAGCCAGGTCGATCACCGGAACTTCACGGCGGCTGATAGTGGATTCTTCCTCGGTTGTCACGGTTTGGAGCGGCAGGGTGAAAGTAAAGCAACTGCCCTGACCGAGCGTACTTTCTGCGGTCAACTCGCCCTGCATCAG
>JFJP01023843.1_pt1 | contig 12843 bp, 16 predicted proteins | sample 431651 | NCBI WGS metagenome assembly JFJP01 (sample SAMN02602958, study PRJNA72255) | Microbial mat metagenome, whole genome shotgun sequencing project. | biome: fresh water; feature: sink hole; material: water; isolation source: purple microbial (photo- and chemosynthetic) mats found in... | reverse complement strand
TCCATATCTTCGGGCGTTAAAAAACTGTAATCAAAACCGTTGTAAGACAAGGAGCGAATATCGACACTTGTCCCCTTGCCCAAAGAGCCATTTTTGATGACACGGGTTTTGAAACACTTTATATCGTCGCTATTGGGATTGTTGTTTTTGATAAGTTTGTAGGCCAAAAAGGTATCGTTTTCTTGGATTTGCTCTTTTTTTTGATGGGTTTGCAAGAGCAAAGAGAGCCAATCGGTGACTTTTTGAGTCGGGTCATTTTTGATCTCAATCGACGAGGCGACTTTGGTATCTTCGGGTTTGCCTTTGTCGTGAATGTGTTGCAATACAACCGCTACAATATGTTCGCAATTGAGTCCCGTATCGCAACTGCACCCCCCCTCTATCATGATACCGCTATCTTGCGCATAGATATTTACCTCTTGTTCGTAAGGGGTATCGTCACCATCTTCAACAACCGATAAGATTTTAATCTCTTTGCGAGAGATAGCCAAAGAGTCATACTCAATCACACGATTTTGTTCAAAATAGCTTTCGCCCAATTGATAGGCTACGGGTGAAAACAAGCTTTTAATGTCGTCTGATTTAAATTGAAAAAACCTCATGCGTAAATCGACTCAATGTGGGATATTTTTTTGCCCAGATTTAGCAACAACATATCGGCAAGTACCAATGCCATCATCGCTTCGCATACCACACTGCCTCGAATGGCTACGCAAGGGTCATGGCGACCTTTAAGCTCACATACCGTCTCTTGGTACTCTTTGGTAATGGTTTGTTGGGGTTGAAAAATAGAAGGCGTGGGCTTAAAGTAGGTTTTGACAACAATATCATCGCCGTTGCTAATACCGCCTAAAATTCCTCCTGCGTGATTGGTAGCAAATCCGTGCGGTGTAATAGCATCATTGTTTTGACTTCCTTTAAGCGAGGCTGCTGCTACTCCATCGCCAATCTCTACGGCTTTGGCTGCATTAATGCCCATCATTGCACCAGCCAAAAGAGCATCAAGTTTGTAGTAGAGCGGCTCACCCAATCCTATGGGTACATTTTTGGCTCTTGTGACCACCACGCCCCCCACCGAATCGTGTTTATTTTTGGCTTTGAGTACCGCCTCCTCTTGAGCCTTTTCTTGGTTTTTGTCTAAGGCATACAAAATAGAGCTTTTGGCGTACTCAAAATCGTATTGGGTTGCTTCGATACCATCAATGGCACTCACACCGCTCTCTACGACGATATTGGCTTTGGCTAAAATAAGTTTGGCAATAGCTCCTGCGGCGACTCGTGCGGCGGTCTCACGCGCAGAACTTCGTCCTCCGCCTCGATAATCACGCACCCCGTATTTGTGAAAATAGGTAAAATCGGCGTGAGCGGGACGAAAGAGGTCTTTGATGCTGTTGTAATCTTTGCTCTTTTGGTCGGTATTGTAGATAATCATAGCAATAGGAGTACCGCTGGATAATCCTTCAAAAACACCCGATAAAATCTCCACTCTATCCTCCTCTTGTCGTGCCGTTTCAAGCGCTGATTTGCCTGGTTTTCTTCTATCTAAATGAGCTTGGATAAAAGCCTCATCAATGAAAAGCCCAGCGGGTACGCCATCAAGAATGCATCCAATCGCCTTGCCGTGCGACTCCCCAAACGTTGTCATTGTCAATTTTTTGCCAAATGTGTTCATTTAAATATCCTCTTTGTGGTTATAATTTTTCATTGCATTCCAACTCTTATAAAAATCAGGAATTTTGCCAATTGATTTTCATCCATGTACCAAAGCTTCCTTAATTTTTTTTGCAATTGCCTCTATCACAGACACCGTTACCGAATTGCCTATTTGTTTGTAGATATGAGAATCTGCCATATTTGTATCGAATCCAAAGCTATCTTCGTATCCTTGAAATCTTGCACACTCTCTAGGGGTAAGTTTGCGTATATCTTTGGTATCCCTAACAAGCGGTACATTGTGTCCACCTGTTCCCATGTTGGCGGTTAATGTCGGACATAGATTGTTTTTATTTTCTCTTACATAGACTCTTCGCCATTGGTAGAGGGTATCTCTATTGGTCATTGCTTCTTTGAGTTGCGGATAATATTTGCTTGTGTTGTAATAGTACCGCTCGTGTGTTTGGGTATCTACCAAATCGTGAATGTTTTGGGTAAGCTTTTGAGGTTTTGGAAACTCAAAGTTTTCAAAGTGCTTTTTATTTTTGAAACAAACAATGTAAATCCTTTCTCGATTTTGAGGAACATTTCCATACTCTGCACTGTTTAAAACTCGGTGTTTGAGGTAGTAACCTCGACTCTCTAGTTCTTGCATAATGACTTTAAAAGTATTGCCGTTATCGTGACTTTGGAGATTTTTAACGTTCTCCAAAAAGACTACACTGGGTGCTAAATCATCAATAAAACGTAGAATTTCAAAGAAAATATTGCCTCTATCGTCTCCAAATCCTTTACGATACCCTGCCACACTAAAAGCTTGACAGGGAAATCCTCCCGTTAAAATATCTATTTTTTCTACTTCACTTGTTTTTAGCTCTTTTAAATCTCTCTCAAATAACGTATGTTTATGATTTTTTCGATAGGTAATACAAGCATTTTTATCTATCTCATTTGCCCACGCTATTTCAAACCCTGCGTTTTTAAACCCCAATTCAATCCCACCAATACCTGCAAAGAGTCCGCCTACTTTCATTTGTGTAGGGTGTGAAGTTTGATAGTTATCGCCTTTGCAATAATCCAAACCGTGACCGCACGGGCGATTTAAGGGCATATCAATCATTGCGCATCTACCCTCTCGTTAGTGTTTTGCTAATTTGTTCTATCATCTTATCCCACTCCTCAAACCACAGTGTATGTTTAGAGATTTGAGTTAAAAGCAGTTCAAAGTAGTTAATGGCTTCAATACTCTTATCGAAACGCTCAATCACATTTTTGATAATTTGCTCCATATCCTCTTTGGTAGCTAAACTCTTCAACTCTCCTTCATTCAATAAGTTTGTATGAAAATCTTTAATATGGCTGTAAGCCAAATTAGGCAACACATTATTATTTAAAGCATTGTTTTCAAGCAGCTTTCTTTTGGCTTTTATCCAATCGTCTATTTTTTCAAACTCTGTAGTCTTTATCCATTCAAGTTTTTGGGATACCACTTTACTTATCTCTTCGTTTAAAGCTATTGAAATATTTTCCAATGGTGTTTCTGGTAATAATTTTGCAATGAGTTTGGCAAAGGTTTCCAAATTTTCCAAATAGATCGCTTCAAGAGTATAGCAACTCCAAATGTGTACAGGAATATTGAGCTTTGTTTGGAGTTGGGATTGAAGAGTATAGGCTTGTTTGTCGCTTAAATAGTCTCTATCAAAAATCAAAATCGATTTCTCCCACAAGCTCTTTTCATTTTTGATAGTAGAAAATAGCTCTTTGTAGCTCATAATATGTTTGAAGATATTGTCAATGCCTTCAAATGACCAATAAGCAATACGAGGAGCTTCACCTATATTGGTGTATTTATCTAAAATAAACTCAATGTATTTGGGGTCGTTTTTCCCCTCCACAAAAATCAATCTATCCGCCTCAAGAGCATTAATCAAATCCAAGGCACTCTCATTGCCCAAATCTTGCAACACTTTAAGATGCTTTGAAGGTACAAGTCCTTTTGCAACATACTCTTGTTGGTTGTACAATATAGGTTTATAGACTTTGGCTTCATGGCTCTTTTCTAAATGAAAAATCTGCTGAGGTTTAGTGCTGCGAATAAGGCTTTCGTTGTGGGTAGAGATAAAAATTTGAGTATTTTGAAATTTATCCAATATCATCAAAAGTCGTTTTTGAATATCACGATGAATATGCGAATCGGGTTCGTCAAGCAAAACAATATTCAAATCTTTTTTTGATTCATAAAGAGCCAAAAGTATCTCAATAATTTGAAGTGTACCGCTTCCTAAAAGTGAGAGGTTTTTGGATATATCCTTTGCCCCAATAGAAATATTGTAAGCAATATGGGTATCACGACTTGGATCAAAAGTACTCAAAAACTCTACCTTCTCCTCATCATCCGATAAAATTATAGCAATATCTTTTCTAAATTGTTCCGCACTCCCGTCTCTGCTGCGCAACACTTTGTCCAATCTGTTTCTAAAAACACTCGCTGATTTGCGTTTTTGCACCCTATCTTCAATTTGCGGATTGCTTTTAAACTCTTCCAAAACCTCCAATTTGGCAATGGGCGAAGCAAAAATCGTTTTGATGGGGTAGGGTAATTGATTAAAAAAACTGTTAAAGAGCGTGTAATTAAAGGTTCCGTAATTTTTCAGATAGATTTGATAGTTGGAACGGCTTGATTTGGCAATCTCAAAGGCTATTTCTAATGTATCACGATTGTTTTGAAAAGTAAAAGCAAGTGTAATGGTGTTGTTTGGGTCTAAATTGTAAAAAATATCATAATAGGAGGTGGTGCGAATGCTTTGTATATCTCGATAATCAAAATAGCTGTTTGGCGTTTGCGATTGATAACCCAATTTGTAATCACCTTTTGCTAAATGTAATTTTGTACTGGCTATTTGGGCGGTAGTAATAAGTTTATAAAAACATTCATTCCAAAGAGAGATAGCCTCCAAAAGAGTTGTTTTACCGCTATTGTTAATACCCGTAAAGAGATTGAGTCTATCGTTGCACACAACCGTAACATCTCTAAGGCTTTTAAAGTTTTGGATATGAATTTGTTTTAAGTGCATATCTTTTTACCCTCTCAACCACTCTAATGCTTTTTTGGCGGCTTTTTGTTGGGCCTCTTTTTTGCTGTTTCCTTTGGCAGAAGCTATCACTTTGCCATCTAAATGGATAGCAATTTCAAACTCTTTTTTGTGATCGGGTCCTGTGGCACGAACAAGCTGATAATCGGGTGTTACTCCGTGGGTTGATTGGGTAAGTTCTTGGAGGGCTGTTTTGTAATCTTTGGAGAGCGATTCAAGGTCGATAGTGGGGTGTACTTCGTTGAGTAACTCTATGGATATTTTGCGTGCCGTTTCGAGTCCTGCTTCGAGATAAATCGCCCCAATAACCGCTTCAAAAGCGTTGGAGAGCAAAGAGGGTTTGGTACGTCCGCTGTTGTTCTCTTCGGCTATTGAGAGGTAGATATATTGCCCCATATCAAGCTGCTTAGCAAGGAGCGTAAAGCCGCTCTCATTGACAAGCGATGCACGTATTTTGGACAAAATTCCCTCATCGGAATCGGGAAATTTGGCAAACAAAAACTCTCCTACAATCAAATCAAGCACCGCATCGCCCAAAAACTCTAGCCGTTCGTTATTGTAAGGTTTTTTGAAGCTTTTGTGCGTCAAAGCTTCAATAATCAACGCTTTGTTGTGAAAACGATAATTGAGTTTCTCTTCTAGTTCTTGATAGTTACTCATTGTTTTTCCTATTTTGTTGCTTTGTGGCTTCCTCTCTTGCCATGGTATCACACTCCTCATTTTGGGGGTGACCGTTGTGGGCTTTGACCCAAGTAGCGTGTACGGCGTGAGGAGCAGCGATGCGTAGATACTCTTTCCAAAGTTCTACATTTTTTTTCTCTTTGAAATCTTTTTTGACCCAACCGCTTAACCACTCATTGATGGAACGTGCGACGTAGTTGCTATCGGTGACCACTTCGACTTTGCACGGTTCTTTGAGGAGTTTGAGTCCCTCAATGACGGCTTGTATCTCCATTTGGTTGTTGGTAGTATAGGGACTTCCTCCGCTGTAGCGTTTTTGATGCCCTTGATAATCCAAAATGCCGCCGTAGCCTCCCGCCCCAGGATTGCCTAAGCAAGACCCATCACAATAGAGAGTCACTTGTTTGTTGTTGTGTTTTTGCAATATTTGCCTCGATTTTCATGCTGTTTATACTCATACAATTTGGGCATCGATTAAACGAGATGGGGAAAGAGTGCTGACACTTTTTGCATCGATACTCAAAAAATAGATCACCGCTACTGTTTCCGCTACGCTTTGCACTTGCCAAAATATCGACAACAAAGATGTTACACGTATAGGACACCTCATCAATGTAGCCCTTGAGATAATAGATTGTTTGCAAACAACCATTACTATATATTATATCCAAATCCAGTTTTGATTTTGGCAACATCCAAAGAATATCAACAATCTCCACAATTTTTGCACCCTCCACCATCTGCCATGCCGTTTTGTGGTCGTGCTTAAAAGCGTAGTCCATTATGTTGCGATAAAGCGTAGGATAGAGTGCGTGGATTGATTGAAGTTGGGCAATCTTTTGTTTTGGGGTGTGCGTTGTCTGAGTAAGAAGAATCTCAAACTCCAAATAGGCTCTAAGCGAGGTTGTATCTTCGCCCAATATCTCTAAGGGTTCCAATACCTCTTTGGCGTTGTCGTATTGATGGAGCAGCTCATAAACAATCGCCAAAGAGTGCAATGTGCCACGACTCCTAGGGTACTCTTTGAGAATTTCCAAAAATATCGCTTTGGATCGCTCAATAAATCCAGCCCGTAGATAGAGTTCACCTAGCTTTTGAAGCAACTCCTTTTTGGATAGCAAAGCATCGGAGTTTTTGATAAGGTAGCGATAAATATCAATGGCTTTGTGGTACTCCCCACTGTTTTCAAAGGCTTTGGCGAGTATTTGCAAAGGTTTAATCATGTTGTTTTGAAAATCAATGACGTGGTTATCCAAAATACTTCCCATACCGTCAAATTTTTCCAAAAAGGCAAGTAGGGACTCTTTTTTGCGATTTTGGACATAAATGCCCCACGCATAGGTTATCAAAGCCGTCACAAGCATGAGTGTTATGATAATCAAAATGCTAAAAAGCGGATCTTTGTAGGAGGGGAGCATCTGTTGCAAACTATTGTCCTAGCAACATTTTGCGAATTTTGGGATCGCTCATGTTTTCACCTCTTAGCATCTTAAGACGCATGGTTTCAATATCGATAAACTCCGTTTGGTTCTTCTCGTAGCCCCCAAATCCATACCCCATAGGTGTTTCATCTTTGATCGAATAAAAGGCTTTTTTGGCATCTATCCATCGATGGGTATCTTTGGCAAAAACAAACATCTTGATAGCCTCTTTGTTGGCTTTGACTTGTTCAATCCACAAAACCAAACACCCCACATCGTCAAAAATATAGGTTTTTTCATCCTCAAAGACCACCTGAGCGGCATTTTCCTTATGCTCCACCCCCATACGGCATTTGGGACAAGTCGCCTTAGAAGCATCAAAATCAAGCGCTATCTTTTGGGGATTAGAGGATGCAAAAAGATACTCAATAAGCGAAGGGTCTTTGGTTTCACAAGAGCTTAGCGACAGCAATACAAACAGAGAAATAAGTAGTTTTTTCAATTTAAATGCCTTTTATGACCTACTAATGAGCAAGAGGATACGATAGAATATTATAACAAAAAGAGATAAACTGCGGAGCATGGTATGAAGATTTTGGTTTTGGGAGCATCGGGATTTATTGGCAGACATATTGTTGAGGGTTTGGGTACAAACGGATACGAAGTGCAGGGCAAGTGGTACGATTTTGCTAAAAAAAGTTCGCTTGAGGAGTGGCAAGAGAGGCTTAGAGGCTTTGATACGGTTATTAATGCCGTAGGTATCATTGCTCAAACTTCCAAAAGCACCTTCCAAGCCGTTCATGCTGATACTCCCAAAACGCTCTTTGAAGCGTGTGCCAAAGTGGGTATCCAAAGAGTGATACAAATTTCAGCTTTGGGCAGCGAGAAAGGGAAAACGCCCTATCACCAAAGCAAAAAAGCAGCCGATGAGTACCTCAAATCCCTAGGTATCGACTACGCTATCTTAAAACCCTCCATCGTTTACGGTGAGGGGGGGCAAAAGTACGGCTCTTTTCAAAGCACTTGCCAATTTGCCTCTATTGCCTATTATTCATGAGGGTTCGCAGGAGCTTCAGCCAATCTTTATTGATGACCTTGTGGCTACGGTTATTAAGGTAATCCAAAGCAACGACCCAAAAATAGAGCTTGATTTGGTAGGCAAAGAACCCATTAGCTATCGCCATCTTCTTGAAAAATTTCGAGCATGGCTAGGCAAAAAACCCACAAAAGCCGTTAAAATCCCTGCCTCTTTGGCGTTTTTTGGCAAAATTTTGGATGAGCCTATCATTAACAAAGAGAATTTGGCGATGCTCAATCAAGGCAATACCGCCGACGTTGCCCCGCTTAAAAACTTCTTAGGTTATATGCCCAAAAGCATGGAGGAGAGTATCTTCGCCCAAAAAGCCACCCCAACGCAAAAGCTTACGACAAGTCTCTACTTTATGCGACCGCTTTTAAGAGTTGTGATTGCTTTTGTGTGGATTTGGAGCGGGATAACTTCGGCGTTTTTCTATCCCCAAGAGGGAGCTTTGGCACTTTTGGCGGATGTGGGTATCACGGGAGATTTGGCTCTACCGATGCTCTATTTTGCATCCTTTTTGGATATTGGGATAGGGTTTTTCTTGCTTTTGGGAGTGCAAGTTATTTGTCTGTTACGCTTTAGCTTGATAGTGATTGTAGGCTATACGTTGATACTCACGCTTTTGGCTCCCTTTCATTGGTTGCACCCTTTTGGCGGTGTGCTAAAAAATCTGCCTTTGCTTATGAGCATCTACATCGCTATTTTGCTAGAGCGAAACAAATGAGCTATGAAATACTTAAACTCATTCATCTGCTCAGTATGCTCTTGCTTTTGGGTGTGGGTGGGGGTTCGGCGTTTTACAAATACATCACCGACAAAAAAGGTAGCCTTGAAGCGATTGTGCACATCAACCGTCAAGTGGTTCTTGCCGATTGGCTCTTTACGACTCCCTCCGCCATCATTCAACCCCTTAGCGGTATCGCACTGGCACATCTTTTGGGTTATTCGCTAAGCACTCCGTGGATACTCTATTCGCTGATTCTCTTTAGCTTTTCTGGAGTTTTGTGGCTAGGAGCGGTCTATTTGCAAATCCAAATGCGTAACCTCTCCATGGATTGTTTGGAACACAAAAAAGCTCTTCCATCGCTCTTCTTCCGCTACGCCAAAATTTGGTTTTTGCTGGGTATTCCCTCCTTTTTGGCGATGCTAGGTGTGATGCTTTTGATGGTTTTTCGAGGGTATGTTTAAGTTTTTTGGATAAAGTATCCGATGTTACGCACTTAAAAATAAAAAATCGGAGAAAACTATGAAGAAACTTATCGGATTGTTTTTGTTTTTTGGTTTGGCTTATGCCAATGTTGATTGGGTTGATTCTTATGAAGAGGCTCAAAAGAGAGACAAGCCTATCTTTGTCTATATCGCTCAAAAAGGGTGTCCCGCTTGTGCCTATATGGACAAAACATTGAGTGACCCAAAGATTTATGCGTACCTCAATCAACACTTTGTATCGTTTAAATACGACATACATCAAAGCAAAGGATTACCCCAAGAGCTTCACTCCACTCAAACGCCTACCTTGCATTTTGTCAATCAAGAGGGCAATAAAATCATCCCATCCTACAGTGGGGGCAAAAACGTAGAGGGGTTTTATCAGATGTTGCAACGTGCTATGCGGTAAGACAAACGGCTTTGAGGTCTAGCATAACCGTAGTCCCTAAGTTTTTGACTGATTTGATATCGATACCAATGCCGTATCTATCGCAATAGCTCTTAACTATGGCTAGACCTATTCCTTTGCCATCGTGGGTGTTGGTGGCTTGAAAGTAGCGTTCAAAAATAGCTACCATTTGACTCTCATCAATCCCTATGCCCCTATCGACAATATGCACTCTTTTGTCTTTGAGAAAAATATCAATAGGACTCTCTTTGTCGCTGTATTTCATCGCATTTTGCAAAATATTATCAATCACCTTTTCAAATCCAATTTTATCGAGATAAAGCCCAAGCTCCATAGGCTCATGCAGTGTGATAGGATTTCGTCCAAGCTCCCTAAATGTCTCAACCCGTTCACGCAGTATATTTTTAAGCTCAAAAGGCTCTTTTTCAACCGTGGCTATCTCTTTTTTGATGGAGTAGCTTAGCTCAATGTAGAGACGTTTAAGGCGTTTGGAGGCTTCATCAATACGTCCCAGGCGTTTGAGGGTTTTGGCATCGGGATTGCTTTTGGCTATCATAGCACTGTTGGCTTGAATCGTCGAAAGAGGGACATTAAGCTCATGAAGCGTCTCTTTGGTAATATGAAGCAAGGCATCATCGAGTGCTTTTTGACGCTCAACAATATAGGCAATAAGCAAATATCCCAACATCGTAGCAAAAAAAAGCCCTACCATAGAGGAGAGAATAAAATTGGTAGGCGAATAGCCAAAGCGATCAATATAGAGATAGATAGTCGCTACCATAATCAAAGTGGTAAGCGTATAGACAAAGGTGAGAAAAAAAGGATTTTTAGAGTGCAAAGGCGTATCCTGCCCCACGGATATTTTTGACTCTATGGGGAAAATACTTTTTGATTTGCGTCACATAGACCCTAATAGCTCCGCTGCTGCTCTCCTCTCCTGGTGCCCATAGGCGTGATTGAATCGTTTCAAAACTTACCAAATTGCCTTTTGCTTCTATCAAAATCAACAAAAGCAAAGCAGCTTTTTGGCTTAGATCAAGAGGATTGTCGCCTTGATAGAGCATTTTGGTTTGAATATCAAATTGGTAGTGGTCAATCTCAACGGTTGCGTTGCGAAGGGTGCGTTTGAGCAAAGCATTGAGACGCAAATGAAGCTCATCAAGATCCAGGGGTTTTTTGATATAGTCATCGGCTCCTGCATCAAAACCGTTGCGTAAAGAGGCTTTGTCGTCACGAGAGGTAATGAAAATAGCAGGAGTAGTATCTCCGCTTTGACGCAATTTCGTCAAAAGCTCAAAGCCACTCTCGTAGGGCAAATTGACATCAAAGAGGTAACAATCAAAGTTGTGTTGGTAGCTAAGTTCAAGGGCGTAGTAGGGATCAAGGGCGAAAGAGACCTTGTGTCCCAACTCCTCCAAAAAATCTTGAAGCGTTTCGTTGAAGAGTTTATCATCTTCAAGGATTAAAATATCGGCCATAAGGCATCCTACATATACATCCCGCCATTGACTTTGAGTGTCTCACCTGTAATATAGCTTGAGTGATCGCTAAGCAAAAATGCGACACTATCGGCTATTTCTGCAGCATTCCCAAAGCGTCCCAAAGGAATTTTAGCAATAAATCCTGCTTTTATCTCCTCTTTGAGTACATCGGTCATTTGCGTGGCTATAAATCCAGGGGTAATGGTATTGAATCGAACCCCTCTTGAAGCTCCCTCTAAGGCAAAAGATTTACTCATGGTAATCAGTCCACCTTTGGAAGCGGAGTAGTTGGTTTGCCCCATATTGCCTGTCTCACCTACAATGGAGGCTATATTTACGACACTTCCAAAACGTTGTTTGCTCATCACTTTAATGGCTTCTCGACATCCAATAAAGGCCGATTTTAAGTTGGCTTCAATGACACTCATAAACTCATCGGTTTTCATTCGCATAGCCAATTTATCATTGGTAATCCCAGCATTATTGACAAGGTAACTAAGCTCTCCATCGGTAGTAACAATATGCTTAATCGCCTCAACAAAAGCATTTTCATCACTGACATTAAAACCAATAATATCACACGCTCCACCCATCTCTTTAATAGAGAGAGCTACCGCTTTTGCATCCTCTTCTCCTGATCGGTAATTGATCCAAACTTTGAGTCCATAAGAGGCTAATGTTTTGGCGATTTGCGCTCCAATTCCACGGCTTGAACCTGTAACTAATACATTTTTTCCACTAAATTTCATAAAACTCCTTTTTAGTTGCAATAAAGTTGATCGTCTGGAAACAATATCTCACGGATGCGCAAAAACTCTTCGTAATCTTTGTCATTGATAGCGTCTGAACAGATAATTTGATTGAGTTGATCAAGGACTTTGTATTTGGCGTATTTATCCTCTTTGAGCGCTTCACGAACCAATGCGGCGTGTTCTTCAATATCGTAATCCTCGTCCATAATGGCGTTTAAAAACTGCTCCGCCTCACCCTTGTCGCACCCAAAATCTTGATCCATCAATCGACAAAACAGAGGAGTCTCCTTGGCTACATCTCGCTTATCGACTTTGATAATGTGCGCCAAAATGGTGGCTACTGATTTTTTGATCTTTTGCTCCATGCGAAACTCCTAGTTAAAATTGCATTATCTTACTATATATTCGTTTTTTAGTCAAGCCTACAACCACGGCAAGAGTTTTTCTACCTGCATTCCCATGGCGTTGCTCTCCAAACCTTTGACATCTACAATATATTTTTTGCAAAATCCCTCTACCATACAAGCCCCCGCTTTCCCTTCCCATAAACCACTTGCTATATAGGTCTCAACATCCTCTCTATCAAATGGAGCAAATCTGTAGGTAGTAGTCGATACATCACTAAAAAGATACTCTTTTTTTTGATAATGCAATGAAGAGATAATCGAAACAGTAGAGCCGCTTTGAATATCTAAAATACGCCTTGCGTCTATCTCATCTTTGGCCTTGCGTAAAATCTCTCCATCGCTTGAAGCCACAACCGTATCGGCACACAACAGAGGCAACTCCAATCCAAACTCTTTGATAGAAGCCACAAGTTTGCCACGACTTGCGATAGAGACAAACTCAAGGGCATGGGTTGTAGTAATTTGTTCTTCATCATAATTTGGCGATTGTTGGATATACTCAATCCCAAAATTATCCAACAACAAAGCACGCGTTGGTGAAGTGGAGCATAGGTGTATCATAATTGTACATCCCCTATTTGGCTAATACTTAACGGAAAGTTTTTCAATTTTTTCAAGCTCCTCTTCTATCGAAATTTTAATTTGTTCAATCATTAG
>JFJP01020526.1_pt1 | contig 12844 bp, 12 predicted proteins | sample 431651 | NCBI WGS metagenome assembly JFJP01 (sample SAMN02602958, study PRJNA72255) | Microbial mat metagenome, whole genome shotgun sequencing project. | biome: fresh water; feature: sink hole; material: water; isolation source: purple microbial (photo- and chemosynthetic) mats found in... | reverse complement strand
CGAAGCCGATGCCGGGCACGTCGTAGCCGATCTCCTTGATCGTCTTGCGCACCACCTGCTGGATGTCGACGAAGCCCTTGGTCGTCACCTCGCCGGCGACCACGACCTGGCCGGTCGTGCACAGGGTCTCGCAGGCGACGCGCGAACGCGGGTCCTGGGCGAGGAAGGCGTCGAGCACGGCATCCGAGATCTGATCGGCGACCTTGTCGGGGTGGCCCATCGAGACGGATTCCGAGGTGAAGAGCGAACGCGACATGAAGCCTCCGTGATATCGTTGTATGGTGATGGAACGATAGAGAGCGGGAACTGCGGTCAACTAGCGGGCGATCACGCCGAGATTGAGCAGGGCACCAAGCACACCGCCGCTGATGATCAGGGTGGTCAGGACGCCGTCGGCGATGCGTACGCCGGCGATGATCGAGACGATACCGCAGCTGACCCAGCCGATCTTGCCGATGTCGATGCGCATGCCCTGGGTGGAGAACACCGGGGCGACGACGGCGCCGACGGCGCAGAGCAGGCAGAGGGCGGCCATGACGCGGACGCTGTTGTCGGTGGCCTTGGCCAGGGCGACGATGCATGGCACGGCGACCATGGCGGCGAGGACGTGTTCGAGGGTGATGGTCATGTGATGGTCCGTTGGCGGTTCAGCAGGCGGAGCGTGCGATCAAGCGCGCCGCGGCCCGAGAGCCAGGCCGTCCGGGCCGCGGCGCCGAAGGTGGCGCGCCGCGCCGGATCGCCAGCGAGAGACGCCAGGACGGGGTCGATTGCGTCCGGGGTCAGTTCGGTCACCGCCGAGGCTCCGCGCAGCAGCCGCATCGGGTCGGGCTGCGCCTTGGTATCCCAGCCGACCACGGTGCAGCAGCCGGCGGCGGCCGCCTCCAGCATGTTCTGCCCGCCTCGGCCCGAACCGAGCGAGCCGCCGACCACAGCGATACCACTGCGCTCGGCGCATAGGCCGTAGAGGGGGGCGAGGCGTCCGATCTCGTCGACGATGATCACCTGGTCCGGGGTCCGGGGTCCGGGGTCCGGGGTCGATGAACCGGTGCGCCGGGCGGGGGTGCCCAGTTCCCGGCATAGTCCGAGCAGCGCTTCGCCGCGCTCGGGATGGCGTGGAACGATGATGCAGCGCCAACCGGCGGCCTTGCCCCAGCGCAGCCACGAGGCGAGCGGCGCGCGCTCCTCCGGCTCGCTGGTCGAGGCGAGCAGCAGCAGGGGGCCGTCGGGCAGGGCGATGCGCTGCGCCTCGGTGGCGGCCGCCGCGGCGTTCGCCGGGCGCACCATGTCGGCCTTGAGCGAGCCGCTGACTGCGACCCTGGCTCGCGGCAGGCCGAGGTCGGCGAGGCGGGCGGCGTAGGCCGGCTCCTGGGCGATGGCAAGGGCGAGCGAACCGACCAGCCGCCGGGCGAGCGGCCGCAGCAGGCGCCAGCGGGCGTGGCTGCGCGCAGTCATGCGCGCGTTCAGCACCGTCACCGGGATGCCTTCGGCGCGGCAGGCGAGCAGGGCGAGCGGCCACAGTTCGGCCTCGAGCAGGATGACGCGTGACGGGCGGGCGTGGCGGAGGAAGGCGCTGATCGCCCAGGGCAGGTCGAACGGCCAGTGGGCGCGATGGCCGTCGGGGAAGGCCTTGGCCAGACCCTCGCTGCCGGTCTCGGTGCTGGTGGTCAGCACGAACGGGCCGGGGCCGAGCCGCGGCAGCAACGGCTTCATCAGCATGACTTCGCCCAGCGACACGCCGTGCACCAGGGTCGCGTCGCGCGGCAGGGCCGGCCCGCGCCCACTCAGCTTGGCGCGCAGGCCGACCAGCGCCTTGCGGCGGATCCACAGGCGGTGTGCGATGGCCAGCAGGATGAGGGGGGCGAGCAGGACAACCAGGGCGCCGAGGGCGCGGAACCAGAACCGGGCGGTCGCCGACCGGTCGCTCATGCGATGGCGGAGGCGATCGCCGTCGGGTCGCTCATCGCGCCCATGCCGCTCTCGCCGCAGGCGAGGTTGCCACCGACCGGACCGATGGTGCGGGCGCCGCGCTCGATCAGGAGCTTCAGATTGCCCTGCACCTGCTGCTTCTCCCACATCACCGTGTTCATAGCCGGGCACAGCCACACCGGCTTCTGCGGCTCCAGGGCCAGGAACAGCGTGGTCAGCAGGTCGTCAGCGATGCCATGGGCGAACTTGCCGAGCAGGTCGGCGGTGGCTGGTGCGACGAGCAGGCCATCAGCCCAGCGCGGCAGGTCGATGTGCTCGATGCCGCCATCGTGCCAGAGCGAATCGCGCACCGCCGAGCCGCTGACCGTGGCCAGCGCATCCTTGGCGACCAGGCGGCCGGCATTGGCGGTGAGGACGCAGCGCACCTCGTGGCCGCGTTCGCGCAGGCGGCGCACCAGGTCGGGCGTCTTGTAGGCCGCAATCCCGCCGCCGATCCCGAGGATCAGGCGCATGGTCTAACCGAGGTAGAGGATCGCGTTGCTGCCGCGATCGATCACCAGCTTGCCCTGGCGGATCTGCTCGACCTGGTTGTGCGAGAGGATGGCGCCGACCGGGGTGGTGCGCGTCTTGGGGTCGACGCGCATCAGCGGCATCTTGTGGCCGCTCTTGATCAGGCGTTCGTAGACCTGGAGGAATTCGGGGTCGATGCGCGCCTTGACCGCGGCTGCCTGGTTCTCGAGCTCCTGCTCGTCGGCGGTCGGCCCGCCAGCGGCGCCGACCTTGCCCACGGCGGCCTCGTATTCGGCCTTGGCGGTAGCAGCCTTGTCGGCGGCGGTCTGGGCTTTGCTCGCAAGGTCGGCCTGGCGGGCGGTCTGCTCCGTCACCGACTGCTCGCGCTGGGTCTTCTCCGCTCGGGCCTGCTCGATCCCGTTATGGATCTCCATGTACTCCTTGTTGCTCTTGGCACCGAGCTTCTTCTGCGCCAGGCCGGCGATCGTCTTGTCGCAGCGTTCGACGTCGGCGGTGTACTGGCGGATCAAGGCGTCGAGGCGGTCGACCTCGGCCTTGGCCGCGGTGGCGGCGGCCTCGGCGGCCTTCCAGGAGGTCTCGACCTTGGACGCGGCCCCGGTCGCGCTGTCGCGCACCAAGGAGAGCTTGCGTCGGCGCTGGTCGATCGACCACAATTCGAGCAGTGCGGTCACGGACTCAGCCATGTAGGGATCCTTCCGAGCCCGGCATCCTGCATCCGCGGCCAGAAGCGCCAAGGGGTTTCCGCCGGCCCGGGCCGGCCGGGGCCGGCACGGTTGGCGGCGCGATCCCGTTGCGCGGCCCGCAGGGTGATGAATAACGGCCGGCTACGATGGCAGAACCGGGCAAGAGCAAGGACACGGACAACGAGTACCCCCTGGTCGGCGAGACCATGGGCATGTGGCGCCTGGTCCGCGGCCTGGGCAAGGGCGGCATGGGCGAGGTCTACGCCGCCGAGTACGACTACGCCCACCTGCTGACGGTGAAGCTGGCCGGGGCGCAGCGCGACCTGGTGCGGCGCGAGGTCGAGAGCCTGCCGCGCGACCAGCAGGCCCGCATCGCCACGCATTACCTCGGCACGCATGTCCCGCCCGACGCCCAGTTCGCGATCAAGGTGTGCAACGCCCGCGTCGGCACCAGCGGCCACCGCCGCTTCCTGCAGGAGGCCGAGGTTGCGCAGCGCCTCGGCGACCACCCCTACATCGTCACCGTGCACGCGGTGCACAGCGGTCTCGACGACGGCGGCATCGGCAGCCGGCTCGAACTCGATGGCGGACGCCACCGCAACACCGCCTACATGGTCATGGATCTGGCGACGCGCGAATACCGCCACGACCGCCTCAATGTCCCGCAGGCGGTGCACATCGTGCGCTGCATCGCCAACGCCCTCGACCATGCCCACGCCAAGGGCGTGGTCCACCGCGACCTCAAGCCGGAGAACATCCTCGGCACGGTCGAGCATCCGCTGCTCACCGATTTCGGCATCGCCAAGGACTCCGAGCATTCCGAAGGCCTGACCCGCACCGGCCAGATCATCGGCACGCTCGACTACATGAGTCCCGAGCAGGCCACCGACGCGAAGCGCGTCGACCACCGCAGCGACATCTACTCGCTCGGCGTGGTGCTGTACGAGATGACGACGCAGGGCCAGCTGCCCTACTCGCACAAGCAGGACCGCGAGAGCTGCCTGGCCGCCATCCGCTCGGAGCGCTCCGAGCCGAAGTGGCCCCGCGAGCACATGCCCGACTACCCGGTGGGGCTCGAGCGCATCGCGCTGAAGGCGATGGCGCACCGCATGGAGGAGCGCTACCAGTCGATGGCCGAGTTCGTCGCCGACCTGGACCGCTTCACCCGCGGCGAATGGATCACCTTCTGGGGCCGGGTGCGGGTCAAGGGCTGGATCCGTTTCTGCCTGCGCGCCTTCCCCAAGGCGGTGTGGGCGTCGGTCGCGGCGATGCTGATCGGTGCCGGCATCCTCGCCTGGCTGTACGTGCCGCAGCTGTTCGACCAGCAGCGCAACGCGTGGACCATCTCGCTGGATCGCATCGAACGCAGCCTCGACGACATCCGCAGCCGCAAGGCCCGCCAGCTCGGCCGGGACGAACGCCGGACCTTCGATGAATTGCGCCGCGACCTCGGCTTCCAGCGCGGCGACCGCTACACCGATCTGCAGCAGCGCGTCGACAAGATCGGGCGTGGGCTGCTCGAATCCTCGCGGCTCGAAGCCTGGTTCGGCGGAGCCGCCCCCTGGCCCGACGCCCTGCCCTTCGATCAGGCCAAGTCGGACCTGCAGGTGGCGGCACGGGTCGAGAACCCGGCCTGGTACGCCCAGGGCACCGATGGCCTGCTGATGCACGACTGGCAGACCCTGACCATCGGCCCGTACGGCCAGGGCAGCTGCTACGTGCTCTGCCGCGTCGACCTGCCGCCGGGCGCCGCCGACCGCTTCCGGCTCGAGGTGCGCGAGGCCGAGGATCCGAGGCATGTCGCCGCCTGGACCGTCGACCAGGCGCACATGCTGGCGCTGTCGCTGCGCGAGGACCTCCGTCCGGTGCAGACCATCCGCCGCGAGGTCCCGCGCAGCACGCGGGTCCAGGTGGCCCTGCACGTCACCCCGACCGCGATCCGTTCGTGGGTCGGCACCAGCGAATTGCGCCACGGCCTGCCCGGACTGCGCGATGGCTCGCCGGCGCTGGTCCAGCTCGACCTGCCCAAGGGCGCGGTGCTGGTGGGCCTGGGCATCTGGCCGAAGGGACCGGGAGCCGTTTCCGCGCCGTAAGCGGCTCAGCGCAGGCGGAGGACGATGCGCCCGGCGATGCCGGGGGATCCGGGCTTCTTGTGGAGGTGTAGGTGGACAGCGGGTGTGGGGGCTACCGCCACACCTTGAAGGCCAGGTGGCGCCTGAAGGGCGGCACCTGCACGGCGAGGCGACCACCGGGATGGTCGATGCGCCGGCGTGATATCTCGACTCCGGCGTCGGCATCCCACCATGCCAATTGCATCCAGCCGGCGGCGACGCCTTCCCCCAGCACCGCTTCGGCTGCGGGCCGCTCAGCGCCCTCGCCGCCGCTACGGCCCCAGCGCTCATCGATGAGATAGCCCAGCATGCGTCCCGGTCCGGTCCAGGCGCGCGCCCAGACTCCTGGACCGGCGTCGATCACGACGCAGCGGCGGTTGGCCCCTCGCACATCCTCGTTGACGAGGAACCGCGCGATGGCGCCGTATTGGCCGAAGCGCGCTCCCTGGTCGATCCATTCGTGCCACCACAGCATGGGCGCCCCGGCATGGCCGCTCACCAGACCGACCCACGGGCCGACCGCCAGGGCGACTTCCAGCATCGGCTCTGGAGCAGCGTCCCAGTTGCCGCCGTATTCGGTGACCAGGATCGGCTTTCCCAGGTAGGCCAGCCCGTCATTGGCCGAACTCGCCGGATCATGCGTCGATCGGCAGAGCCAGGTCCATATCGGCGGTCCGTCGGGTCCGTGGTAGGCATCGATGCAGATGTAGCCGAGTCCCGGGAGGGCGGCGACGGCGCGATCCGGACTGCGGTAGTTGCCGGCCCAGTGCGTGGTGGTCGGGTGGCGCCAGGGGTCGAGGGCGGCCCAGCGGGCGCAGGCCTCGGCGTGCCACGTGCGCATCAGATCGCGGGCGCGCTGGTCCCCCTTGCCGGACAGATGTCCAAGCTCGGTCAGGTTGACCTCCGACCACAGCTTCCAGCCGAGGACCGCCGGACTGTCGGCGTAACGCGCGATGAGATGACGGCGTGAACGCTCCTGCGCCGCCAGGGCCCGCGGATCGTCGAACCACCGCGCTGCGTCATCGAGCCAGCCGCCGTTGGCCCGGTTGGCTGGATTGTTGTGCCATTCGCGGTCGGTGCGCTGCGAGGCCTGGCCATGGTTGTTGACCACCAGGTTGACGCGGATGCCGCGCTGTTCGGCCAGTTCGAGGACGCGGTCGAGCTGCCAGGCACGCTCCTCGCTGATGCGGCCGAGTCCCCGCCACGGCCACCAGTCGCCCCGCCATTCAAGGGCGAGGTTCCACGAGCTCAGCCAGATCTCGCAAGCGGTGGCGCCGCTGGCGTGGAGGCGGTCGAACCAGGCGCGCCAGGACAGCGTGCCGCGATCCGGGGTCAGGCGCGAGCCGGTCCGCTCGACCCCGCGCAGGTCCCATATCGTGTGGATGTTCGGACCGATCGGCCAGACCAGTCCGCCGTCGGCGCTGAGGAAGCGCGGATCAGTGGCATCGACCCGGCTGATGCCATCGCCGGCGGATCCGTTGGCGATCACCGGCGGCAGTTCGGCCGAGGCGACGTCGCCGCCGGCCCAATGTGCCTCCAGCCGCAAATCCCAGCGACCAGGGGTGGTGGCGCGGGTGCGGACGGCGAAGGCGGCCGGCCCCCACGGCTGCACCTCCTCGCGGTCGCCGCGATCCCATGCGCGCATCGGCTGGTCATGGAAGCCGGCGCAGGTTGCCGCCGCGCTGCCTGGGCCGGTGCACTGCAGACCGAGCGAGAAGGCCTCGGCATCCCACGGATCGGCCGGCCAGGGCTCAGGAACGGCGCGCACCTGCCAGCGCTGGCGGGTGGCTAAGGCGGTCGGATCCATGTCGGTGATGACCAGCCGCCCCCGGCGTCGCGGTGGAGCGGTCATGGGTGTCAGGCTGATGTCGGCCCGCACCGATCCACCGGGGCGGGTCGTCCAGAAGGTCAGACCGGCGCTGCGCAGTTCAGCGATGGCCCCGGTGTTCCACGCCGCTCCATGGCCTTGCGGAACCAGGGGTGCCTGGCCATCGAGATCGGCGGACAGCTCGTGGCGGCCGGGCGCGAGGTGGCCCGCCAACTGGCGTTGCCACCAGCGACCGTGGCGGTCGGCGACCCATACGGCGCAACCGAGATCGCCCGGCCCGTCGTCCGGCACGGTGACGACAGCCTGCATCCGCACCGTCGTTCCGGGATGATCGACGGCGACGCGGGTCGCCAGTGGTCCGGCAAGACGGACCTCGGTGGCTGCAAGGACGAGTCCGCAGACGAGGAGGAGGCCCACGCGCATCGGCATCGCCCAGGGAACGGATCCCGTCCGCAGCGGTGACCGGCTCAACCGAGGAAGTTCCTCAGCAGGGCGAGTCCGACCGTGCCGCTCTTCTCGGGGTGGAACTGGAACGCGGCGAGGTTCCCACGGCGCACGCCGGCGCAGAAGCGCACACCGTGCTGGCTGTGCGCGACCACCTGCACGCCGGCCCCGGGCTCGACGTAGTAGGAGTGGACGAAGTAGAAGTGGCGGCCGGGCAGGCCGTTCGCGAGCGCCTCGCCGCCGGCGAACTCGACCTCGTTCCAGCCCATGTGGGGCACCTTCAGCGACGCGTCGGCCGGACGGAAGCGCACCACCTTGCCGGGCAGGATGCCGAGGCATGGCACGCCTCCGTCCTCTTCGCTGTGCTCGAACAGCAGCTGCAGGCCGACGCAGATGGCCAGCACTGGCTTGCCCTCGTCGATCGCGCGCCGCAACGCCCCGGCCAGGCCGAGGCTGTTGAGCGAGCCCATGCACGAGGCGGCGGCGCCGACGCCGGGGAAGATGACCCGCTCGGCCGCATCGACCGCGGCGGGGTCACGCACCACGGCAGCGTCATGCCCGAGGTGGGCGCAGGCCCGCTGCACCGAGGTCAGGTTGCCGGCATCATAGTCGAGGATCACCGTGCGCATGGCTGGCAGCATCACGAGGGGCGCCGCGGCGGAAGGGGGCTTCCGCCGCGCTCCGGCCCGCCATGCTGCCGGAGATGGATCCGCTGCTGAGACCCGGCGGCCCGGCGATGGCCCGGCCGCTCGTCATCGCCATGGACGGCCCCGCGGGGGCCGGGAAGAGCACCGTGGCCAAACGATTGGCCGCCCGCCTCGGCATCCTCCGCCTCGACACCGGCGCCATGTACCGCGCCTGCACCGTGCAGGTGCTGGAGCGCGGACTCGACCGCGACGATCCGCAAGCCATCGCCGCCCTGGTCACCACCCTGCGCATCGACTTCAGCGCCGCCGGCCGCGTCCGCGTCGATGGCGTGGAGATCGACGAGGAGCGCATCCGCAGCCCGGCCACCACCGCCGAGATCTGGCGGGTGGCCAACAATCCAGCCTGCCGTGCGCATCTGGTGGCGCAGCAGCAGGCGATCGTCGCCGGGCGCGAAGCCGTGGTCGAGGGCCGAGACGCTACGACGGTCATCTGTCCCGACGCCCAGCTCAAGATCTACCTGGACGCCACGCCGGCCGAGCGCGCCCGCCGCCGCCTCGCCGAATGGCGCGAGCAGGGCCGCACCGCCCTGCCCACCGCGGCGGAGGTCGAGGCCGAGATCGTCGAGCGCGACCGCAAGGACAGTACGCGCGCGGTCGGCGCCCTGACCCTGACCGACGACGCCCTGCATCTGGTCTGTGACGGCATGACGGTCGAGGAGGTCGTCGCCCGCCTCGCCGCCCACGCCGTGCAGCGCAACCCCTTCGCGATGGAGCGCATGGTCGTCGACCAGGTCCTGGTCGGTCGCAGTCGCGCTCCCGGTTACGTCATGGTCGCCGAGGGCCAGGGCGACGACGGCTGGCAGCTCGGCCTGTCCAATCCCAGCTCCGGCCGCATGCCCGGCCAGGTCGTCGACTTCACCCGCAACCGCGGCGGCCACCAGGCCGGCACCCTGCTGCAGGGCGCCGCCGTCCTCGCCCTCGGTGGTCGCGGCGAGACCCCAGGCCGCATCGATGCCCTGCCCATGCTGCCGCAGACCTGGTATGTCATCGAGCCGGACAGCTGGCACGCCGTGATCCAGACGCGAGGCACGATCTGCGCCTGGGCCGAAGCGATCGGCATCACCGAGGAGCGTCGCGAGCTGACCGCCGGCCAACGTCGCGAACTCGACCAGTTCGTCGGCGTGTTCGTGCCGCGCTAGACCACCCAACAGGGGAAGACCATGCTGACACTCAACGAATACGTGGTGAAGGAGCATGTCGGACTGTTCAAGATGTCCGACGCCTACGACATCATCGATCCATCCAACGGGAGCAAGGTCGGGTTGGCGCAGGAGCGCGTGCCTGGGCTGGTGCAGGTGCTCCGTTTCCTGGTGAACAAGCAGCTGCTGCCGACCAAGGTCGTCTTCATCGACAAGCCGGACGATAAGGGGCAGGGCAAGGTCGTGCTGTCGATCAAGCGCGGCTTCAGCTTCCTGTTCCCCAAGATCCACATCCTGGCGAACGACGAGACCCCGATCGGCTATTTCAAGAAGAAGCTGTTCTCGCTCGGTGGCGCCTTCTACATCCACGACATGGAAGGCGCGCGGATCGGCATGGTCAAGGGCAACTGGAAGGGATGGGATTTCAAGATCCTGGACGAGAGCGACAAGGAGATCGGCACGGTGACCAAGCAGTGGGGCGGACTCGGCAAGGAACTGTTCACCACCGCCGATACCTATGTGATCTCGATCGCGAAGGACGCCCGGACGTCGCCGGGCAAGAAATCGCTGCTCCTCGCCGCCGGCATCGCGATCGACACCATCTTCAAGGAGAACTGAACGTTGCGGGCCGCTGCGCTCCTCCTCGTCGCCTTGGCGCTGGCCGGTTGCGGCCCGCGCATCGACAAGGCCGATTCGCTGACGGTGAAGCTGCGCGAGGGTTTCTCCGCCCATCATGGACCTTACGACCCGACGGACGCCTACGACCAGCGTCCGATCACATTCGCGTATGGCGAGTGGATCTACACGCCCAAGGACAAGCCGGAGGCGACGAGCACCAAGGAACGGCTCAAGGACGAGGCCGACCGCATCGGCGAGACGATCCTCGGCCAGATGTTCGTCTCCCTCGCCGAGGTGGTGGTCAAGGGGACGATCGAACTCGGCGCGATCGGCATCCAGGCCGCGATCGCCGAAGACGAGGTGGTGGTGACGCTCGGCAACGAGGTCGGCAAGGTCAGCCTGATCGCCGAGGAGGGATTCAACCGCGTCGCCTTGACCGCGTCCGAGCGGGCCGTGCTGCAGGCGCCCTGGATCCTGGAGGTGTGGTCGATGAAGCGCCGCCGCTTCGCCTTCGCCGTCACCGGCATCCCGGCGGACCTCTACGCTGAGCAGCGCTTCATCGAGATCGAACTGGCCTCGGACGGGACGGTACGGGTGAATGGCCGGGTATTCGACGGGTTGTCGCCCTTAGCCCGCTGATGCTCGAGGGCTTCCTCATCTCGATCCCGGGCATCACCTGCCTGCTCCTGCTGTTTGCAGGCCTCCAGCTGTGGCGTCGCCGTGCCCGTCTGCGGATCGCCGAGGCGAACGGCAGCTGCAAGCTGTGCGGTACGCCATTCGTGGACGCCCACATCGAATTCGCCGGCCGCGTGTCGCGGGCCGAGCGCGCTCGTCTCGACCGCTTCCAGGCGCGCTTCGCCAGTTTCAAGATCCTCTGCCACGAATGTGGCACGATGAACATCTGCGCCAGCGATGGCACCGCCTTCAAGGCAGTGGTGCAGCGCGACCCTTAGCTGTGTGCTGCCGGGTCCAGGGCAGAGCCCTGGTCGCAGCGAGCCCGCAAGCGAGAACCGGCCGCCGAGCGGCGGTGGGCGGATACAATGGGCGAAGCCCATCCGCCCACGGGTTCGGAGCGTATGCGACGAAACCGAGCCGCGACAAAGGTCGTGGGGGCAGGCCCATCAGGGCCGTGGGGGCGAAGCCCCCAAGCTTAAGCCTGCCCGAGATAGCTCTTGAGCAGGAACCCGGTCGACGGGTTGAAGCCGGCGACCGGCGCGTTGGCCGTGCGCGACTTCTGCAGCTGGCCGCGCACCGTCTTGGCCAGGACCTTGCCCAGCTCGACGCCCCACTGGTCGAAGCTGTTGACGCCCCAGATGAAGCCCTGCACCGCGGTGCGGTGCTCGTACAGCGCCAGCAGCTGGCCGGTGGCGTAGGGGGTCAGCTGGTCGAGCAGCAGGACGTTGCTCGGGCGGTTGCCCGGGAACACCTTGTGCGGCACGAGGGCGGCGGGGACGTTCTCCTTCGCCAGCTCGGCCTCGGTCTTGCCGTAGGCCAGCGCGTCGGGCTGGGCGAAGAAGTTGCACATCAGCTCGTCGTGGTTGTCGACCGGCTCGCCGGGCAGGGCGACCGGGGTCTGGCTGCGGCGGAAGCCGATGAAGTCGCAGGGGATGACGCGGCCCTGGTGGATCAGCTGGTAGAACGAGTGCTGGCCGTTGGTGCCGGGCTCGCCGAAGTCGACCTCGCCGGCCTCGAAGGGCAGGACCTGGCCGTCGACGGTGACGCGCTTGCCGTTGCTCTCCATGTCGACCTGCTGGATGTGCGGCGCGAGCTTGAGCAGCGACTGGCAGTAGGGCAGCAGGGCGCGCGACGGGCGGCCGAGGAAGCTGCTCTGCCAGATGCCGAACAGGCCCATCAACGCCGGCAGGTTGCGCTCGGCGGGGGCGGCGAGGAAATGGCGGTCCATGGCGTGGGCGCCGTTGAGGAACTCCTGCACTGGCTTGTAGCCGAAGTGCAGGGCCAGCGGCAGCACACCGACCGCGCTGCACACGCTGTAGCGGCCGCCGACCCAGTCCCAGAAGCCGAAGGCGTTGGCCGGATCGATGCCGAACTCCTTCACGGCGTCGAGGTTGGTCGAGACCGCGACCATGTGCTTGGCCACCGCCGTGGCGCCGAGCGCGTCGACGATCCACTTCCGCACCGTGCGGGCGTTGAGCATGGTCTCGGCGGTGGTGAAGGTCTTCGACACCACGATCACCAGGGTGCGCTCGGGGTCGAGGTCGGCGAGGGCGCGGGTGACGTCGATCGGGTCGACGTTGGCGAGGAAGCGCAGGGTGCGGCGCTTGGCCGCCTTGGTGCAGTCGGGATCGGTGCGCATCGCCTCGAAGACGAACTCGGGGCCGAGGTAGCTGCCGCCGATGCCGATCGAGACCACGCTGGTCAGCTTCTTGCCGGTGGCGCCCTTCCACTTGCCGGTGCGCACCTCCTTGCTGAAGGCCTTGATGCGGTCGAGCACGGCGTGCACGTCGGGCACCACGTCGTGGCCGTCGACCTCGATGCTCTTGCGCTTGGGCGCGCGCAGGGCCATGTGCAGGACGGCGCGGTTCTCGGTGCCGTTGATCTTCTCGCCGTTGGCCATCGCCTTGATCTTGCGCGTCAGGCCGGCGTCGCGCGCCAGGTCGACCAGCAGGTCGACGGTCTGCTTGCTGGCGTTCTGCCGGCTGGCGTCGAGCAGCACCCCGTCGACCTCCCAGCGCATCGCGGCGCAGCGGCTCTCGTCCTGCAGCAGGTCGCGCAGGTGGGTGCCGGCGATGGTCTTGGCGTGCTCGCTGAGGGCCTTCCAGGCGGGCGTGTCGCAGATCAGCATGTGTGGGGCTCCGTGGGGCCGGAAAGGTATGGCGGAGGGGGCGGAGGCAAAGGG
>JFJP01000358.1_pt1 | contig 12845 bp, 10 predicted proteins | sample 431651 | NCBI WGS metagenome assembly JFJP01 (sample SAMN02602958, study PRJNA72255) | Microbial mat metagenome, whole genome shotgun sequencing project. | biome: fresh water; feature: sink hole; material: water; isolation source: purple microbial (photo- and chemosynthetic) mats found in... | reverse complement strand
CCCAGCACCCGCGCTGGCGCGGCCCGCAATTCCTTCTCCAGGATGCGGGCCGTGAGGAGGGCCGCCTTGTGGGGATCGGGGACGATGATGACTTCCATGATCTAGCCAAAAATGGCGGCCAGATTGGCCCCGGCGGAGAGGATGCGCTGCTCCAGGGTTTCGGGTACCAGGGAAACGCCATCCCAGCGCCGCAGGCCGTAGAGGGTCGCGAAGTGGAAATCCGGGGCGGCACCGCCCTGACCCCCCACCAGCTCACCCCCCCGGCGCACGTTGTCCGCCATCCAGGCCGGCAGATGGAGGTGGTACGGATTGCGCGCCACTTCGCCCTTGTGGAAGGTGATGGCCGCCACGAGATCGGCCACATCCTCCTGGGTGGACTCGATCATCAGATTGGGGCCTGCCATGGGTGCCCAGAATTCCGTTTCCACCACGCGACAGGGGAAGGCCGAACCCAGCTGGCGGAGGGCATCCATAACGAGGTGGAAGGTGCCCTGGTGGGTGGTGTTCGCATCGGCCTGATGGGGGAAGAACAGGGTGTCCGGGCGGTGGGTGGTGAGGAGTCTCACGACGATTTCCACCGCCTGGGCCCAGGCCTCGGGCTGCTCCTGACGCGCCTTGGGGTTGATGCCCATGAGCCCGTTCTCGCGGGTGGTCACCAGCTCGAACCCCAAATAGGCACAGGCCCCGCGCATTTCCTCCAGGCGCCCCTGCTGGCGATCCGCCCGGCTGCCTTGGGTGACGGCCACTACCATGACCCGCTGGCCCCGCTCCCGGAGCAGACGCAGGGGCAGCGCCCCCACGATGGATTCGTCGTCCGGGTGGGGCGAGAACACCATCACGCGAGGGGCGTCCGCCTGCACCTGGACCGGAATGGGCGCGAAGCCGCCCAGGGGAAGATGCTTGGCCTCGTCCTGCACCCGGGCCAGTTCACGAACATAGTGCCGGTAGGGTTGGGTGCTCATTTTGAACCTCCGTCCTGGAGCATGGGCAGACTGGCGGCGGCCACGGCCTGGCCCACCCGCCGACTCTTTTCATCCGGCAGGAACATGGAGATCCGCTGGGCGACCTCCGGGAATTCCTGGTCCAGGATGGCCTGGGCACGAGTGAGGATCAGCTCGCCTCCGGCACCGGACGTGACCCGCCCCAGGATCATGGCGTGAGCCAAGTCGTAGACCTCCGCATAGAAGGGCAGCGCGTAGCCCAGGTACGTGCCGATGGTCTCGAAGATGCCCCGGGCCTGGGCATCGCCCCGTTCCATGCGCTCCTGGACGACCTTCAGGCGCTCGGGCAGACCCATCTCCGGGGGGAATACCAGGCCCGCCGGGCCCGCGAGCTTGCCCACGGCCTGCTGGGAGAAGTAGGCGGCACCCACCCCCGGATTGCCGGACCAGTCATCGGTGCCCGCCCTGGGGTTGGCATCCACCGGCGCGAAGGCCAGCTCGTTGAGCCAGCCCGTGATGCGCCCCTTGCGATCCAGGAAACCCACGGCCTCGCTGGAACCCAGGGCGATGCCCAGGATTCCCGTCTTGCCCAGGGAGAGGGCCCCGGCCAGGGCGGTGATGTCCCCATCGTTGGCCACCTCGAAGGGCACCCCCCATTCCGCCTGCAGGCGCTGGAAGATGTTCTTCACCTCGCCGTCGAAGCGTTCCAGGGGAACGGACCGGAAGAGCGAGGCCGTCGAAGCGTTCCAGGGGAACGGACCGGAAGAGCGAGGCCACGCGGATCTGGTTGTCCACGATGATCCCGGCGGAGCTGCCGCCGATGGCATCCACTCGAGGCAGGTGGGAGGCGGCCAGTTTCAGCCCCTCCTGGATGTGCTTGAAGTGGTAGGCGGGATCCGCCTCCAGCCGAGGATTCCAGGGCAGCTCCGTGCTGAAGATGGCCTCTCCGTCCACCACCGCCGCCACCTTGTAGTCACTGGCGCCCAGATCGAAACCGATGCGGCAGCCTTCCAGATGGCCGCCCAGGGCCAAGGCCTGACTCCGGGCCGAAGGCACCTGGTCCGGCGCAGTGGTGACCACTTGGAAAGGACGACCAAAGGCCCGGCCCATGAGTTCGGTGTCGAAGGCCCGGAGCCCACCGGGAACGTACTGCGCCGCCAGGGCCTTCCCGATGCGCGGCGAGCCACCCAGGGTGGCCTTCCAGCCGCCGCAGGACCAGAGGAGGAAATTGAGCATCCAGCCCACGTATTCCAAGTTGTCCGCGTACCGACCCGCATCCTCGGGAAAGATCTCCAGGTCCAGCCGGGTGATGCTTTCAGGACTCTGCTCCAGGCCGATGCTGAAGCGCTCTGAGGAACCCCAGGCCTGGAGGGCGCGCCGATAGGTGCGGATTCCCAACGAGAGGGGCCGAAACTCCGGATCCAGCGCGAGGGGGCTGGGCAGAAGGGTATCGAAGAGGGACGTCATGGGAAGGCTCCTGGAATCGTTCAGCTAGTTTCTGTCGGGTATCTCGCAAAGGTTCGTGGGTAGCATCCAAGAAAGCCCGTCAGGGCAACTGGGCGACATCCACCTCGGGCCTGCGGCCGGTGGCCGGACGCCGGTAGGTCTGATTGAGCGCCATGTAGTCGTCGAAGAAGCCGCCGTTCCTCAAGTAGAACTGCCCACCCTCAAGGCCACCGGCAAAGTCCATGCGCTGCTGTTTCCGGGCGGTGTCATCCCCGGTGAATCGGCCCTGGGTGAGCTCGGTCCAGACCCCCGACTCGCTGCGAGCCCACTGATTGCCGAAGCAGGCTCGGCGCCCCAGGAAGCCATTGAAGTCCAGGAAGTTCTCCAGGAAGGAATGGCAGCGCACCAGATAGGTGCTCGTACTCGGTCGCTTCCAGGTGGCGAGGAAGCGCCAGGTCCCTACCTCCGGGGCGAAGAACCAGGCCGAATAGACCGTGGCATTGGCCTGGTCGGGCGTGGCCCGGGTGAGAAACCGATAGGTTCGGCCCGCCACCCAGTTGAACGCGAGGTAGCTCTGGCCACCGGTGCCCTCGCCTCCGAAGGTATTGTCGACGACACCAGGGCCCTTGCGCACCAGTGTGGTCGGCCCGCCGCTGGGCAAATCCCACACCGAGAAGAGCACACGCCGCTCGGTGGGCGAATTCACCTGGATGCCGCAGTAGCCTTCGGCAAAGCCGTTAGCCATGACGTACGAACCCACGGCGTCCTGACCCACGGGCACGGTGACCTCGCTGTAGAAATATTCCGTGTCGGCCGGAACCTCGTAGGCCATATGGACCGAGGGACCGCGACGGGACCAGTAGTAGTTCTCGGCATCCCTGGCGCAGAGCACCTGGGTCGCCACAGGAGGGCCCGAAAGCTCCAGGGCGCTGATCTCGGCGAAGACAGGGCCGTTCTTCCGGATGCCCTGCAGGTCGACCCGGACATAGCCAGGACCTGGAATGGCAACCGTCCCCACCTCGAAGCTGCGGGTGCCACTCCCGTTCAGGTTGACGGTAAAGGGCTGCCCGTTGATGGAAACCTGCACCGTGCTGGAGGCAGTGCCGTTCAGGTTCCCCGCCAGGGCGCAGCGCAACGCGCCGCCCTGGCCGAGGCGGAAATAGATGCTCGTTACCGTGCCGGGGTGGGTCCAGTGGATAAGCCCCTGGTCGGTGATCTCCTCGGTGGCATCGGGTTCGGCCCGGGTTACAAAGGCATTGCCTCCCAGAGGAACTCGAATGGTTGGGGCCACCCCTGTCGGGCCCGGTTCGCGGCTGACCCCCGATTGGCAGGAGAGCAGCAGCACACCCAAGACCAGCAGCCAGGCTGACACCAGCTTGTGCCTGTTCTTCGCAGGGGTCGCGCGCGAATCCATCATAATGGCCTCCAGACTCAGGGGTGAAGCTGCAGCGCCACTTCGCCGAGCTTCACCGTGCGGGGCAGCTCACAGGGGCCGCGCCCGGTGGGAGGCTGGAGACGGGGTGCGACCGCAGCCTTTCCCTTCAGGGTCAGGGCCAGGGGCTTGACGGCCTCGGTCCCGGTGACCCAGAACTGGGCGCTGCCGGACCATTCGCCCGGAAGGGCACCCTTGGCGGCCTTCCCCGGCGCGAGGTCCATCTGCACGCGGTGGGTGCCAGGTGCGAGGCTTACCGTGTACCAGGTCCACACCCCTGCAGCATCCACCTTCTCCGCCGGGACCGGCGCCCCGTTCACCAGGAGGGTGGCCACGGGTTGCGCCTTGCCCTGGAAGACCTTGGTGGGACGAAGGAGGACGCCGAAGGTGGCCTGGCGACTGTTTTCGCCCACCGTCAGGGTGGCAGTGGCCTGCCGCCCTTGACCCGTGATGGGGCCACCCTGAACAAAGGTCGAAGCCTGATGGGAGAGGGTGGGAAGCTTGGCAGGGTCAAAGCCCTTGCCCTGCACCTGGAGATTCTTCAGCGCCGCAGGATTCAGCACCTTGGCTTCAGGAGTCACTTCCAGGACCTCCAGCAGTTGGTCCCGGCCCTTGGTGCTGCGGGCCTCGAAAACCACCCCGGCCAGGAGGGGTTCCTTCACGTCTCCCAGGGGGCGCAGCTGATAGACGGCGGATTCGTACCCCTGGAGGGGCAGCTCCACCTCCTCGGTCGCCTTGAAGAGCCGAGGCGCGATCCACCGGGTGGGGTAGACCCGCTCCAGAACCAGGTCTTTGGCATCCGAAGCCAGACCCTGGGCAGGATCCAGCTTGACCTTGAGGGTCGTGGCGTTGATATCGGGGTTGCGCAGGGCCAGGAAACCCTTGTCACCGGCGAAGTGGACATGACCATAGGCCTCGCTCTTGCCTGGATCGCCACCCACCATCTCGCCGCGCTTCAGGATGTCGAAGTTTGCCCGGGCCCATTTCAGGCTCTCGGAAAGCACCTTCCACTCACCCTGGTTCAGGATGTCTGGGGCGATGTACAGCTCGTACATCGTGACGCCCCGGGAGAGGTAGAAAACCACCTCATCGGCAAACTTGGTGAGGGGTTCGCCCTTGCCGATGTTTTCCACATCAATGTGCCCCTTGAGGATGCCGTGGGTCATCAGGTTGGACACGGGGAACCACAGGTTCTTCTTGTGGAAATCCTCGTACAGCACCATGTCGCGGTAGGTGATGGAACTGTCCCGGGTGGAGATGCTCGGCACATCGGCGGCACCGAAGTCGCCGCCATCCATCCAGATCTGGTCGGCGTACTTCATCCACCAGGGGCTCAACCAGGTGCCGCTGGTGACATTCAGGTACATCTCGGGGTTGGCCTTGCGCACGGATTCGCAGAAGCCGATCACGTTCTTCATGGCGGCGCGGCGGCTGTAGAGGCCGATGGGGCCGCCATTGGCAGGGTTGTTATCCACGAACTGGATGCCGTCCCACTTGAAGTAGGCCACGCCGTCCTTGGCCATGTCCGTGGTGCGCTGCTGGAAAAGCTGCGTGTACTTCGGCCCCACCACGGAGCCATGGTTGGAGTCGGTCACTTCGTAGCCGTTGGCCTTCCACCAGTCTGTGCGCCAGTTGTGCATGGAGTAGCCGCCCGTGGGGCCGTACCAGATGCCCAGGCGGGTGTTCGACTTCTTCAGCTCGTCCACGAGGGGCTTGAGGCCCCGGGGGAACTGCTCCTTCCGGAGTTCCCAGCCGCTGCGATACACATCCCAGCCGTCATCGAGGACAAAGGCATCCATGGTGATGCCGTACTTCTCCACCATGTTCTCCCGCACCATGCGAGCGATGCGCAGGCTGTTCTCCTCGTTCATCACCTGGTGGGGCTTGACCCGGGGATACTCGGCAGAGCGCAGGTCGTACCAGCTGTTGTAGAGGGTGTAGGGCCTGAGCTTGGCCACGCGAATGTCGTCGAAGTACCGGGTGAACCAGTCCTTCACAAAGCTGTTGGGCGTGACCGCCAGCACCGCCGTTTCACTCCAGAGTCCCGCGAACGGAATCTGCTCACCGTACTCCTGACCGCACCGGAGCCGCTGTTGGTTGCCGTGGGTATCAAGGGCATTGTCGGCGGCGGGCCACTCCAGCCCGGCAAAGACCCCACCTTCTCCGACCTCAAGCGCCACGGGCTGGCCGAAGCTCCCGGCATTCTGCACCTTCACGGGGCTCTTCAGAGAGGCGTCGTAGGGATAGACCGCGTGCAGCAGATGCCCCGTGGGACTCTCCACCTTGCTCGAGTACTGCTTGTGGGGATACTCGAACACGCGGATCTTGCGCCGCAGGTAGTGCGCCGATTCCCCCAGGATGAAGCGGACCTCCACCCCCAAATGCTCCGGGCCCTTGAAGATGAGGGAGAGTTCCTCACCGCCTTGAACCCTTTGCTGGACCTGCTTTTCCAGCGAAAAATCCCGGGCACCAAAGCGGCAGAAAACATCGCCGTTGTTGGCCTTGCCGGGTGCCTGCCAGTCATTCCAAATCACCTCAACCCGGAACCCACCATCGGATTCCAGCAGTGCACCACCGCCTTTCCCCTTGGCCCACTCGGGCTGGGTTTCTAGACGCTCTAGGGCGAGGTGCCCATCCTGAAGGCCGATGGTGGCCTTGACCTGGGCATTGGCGAGATGGAATTGCTGGGCAGAGGCCTGGGCGATCAGCGCCGGAGCGGCGAGCAGGAGAGCTGCGATACGGGAGGGTTGCATGGGTGTCCTCGAGTGGGTTGGATAGAAATGAAGGGGCAGGCTCAGGCGTTCTTGCCTTCGAAGTGGCTTTCGATCTCTTCCAGGGTCTTGCCCTTGGTTTCAGGCAGCAGGAAGGCTGCCACCAGGAAGTAAAGAACCGAACAACCCGCAAAAACGAAGAACATGGTGCCGTAGCCGTGTTTGCCCACCGTGGGCAGGAAGATTGCGGCGATGGTGGTGGAGACAGCCTGGTTGATGAGCAGCGCGATGCTCATTCCATTGGAACGAATGCGGGTGGGCATGAGCTCCGAGAGCGCCAGCCAGACACAGACCCCCGGGCCCAGGGCGAAAAAGGCCATGAAGAGGAACGTGCAGAAAGCCGTCAACCAGCCGTTTCCAACGCTTGGAACCGGGGTAATCAGCGCGTTCTCGATCTTCAGCGGCGCTGCATGAGCAGCTTCAATGCTGGCGAAGGGACTGGAGAAGAACGCCACCACCGGGTTGGAGGGAACCACACTGGCCCGGGTCAGCTGAATGGAGGCCAGGGCATCCGAGGAGCGAACCACCTTGGTGGCCGCCCGGAAATCCCCATAGGAATAGATCACCACCAGCGTGGAAGGTTTGCCCTGCAGGGCCTTGCCACCCTCGCCGCTCCCATCGAGGAGTGCGTCTGCCTGGGGCTGGTTGAAGGCCAGCGTCAGGGTCTGGTCCTGTGTCACCTGGGCCTGCAGCGCCCCGCGGCAATCCACCCGCTGTTGCTCCGTACGATGGAAGAGCAGTCCGACACAGACCAGGGAAAGCACGATGCCCGCGCTGCCCAGAGAGAGCAGAAACTTCCGGCCCTTCCGATCCACCAGCTCCACCCCCACCCAGGTCATGAGGAAGTTCACCAGGGTCAGCAGCACGTAGCCCAAATGTGCGTGGTTGTCGCTGAGACCAGCCTGGATCAGGATCGTGGCGTTGTAGCCGATGATGGAATTCACGCCCGTGGCCTGGTTGCAGGCCAGGATGACGCAGGCCAGCAGGAAGGGGATCACATACTTCCGGGAGAGAAGCGATTCCTTGAACTTCTGCCCTCTCGATGCAGAAGTGTCCGTCGCCGTATTCTCAGCCATCTCCTTCAGTTCCAGGTCTGCCTGCTCATCGGGACGGGTCCGCATCAGGGCCTTGCGTGCTTCCTCCTTCCGCCCCCGGCGGAAGAGCCAGCGGGGAGATTCGGTGATGAAGAAGCTGCCGAGCACGAAGAGGATGCCCGGTATCACTGAGACCCAGAAGATGCTGCGCCATGCCAGGTTCTTGAACGCGAAGAGTCGCTCGGCATCGTGCAGCCGCTCGATGGCCTCCACCCGGAAGCTGAAGATCCACGCGATGAGGGCCGCTGCGAAGATGCCGAGGGTGAGCAGCCACTGGAAAACACCGGTGCCCTTGCCGCGGTTGGAAGCATCGAGACACTCCGCAAGGTACAGAGGCACGACAACGCCCACCAATCCGGCGCTGACGCCCTGGAGCAGGCGCCCCAGCACCAATGCACCGTAGCCGTGGGACAGGGCGATCATGGGCACGCTCACCACAAAGGCCACACCGCTCAGGATCATCACCGGGCGGCGCCCCAGTTTGTCCGAGAGCCAACCCGCGAAAAGCGTTGAGATAACACTGCCCAGCAGCACCGCCGCCACGACCACCGATAGCTGGTTGGCGTTGAGCCCTGAGGTGGCCTCGAGGTAGGGCAAGGCACCCGCAATGATGCCCACGTCAATGCCGTACAGCAGCCCCCCGAGCCCGGCGATGAGAAGCAGGTAACTCATGTTGCGTCGATGGGCACTGGTTGCGTGCGCAGGTGTCATGGTACGTCTCCCAGAAAGCGGGTGGAGGGATCAGAGCAAACGTATCCTCTGCATGAAATCCTCGGCCTGGGTCTCCAGGCTCTGGACCAGGGCGAACTGGGTGCGGCAGCGGTCCAGGTTCTGGTTGGATCGGTGTGTCCGGAAATAGGTGTCACCCAGCAAGTGATCCGTCAGGAACCGTAAGCCGCATTCGAAGGTCAGCAGCTCTCCGGCCAGGACCAGGTTCTCCCGTTCCACAGGCAGGAGCGCTCCGGCCGTGCCTTCCAGATACCCTGCAGCCAGGGCCTCGAAGATCTCCCCGGAGGCCACCACCCGCGAGACATTAGGCTCGTCTTCGGCCACCGGGTTGCAGGCCGTGCGCACCAGATCGCCGAAGTCGAAGAGGGAGAGCCCAGGCATGACCGTATCCAGATCCAGGACACAGATCCCCTCCCCCGTCGCATCATCCAGCATCACGTTATTGAGTTTGGTGTCGTTGTGGGTTATGCGTTCGGGGATGGCTCCCGTCGCCTGGAGATCAAGTAGCCGAGTCGCCAGCGACTGGCGATTCAGTGCGAATTCGATTTCGATGGCTGCATCCTTGGCGCGCCCCAGAGGGTCCTCTGCCACCGCCTGCTGAAAGGCCTCGAAGCGACGCCTCGTGTGGTGGAAAAACGGGATGGTTTCCTTGAGCCTGGGGCCTTCGTAATCCGCCAGGAGGCGCTGAAAGGTCCCAAAGGACCGCGCGGCCTGGTACGCCTGATTCGCTTTCTCGAGCAGATCGTAGGTGCGGGCCCCTTCGATAAACAGATACCCGCGCCAGAATCCGTGTTCTTCGTCTTCCAGGTAGCATCTGCCATCCTGCGTGCGTAGCAGCGTCAGCACACGACGGCTGCTGTCCTGCTCCCCGGCACCCACCAGCTTTCGGCGGATATGCTCAGTGACATTTTCGACGTTCGCCATGAGCCCGACGGGATCCTTGAATATCCCCGTATTCAGACGCTGGAAAAGATAACGGATGCACGACCCGGCCTGGTTCACCGTCACCGCATAGGTATCGTTGATGTGGCCCGAACCATAGCGCACACCAGAAACGAAGTCCCCCTGGACACGAAAGGCTCGTACGACCTTCGCGAGCATTCTTTCAATATCACTCATGCTCGTCTCCACAAATCGGCGGGATAGATCCCTTGCTCCACCAGCGCCCGGATCCTCGCAGAGACATCATCTCGATCCGCCTGGTAGGTGACCCCAAACCAGCGATCCGGCGTCGTAATCACCTGAACCTTTGCCCTACCCTCGGCGAGTAATTCATCCACCACAGATGGAAGGAAGAACTCGGCCTTGGAGTCATGACCATGAAGCTCCAGGAAGGCACTGAATCGTAAAGACAATTCAGGGAAGAAGCTCGGATCAAAGCCCCAGAAGTTCATAGACGCGGGTTCCTGACCGGTGAAACGCAGCATTTCTCCACCGGGCTCCCGCACCAAGGCCCCCGCTCCATCACGCTCCAACCCAGTATGCTCGGTGACGCCTAGCAGCCGCCCGCTCTCATCCACTCGGCACACACCACGGGCCACAGAGCCATAGTCCGAGAGGGTATTGGCAAGGCGAAACGCAACCATGGCGAAATCCATGGATTTCTGGCGGGGCTCGTCCAGCCACTTGGACAGGACCCTAAAAGCGTTCGCCCCATAAAAGTCATCGGCATTGATCACCAGGAAGGGAGCCCTCACTTGCTGCCCCGCGGCCAGCACGGCATGCGCCGTGCCCCATGGTTTCAAACGCCCCGGTGGTACATTGAATCCAGGCGGAAGAAGATCCAGTTCCTGGAAGGCATAATCCACTTCGAGCCACCGCTCGTACCGCGCTCCGATCTTTTCCCGGAAGGCTGCTTCGATCTCCTTCCGAATCACAAAGACCACGCGCTTCACTCCGGCACGACAAGCATCGAACAGAGAGTAGTCCATCACCGTTTCGCCGCTTGGACCAAAGGATTCGAGCTGTTTGAGCCCGCCATAGCGGCTGCCCATGCCCGCGGCCATCACCACCAATTCGACGCTCATGCCGACTCCCGGTGAGCGCGGAACCAATCATAGGTTTTTGACAATCCATCAGCGAATCCTGTACTCGCCCGCCAGCCCAACACTTCTGCGGCCTTCTCGACATCCAGCACCGACCGTCGCTGCTCTCCAGGAATCGCCTGAGCATGCTGGATACAACCTGGGTCAATCCCCGCCCGTCCACAAAGTCCCCGAGCCAAATCCAGCACGGAGGTCTCGATCCCAGTGCCAAGGTTGTAGACGCCAGTGGCACGCTGACTCACCGCCTGAATTACGGCCTCGGCCAGGTCCGGAGCAAACAGGAAATCCCGCGTCTGGGCACCGTCACCGTTGATGAATGGAGGCATACCGTCTCGGAGGCGTTTACAGAAAACCGCCACGACACCAGCTTCTCCCTTGGCTCCCTGTCGAGGTCCGTAGACATTCGAAAAGCGCAAGCTGCAGGCTTTCAGTCCCTTTTGGATCAGGTATGCGTGGAGGTACTTGTCCACTGCGAGCTTGGCCACCCCATAGGGATTAATGGGCACTTCAGGGTGAGCCTCGGATTGGGGACCAGCAGCCTCCCCGTAGATAGCGCCACCGCTGCTGGCAAACACGAAATGCTTCAACCCATTGGCCATGCCATATTCGACGAGGCGCAGACTGGCAAGAATGTTCTCCTCTGCGTCGAAGATCGGATCCTGACAACTCACTCGCACATCAATCTGAGCGGCAAAGTGGAGGATCACCTCCGGTTGGACCTCCGAGAGAACCCCCCCCAGGCCAGGATCCCGGGTGTCCATTTCGATGAACCGACATCGGGAATCCACATGGAAGCGATTGCCGCTCCGCAGATTGTCGAGGACAGTCACCTCGTGCCCAGCCTGCAGGCAACGGTCGACGGCATGACTCCCAATGAAACCCGCACCACCGGTGACTAAAATCCGCATAAGCCTCCCATTTATCAGTTCAAAACATGGATCGCGTTCAGGAGCGACGGGACAAACGTGGGGGCAATCCTTGGGCTGCCTGTTGGTTGCGCAGACCAATAAAATGAGGTCTCAAAATTATTTTCTAAAAATTCACCATTCCCCTTGACCTGCCAATTCGACTCCCCTACGCTACTGAAAATTCTCTGCTCGTGCAATTCTTTTGTTCCATCAAAAAATTAATCCAGACATAAACAAATTTCCAAATCAAACCAGATCAGAAATGCACCCCGAACGATTCCCCCAAAACACCCCAATGGCACGGTGACTTGCAATCAATCGCCACCATTCCCGACCTCTGGAGGTCCCCACATGAAAGCCCGACACATCCTCGTTCCTACGCTTTTGCTCGCGGCCATCGCGAGCCCTTCGCTCCTGGCTGGAGACCAGGGGATGACTTACGATCTCAAGGTCCGCGTCGGCCTCAAGGGTGGCGACCTTCAGGACAAACATTTCGACAATAAGGCCTTCGGGTTTGCCCTCGGAATCCGACGCCCATTTGGCAGCGGACACTTCACCGGTGAGCTGTCTTTCGATATCTTCCCCGGTCAAAATCGGGATGTCCTGCCCCTATCTGGCGACGTGTACGCCCCTGCAGGAGCGGGACTCGGCACATCTGATCCCATCACCCACAATCCCTACTTCCTGCGAACAAATGAATCCCTGGATCTCCGGAAGGAATCCTCCCAGGGCTTCTCGCTCAAGGGTGGATACTCCGCCCCCCTGTCCTGGGCCGATGGGCTTTCCTGGCAGGCTGGCCTGAGCCTGGATGCCTACAAGACATCTTCTGAGTTCACGGGGACGCTGCGCCCCATGGTCCTTGTCGGAACCATCCCGACTCAGGTGCTGGACACTGCGAATCAGAATTACTACGAGGGCTTTGCACATGTTGCCAAGGGCACAGCTCTGTCTCCGGGCGTCTTTGTCGGTCTCCGCCAGCAGCTCACCGAGGAGTTCGCCCTGGAGGTAAATCTGCGGAATATCGGACTGAAGCACTACGACCATCGCGCCACCACTTACACAGGCGGCCCCGCAACCACGGAAGGATCCACCGTACGAGGCTTCGTCGTCGACTTCAGCCTCTCGCTGAAGCTGTGAACCTTCGACTCCCCTTCTCTCTGGAGATTCTTCGATGACATTTCGAAACACTATTACCAACCTCACGCTGTGCATGGTTGCAGCCACCCTTTCGGCCCAGGAGACCACCGGAACCTTGACGGGCAGGATCACCGACAAGGCGGGCACCCCCATCGTCGGTGCGCGGGTCCAACTAGCCTCACCCTCCATGCTTCGAGAACGCATCGCCACTACGGATGCGAATGGTCAATACCGCATTTCTCTGCTTCCCAATGGGGAATACACCATCAGTGCGGTGGCTCCCGAATTCCTTGGCGCAAAAGGAACCTTCCGGGTACTTGCAGGCCTTACCTCCAGATTCGA
>JFJP01039708.1_pt1 | contig 12848 bp, 9 predicted proteins | sample 431651 | NCBI WGS metagenome assembly JFJP01 (sample SAMN02602958, study PRJNA72255) | Microbial mat metagenome, whole genome shotgun sequencing project. | biome: fresh water; feature: sink hole; material: water; isolation source: purple microbial (photo- and chemosynthetic) mats found in... | reverse complement strand
TTAAATATTCTCATTGGGTTGCTGATGATCATGAAGAAGTTTCTACAGTTATACCTACAGAACAAAATATATTTGATATAATAAGAACAGTTCTTGGCTGGTATAATGCTGGTGGAACATCTGGATTAACACAAAATTTAACTATATATAACGAATTCAAAACTCATATAGATGGAGTTCCAGAAAATAAACAAACTTATATGACAGTTGGTTTTCAAGAATATACTGTTGGATCTTCCCCTTATATGTCTGATGGATATAATCCAATTGGAGATGTTGTTTATATAAATTATCTTGATCCTAATAACTATTCTTTAGCTAAAATTATTGGTGCAAAAAAACAACCATCAAGAATATTAATCTCTCCTTATTTCGTTAAAGGGACTATTCCAGATAATGCAATAATTACATCAAATCATCCTCAAGGTGATCAAAAATATATATTATTATCTCATGAACTAATAAATAAATTAGAAGAAATATATAAAAATATACTAATGTATTTAACTAATAATCCAAATAAAGGTTCAGCTATTAATGTTTTAACATTAGCAAATATAAATGCTTGTTTAGATTTGATTAAGACGTTACGAGATGGTGATATGTTTAATGTTGGTAGACTATTAGGATTTGTTAGTGATATAGAAGGATTAAGAGTTCCTACATGGACAGATAGAACTGTATATATCGTTGATTATTTAACAACAAGAACTGATTTGTATGAAGATAGATTTAAAATTATAGATATGAGATTAAGCAAACGAATGGGAACCCTTAGAGAAATGATGAAAATTAAGGGTGGTGTTGAAGAAATATATAGAATTAGTGATGAGAAAAAAGATCAAGTAGATTGGTTTAAAAAATATTTCATGGTTAGAAGGTGCGAGAGAGATGGTGATTGGAAAAGAAGAATTTTTATTATAGATGACAATGATGATTTTAACGAAGGTGATGAAGTATATCTTCTTAGTGATAATGAAAGTGTGCCAGAAATAAAAGCCACTATAGATGTTATTATTACTGCTAGATTGGATGATCAAGCTAAAACAAAATTAGATGAAGTAACCGGAGAAGTAACAAAAGAATATTATCCAGTCAAGAAAATTTTCTTTAAAAATGCCTGGAAAGATGGTGAAATGAAATTAATTAGATTTTTTTCTGATGAATATAAATCATTAGAAGGATTTAGAATAATAAAACAACTTGAAGTTATAGTTCCATTATTATATAATCAAATACTTACATTAAGTGGTGAAGAAGTTATAGCGATATTGGATTTTGTTAAATCAATGAGTGGTTCAATAACATTAAACAAGACAACATCTGCAATACTTGAAATAATACCACAATTTAATGGATCAATGTCATTAAGTGGTGAAGCATTTATAATATTAACTTTTGAAAAATCAATGAGTGGTTCAATAACATTAAGTGGTGAATCTGATATAGTTTTACTTTTTGAGAGAGATTCAATACTTGAAATAACATTAAGTAGAACAATAACAGCAAAATTAGAAATAACAAGACTTACAAGTGGTTTGATGTCATTAAGTGGTGAAGCAATAACATCATTTATATAATATGTTTAACTTAGATTTTCCCGTAAAGATAAAATTGATATAAAAAATAAAATTGGATAGGTGAAACATGCTACAGGGAATAGGATTATATGATAGTGACTTTTTAACAATTAAAAAAGATCAAGATTTAATTATTGAAAATGTTAAAAGAATATTATTAACTCTTCCTGGCGAAAATGTTGGTAATCTTGAATTTGGTTGTAATTTAAGATCATTTATTTTTGATTTTGAAAATGTATTACTTGAAGATGTAGAGCAAGAAGTTGCTTTATCACTAGCAAAATGGGAACCAAGAATAGTCGTATTTAATATAGATGTGAAACAAGATCCAGAAATGAGAGAAAAAATTTATGTAGTTATTGATATGGCATTGAAAGAAACTTTTGAAAGATTTAATTTGCAATTGCCAATATCGTTTTAAGGATTGATATGAATAGAGCTTATAAATATTTATCCGAATCAGTTCGGATTTTAGACAAAGACAATAAACTCACAAACCTTTGGGAATCCGTATATAAACAAAGAATAGAAAAACATAACGATAAACAAAAAGCAATCATAAGTGCTAATGCAAGAGTTTATAGTGAATGTTTAAAGTTATTCATTAAGATAGGTAAGGAATAATTATGGCAAGTAATACATTGATGACACAGTTACCAAAAACACAATTTAGTGGATTAGAATATGCCAATATAATGGAAGATATTCATAACCTAGTAAAAGAAAATCCAGAATTTAATTCTAATTGGAATGATTTTTTAAATTCAAATGCTGGACGAATGTTAACAGAGGTTTTTGCTTGGATAACTGATCAATTGGCTACTAGAATAGATTGGGTAGTAAATGAAAATTTCATCGGAACAGCTACTCAAAGAAGTTCCATTATAAGATTATTAAAACTCATAGGATATAAATTTTCTTTACCTGTTGCGTCACAAGTATCTGTTATTTTGGAATTCTCAAGTCCAGTTGCAAATAATTATATTTTAACTCCTACTTATATAGAAGGAAGTGGAATTTTTACACCAAAAACTATAACAGGAATAGATAAAAAAGGAAACTCTAAAAGTTTTGAAGCTTTAATTTATGATACTATAAATCAAAAATATTCATATAAAGTTCCAGTTGTTGTTAATACTGGTGATACTAATAATCCTGTTTTAAAACAAGAAATAAAATTTTATGAAGGTCAAACAAAACTTAAAAATTTTATAGCTACATCAAATCAAGGTCAAAAATTTGTAATCACAGATAATCCTATTGTTAGAAATTCTATAGTTATATATTTAATAAGAACAGATGGAACTACTACAACAGAAGAAGAATTAATGTATGTAGATAATTTCTTGGATTCTAAAGCTCAAAAAGCATATGATTTACAGGGAAATAATGCAATACCTTATACATTAAACGTAAAAGAAGATGATTCAGTAGAAATAGAATTTGGTCCAATAACATTGTTACCATCTTCAGATAGAAGATTGCCTGAAGGTTCTGAGATAAGAGTTTTTTATAGAGTTGGCGGTGGATTAGATGGAAATATTGCTAGAAAATCAATTAACGTTGTAGAAAAAATAACTATAGATAATTCAGAAGTAATCGTAAATTTTTATAACGAATTAGAAGGTATTAGTGGACAAGATTCAGAAACAGTAGAACACGCTGCATATAACGGACCTTTAAGAATAAAAACTGGTGGTAAAACAGTTACCACAGAAGATTATGATATTATGTTATCTGGTCATACAAGTGTTCTTAGAAATAAATCTTATGGGTATAACAATATTACTTGGGATTATTTTAATAAATATGGTACATATTTTAATCCAATGGAAGTAGTAAATTATGTTATAATAAAAAAACCAGGCTGGGAGGATATTCCTACTTCTAAATATTATTTAGCTGATTGGGGCACATTTAATCTAGAAAATAGATTTAATGGAAAATATTATTTTAACTTAGGTGATTTTGGTAATGTTATTGATTTTAAGAGTCAAAATATTACATACGGTGCTATTTATGATTATGATAACCAAGGTGGTAGAGAGTTTAAAAACTTTGCTGTTTTAAAAACAAAAACTGCTTGGAAGCAATCGTTATTTGTTTTAGATACAGATGGAATTACATATATTGCAAATAAAGAATTAATTGCAAGTATAACTAAAACACAATATGATAGTGAATTTCATACTAAATTAGAACAAATAGGCAATCATGTAGTTTATGATTCAGAAGATCCATATTTTTATGGTGATTATTTAGAAACAGATTTCCCAAGAGTTGAAATAAGAGAAGATATTCAAGCATATTTTAAATCTACAAGAGATGTATCTGCTGGTTTAAATATATCCAACGGAAGAAATAGATTTATTCTTAATGTTGATGGCCATGGTGATGTAGTTATAGATTTATCTAGAGGAGGAACTTCTCCTAATGTTGTTCCATTAGATACATTAGTATTCGGTGGAACTACTATTCATGGAATTGTTGATATTATAAACGAATCCATTGGAAATGCTTATGTTGGTGTTTATGCTTATCAAGATTTTGGTATCTTAATACCAGATGTTTTAGCTCAAGTTCCAAACTTGGAAAATAGAGATGAAGAAGATTGGATACTTAGAATTTCTGGAATAAACTATCCAGTTAATACAAGTGTGCAGCAATCTTATACTTATATACTTGGAAAAATGAATGAAGCAATAAATCCTTCTGGCTATGAAGCTATTTTTATTCAAAATCATGTTAATATAACTTGTTATGATATTAGAATACAGAGAACTACATTAACTGGAACTGTTATATTAGAAGATTCAAACGATCCATTTGATATTTTGGTTGCATTTGAAGCTATTCCATTACATACAATGCCAGTTAGCTCTGGTGATTATTCTCATGTAGCTAGCAAGGCTATTGGTGAGGATGGATCTTGTATAAAACTATTATCACCAAATAAAGGTTCAGTTTCTAGTATATCAATCAAGCCATCAGTTTCTCCAGGCCAAAACTGTTTATTAAGCTTATTTGATTTAGATGCAGATTTAGATGAAGTTACTTCATATGAATGTTATGGGCAAAGAGCTTTAACAGTTATTTATAGAGATTCTAACGAATCAGATTTTGGTGATTTCATTTATGAACATGGAACAATAAATTTCTCTGATATAGATCCTAAATTTATATACCTAAACTTTATAAGTTCTAGAAAGGATAAAATAAAATTAGGATATTATTTTAATGAAGAATTTGACATATCTGATCCTGAATGGAAACCAGTTGATAAAAGAATTTATAATACAAAATACATAGTAGATCCAGATGATCCAGCAGCAAAAAGAGAATTATTTGATATAGATGATTCTGAAATATTGTTGAGATTTACATCATCAGAAGAAAGAGGAAATTCAATTTATATCATAGAAAATGATTATGATTTAAAGAGAGCTACAAATCCTAAAATAGTTTCTAATTTTATGCATGATTTTCCAGATTTAACTAATAAAACAATTACATTCCAAATTAATGATAATCTTCCTATTGCTGTTCTATTAACTGGAATAACAAGTTTATTGGAACTTTCTAATGCATTAAACACTACTGAGGCTTTAGAACAAGCTAATGAACATTTCGGTAAGAGTTTACATTTTGCTACAATAAGTGTTGATGGTTTAGGAAAAGGAACAATAACATTACAAGTTGATGATAATACTAGTGGTAAAATAGTTTTAATAGGTGAAACTTCATCTGCATCTAATTTATTCTTTAATGAAGTAGGAACCCCTGAAACAACTCATACTGTATATGCAGATGGAGATTATTATTTGGAATTAGATCCAATAACTGATACGATAAATATGGTTAAAACAGAATCAGCAACTAATATTCCTGATGTTCCTTTTTATACACATTATGTCGTAGATAATAGACATACATTTATAGATCCAGAGGTTCAAAAAACTCATACTGATGAAGATGATTTGCAATTCTATATGTATCCATATAAAGTAGCTGGAATACAAAATATATTTACAAGACCAGTATTTACAACATTTGATCTTAAAGCTGATGTATTTTGTTCTAAAGCCATACCAAGAGAACAGATAAAATTCAATGTATCAGCAGCCTTAAAATCTGCTTATAGTTTATCAGCCGCTGAATTTAATAAACCAGTTATTAGAGCTGAAGTTACAAAGGTAATTATGGATGTTCCTGGCGTTAGATATGTTGAAATAAGATATTTCGGGAAAGATATGATAGATCAAACAACAAACGTTGCAAATAAAGTTGAAGCTGGTTTTGATGAAATCATAGTAATGTCAGATGATACATTTGACTCAAACGGTGCGCAGTTACATGGTCAAGAAATAAGCTATAACGTTATTTAAAGAGAGATATAATGGCAGATTTATTATTCGACTATAACATAAAGAAAACTGCAACCTTGTTTGATGAGGATCTGCAATTAAAAAAAATCCTCTACGATTATGGTATATATATATCTGATATTTATATAGATGAAAAGAATCCAGAAAGAATAAAAGTATATGAAAGTATAGCTTCTTTATTCCTTGCTGATCATTCTTTTATTTCCAGCCGAAGCATAGATGATTTATGGTCTTTAGGATATAATGTTACTAGATTAAATCAAATTTTTAATAAACCAGATGTAGTTGATAAACCATTATTTAGACAAATATTTTTTACATATAAATACTCAAGTATAAAACATTTTTTTCAAGATAATTTTACTAAGTTTTTACCAAGTCCAGATGCTTCTGCTATAAATACTAACGAAAAAATGAAAATCTTTCAAACATCTTTTATGAAAGAATATGATAGATTTGCTGATATTATTGATAATATTTATAATATAACCGATGTTGATAAAGTAGATAATAAATATCTTGCTTATTTAATTCAAATACTTGGATATGAAAAAGGTGATGATACATTATTAAGTAATGATTCATTTAGAGAGTTAGCTAAAAACATAATTGAAATTTATAAAATGAAAGGAACTAACTATTCATTTGAATTGTTTTTTAATTTCCTTGGATTCAATATTTCTTTAAAAGAATTTTGGTTTGATAAAAGATTCTCGGATCCTGGAATATCTATAAATCCTTATACTAATTCTGCAAATAAAGATTCATTTGCATTTTATTTAACTCCTTATGACCCAACAAGCTATATACCAGAAAATATGAATTTTTCTTATCAAGTAATGAAAAATCATTTAACTGATATAAGGTCTCATTTATGGTTTGAAAAGAAAATACAACAAGGTATTTTTGTAGATATATTGTTAGGAAACAATAATGCAACACCACCACCAGAAGGATTTGATTATTCATTTTTTAAAACAAATTTAATATCATATGAGGTTACTCGTATAAGGTCTCAAGATACTGATTCTGATGAATTGTCACCAGAAGATGAAAAAATAATTAATGCTTATGCAGATTTCTTGACACCTATTTTTATAATGAAACAAGTTAGTATTAGTGTATCTCCATTCGAAGATGTTGGAGAATTATTAATATTGACAGATAGTTCTTATTATGATAGAGTTCAAAGAACAACAGTTAATATGTATCATCAACATGATGAAAAATTCATAATAGATGATTGGGTTGATGACCCATTAGAGTCTTGGAAAGCAGAAGGTAGAGCTCCTTTAAGATTTATTGATTTAGTTGATGTTGAAAATAATGTTAACAATGAAGAGCCAAGTGATGTTTATATTTGGTTGAATTATCCTAACGATGATTTAAAAAATATAGCAGATGATGATCATATGGATGGAATTGGAAATTCTACATTAGAATTTTCTTCTGGTAATTTAATGCATGTCCAAACAGTATCTAAAGAATTCCTTAGATCTAACGATGATTATATAAGAACTTTATGGGACATTTCTTTCGATGATGTAAATCCAATGTTATCAGTTACTATTGGAGCTATAGATGATTCAAGTTTTGAAGGTCCAGAAGAACTGGAAAAAATAGTAAATTATTTAGAAGATATGTTTAATAGAATTCAAAGAATTGAAACTCTTGATGTTTTTAATAGAGATTATGTTGATTGGGATGATTTTAAGGAAATAAGACATCTTCCAAGTTTCATAGATTCTTCTCAACAATCATTTATATTAAATACATTTGAAGAGATAGAAGATGGAGTCGAAAAAGATTATATAAATAATGACGAATTACTTACAGATACTCCTTGGTTATTCTATGATTATTTAAATTTTTTATGGGTTTCAAACAAAGGAAGTATTGTAAAATCAATGTCTGGAAGGATTTTGTCTTATGGTGATTCTTATCGTATTTCAAATTATATAAATAGCGAAATAATTGGTGGAATAAATAGCATTACAAATGATTATATTAGTAATACATCATTACATATACCAGCAATTACATTTACACAATTAATCAATACAAGTGGTTTTGCAATAACATCAATAAATACTGATATATTTATAAATATGTTTGGAACTATTGTTATAACTAATAATGATACAATTAATAATATAGATTATATGATATTACCAATTGGTAGCCTTAATGCTCAAGGAAATAATACAATCATATTTAATGAATTCAATTTATCAATGATTGGTGATATTAAAGCAGATGGAACAATAACTATTGATTCCTTTAGTCCATATGAAGATATGAGTGGTTCTATCATTGTAATGAGTGATGATACAGTTTCTGATAACATTGAATTTATCAATAATGATTTATTTGGAATAATTAACATAAGTAGTGAAGATACATTAGGATATATAATTAGAGAATATGATTATATACCAGAAATAACAGAAATAATATTAGATGGAATGGTTAATGTAGATATTTATGATATTTATGAAGAAGTAAGATATGTTCCAATTTTATTATTTAGCCCAGAAGAAGTATATCTAGAATTAGTAGATTATTTACCAAATACAGATGGTGCTACGTTAACATTTGGTGAAATAGATACTAACGTAATTTATGTGGATTCTGGAACATTATATATTCCAATGAATGGAACATCTGAACAGTATAATGATTATATAAAAGATGAATCTAATGGAATTATTACATCTGATGGAACATTACTTGGAATCATTGATTTTAGTAGAGAATCAGATGGAACAATAGAGTCAGATGGAACATCAGAACAAGAAAATAGTTATATGAATATAGATGCCGATGGAATTATTACATCAAATGGAACATCAGAACAAGAAAACAGTTATGTAGATATTGATGCTAATGGAACAATAGAGTCAGATGGAACATTACTTGAAATTATTGATTTTAGTGGAGAATCTAGTGGAATGATAATATCAGATGGAATATCAGATAAAGAAAATCACTATATAGATATAGATACTAATGGAACGTCAATATTAGATGGAATATCAGATAAAGAAAATCATTATATAGATATTGATGCTAATGGAGTATTAATATTAGACGGAGAGCAAGTAGTTTATGATGATTATATTGATACTGAATCAACTGGTTTGATTATAGTTGATGGTGAAACTGGATTCTACAATGATTATGTAGAATTAGATTCTAGTGGTTTAATGATATCCGATGGTTATAGTGAATTCTATACTGATTATATAGAAACTGAATCTAATGGAACAGCTACAACTGATGGAACTGCTGATGTAGAAGTAATATAAAACATAAATAGATTGTAAAGATAAAACTAAGAAAAGTAGGAGAATTTATATGTTAAAAGATATTTTAGAGAAAAATATTAACTTTATTAAAAGTAGAGATAAAGATGAATCTGCTCCATTCCAATTCAAAGGTAAATTAGTAATAACTGGAGAAAAGAATGGTGAAATTTTTCATCGTGATGAAGGTGATAACGTAGTAACTATTTGGGCGAAACATGCTACAATGCATTTATTAACTAGTGAATCTTATTCATCTCATGGAAACAAAATAGCTGCAGATGGAACAACTAAAGTATTTTCATCAAGAAGTATAAATGATGCTGATCACGCTCTTGAAGTATTAAATGCTGATGGAACTATGATGTCTGATGAGCAATATTTAGGAGATAATACTAACTATTATGCTTCTGGGTATCATAAACATTTAAATAGACCAGCAAATATGGTATTGGATGCTAGTGGTGGCGATGATATTAGTAATGGTGGATTTCAATATCCATTCTTCCCAACAAAAATGTTGTTCGGAACTGGTGTTGAATATGCTGACTGGGCAGCTGTTGCAGCTGCTGGTAGAAATGGACCTGATTCTGATATTACTTCATATGCTCATCCTAAAAATGGTTCATGGAACCAAACAGATTTTGATAATTTGATTCCCGAAGTATCGAATTATTATTCTGACGGATGGGATGAAGGAACTAAGAATCTAATTAGATCTAGGACTGTAAATGATGTATATTCTGGTGTATTATCTGGATCTACTCCTGTAGAAACTGATCATGCTGTAATTGGTGCAATTAAAGATTCAACATATCGTGGAGTTGCCGATGCTTCTAAATTAGAAGTTGTAGATGGTAAATCATTTGCTAGAGGTTCATATAGAGGAATAGGTAGACCAGCATTTGTTTATGCAAAACGTGGTAGATTCTTTAGAGAAGGTTCAGAAGCAAGTTTAACAGCTGGTTCTACTTCTGGAACTTTAAGTCTTGAAAGTAAAATAACTTTCAGTGTAGTTTTACCAGAACAACCATCTGGAGCTTTTTATCCATATAATGGATATACTTTAAAAATGGCTGGACTTTTCTGTGATGCTAGAATGTTATTAGGAAACAGTGTTCCTATCGGTGACTATATTTCTTCACCAACATTAACTGATTTAACAGATCAAGAATATGCAAATTATCAAAAAATGCCTGCTGGCATTATGTGGGCAAAGAGAAAGATTGCTCCTATTTATAAATCACATGATGTAAAAATAACAGCACAATGGACAGTATATTTACCATAAAAAAAGTAAATTAATTAAAATTAAAGAGACTGAAGTTAATCAGTCTCTTTTTTTATTTACTAATAGTATTCTTAATTGCTTATTATTAGGAGGCAATAAATTGCCTCACCTACAGGCAATAAATTGCCTCATGGTCAAAATACATATATAGAATTGACAAAATTAATAATTAGTTATATATTAATGCAAAAGGAAAACTATGGAAAATAAATTTAAACTAACAATCGGAAAAAATAAAAATTATTTACAATCTGTATTATACGGGTTATTGTCTATTCCTATGATATTGATATTATCAATTGCTTGGATTATGATTATTCCTTTTTTTGTAGTATTTTTAATAGTATTGCCAGTTATCGGTATTTTTGGTCTTTTAAAGGAAAGAGAATGAGCGAATTAAAAATAGAAAACGTAGCAGAGTTTTTAGATGACAATAAAACAGCTGTAATACAAGAAATGGCTAAGTGTCTAAATTTAATGAATGCAGCTATGGGAGCCATTGTAGAAACAAACGACGATGAAACAGGTGAAAGAGCTAAAGATAAAATATTGTTTCAACTATTTCATACTATTGGAGCTATGACAATATTATTTAATCAATTCTCTTATTTAGAGACAGGAACAGTCCCAATTGAAAGTGAAACAAAGCCAATCGGCTTTGCTAAAATATTAGATGCTAAGGAGTAAAAATGATATTAGAGGTTATATCAGACAAGTTTTTACCAGAATTTAAAACAATAGATTCTGCTGGAATGGATTTACAGTCACAAGAAACATTAGTTTTAAAACCATTAGAAAGAAGATTAGTTTCTACTGGATTAAAAATAGCAATTCCTAAAGGATATGAAGGTCAAATAAGACCAAGAAGTGGATTATCTTGGAATCACGGGATTACAGTATTAAACGCTCCTGGCACAATAGATGCTGATTATAGAGGAGAATTGAAAGTAATGTTAATTAATCTTTCTAATGATGAATACACAATAGAACATGGTGAAAGAGTTGCTCAATTAGTTATCTCAAAATATGAAAAAGTTGATATTGTAAAAGTAGATGTTTTAAGTGATACAGATAGAGGCGAAGGAGGATTTGGATCAAGTGGGAAATTCTAAATTTAATGTTGGAAATCATGTGGAGTCTTTTGACAAAAGAAAAGGAATGATAAAATCTTCTAATTTAATTGAAGGAATGAATCTATATTTAGTAAAACATACAGATACAGATGAAGAAATATGGTATAAAGAAAATGATTTAAATGTATCTATTGGGGATGTGTATTTAACAGAATAAACAAAATGCTGAATTATCTATAAAGATTCTATAACATATGCTTATAGACAAAAACAGATATTTCACAAGGAGAAAAAATGTTTAATTTGAGCGAAGATTTTATTAAGAGTTATGAAAATAAAGATGTTGATTGGGGTCCATTAGGGGAAGTTACTTATCTTAGAACATATTCAAGAAACAAAGATGATGGTTCAAAAGAAAAATGGCATGAAACAGTTAAGAGAATAGTAGAAGGAACTTATTTAATTCAAAAAGAGCATTGTCAATCTTTAAAATTACCTTGGTCTGCGAATAAAGCACAAAAATCTGCACAGATAATGTATGATAAAATATTTAATTTTAAGTTTACTCCATCAGGTCGTGGAATTTGGATGATGGGAACTCCTTTCGTATACGAAAAGGGATCCATGGCTTTATTAAATTGTGCAATTGCATCTACAGGAGAAATAAATGTAAAAGGAAGTTTTCCTTTCACTTGGACTATGGATGCTTTAATGATGGGTGTTGGTGTATCTTATGATACATTAGGTGCTGGAAAAGTAACCATTAAACAGCCAAGAGAAACTGGTGAATCTTTTTTTACAATTCCAGATAGTAGGGAAGGTTGGGTTGAGGCTTTAAAGTATGTTCTTGATGGATATTTTCATGGTTATCAAATACCAAAATTCGATTATAGCTTAATTAGACCTTATGGAGCTCCAATAAAAGGATTTGGTGGAATCGCTTCAGGGCCTGAACCATTACAAAATTTACTTGAAGGGTATGTTAAAATACTTAATCCAATAATCGGACAAAAATTATCATCAGTAAATATAGTTGATTTAATGGATATGATTGGTGTATGTGTTGTTGCAGGAAATGTTAGAAGATCCGCTTTATTAGCTCTTGGTTCTTGGGATGATGAATCTTTTGTTGAAATGAAAGATTATAATAAATTTCCTAAAGAGGTTATGGAGTATAGATGGTCTTCAAATAATTCAATTAACGCAGAAGTTGG
>JFJP01039707.1_pt1 | contig 12850 bp, 6 predicted proteins | sample 431651 | NCBI WGS metagenome assembly JFJP01 (sample SAMN02602958, study PRJNA72255) | Microbial mat metagenome, whole genome shotgun sequencing project. | biome: fresh water; feature: sink hole; material: water; isolation source: purple microbial (photo- and chemosynthetic) mats found in... | reverse complement strand
ATCCATTTATCGAATGTTAAAGGTGTACGGCAAATCCAGGTTCGTGCTGCTCCCGGAAAAAAGAAAATATTCCACTGACCGTTTTCACGATCGAAAGGAATGTCGTAATTGAAAAAATATGGACCGTTGTTTATGAGAAAATACTTTCCGGAGGAAAGAAATCCAAGACCAACCGACCTGCCGCCTTCAGTAATATCAAAATCGACAATTGCTTCGGGACAATCTTTTGTGAGCTTATCAACCACATAACTCATAGACTTGCCGATCTCAAAAGCATAAGATTCCATCCTTTCCTCAGGAGTGTTCCGATCATTCCCGTGAAAATGGCGCGGATCGTTGCATTCATACTGACCGATAGCATCCCATTTAAAATATGTGACTCCCAGTTCTTTATTCAGACGTATGAGTTCATCGGCAAAGGCGTCGCGGTAAGAGCTTACAAGGCACATCCCATAACTCTCTTCAGTTTCCCAGATCTTGTATGGCTTCCCTTCATCACCATTTTTAGTAAGTACGCAATTGCGGTGATTTTTTAGCATATTACTTGAAACAGCGGCTACAGTCGGGTTAAACCATAATCCCAGTTTCATACCATTATCCTTCAACTTTTTACTTACACTCTTCATTCCATCCGGAAACCTTTTCAGGCTTGGCGACCAGTCACCGGTCTTTTCGAACCACCCTGCATCAACGACAAAAACCTCAATCCCCATCCGGTGAGCCACATCAATTTCCTTCATCATGCGCTCAAGGGTCATATCGGCCAGATATGGCTTCTTATACCAATTACGGTTACGTTCCTGAAAATTCCAGGTATTGTAGAAAATATATGGTTTCCGGCTTTCTGAATTAAGGCTCATGAAGTGAAGCATGAACTGGCGATAGTTACCTGCCAGCAAATCAACATCGCCGGCAACTGCACCAGTTTCGAACCAGATTGACTGGAAAGTACTTCCGCTATCAATCTGAAAACCATCGTAATAATTCCCTTTAAAGGCTTTCAGTGAAACAGATTTGTTGGGAGATAAACAAAATTCCAGAAACTTATCGGGGACCTGAGAACCATGTTCATAAGCCACCAGAAATGAATTTGATCCATCGGAGCCCACCATCATTGGTCCCATCAGATGCATGCTGTCGGTAAAGCTTTTTGTTTCAATTATTCGCTCTGAAAGGCAGAAGCTATGAACCATTTCGTTAAATTCAGAAAAGCGTACTTCCTTAACCGCTGAGAGTCCGTTGAATGATACTTTCAGATAATTGATATTGTCGTGCCCGCTTGTTTTTGTAAGCTTATGCTGCGCCTTGCTTATAAGCTCATATCTGAATTTAACTATCGGATTGTTCTCCGGAATCCTGAAAGTAATCCTGAGAGTGATATCAGGAATTTCCGAAAGGTTTCCTTCGGCAGTATATTCATTTGTCCCGTTTATAAGTTTTTGAGGAGTTCCAATCATCGCAACAGATGATAGTTTTGCAGAAACGATCTTCCCGTCAATTTCAAATTCAGGAGGATGAAACGAAAATGATTTTCCTGTTTTAACAACAGTATATTCCCACAGACAATCATCAGAATTCATCAGGCTGATTTTTACCTGATTAGTTTCAGTAATAATCAATTGTTGCTTCTTGCCGCATCCGGGCAGAAGTGCAATAACGAAAAGGAGGATAAGTAGTTTTCTCATAGAAAGATATATTTCAATTTAGTTTTTGAAGGCAGTTTTTACATTGCAAAGCGTAAATTACTTCAATAATTCTATTTTCTGGAAAACCATACCATAATGCGAACCCGGAGGATTCGGCATAATTTTCATTCCATTCCAGTCGGGGGCAAAATTGCCTGAATATAAGAGCCATGCAGTTTTACCATCCTTACTTATAAACTTTGAGGGAATATTCACAAAATAAGCCTGTTCTCCGAAATCTTTCATATAGGAAACAATCTTCCAGGGACCTGTTATCATGTCAGATTCAAGGATATAAGTGTTCATCTTTGCACAGGTATTCCCCCCATCAGTTACGCACATTAAGTATTTTTTCAGAGGAGCATTATATGTTACAGTTACACAACCCATGTTATTGTTCCATTCCAGCAAAGGCTTGATTTTTTCAAAATCGCTTGTCCAGACAGCTTCTCCTTTTTCATTGTATCCCGAGAAATATTCATACTTCGACATATCGTTAATATTTTCAATGCTTGGAGTTACTCTCAGCAGATAAATCTGATCACCTGTAATCCAGCTGGCATTCCAGAATCTGGTTTTGGGATCTGTGATATCGGCACCATGCGCAACAAGATAAGCTTTACCATCGGGTGAATACTGCATGTTTTTTCCAAAATCGACAAAATGCGGCGAACCAATTTTAACAGGATAACCATTTATGCCGGTTTCCTTAAAAAGAGATTTTTCGGGAGTTAACGGGCAGTCCTTCCAGGTACGGCCATAATCAGCTGAATATCTGAAGCCTACGAAAGAACCCAGCCATGGCCAGTTATATACTTTGTCACCGAATTTTGAAGAACCGTCAGGACCCAGACAATAAGTTCCATAGTACCACACACCATTATATATAAGGCTTCCGCAGGGATATCTTCCCTTATATGGAAGGGCTGAAGCACGGTTAAGTCCTAAACTGATTACTTTAAGATTCAAAGGATCATTGCCTTCCATAACGGCTTGTCCTGTTGTAGCATAATCAACAGCTCCAGAATTGGAACTCTCCCAGCTTCCATCCAATCGGACACAACTCCCATCTGTCCAGGGGGAGTATAGTTTATCATCATCAGCCCAGGTTGGATACCATGTATCCCCAAAAGGAAAACCACTTTTTATACCCAGAAATTTTACTCCGCTAAAGCTTTTGGACTGAGGGAACGGACAATCAGATGGAGTTTCAGAGTTCCAAATAAATGGTTTAAAAATCAATGTATCAGGTTTTACCTGTGCATTTGCACAGGTACTGATAGCAAAAGCCACAAAAAGAATCGAAATTAATTTCCTGTCTTTCATAACATTACATTATTACCTCAAGTATTGAATGAATTTTTAGTTCGGGAACCAAAACTTTTGAATTCCCGTTCTGAAAATCAACTTTCAGTTCACGACCTTCCGGTTGTAGTATTATTTTAGCAGGTTTCTGAATTGTATTTATATTAATAGTCAGGTCTTTCAATGCCGGAATTTCATCGTACCCTATTACCTTCTGGTTAGTATGTTCACCCGCTGTATTTACAAGGTTTACATTCATTCTGTTATTAAGCTTATTTACTGTTACATGAACAAGATGTGAACCAGACACCTTAACAAGCTGGCCTGGAAAAAGGTCGTTTATAAGGCTGCTCATATAATCGCGGAGCACTGGTGACTTATACTCAAGATAATCAGAACCGGCATTGAAATAGACTCCTGAAACTTTCCCTTTTCCAATTCTGTTTTCTGTTGAAGCTATCATATTTCCTTTTAACCTGAAATCACTTCCTTCGTAAAATGTTGAAAGCACTTTTACACCGGGATTTACTGCTATCGAATCAATTGATGAGCGAATTGCCCCAATCTTGTTTCCAGCAGCATAGAATGCTTCATCTTCTTCTAAAGTTTTTAAGGATTTTATACCAAGTTCATTTTTAAACAGTTTTGCAGTTTCTGTTCCCATTATAAGAAGATGTCCGCCTGAAGAAACATATTTTTTCAGTTCTTCAATAAATGCAGGTTCAAGAAAATCGCACTCAGGAATTATGATAAGGGGATACTTATCCATATTTCCGGTTAGATGATGTTCCATAAGAATCTCAACAGCATGCTGTCCGTCAAGAACTAGATTTAAAGCTCCCTCGAGTTTTCCCAAAGGGTTTGAATATGGCCTTGGTGCGCTTCTCTGGTAAGATGCTGTTGGATAAAGCAATGCAATCTGAGGTATAGCCATTGCCTTTTGGCAATAAGGCTGCCTTTCGCGGACAAAAACACCTATCTCCGAAAGCATTGTGGCAAGCCATGGTTTAATAGATAAGTCACTGTTCTGCTGAAAATAAAACTGAACCCCGCCTCCCATCGCCATAATCTGCGCAGCCTCCTGTTCCAATTGTACAGCTGATTTAACACTCATTGGCATTTTGCCTCCATCCCACGAGAAACCCCAGGCCATAAGGTCCCATGGCTTTCCCTGCGGAGCAAGACAACGTGCCTCGAATGCAGACCTGTAAACACCGTTCTGAGGAGTGACATCGCCCGATAAATAGTCAACATCAATTGTTACCTTTTCAGGCATCATCGAAGAATATGACCAGTTACTTGTTATCTGAAAAGCAGGGTTATATTTATGAATAGCATTTACATATTTATTAAGATGTTCTCTGAATAACCTGCGATTATATTCAATGAATTCGGGATTATACTTATCAGATTGTTTTCTGGGAATATCGGTAATACCGGTCTCTTTGGTGAAGCGCGCCAATGAAACCTGGCTGTAATCTGGTTCAACAGCCCAGCATTCACCATCGATCCACGCTCCGTCAACCTTGTAATCACTGAGCTCTTTAAGCTGCGGGATAAGATATGTATCGAGGTAGGGACTGAAGAAAGAGGTCTTTTGCTTGCTTCGCTCACCATTGGCTGTAATAACTGCCCAATCAGGATGTTCCGACACAACCTTTCCATCCCACACGCCTGAGAAATGCATGTATAATGCAACATTATTCGCTTCAGTTCTCTCGCGAAAGAGTTTAAGCGGATCCTTTTCAAACCCTTTTACATGGAAGCCCACTTTTGTCGGATAACTAGAGATTCCCGGATGACCTTTGCAGTCGATCTGAATAAAATCGGGTCTTACTTTCACAAGAAATGTATCGATCATTTCTGCAGTCAGAGTTTTTCCGGCATCAGTTATATCCTCACTGGCATGAAGGTCAAAATGCACACCGAAAAAACTGTCGGATCTTTTAAGTTTATTGGTTGGTTTCCCGCTTTGGGCTATGCTGATAATATTTGTGAATCCGAGTAACAAAAGAATGATAAGTGTAAATTTCTTCATTTCAGGGTATTATTAGTTAGAATTTATGGTAAAATGCAGATCTAGATTAACTATTCGTTGGTTTTAAATGACAACAAGCTTGCTCCATGTGCAGGAAGAATCAGTTCAAACCCTTTGTTCGTTGGAGCCAGATTAGTTTTTGCCCAAAGGTTTCGAACTGTTATATTTCCCGAAATTCCGACCAATTCCAGCGGAAGAAATACCGTTTTTGGAGTATCATTGATATTCATAACAGCCATGTATTTAACCTGAGTTTCTGTGTCATCGGCAGTCCAAATACTGACACCATCTACAAAACTAATCTCTTTGTTATTCTTTGAATTCTGGTTAACTCTGAGTACTTCGTCATTTGTTATCAATGAGGTTGTAAATTCGTCGTTGTCGGGCATATTGCCACCAAACATAAGCGGTGAGCGGAAGATCGACCAAAGTGTCATCAGAAAATACTGCTCGTCTTTAGTAAAGTTAGAGTTACGAGGCTTGCCGTCTTTCAGCTCGGTACGGATATTGAGTCTACCCAAAGGCAGCATATCGGCATCCGGCCAGTGACCTTCGGTAATCATTGGTGACCAGTCGCGGCACAATTCCAACTGGCGTTTCAGTGCAGACCATTTGTCCCAGAAATCACCCGAAATACGCCATAGATTTGCATTTTCGATAAGGTGTTTTGGATTTCCGATGAATGCTGGTCCGGGAGAAAGACTTAAAACAATCGGGCGACCGCAATTGACAATGGCTTTGTGTACCGCTTCAATTTCATCAGCATGGTAAGGGTTAACAATGTCATCAACCTTAATATAGTCAACACCCCATTCAGCATACAATTCGAACAGCGAATTGTAGTATTCCTGTGATCCTTCTTTGGTCATATTTACACCAGTAAGCCCGCCATACCAGACACAAGTGTCGGCCAAATTGGTAATTTCAGCCGCTTTAGCCGATGAATTTTTAATCGGTGTATTTCCTGCAATTGCCTGGCGCGGAATACCTCGCATAATGTGCAGACCAAATTTGAGTCCTTTGGAATGTATATAGTCGCCAAGTGGTTTCAACCCCTTTCCTCCAACTGACGAAGGATGCAGTTTTACCGACGGGATCAGGCGACCAAATTCGTCGATATACTGATACGGACGACGGTTGCCAAACTTTTCAGCCGAATTCTGATCATCGCAATACCATAAAAAGTCAACCACAATGTATTCCCAACCAAAAGATTTAAGCTTTTCAGCCATATAGTCGGCATTGGCTTTGACCTCTGCTTCGGTTACATTTCCTCCGAAACAATTATAGCTGTTCCAGCCCATTGGCGGTTTCTGAGCTACCTGATATTCAACTTTAACGGTGCTGTCATTTGTTGGATTTACCGGTGGGGTTGAGCACGACGCGAAAAAGGAACCTGCCAATAGGACAATAATTTCGGTAGTAAGATTATTATTCATAAATATTTTTATTTTAAACTTAATTAATTTTTTGACATAATTAGAATTATCTGATCTGAATATTTCCAATTTCGAAAAAACCTTCACGATCGACCAATGATGTATTGAGGAGGTTGAAAATGATTAATTTTCAGTACATTTAATACTTTAGTAAGCTTAATCAATACTATGAAAAAATTAATAATTATCCTTCTGTTTTTTGCTTTGTTGGGATTTCCTTACCTAACCGCTTCTTTGTTTAGCCAACCTGCTTATGTAGTTAAAGTCCAGGGAGTGCAAGTATGGGCAGAGGAGAATGTAATAATAGGGGAAAAGGTAACAGCGTCATTAGAAAAATACAGGCAACAGCTCGAACAGTTAAGGAAGGAATTCAGGCCAGCTGTTATGCCTGACATAAAATTTTTCCAGTTTGGCATGGGAAACCGAACAAAATTGCTTTATAAACATGGAAACCTTATCAATGCTATTACTGGTAAAGTAATTAATGAATGGCAGATGAAAAACGAAACCATCATCCCTAATGATTATAAGGTAAACATAGAGACATTAACCGATAATACTGTTAGCATATTTGAAAACGAAAAAGGTGTTTATATCAGCGAGGGGGGAAAAGAAACAATAATTGAAGGAACCGAAACACCTTTAAATCTTCCGGCATTTGAGAAATATAAGTTCAGCGAAGTGCTTAAAGTTTTGCATCATGAGATTTTAATAAATATAGTTGATGGCAAGCCTGTCCCAAACTATCTTACATATAAGAATCCCTGGCGTCGCGATGGCTCTATGATGGCCATGTGCCTGGATAAAACGGGGAATATCGATCTCATTCGCGGTTGGGTCCTGTCGTTGAACGATCCTTATGACAGGAATAATGCTGGTGAGGCAGAGGCTGACAACCTTGGGGAGACCTTATATCTTCTCTCCTTTTTTACTGATATGAATCATCCGCTGGTTCAGCAAATTCTTGCAGAAGTTCCAAAGTATGAAGTAAAAGCCAATAATGGTAAATATATAAAAGGACGGTCCGATTTTCATGAAGCGCCGGTTTACCAGACCAAATGGCTAAAATTTGGATTACACGCCCTGGGCATTGAAGACTCGTATACAATCCCTAAAATTCAGGATAATTATTCATCCCTATTTTGGTGGGATTATAAGGATTCCTACATGAAGGGTACTTCCGATGCTTACGACGAATGGGGAAATGATTTTTATCCATACATTGGCTGGGCTGCCGACCATTTCCACGGTTTGAAAAGAAATCCTGTGAGCAACAGGGATTATCCGTTATCATGGGAGATACAGGCAAGCCAGGCTGATTATGGCGGTATGGCTATTATAGATGAACAATATGTAACAAATAAAAACTCATCACCGCATACATGGCATGCAGCAGAAATGTTTTTATATTTAATTGAAAATAAAAAGTAACAATACATTACTCATTTATTCCGGTAGATTCTTCAAAAGGTTGTAAAAGTAACTGATGCTTCTTAATCTTTGTGATCTTATCAAACGAATAGGGAATTGAACTCTTCCCCGTGATAAAGTTGATATTCTCAAGCGACAAAGAATTTCCTGAAGTACATGTCAATATCCGGTCAGTCCCCTTTTTCCCGAGAGTAATATCCCGAAGCTCTATACTATTGAAGTTTTTTGCATAGAAGAAATCGGTTGAAAATAGTTTTGCTCCTTCAAATGTTTCAGAACTATTGATGGCTCCTTCTCTGAAAATGAAGGAAGATTGATTTATACTCATATTGAACTTCAGGGCTAAGTCACCAATGATATAGAAAGCACTTAATATCCCTGTTGCCTTAACCTCCCGGAACTTTATAGTCGTTACAGGCTGACCGGTTTGCCATAGACCATTTTCGTAATTATACATGAAGAAGACATCTACATCTCTCACAGTAATATCTTCAATAGTCCAGTTTCCGCTTTTAAGTTTCGGGTGTTCGTCTTCAGGAGAAAAGTGAACAAAGGCAGAAAGCATATTGTTTCTTTTCTGTATTTTATGAATAGATTCCCCAGGCCCCCATAATGTACAATGTTTAACAGTCAGATTCATGCAGCCCAACCGGAAACCATTGCACGATGTATTTACAAGACAGGCTGATATGTCAAAATCGCGGTTATCATTTCCGGCAAATGCATCATCGCCGGTTCTGAAATCGCAACCCTTTACTGTGAAATTGTCACAAAACCTTGTATGGAGTCCGTCATGACCGCCACGAATTGTAACATTTGTTACAATTCCCTGAGAGCAGGTCCTGCAATTAATGGCCCAATTTGCCGAATTTTTTACTGTAATACCTTCAAGTTTAATATTCCTGCAATTAATAAGTTTTATGCAATGTGGACCTCTGAATCCCTCTTCTCCTTTTGGATTATAACAATCGACACCATCAATTATTCCCTCTCCTTCAATTGTTACTCCGGTAAGATCTTTACCATAGAAGAAAGCATCGTTTTTATAGTCTTCATACTTATCGCTTCCGTATAATATTACATCCTTCTCAAGTTTAATTGTTATGTTGCTTTTAAGTTCAATTGTTCCTGATTTGTATGTACCTGCACTAAGCCTTACAGTTCCACCCCCTGTCGATGCGCACTGATCTACAGCTTTCTGTATTATACCAGTCATTAAGACATTACCTCCAGGTTTCAGAACAATTTCATCCTGAAGAATAAGAACCCAGTCGCATCCGCGGCCTGACCTGAGCCATGGCAGCTCTTTTGACATACCAGGGACATTAAATGCTTTTTCGCCGGTATTTTCAAATTCTCCGATAAGTGTGGTTTCCCCTGTCCGCGGATTGAACCACGAGGCAGTTACCTTTTTACCCGACAGAAGTCCCATTTTTATTACAGGCTTTCCTCCCGATGGAATATAAATACAGGCATTTGTCTTCCCTCTCATTGCGGCAACATAATTGGCGCAATCGCCTTGTCCTGAGACAATCATAGATTGATCAGGCACCATACCTGACATTGATTGTGACTCAAAAAGTTTCTTCAAAAATGCCATCTGAAAAGCTCCAGGGAGATCCATGCCTGTTTGCCAGTCGGTAAATGTCATTTCAGAATGTTTCTTTCTTGTTTGATCAGTAAACTGCCAGATTGGTTGTGCACCATAAGTAAACCCGGCAGCACCTGAAAACACACTCCAATAAGCAGCAAGCCGTACATCGGTTGAAGTAAAAACACCATTATCTGGAATAGCATAGTTTATGCCGTGCCCTTCATAGCAGGGTTCCGAGTTAAGAGTTGGTTTTGGATTTGGAAGGTTCCAGTCGCTTATGGCTGCAAGATACGATCTTGTATTATTTACCTCAGCATGGTACGATCCCCAGGTGTGAAAGTCAATCCATTCATCATTATGAAACCAGGTTGAAGAAGAATTAAATGAATGGTGGGTCATCAGAGTTGTTGAATAATCTGCATGTCCATCCATCTTTTTAGTATTATTTGTCCCGTCGGCAATACCTTCTGCCATTGATCTCCAGAGTGTTATCCCTTCTTTTCGCTCATCGGGATGACGATCACCACCGAGGATCCAGATTACGTTCGGACTGTTACGATATCGGTTTCCGATAAACCAGCCATAATTATATGCCTGACTTTGAGTGTTAAACAATGGTTTGTCAGTCCGTGGGGTCACCCATTCGCCCCACGTGGCTACCAGAGCCATATACAACCCCTTATCCTCTGCAGTTTTCACCGCATAATCAACATGGTCCCAGTAATCATATTCGAGTTCATTCTCCGGATTGTTCCCTTTTGTAATCAGGGGCTTATCGGGATTCTCTTTTGTGAAGATGCTGTCGCTATAGAAATTTGAGGTTTTATCCATGTGAATAAACTCACTGATTAAAACAGTCTGTATTACATTAAATCCTTTCGACTTACGGTTTTCAAGATAAACAGCTGTTTCTTCCCTGTTAAGTCGGTGCAGCATCTCCCAGCCGGTATCGCCAAGGTAGAAAAACGGAGTCCCATCCTCGTGCATCAAATAATGGCCATTATCCGAAGCCTTTAACCTGCCATTATCCCATGAATGCTGACCATTAACCAGAACAAATATGTTTAAGAAAACAATAATTACCAGTATTGTCTTTCCAAATCCTGAAATTTCAGAATTATAATTGTTCTTATGTACTTTCAATTAGCTAATAGATTACTTATTTTGATAAATATAGGAATTTGACTTTATTGTTGCAATCTTTGAAACTAAGATTTTCTATAATTTGAAGAAACACCAGATGAAAAAAAAAATTCCCGGGATATATAGTGCTTTAATACTTTTTAGTACAATTATTCTGATAATAAATGGTTGCAAAAAAGGGCAGGAAGATCAGGAGGTACCGGTTATTAAGGAATCGATTATTATTATTGACAAATCGGTTAAATATCAGTCAATAGACGGTTTTGGCTTTTTTGGAGCTAACGATGTGTGGTGGGCTTCGCAAAATTTGTGGAATGAAGCATGGGCCGATAAAGTAATTAATGACCTGGGAATTACAATCTGGCGAAATGAATGGTTTCCTCCTTCTATTCCCGGAGAAAATCAGGACGGAGACTGGAACAAGCAGAAACCTGTTGTTGCAGGACTCAAGACTACCGCTGAAAAATACGGAGTATCCTTAAAATATATTGTTTCAATCTGGAGTCCGCCTGCCGATATGAAATGGCAGAGCAGCTTCTCATGGGCCGGAGATCCGGCTGCCACCAGGAACCCGGGTACAATAACCACAAAAAACGGAGGGACTCTGAATCCGGATAAATATACAGATTATGCAAATTGGCTGATAACATGCATTCAGTCATACAAGGATCTTGGAATTGAACTGTATGCATTAAGTCTGCAAAACGAACCACTTTTCATAGAACCCTATAATTCCTGTACTTATACGACCCTATGGTATTGCGATTTGTTATCCAGTGTTGTTCCTGTTATCAAAGAAGCATACCCGACTGTAAAGATCTTTGGTTCCGAAAATATGCTTGAGATGGAAGGCAAAAGCAATAACTGGCCTTACTTCTATCATCAGGGAATTAAAAGCAAACTTAATGCCACCGACAATATTGATATATTAGCAGTACACGGCTATTCCGACGGAGTCTCTGCAACTTCGGGTTCAGAGCTTGCAATGATGTGGACAAATCATATGCAACAGTTTTCAACTCCAATGAATAAGCCCACATGGATGACAGAGACATCAGGTTATTCAGATTCCTGGAATGGATCTGCCGGCACTCCGGGTGCACTTAACCTGGCAATGGATATATACTCCGGTTTAAACTACGGAAACATTCAAGCCTGGATCTGGTGGCAGGGAAGTGAACTTAACGGCATAAGTAATTATTCGCTTATGAAAGGTAACACAACCGGTAAAAAATATTATGTTTCAAAACATTACTACAGGTATGTAAGACCTGGTGCCATAAGGGTGCAAAGCACTTCGGATGATGAAGAGATTTTTGTGACAGCATTTCAGCATACTGTGAAAGGAACGAATACAATTATAGTTATTAATAGTGGAAGTGAAGCCAAATCTATTTCGATTCAGGGAAATGACCTGCCTGAAGCATACACAATTTATATTACCACTTCCGGAGATGAAAACTGTAAAGAATCCGGAGTTCTTAAAACAGGCTCTGACAATAAGTTTAAACTTCCGGCCAAAAGCATAATTACATTACAGTCGGGGGGAGATGCCCTATAAACAGATCATTCTGAGATCATTTATGTTATAGATTCTATCTGGTCCCTAACATTTTCAGGTTCAAATACTTTTCGCCAGTCTTCCTTAATAAATTCTTTCAAGCCACGCTGAAGAGCCTTATTGGCAGCATCAGAAAAAACAGCACCGGGGAGTTCATTGAACAGAACTGCCATCTGAATCCTTAAATGACCCAGCAGGAAATCCCTGGCTGCATCAGCCGGTACCCCTCTTTTTATAACTTCATCGAGACCTTCCCTTATTACGTAAACGCACGTTGAAGCCAGAGTCTCAACAAGGGCTGGTTCGAGCAAACCCATCTGCTCAACTGTAATTTTGTGCGACCTTGAAACAGGACCATAAAATGTACAGGCAAGTTCCTCACCAAAAATATAATCCTCCGACGAACCGCGCATTATTGAACAAACAATTGCCTGTTTTGCTGCAATACCGCCAAAATGATCCTTCATATGTTCTTCAACAGGCTCCCAGTTAAAAATTGAGGGATGTGTAGGATGAGTAATGAAGTATGAAATGTCCGCCCTGTCGAACAGTTTCCCTGCAAGTGCTGCTGCAGGATCGAGTGTAAGTGCTAGGGCCCCTTTCCTCATTTTTGGAATGAATTCAGCTGTGACTTTACCGAGTGCCACATCGGGG
>JFJP01039706.1_pt1 | contig 12851 bp, 6 predicted proteins | sample 431651 | NCBI WGS metagenome assembly JFJP01 (sample SAMN02602958, study PRJNA72255) | Microbial mat metagenome, whole genome shotgun sequencing project. | biome: fresh water; feature: sink hole; material: water; isolation source: purple microbial (photo- and chemosynthetic) mats found in... | reverse complement strand
TGGTTCTGGTCACCGGTCCCACAGGCTCGGGCAAATCCACCACGCTCGCCTCGATGATCAACTACATCAACGAGAACCGCGACGGCCACATCATCACCATTGAGGACCCCATCGAGTATTTCCATGGCCACAAGCGCTGCATTGTGACCCAACGCGAGGTCCATGTGGACGTCCCCAGTTTCTCTGAGGCCCTGCGCCGTGCCCTGCGTCAGGATCCGGACATCATCCTGGTGGGTGAAATGAGAGATCTTGAGACAATCGAGGCGGCGATCTCCGCAGCTGAGACGGGTCATCTGGTCTTTGCCACCCTGCACACCAATAGCGCAGCCAAGACAATTGATCGTATCGTCGATGCCTTTCCGGCGAATATGAAGGAGATGATCCGCACCCAGCTGGCCTCCTCCATCATCGCGGTTATTTCTCAAACACTGTGCAAAAAAGCCGGAGGTGGCCGTATTGCCGGCTTCGAGATCATGGTCAACACGACTTCGATCGCCTCCTTGATCCGTGAGAACAAAACCTTCCGTATTCCCTCGGACATCCAGACGGGTGCCAACCTGGGCATGATCACGATGGATACCCACCTTCTTAGTCTGGTGAATCGTGAGATCATCTCTCCAGACGAGGCTCTGGAAAAATCGCAGGAGCCCGTGGTCATGAAGGAGAAACTCCTCCAGATGGGGCACCAACTCAGGAATCTTGCCTGAGCAGCTGCTTGGGTGGGACTTTCTCTTTTCGGGCCGGGAGGGCAGGGGAGGGGAACCCTTTTCCCTCCGAAAACTCAAAGCGGGCACATGTCCGCTTCGTTTTCATTTCCCGCAGGTCTTGCTTTCACGGTTGACCACCTGCTTCCTTATGTGGGAGGGATTCCGGTCGCAAACACGCCGGCGTAATCCCCGGAACTCCGATTTTTCATGCAACACCTCATCTCGAAACTGGCCCGTCATGTCACGCCTCTGCTTCTGGCCTTCGCCTTTTTGGCGCAGATCGCTCTGCAAGCCCAGACCCAGTCGCCTGCGCATGATGGGTTTAATCCCAATGTAGATGGCCTTGTCTATGCCTCAGCCCTTCAGGCGGACGGCAAGCTCGTCATCGTGGGTTCCTTCAAGAACATCATCAACGGTGCGGGTTTGGTACCCGTCCCGCGCCTGAACATCGCCCGGCTCAATCGCGATGGTTCGGTCGATACCAGTTTCGATCCCGGCATTTTTCTGGGACCCGTGACAGCCGTGGCCATCCAGAGCGATGGCTATGTCCTGGCTGGCGGCAACTTCACGGTGGCCGGCCTCAACAGCACTCCTCGCATCGGACTGGTCCGATTCAAGACGGATGGCACGGTGGACACCGCATTCACTCCCTGTCTTTCCATGGTGAGCCCGGGGTTTCCCCTGGATTTCGCCATCAGCACCATCGTCCCTCAAAGCGACGGCAAGATCCTCGTTGCGGGACGTTTCAACAACTATACCGCAGGCCCCGCCATCAGCGCCGCCACCCGGGTATCCAATTTGGTGCGACTCAAGGCGAACGGCTCCCTTGATACCACCCTTGATATCCAGACCAATGAGATCGTCACCTCCGTGCTTCCCCGCTCAGATGGTGGCTTTTATATCGGTGGGGGTTTCTCAACGGTCAAAGTGGGTGCCGCAGGGACCGCCCAGACACGCAACCGCATGGCTCGCATCCTCCCCGACGGCAGCATTGATGCGACCTTCAACCCCAATTTCGACAACCGTGTGAACGCGATGATTTACGGCCTTGACGGGTCGCTCATCGTGGCGGGCAAATTCCTCACGCTTCAGCCTTCCGGTGCCACCGGGGCGATCAACTCCCGGTTTCTCGCAAGCCTTACCCCGAGCGGTTCCTTCGACGCAGGGTACGAGGCCAAGCCCGATGCCGAGGTCCTTTCCCTTTCGCTTCAGGCCGATGGAAGGCTGCTCATCGGTGGTTATTTCTCGGCGCTCAGCTCGAGCTACTACGTGGGCTCCATTACAAGTAATTTCCTGGCCCGCTATACCGTCTACAAGCAGATCGACACCACCTTCAGGTCCGGAGTCGGGGCCGCAGTCACCAGCATCAATTCCATGCCCGATGGCAAGATTCTGCTCACGGGTTATTTCGCCAGGATGCGGTCACCAGTGGATGGATACGATTTCGCGGCGAAACACGTGGCCCGTCTCTATCCCGACGGCTCACCTGATCTTGATTTCGCCGCAGCACGTACGGGGACCTATTCCTCGATCGTCAGTCTGAGCGACGGATCCATGCTCGTGGGCGGTGGGTTCTCAAACGTCGGCGGAGTCACCCGCAACAATATCGCCAAAATCAAGGCGACGGGCGAGGTCGATTCCAGTTTCGTTCCTCAGATCGATGGTTCCATCAGCGTGATTTTTGTCCAGAAGGACGGCAAAATCCTCATCGGCGGCTCCTTCACCCAGGTCGGGGGTGTCGATCACAAGTACATGGCCCGTCTGAATGCGGATGGCACCCTGGATACCTCGTTCAACGTGGTTTTGGATGCGCCCGTGCGGGCCATCGCCGAAGAGTCGAGTGGTTCCCTGCTCATCGGCGGCGACTTTACAACGGTCGGCGATGCCAGCCGCTATTTTCTGGCTCGCTTGAGTGCCGCAGGCGCTTTGGATACCAACTACGATCCACGTCCGAGCAGCTCCATTCGCTCAATCCTCGTTCTCTCCGATGGCAAGGTGATGTTCGGGGGATCCTTCACCTACTTTACCCCGGGAGGAGGAAAAGCGGTTCCGATCAATTACCTTGCCCGTCTCAAGTCAGATGGTGGGGTGGATGACGGCTTCTCGAGCAGCCTCAATTCGGATGTGGATTGCATGCAGCTGCTTTCTGACGGGCGCCTCGTCGTGGGCGGGTCCTTCAGTGGAGTTACAGCCAAGAAGTCCGATGGCACGATCGTGTTTATTCGCAATATGGCCATCGTCGATTCAAAGGGTGACATCGATTCTGGCTTTGCTCCCGCCTTCAATGGCCCGGTCCTTTCCCTCAATATTCTCTCCGACGGGCGTTATGTGGTCGGAGGCACTTTCACGACCTTCGATACCACCACGCGCACAAATTTGGCCTTGGTCAACAAGGACGGTACTCTCAACGCTTCCTTCGATCCCTCCCCGGACGGCTACGTTTCCACCACGGCCCTTCTCAAGGATGGTCGCATCGTCGTGGGCGGTGGTTTTGGACAACTTCGCCCAAATGCTGGAGTAGGTTTCCTCTCCGCACCTGGTATCGCTGTGCTCACGGCTGCCGGGGCCAGTGCCGCTGACTTCAATCTTTCAGGTGCCCCCAATGCCTCCGGCCGTGTGAATACGCTCCTTCGCCAGGTTGACGGACGATTCATCGCAGGCGGCCTATTTCCTGCCTTCGGTGGGAGCACGAGTGCCAATCTCACCCGCTTTCTCTCCGGTGGCCAGAGTGACACCACTTTCCAGCCAGCGCCGGATGGCGAGGTGCTCGCGGTGTCCACCTGGCCCTTGGCGGATTCCCTTTCGCTCGGCTCCACCTCCTACGCGTGGCTTAGTTCGGATGGCACTCGCGTTGGTATTGATTTAGCCAATGCGGCCTCACTAACGGGTCGGATAAATTGCTTCCTTCCCCTATCAAGCGGACAGGTTTTGGTGGGCGGTACGTTCACCTACGACAAGGATACGAACTATAAGAATCTCGTGCGTCTTCAGGCAGACGGATCCTTGGACCTCACGTTCAATCCCGCTCCCGACAACTCCGTGTTCATGCTCAAGCGCCAGGCAAATGGAAAGATCCTCGTAGGCGGTCTTTTTACCTCGATTGCAGGGCTGTCACGCAATAGCGCCGCCAGATTAAATGCCGACTTCAGCCTGGATGCGACCTTCAATCCAAACCTCAACGGTTCTCTCATCGATGCCGCGTTTCAGTCCGACGGCAAGATCATCCTCGCCGGCGGGTTCACCACCATCTATGGCACCGGCACAGCTTCGGTGAACCGTCTTCGTCTGGCTCGGGTAGGTGAGGATGGAAGTCTGGATACATCCTGGGACCCGGCTGCAAACGAGCAGGTGAACTCCATCTCCTTGCTTTCCGACGGACGTCTTCTGGTCGGTGGACAATTTTCCGGGTTTTCTCCCAATGCGGCGACTACCGTCAGCAGCCGCAACTACCTCGCCCGTCTGAAGGCCGATGGCACACTGGATACCGACTTTAATCCCAACCCCAATGGTCCTGTTTCCACCCTTAGCGTTTTGGGTGACGGAAAGATTCTCGTTGGCGGAGCCATGCTTTCCTGGCTACCCAATGGAGCGACCACCTCCATCGCTCAGACGGGTTGGGCCAGGCTCAATACCGACGGCACTTTGGATACCACTCTGAATCTGTCATTGGATGGTGCTATTCTTCAATACCTGCCTCTAACCGACGGCAGCTATATCCTGGCTGGTAATTTTTCGAAGGTTCTGGGGGCCACACGCAATCGTTTGGTCCGCATTTCCTCAACAGGCACGCTGCTCCCCGAACTCAATCCGGTGGCAACGTCCCAGACTTATGCTTTGGCTCAGATGCCCAATGGCCAGATTCTCGTCGCGGCGGATTTCACCAAGGCTCACGCAGAAGGCATGATGCTTGTCGGTGGTTCCTTCTCCAGGATTGGCGGCAAATCCCTTCCTTATCTTGCACGTCTATATGTGGACGGTGTCGCCGATCCCCTTTTCAGCCCATCTGCAAACGGACCTGTGCATACGATCTCCCGGCTCGTGGATGGCAGAAGCTATGTCGGCGGTGAATTCAGCTCGATTGGGGGGCAGGCCATGTCTCGCCTTGCACGACTTCAGGCAAACGGGACTACCGACACCGGCTTCAAGGTCGATTGCAATGGAACCGTCCGCACATCCATTCTCCTGGCTGACGGGAGGCTTCTCATTGGTGGTTCTTTTACCAGCGTCGGAGGCTCGGCTCGCTCCAGACTCGCCCTCCTCAATCCCGATGGCACTGTGGATACTTCATTTGCCGCAGGAGCAAACGGAGATGTGACTAGCTTGTTGCTCGTGCGACCCGGCGTCGTCGCAGTAGGCGGATCCTTCACCAGCCTGTCCTCCGTCCCTTCAGCCTACCTTGCCGTCATTTATTTCAATGGTACGAGTGCATTGCCTGTTCCTGCCATCAATGGACCTGTCGCCTCCATCGCAGTGGCTGCTGATGGAGGGATGACGATTGCGGGCTCCTTCACCAAAGTGGGCACCCAGGATCGTGCCGGATTCGCACGTATCACTCCTGCGGGTACAGTCGACACCGTTGGCGCGATTCCCGTGGCCAATGGCGCCATCACCGCCTTGTTGCTCGACGAGGATGGGAAGACCCTCGTTGGAGGTTCCTTCAGCAAGCTCGATGAGCTTGCGCGCTACTCAGTCGCCCGTCTGGGCATCGTGACCTCGGCCAGCCAGTCCCTCCTCTACGATCTGGCTTCGCAGCGTGTCCAATGGAACCGTTCAGGCGGACTCCCGGTGGTCGAGCGTGCCTTCCTTGAGGTTTCTGCTGATAACAGCACGTGGACCTCCCTTGGTGAGGCTGTGGCACAGGTGAGTGGTGGTTTTGCCATGAATAACGTGAGCCTCCCTGAGAACTCCCTGCGAATCCTCAGGATCAGAGGTCTGCTTCGTACTGCGGCGCACGGCTCTGAAGCCTACACCCAATTCATCACGGCCTCATATCCCGCCACGCTCCCCTTGCTTCCCACTTCCAGCACCGTGGTGCTTGAACAGGGTGAGGGTTCTTCGATCCTTCTGCCATCATTGAGCGGCAGACAGACCCTATCCATCACCGGGTTGCCAACTGGGCTCAGCTACAATGTGAGCACGGGCAGCATCTCCGGGACTTCCACGACTCCGGGAACCTATTCGGTGTCCTGGACCCTTACGGATGGATTTAATGTCCGACTACTCCAGCAGACTTGGTACGTTTATCCGTCCACTACGGCACCTGCAGGTTCGGATGTTTCCCACCGGCTCGTGAATCTTTCGAGTCGACTGGATCTGAAGGGAACAGAGACAGGCATTCTGGGCTTTGTCGTCAGCGGAACGAGTCCCAAGAATATCCTTATCCGTGCGGCTGGCCCCTCCCTGGCTGGTTTTGGGATTACTAAATTCGTGGCTCGTCCTCAGATGAGTTTGAGGAATTCCGACCGCGCGGAAATCGGAGCGGCGGGCGCTTGGAATGAGAGTGCCCAATCCGCCGAATTCGTCCGGCTTGGAGCATTCCCCTTCCAGTCTGGTTCGGCCGACAGTGCCATGCTCGTCACTCTCCAGCCTGGACTTTACACGGTGCTCATCAGCGACCAAGCCGGGCTTGGAGGCACTGTTCTTGGCGAAGTCTATGATGCGGGAGCCTCTTTGTCCGAGACGCAGCGCTTGTTGAATCTTTCAGCGCGAGGCCCGGTGGAAGGATCCAACCGTTTGTTGATTGGCGGTTTCGTCGTATCCGGTTCGGGTACCCAGACTGTGCTTGTGCGTGCAGCGGGGCCTTCCCTGACAGCCTTCGGTGTGACAGATGCCAATGCCAATCCGACCATCAAAATCTATGACTCAGCCCAGAAGGTGGTCGCAGAGAATGATGATTGGCAGATTCAACAACAGACCATCGGCTCTTATCAACCCTATGGCTTGGCACAGTTGACAGCCTTCCAGTCCAAGGTGGGTGCATTCACCTTCCAATCCGGATCTTTGGACTCCGCAGTACTCATCGATCTGCCAGCAGGCGCCTATACCGTGATCGTCACAGGGCTGGATGCTCAGGCGGGCTCGGTGCTTGCCGAGGTCTATCAGTTGCAGAAGTGACTCTCCCTTTCAGGGATTGCTTAATTGCTTTCAAGTTCATGACAGTCCGCCTAAGGGCTGTCATAAACTTGGTTTACTTGGTTTTTTACTGAGATCAGGGCCGACTTGGCTTTTGAGGCTTGGTCCTCGTCTAACTTGAACATTGAAATCACCTCATCCATAGAGCGTTCTGCAAGACCCAACCTGTCCAATCCAATGTCGGTAAGCGAGACTTGCCAGGTACGCGCATCCGACCGTCTGCGTTGGATCAAACCCTTCTTCTGAAGTTGGCGGACTTGGAAGGTGATGCTCGAGGCAGCTACAATGACCTGATCGCCGATTTCCCTTTGAGAGAGTGGACCCTCCTTGAGGAGGTTGAGTATATTAAAAGTCATTGGTGTAAGCTTGTAGGGCTTAAGGGTTTTCGTAGCCAGCGCATCGATGCTAGCTGCTGTGGCTATGATTTCATAGAGAAGGCTCTTCATGACAATCTTCGATAACTGGAGTTAAGAGTGGGCTTTGGAATTCGCTCGCGGGAGTGATTGTGGCACGCTTCCAAGGGATGAAGCCAAAAAACCAGGAGCGCCAGAAGAGGAGAGGAGCTCTTGGGTTTCTATGGAGTAGTTGTTCAAAAGTCTCCTCTTCGCCAATCGATTGGCGCGTGCTGATGAAAAGAGCATCATGCACAAATTTGGAGCAGAAGGTCCTGCGGGAGTGAAGATCGAAGCCCAGGGAGTAGGGTTTTCCCAATTGCGAATCGGCAAACATTTGAAGGACTCGTTTGTCTTGTTCGGAGGGTTCCTTCTTCAGACGTCTGATGGAGAAGGACTGGTGTTCTGAACGGGAGATAAACTTCCGCAAGGATGTCTTTCGAACCACGGGGATTCCGCTTTCGGCCACCACCCAGTCTCCATCCTGATAGTCGACGATGATTCCTACATGGGAGGTCCAGCACTGCGTCGTCTGGGTCACTCGCGAAAAGATCGGCCCTCCCATACGGGTGAATACAAGATCCCCCACTGCAGGCTTGCTTTCGCAAATCGCCCGGTACTTTGAGGCATCGACGCCTGCATCGGCTTTCAGCGGCAGGGAGAAGAGGTATGGGATAAGGCAAAAGATGATCGGCAGTATATGTGAGTGCATGACCATAGTTATATTTCTAACCATTGCATATGCAAGTATAAATTCCGGGACCGACTTCTCACCTTCGCAAGCAGGGTGTTGGGCGGTGCTGTCCGTGGTGGTCTTCAATGGCGGCTTGTCCTTGTAGGGGAGCTTGGGATTATTGGCAGGCAGCCCGACTGAAATCAGGAAAAACAGGTCATCCGCCAAAAACCGAATTCCTTTGACTATCGCCAACTTGAGTCCCCTTCCGGCTTTTCCAAAGGACTGCGGTGGGCAATTTTGTCTCGACAAGGGCTGGAAAAACAAATAGGCTGGAAAGCTTACGGCCATTCTCCCGCCGTCCATTTAAATCACCAACACATCATGACGAAACGCGTTCTGCCGCTTCGCAAATTCATCAAACCTTCCTTCGAGTCGCTTATTGAGAAGAAACGCGACGGCGGTGAGTTCACCCAGGAAGAAATTCGTTATATCATTGACAGCACGCTTGATGGAGAGATGCCCCAGCATCAGCTCGCAGCGCTTTTGATGGCGATTTATTTCGCAAACATGTCTGCTCAGGAGACTGCCGATCTCACCGAGGAAATGATGCTTTCCGGAGAGGTCATTGATCTTTCCTCCATAGCCAAGCCAAAGATCGACAAGTACTCCACCGGAGGCATTGGTGACAAGACCTCCCTGGTGCTGGTGCCTCTCGCCATGGCCTCGGGGGTCGTGGTGCCCATGATGTGCGGTGCTGAGCACGACTACGTGATCAGCATTCTCGACAAACTTAGTTCGGTTCCCGGCTTTAAGTCGCATCTGAGCAATGAGCAGTTCTCCGTGCAGCTGGCCCGTATTAACGGGGCTATTTGCAGTCAGAATCCGGACTTGGCCCCTGCGGACGCGAAGTTTTTGGAGGTCCGCAAGGAGACAGGCACCATTCCCAGCCTGCCTTTGATCACCGGCTCGGTACTCTCAAAGAAACTCGCCGAGGGTGCCGAGGGGCTTGTAATCGATGTGAAGTGGGGCAATGGGTCTTTCATCAAGGACCTTGAGCAGGCCAAGCAGCTTGCACGTTCGATGACCCGGGTGGGGCGCTCCATGAAACGTCGCTGTGTCGCCCTTGTGACCGACATGAATCAGCCTCTCGGCGACTCAGTGGGCACGGCCCTTGAAATCAAGGAGGCCATCCAGCTTCTCAAGGGCGAGGGCCCTGAGGATATGAAGGAACTCGTGCTCAAACTCGGCATGGAGATCGTTCGCCTTGCCGGTGTTGCGGGCTCGACGCTTTCAGCGAAACAAACCGTGCAGAGGCATCTCACGGATGGTTCTGCTTTGGAGAGATTCAAGGAGCTGATCAAGGCACAGGGTGGCGACACCTCGTTCATCGACCACCCGGAGAAATTCCCCCACGCCAAACACATTCGCAAGTTGCCCGCTCCCAAGCGCGGGTATGTGCATACCATTTCGGCCGCCATGATCGCCCAGGGTGTGCACCTGCTCGGTGCCGGTCGCGATAGCCATGGCAAGATCGACTATTCGGTGGGAGTGTCGGAGATCAAGAAGGTGGGCACCCAGGTGAAACAGGGAGAGCCCCTCATGATGATCCACTACAACGACGAATCCAAGCTCGAGCAGGCGCTCAACTTCTTCAAGGACGCCTATCGCCTCGCGCCCAAGCGTCCGACACCGCCCCCGCTCGTCGTCGAGCGCGTGGCCTGAGCCGCAGCCGCCTCTTTTTTCAGGGGCTGCCTGCGCAGCCTCTTTTCGGAGGGCCGGGCATCCAAATTACGAATACACCAGCAGGCGCTGGCTGATCGGGGCCACCATGTTGTGGCTCTTGATCTTGCCTATCATGGCGATGCTGAGCGATTGACCCTCTCCGATGAGCAACATGCCGTGGGGGCTGTAGAGTCCCGCAGCCAGCACCATTCCGGGCTGCAGTTCGTCCAGCAGCACCTCCCGCACCTGCTTGGGCAGGTTCATCATGTTGGTCGCCTGGAGAAAGAGTCGGACCGCTTCGGGATCGAGTCCCTTGCCGGATTCGGAAAGTACTTTTTCCAGGGCGCGCTCGCGGGCGAGCCCCGTCTCCACATAGTAGGCCGCCACCGCGAGGCAGCGGGCGAGCCAGGGGATGGCGGTGCCTGAAAGCGCGTCGGGATAGCCTTCGCCGTCGAAGCGTTCGTGGTGAGCCCGGATGACCTCGCCGACGCCGGGGCGCGGGTCGATGTAGGAGGCGAGTGTCTGGCTGAAGATGGGATGGCTGTGCAGGGCCTGCCGCTCCCGGTCGGTGAGGCGTTCGGGATGCGTACGGAAGGCGCGTAATAGCTCTCTGGATACGCCGATGAGGCCGATGTCGCAAAGCCGTGCGGCGGCCATGAGGATGCTGCGTTCCTCCGCCCTGAAGTGGCTGGATTCGCACAGGCGACTCATGATCTCGGCGAGTTCGCGGGCCTGCCCCCCAAGAAGCTCGTCGTAGGTGCCCAGCACGCGTCCGCACAGGTCGAGGGACCGGTCGTAGCTCTCGGAGAGGCGGCGGTTGGCGGAGTCGAGTTCGCGCTTCTGGGTCTCCAGATCCAGCACCTTCTGTTCAAGGGAACCGTTGGCGGTGCGCAGCTCCTCATTGAGACGGCGAGTCTGCTCGGAGAGCTCGGAATTATGGCGAATCAGCTCGAAGCGGTGGACGGCGTTGTGGATCGTGGCGGAGAGTTCCTCCCTCAGCCAGGGTTTGGCGATGAAACGGAAAATCTCGCCCTTGTTGATGGCGTCGATGATGGTGGGCAGCGAGAGGACCGCGGTGATGAGCACGCGCGTGGCGTCCGGCTGGCGTTTTTTGCACTCAGTGAGGAAATCCAGGCCGCTCATTTCCGGCATGCGCTGGTCGGAGATAATGACCGAGAAGGGCTGTTTGCCGACAAGCTCCAGGGCCTTGATGGGGCTTGAGGCGGCCACGACATGGTAGCGTTCACGCTCCAGGGTTTCCTTCAGGGCGCTCAGTACAATGGGCTCATCATCGACGATGAGTATTGGTGGAGCAGATACGGATGCTGATGGCGGAGACATGGCGGCCTGATGGAAGCGGAGCGGTGGGCTGGGTCAGCTTTGGGATGCGTAGCTGCGGACGATATGGTCAGCTATTCGATCCAGAGGCAACTGCTTCTGGGCTCCGCCGTTGTCTCAGGCGGCCTTGGGCATGCCATACACAATGCTGCTTGCTTCATCCTGCCCGAAAGTGGTCGCTCCCTTTTCGCGCAGGCGGAGCAGGCCTTCGGCTCCATCCTTGCCCATGCCGGTGAGGACGCCTGCCAGGGTGTGCGGGGCATAGTCGAGGGCTGATTTGAACAGGACATCCACGGCGGGTCGCTGGTGCCAGACCATGGGCCCATCGGCAACCCGAACTCGGTACTGATCGCCTGCGCGCTGGATCATCAGGTGGAAATTGCCTGGTGCCACCAGTGCGAGCCCTGGCCTGAGGACATCCCCGTCCACCGCCTCGCGTACTTCCATCTGGCAGATGCGGTTAAGCCTCTGTGCGAAGGCGAGTGAGAAGTGGGCTGGAATATGCTGCACGATCGCAATCGGAGGAAGGGTGTTGGGAAGCCTGGTGAGGACCTCCACGAGAGCTTCCGTGCCCCCGGTCGAGGCCCCCAGAAGGATCAGGCCGCGTGAATCCTTGCACAGCAATTGTGAATGGGTGGGCGGCGCTGGTTTGTCGACCGCCTTGAGAAGCGTGACCGACCTGCGCAGCACCGGGGCAGACTGTGTGACGGAGGTCGTCGCTGGCTGGGTGCTGGGTGCTTGCGGCACTTGGGACGGCGTTTCCATCACAGGAAGCGGGTGGCGCCGCACTTTTGCCACGGCAGCCGCCTTGATTTTTTCGATGAGCTGTGGTCCCAGGTTGCCAAAGGAGGAGGAGCCGGAGGGTTTTCCAAGAATGTCGACTGCGCCCAGTTGAAGCGCTTCCAAGGCTGGACCAGAGCCACGCTGGGTAAGTGAACTCATGACGATCACCGGCATGGGTTTTTTGTCCATCAACAACTGCAGGAAGGTCAAGCCATCCATGCGGGGCATCTCGATGTCGAGCGTGAGCACATCGGGAGCGAGTTCCTTGAGCTTGTCTCGGGCCGCATAGGGGTCGGTCGCTGTGCCGACCACCTCTATTTCCGGGTCGGCGGACAGGGTGTCGGACACCATGCGTCTCACCACGGCGGAGTCATCCACAATCAGAACACGTATTTTCTTTGGAGATGGCCCCATGATCAGGAAGGCTTTCGGTAGATTGCAGGTTTCACGCCTGTGAGTCCGTGCTGGATGGCGGTGAGGCTTTCGGAGTGGCCCACCATCAAGTATCCGCCGGGAACGAGTCGCCGGGCGAGGCGTGAGATCAGCTCGGCCTGAGTGGCGTGATCAAAGTAGATCATCACATTGCGGCAGAAGATGATGTGGAATGGGTCATTGCCGGGAGGCTCATTTTCCAATAGGTTGAGTTGCCGGAAGGTGACCATTTCAGAAACAGAGGGCTTGACCCGGTAGTTTCCCTCCTGGGGGCCAAAGCCTTTCTGAAAGTAGGTTTTCAGGATATCCTTGGGCACTTTGCCGACGGCATCTTCCTTGTACACGCCGAGGCGGGCTTTCTGAAGGATTTTGTGTGAGATGTCCGTCGCCTCAATGCGCCAGGGCCAGGCGGAGCTTTTTTGGCGCATGAACTCGGCGATGGTGATTGCCAGGGAGTAGGGTTCCTCGCCAGAGGAGGAAGCCGCGCTCCATACTGCGAAGTGCGACCAACGCTCTTTGGTCTGGCGGGTCAACATTTCCGGCAGGGCATGCTCCCTCAGGAAGTCGAAATGCTCGTTCTCCCGGAAAAAGTAGGTGTGGTTGGTGGAGATGGCGTCAATGAGGTGGCCAAGCTCCTCCTCCGCCTCCTGTCCCTGAAGGTAGCGGCAG
>JFJP01030404.1_pt1 | contig 12851 bp, 12 predicted proteins | sample 431651 | NCBI WGS metagenome assembly JFJP01 (sample SAMN02602958, study PRJNA72255) | Microbial mat metagenome, whole genome shotgun sequencing project. | biome: fresh water; feature: sink hole; material: water; isolation source: purple microbial (photo- and chemosynthetic) mats found in... | reverse complement strand
TCACGATAAGTCTGGTTCACGGATCCTCCTGCGGATTGATAAAGCGTTCTCCCTCAGCGGGGCGAGGATTGGGGTGGAGGGAACGCTGACCGTTAAATCAGGCCAGCCGGGTCAGGCCATTGATCTTCCTCCGAACTCACCGACTCCGGGACAGGTTGGGGCGGCGTTCCACTGTCCAGCAATGCCGTCGCCTGTTCCACCCAAGCAGCGATCAATGCCGCCGCAGGCCGATCTTCGCACAGGTGGCAACCCTGACCCGCCCACAGCGCCATGAAGTCGGTTAAACCCTGTTCTGCAGCAGCTTGCCGAATATCCTGAGTCAGAAACAGTTGCAGGGGAAAGCCGGGCAGTTCCGCTTCGTAGGCGTGCAACTCATTGACCAAGCGGTTGCGCAACACCCGGCCATAGCGACCGGTGAAAATGCGGGTCAAGGTTGTGGCGATTTCACTGCCTTGACTGAGCAGCGCTTTGTAGGCGGGATGTGCGCCGCTTTCGGGACAGGCCAGGAAAGCCGTGCCCATCTGGACGCCCACCGCACCCAGCATCTGCGCTGCGGCGATGCCGCGTCCATCCATGACGCCGCCAGCGGTGATGATGGGAACTGAAATATGCTTGGCCAACAGTGGCGTCAGCGTCATCGCCCCGACCATACCCTGTTCGGCATGACCGACAAACGCGCCACGATGCCCCCCGGCTTCGGCTCCTTGAGCAACAATGAAATCCACTCCACTTTCTTCCAGAACAATCGCTTCCAGCAGGTGCGTCGCTGTACCCAGCAGCGTGATTCCCGCTTCAAGCAGCAGGTTCAGATAAGCCACGTCAGGTGCGCCGAATACGAAGCTGACGACCGGGATCCGTGCCTCCAGAATCACCTCCAGTTGTTCATCAAACCCTGGCAATTCCGGCGGCGACGGCGGCTCGGGCGGCAAGCCCAACTCCGCACGGAAGGGAGCCAGTAATTCCTGGGCGCGGGCAATGCGCACGGGGTCCGGTTTGGCGAGCGGTGCGGCGGACAGGTTGACGGCGAACGGCTGATCGGTCAGGGCGCGCACCGTGGCAATCGCCTGCCGCAACGGTTCGGCATGGAGATAGCCGCCCGCCAGACAGCCCAGCCCGCCAGCGTTGGACACCGCCGCGACCAGTTGCGGCGTACCGGGACCACCGGCCATGGGTGCCTGAATCAGGGGATAGCGAAGATGAAGCCGCTCGGTCAATAGAGTATTAGGCCAGTTCATGGTGCTGGGGATTTCTCGCTGAAATTGTCTGCTAAGGTTAGCGGAATCCTGGCTCTTCGCCACACCGTTTGTTGACCGAGGACAACATGTCGCCCCCTTCATCCGATCCACTCTCCCCCGTCATGGGGGATGTCCGTCCAAAGCCCTGCGCCCGCGTGTTTCACGACCCGGTGCATTTTCTGGCTCTGGGCTTCGGTTCCGGCTGTGCGCCCAAAGCGCCCGGCACCTTTGGCACCCTGGCGGCGATTCCGCTGTATCTGTTGATGCAGCCGCTGCCGCTGTGGATTTATCTGCTGCTCACGGCGGCTGGCTTTGCGCTGGGAGTGTGGATTTGCGACCGAACCGCCCGTGATCTGGGCGTCCATGACCATCCGGCGATTGTCTGGGATGAGGTCATCGGCTACTGGATCACCATGATCGCTGCGCCATCCGGCTGGCTATGGGTCATCGCCGGATTCGCCCTGTTCCGGCTGTTCGATATTCTCAAACCCTGGCCGATCCGGCAGGCGGATCGAAACGTGGGCGGCGGCTTCGGCATCATGTTTGATGATGTACTGGCCGCTGGTTATGCGTGGCTGGCATTGCAGGGATTGGCCGGGTGGTTACGCTGATCCGGAGTTCACACGAAACCACGCCGACGCGGTTTTAAAAAGCGACTGACAGTTGGCCGTAAAGGTTATATCTATCGACTTGGTCAGCCCCGACCAGCGTCATGCCCGCGAGAGAGAACTGCGCCTGTCGATTCAGCATCAGGCTGAGTCCGCCGGAAATCCGACCATAGGTCTCTTTAGCCACATCGTCCAATGGCGTGGTGACCACAAAGTCCGGCGAAAAAGAAAACCGGGACTCGACCGTATCCTCGCCGCCAATGCCGAAATCCCGTTCAAGTTCGAGTTTAAGGTAAGAGCGGATCGGATATCCGCCCAGGGTATCCTGACGATCAATGGCCGCTCCCAACGACGCGACGAAACTTTCGCGATCCTGCTCATCGATCCCTTGCGTCAGCAGTGGGCTGCCCTTTTCCCAATAGGCGTCCACGCTACCCTTGGCATAACGGGCGGTCAGGAAAGGTCCGAAACGCAAGTTATCCTGTTCGAATAAATAGCCGCCTTGCAAACGCCCGGTATAACTCCAGCCATCGGTATCCGCGCTAACCCGGGTGGCTCCACTGAAGCGGTTGGATGAAAAATCAACCGTACCGAGCGTCGCAATCAGATCGAGGTAATATTGCGATTGCGAAAAGGAGCCGAAACCCCCTATTTGATAGCTGGTGGCGTCAACACTGCCCAGTCCCTGGTGAATATCACTGTCCGAGTTCGCAAAATTAACCGCGATGCCCCATTGGCTCATGGGATTGATTCGAAAATCCGCACCCAGTGTGGCCGAGCGAATACGCTGCTCATATCCCAATGCCCCTAATGCGCTGTCCCGATCCGCCTGTCCATAGCTTAACGTGGCAAAAAAGGGTCCCGATGAACAAACAGGGTCGCGTTTTACCGCACTGCCTGCACCGTCCGCTCCAAGGGCCAGCGGTTGTTGATCCATGCAGAATCCAGAGCGCTGCTGATCCAGTCGATTTTCCAGCACCGACGTAAAATGCAGGGAAATATCTTCCAGCAAACCGACATTGACCCGAGACACTTCAGGCGCAAAAATAAAATTCTGCGCGACGGTACCGGCTTGATCAAGCGACAGATTTCCGAATTGCTGGGCGATAGGATGACTGTCATTGATCGAGGTTTGCATCTTGAATAAAAAATTGGTCGCATCCGGTCCCTCTCCCTGAAGAGCATCGATGGTCTGCACAGCCTGTTCGGTGCTGGCCACCTGGATGATCATGGCTCGATTGAATAGACCGGGTTGGCGAAGAATAGAGATTTTGTCATTGCCAAATTGAATAATGGCCGTCCGGTTATAGAAGCCCGTCTGCAAGACGGCCGAATCCGAATTAACATTGTCTTCGACAATAATAACTGAATTGGATGCGTTTCCCTGGATGATCGTAATCGGCGACGTCACGGACTGAAAATCAGTCCCATTAGTGCTCACCTGTGAATCCGCCAGTGCCGTAGCCGAGGAAATACAGGAAAAGACAGAAATCGCGAGAATCTGGAATCGTGGCATTGAATGTGGTTTCAACATAAGCAACCTCTGGGATATCCGAGTATCGACCACCATTCGAGATGATTAGCCACGGAATAACACAGAATGACACAGAAAAAGAAAGAATTTTCCGCGCTTTTCCGTGGCTAAAATTCTCACGTTTGGCTGGAGTGGGGATCAAGGATTGGGAAAAAGGGGACGCATGCGACTGCGAATGCGTTCTTCGAATTCATCTGCCGTTGGAAAGTCGGAACCCCTGTTACCCGACCTCCTGGTAGACGGACAATAATCGGTGTAATCCCATGAACCGTGTGTAAAACGATCAGGGTCAATCGGTAGCGTGCCATTGCCTGAGGATTCACGACTGGGCGGGGTGCTACTATGCTGGACCCTGTTATCGGTATCATCAGGCGTTGTGACCGCGTCGATTTGACTGGGATCACGCGCCTCGCTTTGCCGGAATTCCCTGGCTGTCGGAATGCTGGAATCGGGTTCACGGGTCTTGCTGGCCGGTGGATCATTGACACGATCTTGCAAATTTCGCGTGAAACGATCCTGGTCAATCGCGGGTTGTGTCGCACTTCTTCCTGAAGATCCGCGACTGGACGAAGCACCACTGCTCTGAATCGTAATGTCGGTATTGCGGCCATCACGGGTGATAATTTTTTGGCCATCGGGCGTTTTGACCACTTCGGTCGTCCTCGGGCCGCTACCCCCGCTTTGCTGGATAACAGCGGTCGAACCACCTTGTTGATGAACCTCCGCCGCCGTGCATTCAACCACGCTGAAAGTCATGCCGAAGAGGATGGCGATAGACCAATGATACATTTCATTTGACGAAGCCATAGGTCGCGCATTCCTCTGATGTTAGTTAAGCCTATTGCTGGGGTTGTCTAATCCGATTAGCACGTTCAAAACGGCTCTGGTCGAGTTGTGGTTGAGCAGCACCCTCTTCGGAGAGCCTGCTGCTCCCTGATGTGTCAGTGCTTTGAATCGTAATGTCGGTATTATTGCCATCGCGGGTGATAATTTTTTGGCCATCGGGTGTTTTGATGACCTCGGTCGTACTCGAGCCGCTCCCGCCGCTCTGCTTGATGACTGTTGTCGAATTACCTTGCGGACGGTCTGTAGCGCCACATCCCGCCAAAGCAAAGATCATGCTGGCGAGGATAGCGATGGGCCAGCCATTAACCTGACTTGAATAAACCATGTTGCTGATTCCTTGATAGCGGGATGTCGCCTGTCGACCGACAACGGTGCTCGATTTGGAATAACAAGCCACTGAGGATATTAACGCTGTGGTGCAGGGCGCCGTTGCTGTGCGTCATAGCCATACTGGTCGACCTGGTTATCATTGACATCGCCGCGCTGATAAGTCTCGGCCTGGTTATTCTGCCCAGCCTGCATAGTCCCACTGTAGTTCTGACCACAATTCTGCTGGACACGCGAATGATTATTCTTGTCGATTTGGACGTTGACATCGACACAGGGGCGATTGCTGTTGTCACGTGCGGCTTGGCTGTAAGCCGATGCGCACGGAGCCAACAGCACAACACTTAAAAGAAAAGGCAGTGTTTTCATCTCTAAGACTACTCCAGGTGCACGGTAAAAGGAGCCGACGCCCCGCTCTTGGACGACGGCCTGTTCTTGTCGAGCCGGTTTGTACTGCCACACCCGCCAGCAAGAAATGTTGACGGCGGCAAGGGGTATAGATCGATGAATGCCGACTCAGCGCCGGGGAAGGGATCCTCCTTGACTGGTCTCGTTGTAGTTTTGGCCACCACCTTTCTGACCGGTCTGGTTGACATTGAAACGCCCCCCGGTTTGCGTGGTGCGATTGGCATTATCCAATCCCCGCTGCAGGGTCGCATTGTCGTTGTCATCACCTTGCTGATAGGTATCATTGGTATTAACCCGACCTTCCTGAATGGTCGTATCGGTGTTGACGACCTGACCAAAAGCAGAAGCAGCCAGCCCAACGGCCAAGGCAGAGGCAAACAGCATCTTCGTTACTTTTTTCATGGGGTTGACCTACTTTTGTATTGAAACTGTTGAAATAATTTCGAGAGATACTCCCGCGCATTAGACTGCTTTGTACAGCATAGGCGCTGGCAGGTGATCCTCAAGGAATACGCTCCCTGTGGCGAACCAACGGTAAATCCAATAATAGTCGCTGTCAAGGGGGCCTTGCTTAAAATTATCGTATCGTTGCAGCCACGCATGGCGGCAGGTAGTCCGATAGTTCCCATGGATGCCATCCCCTTGATTTTTAAGCCACTAAAATGGCGACTTGCTTCGGTTCCTTCACCGTAATAACCGCTCCAGTCGCTGCGCTTCACTGGCCACCAGTTCCCGACGGGCGAAATCCTGCACTGCTGCCGCTAGTGGGCTGTAGCGCAGTGTCAAAACCTGTTCCGCCGCTCGCCGAGCTTCCAGTGGTTGACCGGCTTCCAGCCAGGCCACCGCTTGTTGTTCCAGAACGGCAGCCTCGGTTTCCATCGTCAGCAGTGTGCTTAAATCCGCGCCGCAACGGTAGCAAACGGGTTTGTCCTTGAACCGGGCGCGACAGACCGGGCAGTGTTCCATCACGACTCCAGATAGAACAGGATGTCAGACAGCGCCGCTACCGGTTCCGCCAGGGCTTCGAGATCATCGGCGCTCAGGGCATCGTTAATCGCCTCAATCAGGTTGATCATTTCCTCACGATCCTCCTCGGCAGCATGATCGATCAACCGTGCGGCCTTTTCCACCAGTGCTTTGGCTTGCACCGTCAGTTGATGCTCCGTCGCGGTCGCAGTCGCGCCCCCCACCGGTTTCATCAGCAACGGCGGTTCACTGGTAAATAGCGCATTGACCCGTGACCGCGCCGTTTCCAGTTCGCCTTCCGCGAAGCTGGTCAGCACGTTGTCGATGCGGATGGACTTCTCCAGCCCGGTATTTTTCTCGCGGGCGGTGACATTCATAATGCCGTTCACGTCCAGCGCGAACTGGATCACGATGGGATTACCGGCCGGGGCTTTGCTCAGATTTTCCACGATGAACTGACCCAGGGCGATATTGTTCAGCGCATCCTCGTCCTCGCCCTGGTAAACATCGACCTCGACGACGGCTTGCTGGTCGATGACGGTATAAAACACTTCGCTCTTGGTGACGGGAATCGGCGTATTTTTATGGATAATCGGGACATAAGTGTACGGATAGGCAAAACCGTTCCGGTCGCTCAGGGCGCTGGTGCCGAAGGTGTACGGCGTAATATCGACCAGCACGGCGCGAACCGCTTCGCCAGCCAGCACCCCCGCCTGAATCGCGGCACCGGTAGCCACGCACAGGTCCGGATTAACCTCGGCCCGCACCGTCAGGCTCAGATCCGCTTCCAGCCGCTGGGTAATGATCGGGGTGCGGGTGGCACCGCCGACCAGCAACACCTCATCGATGTCGGAGACGGTGAGATTGGCACCTTTCAGGGCAATATGCACCGCTTCCAGGGTTTCATCGATGTAGCCATGAATCATCGCTTCGTAGTCGTGCCGCGCCAGTTCTAGCGACAGATGCACCGGCATCCCGGCCTTGTCCAGCAGATATTCCTCTTCAATCCGGACGTAGGGCTGATCGGATAGGGCTATCTTGGCGATTTCTGCGGCGCGGGTGATGCGAGCCAGGGCCTTGCGTGACGGGGTGGGATCAGCGCCCTGCGTTTTCAGATGTTCGACCAGATGCGCCACGATCAGGGCGTCAAAGTCGTCGCCGCCTAAATGGTTATTGCCATGACTGGCCAGGACTTCCACCACATTGTCCTGAATGCTGACCACCGATACGTCAAACGTCCCGCCGCCCAGGTCGTAAACCAGGACTTTCTTGTAGTCCTGATGATTCGCTTCGTAGGACAGGGCGGCGGCGGTCGGTTCGTTGATGATCCGCATCACCTCCAGCCCGGCGATTTCACCGGCTTCCCGGGTGGCCTGGCGCTGGGCGTCGGAGAAGTAGGCGGGAACGGTAATCACCGCCTTGTGCACCGGTTCGCCCAGATGCGCCTCGGCGATGGATTTCAGTTGCCGCAGGATAATGGCGGAGATTTCCTGGGGGCTGTACGTCGCATCGCCCAGTTGCACCCGATCAGTGCTGCCCATCTGTCGCTTGATGGACTTGATGGTGCGCTCCGGGTAAAGCACATACTGGTTCTTGGCCGGTTCGCCGACCAAGATGGAGCCGTCATCCGCCAATCCAACAAAGGAGGGCAGGATCGGGTGGCCGGGAGTGATGTCGATAACGGTGACTTGACCCTTTTCTACCACGGCAACTTCAGAGTTGGTGGTGCCTAGGTCGATGCCAATGATTTTTTCAGCCATGTGTTAACTCGTGTGTTCGGGATGGGGAATTTCGGGAACCAGACGGTATTTTATTCTGCTGGCGGGGGTTGATGGCTTTCCAGGTTCGGGGGAGTCGCGGGTTCCGGGCGGCGGTTCACCTTAACCTCCGCCAGTCGCAACAGTTCGCCCGACCAGAGGTAGCCCTTGCGCAGTTCTTCCGTGACGATGCCGTTGGCTAGGTCTGGCCGATGATCCAGTTCGGCAGCACGCATGGTGTGCGGATCGAGCGGTTGCCCTTCGGCATCCAGAGCAAAGACGTGTTGAGCGTTCAAGATTTGATCGAGTCGCCGTAGCGTGATGTCCTGGCCTTGGGCCATCGCTTGCAGTAAATCCCGTTCCCGCCGCCGTCGACCCAGTAATCGCACCCAGAACGTGGGGCGATAATTTTGCAGGACGCGCAATCCTGCCTCAAAACGATCCCGCAATTCCACCAGGTCCAGCAGCACCGGTTTCAGCACGCGATCCAGTTCCTGGCTCAGTTGGGTCTGGGTGGTTTGCAGCGCGGCGAAGACCGCCCGGAAGTCCTCCAGGACGGTTTTAAACTGGCGTGATTCCAGCCGGACTTCCGTTTTTAACGCCACCAGTTCGGTAAATAGTGCATATAGGTCTGTCCGTCGTTCCGGTTTGCCTGTTTCGGTGGGAACCACCTCGGGTTGTTGGTCGAGATATTCGCGGAAACGCTCCAGCAGTTGGGCTTTGGTTTCGGAATCCATGGGCAGTCTTTATTTCTGGCCGGTCAGCCGGGGGCCCGGTTGTAGAGCCGTCGCGATCAGTTCCCCGGAATCAGGTGTTTCCTGGTGGAACAGCCGGTAGCGCAAGCGGTCCCGGCGAGTTTTGATCGTTTCATAGGCGGCGCGAATCGCCTGGAAGCGCTCGGGATTCCGTTCCGGCGGGTGCTCGCGCACCTGCGCCAAATAGGCTTTCTTGACCGCGTCATCGTCGGCGGTTTCCGCGACGTCCAGTAGGGCAAACGGATTGGGCATGGGTTATCTCCGACGGTTTTTGGGTCGCCCGCGACCCCGTGATGGCAGTGGGAAGTCATCGTCGTCTTCGTCCATGCCTCCCATCTCTGGCATCATCTCTATCTGTCCTTCGCCGCCCAGTAAAATGGCTTTCATAATCGCCCTTTGCATTTCGCGTGGGAAATCCTGGTCCTCCGGGAGACTATCCAGCAGGCTGTTCAGCATCCGCTCTCTGAGCGCAGGCGGCATGTATTCCAGTTGTTCACGGATCTCTTCCATTTCACGGCGCATCCGTGGCGGCATGGGGAAGGGTATCGGCATGGAAGATCCCCCACCGCCCCGGGATTGGGGGAAGGGGAAGGGCATCGACATTTCGCCTTCCTCGATAAATTGACTGATCCGGATCACAGCACGTTTGTCATCGGCTTTTTGGGCGGCTTCCAGCGCTTCCTCCAACCGGTCATAGTCGCGATCCTTGACGTCATCTATCTCCCCTTCAGCGCGGCCATACACCTGGTAATAGATGAACAACGGTCGGTCGGGATAGTGCTGGAGTGCGCCGGTCGCCGCGTATTCGAGCAGTTCGTAGTGCGGGGCCTCATGCAGGCATTCGCAGACGGTGAGCAGGTCTTCCTCCTTGTTGAGTTCCTTGATCGCCCGCTTCAGTGGCTTTTCCAGGTCTTCCAGGATGGAACGGATGGCGTCGACGCCTCCTTCTCGCAAGGAATTCACCCATTGGGTCAGCGTCATCAGGTCAGCGCGACTGACGGTAAATTTACGCGGATCGCCCATCCCCATTTCTCGCTGGAAGACCGTTGGGTCCAGTTTGAGACGGTCGGCTTCCACGGCCAGCCGCAACCAGCCCAGTACCGGGCTACCCGCCAGGCGCAGACCTTCTTTCAGGGCGCTATGCATCGGTTCCTGCTGATGTTGCCGTCCGGCCAGCAGACCCCGATTGATTTCAATGACGCCACTGCGGGCGTTGTCGCGCTCTAGTTGACTGGCGCTGTTAAGTTCCTTTTCCGCCAACGCATACTTACCGGCGATGATCTGCTTGCGGGCGTGGGACAGGTGCAGATTGATCAGTACCTGGCGGGCTTGGGTGTTGATGGGATCGAGTTCCAGCACCCGTTCAGCGAAGCCCGCGGCTTTTTTATACGACTTGCGGGCGGTGGCAGTGGCGACCGCCGCCATTAACACGAGCGGGTCATCAGGGAATTGTTTGACGGCGCGTTCTACCCACTGGTAATAGTCCTTGTCCTCACCGGCTTCCTTGCACAGCGCCGCCAACTGCAAATAAGTATCGCGGTCGTCGGGGTCGAAGGGCAGGCTTTGCTCAAGATAGCCGCGAGCTTGCGCAGTATCGCCCCAGTACATGTTGGGATGTTGGGCCAGTTGCGCCATCTGGCGCAGCGCCAGCGCCATCATCAGCCGTTGATCCGGATCTTTTTTCGCCTTGGCCAGTTCGTCGACGCAGGTTTGCCAGTGGCGCAGGGCGCGGTTGAGATCATCCTCCCGCTCGCACTGTAGCGCTTGGAGACGATGCGCCTCAAAGGCAGGTAGTGGTCCGAACAGTCTGAGGTAAGTCGGCTGCCCCTTGGGATAAGTGGCTAACAGCGCCAGACAGGCGTGGTGGGCTTGGTCTTGATCCAAGAGCGCCAGGTTGTTCGTGATGAAATCGAACAGGATTTTGTCTTTCGGGTGTTCGCCGAGTCGCGCCCATTCCTTGAGCAGTTTGACTTGCCGGGCCTCTAGACCAAACAGGCTCGCCGCCAGGTCGCGCTGGATAGGATCGAGCGCCAATAACGCCTGTGCGGGTTTGGGCGCGACGCGGGCGCGGATGATAACCGCCAGGTCATGGTAGGGAGAGGTCAGCGGAATGCGTTCGACCAGCGCCGGTGCGCCAGCCGGATCAGTTTCCAGTTTCAACAACGCCGCAAGCGTTTGCCGCAGATCCCGGTAGGGGGAACGGATCGGAATATTTTGCAGGCATTCCCGCACCACGGCTTCGGTTTCACCTTGACTGTAGGCGTGCAGCGCAGCTTGAGCGAGGTCGAGTTGCCGACGCAAGGGCGCATCTTGCGGCAGCGCCTGGAGAACCTCTTTTTGGCCCGCCAGCATGAGCACGGCGAGTCGGGCTTCCAGTTCGCCAGCGCCAGCCAATGCGGCGGCATGTTGCACATAGGCGCGCATGGCCTTGGCGTACTGGCCGGTTTGCAGCAACCAACTGACATAAAGTTCTGGCTGCGGAGCCTGACTGCACAAACCGGGCAGATTTTCCCAAATGATTGCGGCTTCCCGATGCATAGCCTTGTCGGCAAGCTGTTTGGCCCGCTCCAGATAGACATGGGCCAGTGTTTCAGCAACAGTTTGTAGACGTCAATGGCGTCCTTGTAATTCCGGGCCGCCAGCAGGGCTTGGCCACGCGGGATAAGTTCCCGGGTGGGCAAGTCCTCGAGGCGGATGCGCGGCGGCGGGGGTTTACGCATGGGTGGAGACTCTCGATGGGGCGGTGAACCTGGGCCGTCAAGCGGCAATCACGGTCAAATCGGCCTGTTCAGTCAGCGTCCGGGCGTCACTGAGTACGGCGCAGTGGGCGCGTTCCGGTTGCAGATACGCAGCGGCGACCCGTTTTAGATCCTCCAGCGTCACCGCTAATATCCGTTGTCGATAAGCGCGGCGCTGCTCGGGAGTCCGGTTGAAAAGTGTGCCAAAAAATGCGCTGATTGCCTCACCCGCCGGGGAGCCGGGTTTATCAATCGCGGCAACCACGCCGAGAATCGCTTCTTCCAGGGTTCGAGCCGGATGGTCGAACGTGCGCAGCCAGTCCAGCGCCCGGTCGAAATCGGCCAGGGTGTCGGCCAGCCGTGGATCGCGGTAGGAATGAAAGCGGAATGCGCCGCTGTCGGGATGATAGCCCGCGCCGCCGCCATATGCACCGCCCTGTTCGCGGATGGCGCGATGCAGGTAGCGTAAGGCCGGGGCGTCGGGGTGGTTCGGGGCAACGGTGGGATAGGCTTTGGCGCAGAAGTTGACTTGGGTGTTGACGCTGAATCCGAGGCGAGTCGGCGCAGCTTCGGGCGGGGTCAGGGTGAAGGCGGGTGCCGAAGTGGCTGACGCATTGCGCCAGCGATTGGCGAGCGCGGCGGCGATGTCGTCCTGCCGTTCCGCTTCGCTGACGACCAGCAGTTGCCGGGGTGCAGCTTGCAGCCGGTCGCGCAGGCGTTCCAGGCGGGCGGCAAACGCCTCCAGTTCCCCGGCATCCTCCAGTGCTTCGTCCAGCGCTTTGAGCTGTTTCAACCCGGCCATGCCTTCCCAGCGATGGTTGAGGGCGGAGACCGGACTGAGGCTGGCGCTGGCGGCGGCCAACGCGAGCATGTGGCCATGATCGGTGATGGCTTCTTCACGATGCGCGTGCATTTGCGCGACCAGTTCCCGCAACCGGGGCTGTTCGTCAAAGTGGGCGCTGGTCAGGGTTTCCCACAGCAGGTCGGACAACGCCGCTTGATTGCGGGCCAGCGCTTTGCCGGCGACGACCATGACGCCCTTCACCTGGCGTACATCATTGATCCCGCCACGCACCACGGCACGGGCGCTAAGTCCGCCAGTGACTGCGGCCTGCCGGGCTTGCGTCGTTCGATAATCCCGCCCGGCGCTGCCGACTTCACTGAGGCAGGCGCAAAACAGCGGCAATAAATCCAGTTCATCAGGTTCCAGCGCGGGCAAGTCGAGAATGACTTGCAGATAGACCATGCCGTTGGTGCCCTGGGCGTACCAGGTGGTTGGCAGATCATTGACTGGGCGGCTGACGCCCTCGGCGATTTTCAAGTCGGGTGGTATGTCGTCCAGACCGACCTTGGGCAGGCGTTCGGGGTCATCCTGGCGCTGCTGGCGTTCGGCCAGAATGCGCGCCTGTTCCATCAGCCAGGTGTGATCAGCGGCGGTGAGCGATGCGCGAATCGCAGCCAGCCGTTCCCGTTCCGCTGCCGCCTGCTTCGCGCTCAGTTCGGCATCCGGGGCCATGGTCAGCCGCACCCGGTGGGGATTGTCCAGCAGCAGTTGCCGAACCAGTTGCGGGATAAAGTCGGGATTGCGGCTTTCGACGCGAAGCTGTTCCAGCAATGGATCGCTGTCCAGGGCGGAGAGTGGATCAGCGCCATGCATCGCCGGGGTCATTGCCTCCA
>JFJP01021718.1_pt1 | contig 12852 bp, 10 predicted proteins | sample 431651 | NCBI WGS metagenome assembly JFJP01 (sample SAMN02602958, study PRJNA72255) | Microbial mat metagenome, whole genome shotgun sequencing project. | biome: fresh water; feature: sink hole; material: water; isolation source: purple microbial (photo- and chemosynthetic) mats found in... | reverse complement strand
TTCGTTTTCAAAATAGCGCTTCTATCCATTCGTTCTCACTATTGGAGAGCCTTGCTCTAACGGCGCTCAAATATATCTTTCGGGAGGCTATGTCACAAAATGAATACCGCAAATGATGTATTATACGTAAGTTGTTAATTATTAGTTGAATGAGTATTTGTGATTACTTTCTCACAGTAGAAAAGTGGGCCACGTGATTACTTTCGTCTAACGCTAAGCAGGTGAACACAAAAAATAATTAAAAAAAGGTTCTAGATTTTTTGAAAGAGTCGATAGATTCGGTGTAGGGTACAGTTTTTAACAGGGAGGCTCGTATGCCACAGGTTGAACTGGAAAATGAAACAGATTGGCGCGATTGTATTGTCTGCACATCTGTTTCTGCAGAAAAAGTGTATCGTCGTGAACGCAATGTAGCGCGACGGTTTTTTATCTTTCTCATCAATATCTTTATGGAAGATTAATTCCACACCACACAAAAATCAATAAAGGCCGAATCTCGGCCTTTATTACAAATATTGCAAGAAGCAAGGACTACAACTTTATTACATTTCGCTGAACTCCTTGACGACTCTCCAATTGAACCGTATATATTCCCGATGCGATTGCTTTTAGATCGATTGAACTGGCCCCGCGGGCTACCTCTGATGTAAAAATCACGCGCCCCTTGAAATCAAACACATTACAGCGAACAATAGCATCACCGACCCCATTGATTCGAATCATTTTACCGTTCTGCACCAGCGAAAGATGCTGCTTTTGAACATCTCTCTCCTCTGTTTTCAATCCTCTATTCATGAGAACGATACCATCGTTTGGATTGAGCACAAATGAATTGGCATCTTTACCGTTGTTGTGCTCGGGGGCCTGAATTCCCATAATTCGTGAATAAGTTGGGTATGAGAGTTGTTGTGCCTTGGGCGAAGGATTCAGAATCGCCATGCCGTGTTCAAATTTTCGTGTAATGCAGAGTGTTTCGTTGGATTCAAGTTGTATCGAATCTAGTTCAATTGTTCCGCCGTGTTGAATACCGAGTAAGAGTGAATAGCCTGAACCACTAAAGGCTGAATCTGTATAAAAAACGATCGAGGAGTCAAATCCATCCTGCAGTGGAATCATGCCCAAAGAGATATCTGAATTGTAATCGGTTCCTTTGCGCAGAGTGGCGAAAAGTGTGGCACCTTTTTGAGCGGCAATTGCTTTACAATGGAGTGAAAGTTTAAGTAGAGCTCCCTCTCCAATAGAAATTTCCGGCGAACGGAGCAGTTCATTCCACTCTTCTTCACCAGAGATGACCGCTTTATAGTACGAGCCATCCATTTTGGCATCTTTCACAATTGAACTCACCATTTTCCAGTCGCCCATCTCCCATGCGCCGATGCCCGATTCGAAATTCTGCTGAGTAATCACTGTTTCGCCCTTGACTTGAGCTATTTCGATCGGTTTTCCCAAGTTGACGTTGTATTCATCAAACCACCAGTGTTGCGAATGGTCATTTGCGCCGTAATCATAGGAGTAATATCCGTCCTGCATGATTGCATTTACTAAGCCAAATCGCATTTTCTGATACTCAATTGTGCCGCTGTTTGCTGTTGTGGAATTAATCAGATTGTAGGTAGGTGAAACTGCTTCAGCATTCATCTCTTTGTAGGTATCATAGAGTCGCCACCATCCGCCCCACGTGGGAAAATCTTCGAATAGAGCTCCGTTCACCCTTGAACCATAGGCATAGGCACCATTTCCCATGATTATCTTCGAAGGATTTGATTCGCGAATCAGAGAAAGCATCACACTCATACCGCTTTTCCACAGGGAGTCAATTTCCCTGGCTGATTCAGGTGTTCCATCGAGGTTATAGTCTATCAGAGAGTCTTGCCAAGAAACCGTTGACCAACAGTTGTCTAGATAGATACCATCCCAGCGAGGATTTGTCAGAATCGAATCAGTTACTATCGACGCGAGATAGCGGTTCCACTTAATCGAACTGATTTCGGGTTGCCCTGCGGCAATATTGAGCATTCGCGTTCCCGGCCAGAATGTAACGTATTCGCCTTTACTGTTTTTAAGCCACCATGAATCCTGAATCTCTTGTATCATTGAACTGCGAAGAGATCCTTTCCATGTGGCGGCATCAAGTTCCATTTCTTGAGATACGATATAGGCGATTATTTTTACATCGGGGTTGATTTTGCGAATTGAATCGATAATTATCGGTTTTTGGCGCGCCACTTCGTGATCAAGTATTAAAAAGTCACACTTTGCCAGTGAATCGATCTCTGAAAGTTTGATTGAAGGGTCTAGAAAATAGTTTCCAACTTTCGGATAACTTTCAGTTGCAATGGTAATCATTGCTAAGAATAGTATTTGTATAAGTGATTTCATAGTTGCTCCATTGGTCGCGGTTTTCAATTGTAGTTTTGGAAATATAGCATAGAACAGGAGTCTCAGCAGAGAAGAGTGGCTAATCAAGCTATTTCTATCCATAAAGAGAATCACCCAAATCCGTGGCCTGTCATAAAAAATGGGTATTATCGAATATGATCGTCTTGACACTGAGATTAATCATACAGTAACCCATAAATACTGTTTCTACCAGTTCAATTCTGTGCTGACACCTCTCGATTGATTTGGTCGCCCACTGTTCTAAGGTCTGAAATAATTGGTACACGAAACGCCTTCTTTCATCGATTTCGAATTATTCAAGGTGATTACATTTAAATAAAGAAGGAAAAACCTGCTAAGCAAGCCATGAATAAACGAAAGTCCGTCGAATGTGTCGAAATCGAGTTTGGATTGTTCTATTTCAGTTTTAATCATTGGATTCTTTTGTGGTGAAAAACAACTGTGCTTATATTGCCTTGTTATACAGTGTGTTATGCTATTTTTTTTGTGTTTGGTGGTCCCGGATTTGTGTTACGCGTATTGTTGAATCTCGTTTTTGTGTTGCCGTCACGCACTGACATGGTTTTCTTTCTGACATAAAAAAACCTTTGTGGATAATGTCTTACCCGCAATTTGAGAATTATTGGAAAATTCGGATTCTTTTTGAAGCTTCGTTGTTTGGCACATTTTATGATTTTAGTCTTAATGATCTTTCCCTAAAGTAAAAGAGGGTCAAATGAAGCGTAGAAATGCAATAAATGAGACACTGTTGTATAAAGGTCGTATGAGCCTTGTTATGTTATCGGTTTTAATGATAGCATTTGTGTCGTGTGGAGATGTAAAAAAGAAGGAGAATAGGATGGATAGTTTTAATGAGCTAACAGCGGAAGAGTATCAGGTTATTATCAAAAAGGGAACTGAACGTCCGTTTACCGGAATTTATACGGATGTGACTACGGCTGGGACTTACCTTTGCAAGCAGTGTCGCACGCCACTTTATCGATCGGAAGACAAATTTCACTCTGGCTGTGGATGGCCGTCGTTCGATGACGAACGTCCCGGAGCGGTGAAGCGCAATCCTGATCCCGATGGACAGAGAATAGAAATTGTCTGTGCTAAGTGCGATGGACATTTAGGTCATGTGTTTAAAGGTGAACAATTTACCGTGAAAAATACGCGCCATTGTGTAAACTCAATTTCACTGACATTTGTAGCTGATTCGCTATCTTCAAAAGCGTGGTTCGGCGGTGGCTGTTTTTGGGGTGTCGAACATTTACTTCAGCAGTTCGCAGGAGTTGAGTCGGTAGTTTCAGGATATATGGGAGGAGAATCGGAGAATCCTACGTATAAAGAAGTTTGTTCAGGAAGCAGTGGCCATGCGGAAGTGGTTGAAGTTACCTATAATCCAACAATAGTAACCTATGAACGATTAGCTCAAGCTTTTTTTGAAATTCACGATCCTACGCACCTCAATCGCCAAGGGCCGGATGTGGGCAATCAATATCGATCGATAATCTTTGTGAAAACAGAAGATGAACGAAAAATTATCGCATCGTTGATAAAAAGACTACAATCAAATGGATATGATGTTGTTACAGAAATAGAAGATGCGGTACCGTTCTACCGAGCCGAAGAGTATCATCAGGATTATTACGAAAGAAAAGGATCAGAACCCTATTGCCATAGATACGTAAAACGCTTTTAATCAATGTTTCCAAGAGAATCCCGCACGTATAACTACATGCGGGATTTTTATCGTACAATTTCCTTGTAGAGAGATTCCAGATGGTGGCACAATTTCTTGCCATCAAACATAGATGACTTCTGCAAATCTATTCTTAACTTCGATCGAATTATTTCCAGATTTTCAATATCACTCGAAAGGGCTTTGCCAAGGGTGATAAATTCATCTCTATTTTTTGCGGTTAACACATTGTAACCCACTGCGTTTAGAATTGAAGCTGAAACTCGTGACGCATGGCGATCACCGAGTAGTGTCATGACAGGAACCCCCATGGAGAGTGATTCGCAGGTAGTGGTGGTTCCGTTGTAGGGGAATGTATCAAGGGCAATGTCAATATCATGATAAAATGTTAGGTGATCTCTGTTGGAACTTCGATGACCTTCAAATGAGAGGCGTTCTTCTGCAATACCTGATGCGATGAATTTTTGTTTGAAAAGTTCCCGTGTGAGTGGATCTTTCAGCGGTTTGCTTTTCAGTTTCAAACGAGAGTGGGGAATTGCCTTGAGCAAATCACACCATATTTCCACTGTTTCATCGGATATTTTTGCCAGATTATTGCACGAACCAAAGGTGATATATCCATTTGATTTTGCCGGAAGTTCAGATACTGGCGGAATGTCTTGTGACGGTACAAAACAGAGAAAAGAGTCAGGAAGGCGAAGTAGTTTTTCTGTGTGAAAACGTTCCGAATCACCAACAGGATCGGTAATTGCATCGACAATGCGATAATCCATTTCAGGCAAGCCCGTAGTGTTGGGATATCCTATCCAATTCACTTGAATAGGTGCAGGTTTTGATCGAAAGACGGCGAGTCGTCTATTGCCGCAGTGACCGGCAAGATCCACGAGAATATCCAGCGAATCATCTTGAATGCAGGCTATTACTTCACTGTTATTCATGCGGGAAATATCGCGCCACTGATCGGCTTGTTTTTCAAAGCGTTTGGTGACCGGATCAGGTGAGTAGAGATCGGAATAGCAAATTATTTCAAACTCATCGCGATTGTGATTTTGCAAAATCGGTGCGAAAAAATAGGCTACCGAATGGGTACGAAAATCTCCAGTGAGATAGCCAATTCTGATTTTTCCACTTTTCTTCCTGTTCTGCAGTTTGCGTGGTTCTGAAGTAGGAGTTATTGCTAATGCGTAAAAGGTGTGTGCCTGAAAGACTTCTTCGCGCGGAAGTCTAGTGTAGTTACTTGTTAACAGAAGATTTGAAATTGCACTGTCGTAATGTGGTGAAAGCTTGAGTGCTTCCTTGTAGCAATTGACAGCATCGCGGTACTGTGCGCGTATTTGAAAGAGATTGCCGAGATTTGTCCACCCCATGTGATCCTGGTCATTTGTTCGAAGTGCTTCTTTGAGAAGATCTTCTGCGTGGCTTGTATTTCCCCGGATCAGTTCGATTGTGGACCAGTGGGAGAGAAGCGATGGCACTCTACCGCAGATTTCAATACCTTTTTGATAGATCTTTTCAGCGTCATCGTAGCGTGCTCTCTGCTGAAGAGATGCGCCGTAACCTTCGTAAAGTGCAGGATCATTATATTGAAAATCAACTGCTTTCTGAAACAGTAGAGAAGCACTGCTCATCTCTTTCTGAGCTGTATAGGCAAGGCCACTGATATAGGCTGCTAAGCCAGCTATTTCCCGAGAACTCGTGTCGCAGAGCGGTACCAAAAGGGTGGTGACTTTCTTAAAATCACCCGTGACAAAAGCTTCTTTGGCTGCTGACAAAATCTCAACTATTGAGTTCATTGTAATTCTCCCATAAGGCAACGAGTGCTTGTTCAAAATTGTGGGTAAAGCTGCTTGAATCGCAGAGTGGGCTTGCCAATAGTTGTTCTCGCAACTCTTTTTTCAAGACCAAAAGGGACGATCGGTTGGCTGTTAACTCGGCTGCCCGATTTGCAAACTCTTTGGGGCTCTGCGTGACAAACTGGGGAAGTCCAACGCCGGTCATTATCGAATTTCCGACCCGAGATGCATGGACGTTTCCGGTCATTGTCAGTGTGGGAACTCCCATGACGAGCGCTTCGAACGTCGTTGTTGTTCCATTGTAAGGCCATGAATCTAGGGCGATATCAACCTGGTTATACTCTACGAGATGCCCCATGTCAGTGAAGTTGAACGAGCGGAAAATCAAGCGGTCGGTGGAGATTCCCGCATCGGCGAATCGCTTGAGGAAAATCTCTTGAATTGCAGGGTCGTTGAAATATTTGTGTTTGATCAGCAGTTTTGAATGGGGAACAGTTTTAAGGACACCGCTCCAGAGTCGAATCGTCTCCTCACTCAGTTTGGCAATATTGTTGAACGATCCAAAAATTGTGTAGTCCCGTGAATTAAATCCATCGAAATCGATCTCAGGAAGGGTCGATCGAGGAGTGTAGTTTAGAAAGTGGGGGAGGCGCAATAGTTTTTCTGAGTAATAGGAATCCACTCCCTCGGGATCTGCGAGATAATCAGTAAATCGCCAGTCTACGGTGTTCATTCCCGTTGTGGCCGGATATCCTAGCCACGTCACTTGAATCGGTGCTGGTTTGCGACCAATTGATCCGCAGTTTGATCCTCCCGTGTGACCGGCGAGATCAATGAGAATATCGATTTGGTCATGGTAGATTGTATCTGCAATAGCTGCTTGTGATAGGGAATTTGTGTCGATCCAATGATCACTCTGCGATTTAAACCACTCGGTTCGCTCATCCGGGTGTTCCACATTGGCGTAAGAAGCTATAAAAAAGGTGGATCGATCGATTTTTGTAAAAAGCCCGGTGAGAAAATACGCTACTGAGTGTGAGCAGAAATCAGGAGAAATAAATCCGATCCGAATGCGAGTGTCAACTCTCTGACGGTCCTGAAATGAGTACGAAGGATTGCACCACACAGATGCAAGTCGCTCGTGATCACCTTTGAGTTTTAGTGGATCTGAAGTGTTGTAGTTTAATGAAAACAAAAGATTTGAACGAATTGAATCGATTGATGGATTAAGTGAAAGAGCTTTGCTGTACGCTTCGACAGCCTCTTGAGATTTTCCACTGTTTTTAGAAGAATTGCCTAAGTTGTTTAAAGCACTCACATTAGTCGGGTCAAGTCTAAGAATTATTTTGCAGGTTTTTTCTCCTGCGCCGGGATTGCCGGTGACGTCAAAAATTGCGCTAATCATAAGCAGTGCTGATATGTTTTCCGGTTGCACGGCAATTACTTTTTTGAACCATCCCATCGCATCAGCATAGAGTTCAACTCGCGAACAGCACACGCCGAGGTTGAAATGGATTCGAATATCATTGGGATTAATCTCGTAGGCTTGTTTGAGATCGCTGATCGCTTCATTGTAATTAAATACATTGAAGTGAATTATCCCTTGATATAACCAATAGTCACTACTGTTCTGCAATTGCTGTTTATTTTCTGATAGGAGTTGTTGTGCTTCGGAAAATTTCTGATTGTTACACAACTCGGCTATGGATCGAAAGAAAAGTGTTTCGTTCATTTAAGCTCCTGAAAATCCGGTTAATGCGCGAATTGTACTATAGTGTACCAGTAAAATACAGTGGATAAATTAAAAAAGGTTCTGCGCAACGCAGAACCTTTAAAAAATATCGAGAAAATGGTTCTACAAGAGGCTCATCACCGATTGCGAACGAGAATTGGCTTGAGCAAGCATTGAAGTCGCCGACTGCGATAAAATCTGGTTTTTCGTAAAACTAGACGATTCATTGGCAAAGTCGACATCGCGAATCTGTGATTCTGCCGCCTGTTGATTTGTTTCACTGACCAAAAGGTTGTTTACACTGTGTTCAAGGCGATTCACATACGAACCGACATTTGCTCGCATTGTGTTCACAGAACCAATTGCACTGTCAATTTTAGAAATAGCATCGCGAGCGCCAGTGGCAGATGCGAGATTTTGATCAAAAATCCCCAGTCCTCCGTCAGTGCTTGTAGAAAGAGTGTCGATTGTAATCGTTATGCTATCTGAACCAACGGTATCATTTGCGTCAATCCATAGTGCAGAACCAGTAGAACCTCCGCCAAGGCGCCCCTGTGAAGAGTCGCCAGAAATAAGTTTAATTCCATTGTAGTTGGTCACATCGGCGATTCTGTCGATTTCTGAGCTGAGCTGTTTAAACTCTTGATTTGAATACTTTCGTTCATTGTCAGTTAATGTATCAGTAGAAGACTGAATTGCAAGTTCGCGCATACGTTGTAAGATTGAACTGACTTCGTTTGCCGCGCCTTCTGCAATGTTCAAGGCTGAAATACCGTCTTGAGCATTTTTGCGAGCCTGTCCTGCTCCGCGAATCTGCGAACGAAGGTTTTCTGAAATAGCCAATCCTGCCGCATCATCACTAGCGCGGTTAATTCTGAGTCCGGTGGAAAGTTTTTCAAGATTTCCATTTTGTGCCCGGTTTGCCTGATACAACGCACCTTGCGTTGTCATTGATGAAATGTTGTGGTTAATACGCATGGTAACCTCCCTGTAAGTTTTTCATTCTGCCGCAATCCTTCGCGGAGATTTTTTTTAATTCGTTAAACCGATTCCTTGTCATGGTGCCATATCTGTCTAACTAGATGGCCTTCGCCTAATTGAGGTATCGGAAGGGGTGAGCTGTACTTTAGTTTTTTGTTTATTAAAAAAGCACTTCTTTCTATTCGCGCTCGGGATTGAAACTATTTTTCTCGTGATAAAACAAACAGTTGAGCACTTACGGGGAAATTATGCAAACGTTAACACTAGCGATGATTGTCAAGAACGAAGAGAAGAATCTTCCGCGAGTCTTGTCGACAATAACCAAAATCTGTTCAGAAATAATCATTGTCGATACTGGTTCTACGGACAGAACGGTGGATATCGCCGAATCGTTTGGGGCCACGGTAATCAAAACCGTTTGGGAAAATGATTTTGCCAAAGCGCGGAATCTCTCTATAAAAGATGCGAAGTCTGACTGGATTCTCTGGCTCGACGGGGATGATTTTGTTCCGCTTGAATCAATTCCTCATATTGAAGAGTTAGTTCAGAGAAAACCCGATTGTGTCTACGCATTTACCGTGAAAAATGAACGTCCCAATGGAACCGGAACAGAATTCCTTCAGGCGCGTATGTTTCCAAATCATCGTGGACTCTACTTTGAACGTCCTGTCCATGAACAGGTTATGCTTTCGGCACTCCGTATCGGCTTGTCGATGGTTCCCTCAACTGCGTGGGTTGAGCATCACGGATATGCCGATCCTGCTGAAATGAAACAGAAAGCAGAACGAAATGTGACGATTCTTCAGGCCAACTTGGAAATCTATGGCGATGATGCAGTTACCTTTGTTGAAATTGGCGATTCCTATTCGATTATGGGCGATCAAGATGAGGCAGATTCGTGGTATCGAAAAACAATAGCGCTTCCTCATGCGGAACGGCAACTTCCTGATGTGGTCAGTCAAGCGTGGATGGGGTTGGGGAACTCAGCTAATGTATCACTTCAGTTTGAAGAAGCTCAACGCTGTTTTAACAAGGTGATACAGCTCTGCCCGGGAAGAATTGATCTCTACTATAACCTTGCCGTGACCTATGAAAAACAGGATATGTTTCAAGAAGCGACTGATTCTCTCATGCAAATCTTTACCACGCCGGTTCAAAAGGTTAAAGTGGGAGTCGATATTCGCCAGGCTAAGATACGAGGCGGAATGAAACTGATTCGCATTCTCTTGCGATGGGGAAATGAACAACTGCTCCGCGAAAAAATTGCGTTCCTTTTGGCTGAATTCCCCGATCGGTTGGAAATTCTCAATGTTTGCGCCGCAGGGTTGTACATGTTGGAAGAGTATACCGAATCGATTCGTCTGTTCAATCGGACCATGTCAGAGCGGCCTGAAGGGAACATTGATGCTCTGATCGGCCTCACCATGATATTTATCACCGCTGGAAAAGATGATCTCGCGCTTCGCCAGATTGAAAATGGTCAGGAACAGTTTGCGAACAACTGCCGCTATCTCCTGTTCCGCACACTTTTCTCAAATGATTTCAATGGTTTGAATCAGTTTAAATGTGCAGAGATTGAATCGGAACGCAGCTATTTGCGCGATCTGTTTCGGTTGGAATTTCCAATGGAATCTATTCTTGCGGTTGCGATCCCGGACGAAGCGTGATAGGGTAAGTGACCTCGGTGGTGTCGGAACCATTGGGGTACTTGGCAAATCGCCACAGTGAAATATCGTCAATAATTTTCATGACAAATTGGCTATCAGACATCTCGGAACTGACCAGCTTCGGCTGGTGAGGAACTCCGAGTTCGTCAATCGTAAATGAGACAGTAACTCTTTTCTCTTCTTTGAGATGACCATATTTGCGATGATACCAAAACTGTACTGAAATGAGGTGGTCGCGAATCTCTTTTTCCACCGATTTCAAATCTCGCTTTCCCTTTACAATCATGAGTGAATCATTTCCTGCAGATTCGACTATTTCTGAAGGTTCCTGCTTAGTTGCAGTAATTTCAGACGAATATTGCAATTGCTGGTGACTTGAACCGGTTGAGTGATCGGTGTTTTTCTCTTTACACGCGCAAAGAATTAAAAAGAATGCACCAGCAAAAATGAAATTTTTCATGGTTGGCCACTTTCAGGTTTTAGAATGTTGTACAGAACGGGAAAAATACAACTATTTGTGAAAATACAATTCATGTGTTGCAGTAAAGTGACGATAGTGAATATAAGGCATTTTACATTTTGAGAGGAGGCGGGTTAGTATCCGGCAAAAAAAGTGGAATCTGACCCAAAACGGGATTCGGATTCTAAAGTCGAACGTAAACGCGAAGATCGTGTGGATCTGCGTGACGAAATTGTGAGAGAAAACCTTTCTGCTCAGAAAAGTGCCCGCAGCGGTGCGGAATCACTTCTTGGGAAAATTGATCTTTCAGCTTAGTTTTATTCAGTGAGGTTTACCATGGGAGTAACTTGAAGAGCACGTTAAAAACGTGCTCTGTTTTTTTTGGGGATAAACGGTTTGGATTACTTCTCTTTGAGTAGTTCCGCCTCAACCCGGGCCACATCTTCGGGACGATCGACCCCGATAAAATCGCGATCTGTTTCAACCATGGCGATTGCGAATCCGTTTTCAAGAACGCGCAGCTGTTCCAACTTTTCGGTGAGTTCGAGTCGGGTCGGTTCCAGTTCGATATATCGGAACAAAAATTCCCGTTCATATCCATATATTCCAATGTGTTTGAAATAATCAACCGGTTCATTATCGCGATTGAACGGAATTGGCGAACGGGAAAAATAGATCGCGCGGTTGTTGTTTCCCGTTACTACTTTCACGCAGTCAGAAGAATTGATCTCTGTGGGATCACCGATCTTGCGTTTCACTGACACCATGGGAACTTCTGGCTCAAACGCATCAATGAGTTGGTTGATCAGTTCAGGATCGATGAGCGGTTCATCTCCTTGAATATTGATAATGAACTGAGCGTTGGGAAACGCTTCGGCAACTTCCGCCACTCGGCAGGTTCCGTTGATATGATCTTCGCGAGTCATCATCGCTTTTCCGCCAAAGGATTGTACCGTTTCGACAATGCGAATATCATCGGTGGCAACAACCACATCGGTGAGATTTGATTTCGCCACCCGTTCGTAGACGTGCTGAATCATCGGTTTTCCTGCGATCAGTGCCAGAGGTTTTCCGGGGAATCGGGTCGATCCGTAGCGGGCGGGAATTACGCCAAGAGTGTTCATTGGTAGTCCTGTAGTAAAGGGTTTTGTCAAAGTACGAAATTGGTGAGGATGGAAGTGGTATAACGACGCCGTGGTGTGTCCGAGGAACGAGGTCACACCAACGAGCGCAGGTTAGAAATCTTCGCTCTCGTCCAAACTTCAGCGTCTGTTCATTTCATAAAACTAGAAATATCACAAAGTTCATTCTATTCGAGTAGAAGATTGCGATTTGATGCTAATAATTTTGGGATATTTTGCACTTGGTACAAAAGGAATTGCCCAGATGTCTGCACCCATACATGTTAACCAATATTCCTCTATATCCTGAGAATATTCGGTTACACGAAATTGAAAACTGAGATCAGAACCAATAGAGTCATTATCAAAATATGAGTGAAATCGAATGTAATACTCACCACTAGTGGGAATAATTAAACCAATAGTCGTGTCACTTGTAAAATATGAATCATCACCAATTCCACTACCATGACTTTCATAATAACAAACATTAAGTTCACCTAAAGAATCGTACAAATTTTCAATTTTCAATTTTAATACTGTTGGTCCATTAAGAATGAACTTAAACATTCTTGTATTTTCATTTGATTTCAACACAACATGAGTGTCCGTATTGTAAACGATTGGGACAGGATTACTTTCATTTAATGATTTCTGTTGAATATCTCTACTCTTCAAAGCAATTGAGATCATCATTATCATACTCATAATAAACCAAAGTATTAATATTGAAATTAATATTGCAGAAACCCCAATTCCAATCATCGTAAGTTTAGAGCGTTTCCTCTTACCATCAATCTCGTTCACAACAATCTCCAATCTTTTGTGACACACAAAGGCGAACCCACGCGAAACCACAATCGAGGATTCACGGTCAAGCATACTCAAAGCAGAAAACATCAATCGTTGCAAATTTCATCCGGCTATTACTCCGGAACTCAAATGTGATACTTTTTATGCCGCAGCATAAGCAATCTTAGGATGGCGAAAATATGCGGAAACTCGCTCCGGTTT
>JFJP01043937.1_pt1 | contig 12853 bp, 11 predicted proteins | sample 431651 | NCBI WGS metagenome assembly JFJP01 (sample SAMN02602958, study PRJNA72255) | Microbial mat metagenome, whole genome shotgun sequencing project. | biome: fresh water; feature: sink hole; material: water; isolation source: purple microbial (photo- and chemosynthetic) mats found in... | reverse complement strand
GATCTATCCTGACCATCTCAGGCTAGACCTGATCCTATAAGGTTGTATAATGTTTAATAAGGTTATAGCATGCTATTTATTATGATTTACCTAAGTCTAAGGAATGTTCATCTTAGACAGGTCATGGTTACTTGCCTGCTCAACCTAGGTGTAGTGTGTTTTGTATTTACCCAAGCCTAAGGCTTTTGCACCACTTAGGCAGGCCACAGTTACTTGCCTGCTCAACCTAGGCTATCTTTAGGGCCCCTGGACTCATCCCAGAGCCTACTAGGGTCCGCATACTGCAACTAACATGCATCTTGATGATGCAGCAAATGTTCCAAATAACAAGCTGACCATTTGCAGTAACATCAAGGAATTTGTGCAACAAATCCTATGCAAATGAAACTCATTGGTTGCTATGCATGCCATACAAATATGTATATGATCTTGACTATTGTGATCCTGGTGGTTTGAATCACTCTTTACCACCCAACATTTTGCATGCCATATTACTTGGTTATGTAACAAGAGTTGTGAATGGCTTTGTAAGATTGAAAAAAGCAAAATGAGAATATGTTTATGTTTTGAGACAAGTTAAAAGATGAAGTTGAAAGAGATTTACTGGCAGTTGGCCATGCACTTTAAAAGCAGAGTAACATTGATTTGCCAAAACCCATACTCCGGATGGCTACCTTCCACATCCCAAAAAAGATGAAGTAATACAAGTAGGGAAAATGCTCATGAAATGCAAGAAGTATTGATATCCTGTTCTTTTCATTCTTAATGAGCAATTACAAAATTTAGATGACCACATTGGAAATGAATACTTAGCTTATTGTGTGAAAGTGATGGTTGACTCTGCTACTTGAAGTGTGGCTAAATAAGAATGAGTTCACAAAGGAAGAATTATGCATTTTGACAAATTATACCATATTTCATCTTTACTTTCACAGCAACTGTGAAATGAACTGATGGAAAAGGTATGAAACTAATCAAAATTCATCTTCTTCATCATTTTACAAGGATGATCAGATTGTTTGACTGCACAAGAAACTTATACCTGAGAAGAATCAAAAATGAAGGTTAAGGAGAATGAAAGAAGGACACTATACCAATCCATTGATTTTGAGTTCAGAACAGCTACAAAAGATTATGAAAATTATGTACTCATGCAGCTGAATGCAAGATTGTTTCAACTGTTCCAACATCTGTGATAATAGAATTGTTTGGTTGAAAGGATGAGAAATGGAGTGTGCACTTTACCATTGACTACAATTACCCTGATGTACTATTGGGCTATTGGGAAAAGGTGATTAGCTGGTCTTCCCAGATTTTCTTGAAGACTTAATTCATTGCTTTCATAAAGGATAAGGCAATGCAAATTGATTATGGACAAAGACAACACAATTTTGTGGCGGATGATCAAATGGTTAAGACACATGGTGATCCCATCATTAGCCATCATGATTGGGTAGTTATATTGCATCAGAGGGAACACATGTTATGCCACATTTTGTGTTTTGTTCATGTTTCATATGTTGAAGCAGCATTGCATTTTGATATTGGCATAGATAATAAACCACAACTATATGCCATTTGTCATTATGTCAATTAAGATGTTTTTCCAGATGATGAACCACAAGAAACCTCGTATGGTAATGGCAATTACATCAATTACAGAGTTGACCAGAATTGCTCCCTTCTCCATGGTTGGGCAAATACACAAGTACTATTTCAGAAAATCAAGTTCTGCATTGCATACCAAAAGCAACCACATAGAAACAATTGTGTCAACTTGCATTGGAATAGAAGATACTGTCAATGACATTCCTCACAGCTTCATTTTCTTGCCATCAAGAAACAAGTGGCCAGTATTATTAAAAGAAAGAATGATTACATTGATGGAAGATGAAGGAGAAGAATTACAATAACAGAACAAATGAAATTGAAGAAAAAGAGGAACAGGAAGAGGAAAACAATAGCAATGATGATGATGAAGATGAAGATGTGAATAAGGATGATGATGGGGATGAGGATGATGATGAGGATGACAATGATGATGATGATGATGATGGTGATGGTCATGACAATGATGGCAATGATGAGGATGAGGATGACCATGATGACAAGGATGACAAGGATGACCATGATGACAAGGATGACCATGATGACAAGGATGAGGATGACCAGGATGACCATGATGACCATGATGACCATGATGACAAGGATGACCATGATGACCATGATGACAAGGATGACAAGGATGACAAGGATGACATGGATGACAAGGATGACATGGATGACAAGGATAACAAGGATAACAAGGATGACAAGGATGAGGATGAGGATGAGGATGAGAGGATGAGGATGTGAATGTGGATGTGGGATGAGGATGAGCAATAAGATGATTACTATTAGCACAAAAAATAAGAAAAACATGGATTATAAAGATAATAATTACTTAAATGCTTTCATTCATCATCTGAATTGTTGTTAGTTGGTTTTTCCTCATATAGAACTTTGTCATTTGCAAAAAAAATCTATACAAACATGTATTGTGGATGGGCTGCAACTTCCTCTATTTTGCAAGCATTTTTCTTTATGGCCATGAGCTGAGACAAAGATGCCAATACATTATTGACATTTTTCCACTGATACTGTGGAATCCAACTTTGCAGTGACAAATGAACAAATTTGGTTTGCTAATAGAAGAATCTGCTGTTCGATGCAGTTAGCTCAATTTATAACATGAACATCATATGGAATTCCCTGATCCACACAAGAATATGAAAATTAGTATTGTAAAGCATTATGTAGACAAAAAACAATTAAAAAACTCACCTCGATACTACCATAGATGTACTGCACAACAAGCAATTCTATCTTCCTTCCAATGCCTTTAAAATTTCTCAAAGAATTTCTGGATTACTGGGAGCTATGTCATCATGGACATGTTTGATTTTCTGGAAAAGCTTGTTGTATGTAGTATGCAATCTTGTTTTACATTCCAATTTTCTGAATCAATTTCAGTTATGGACATGGACACAATTTAATCCAATAAAAACTGTGGACTGCTGACAAAATCATCCAAGTATTTCAAATCTTTGTCATTTGCTCTGGAAGAACACATAAGAAGAAATAATATTTTCAAACCATACCAATCCTTCTCATTGGCATCCAAAGAATTTTTACCAACAACACCATCCATCCAAGTAAGATGCAGGTTTGTCATTCATGATATTGTTTGAGAACTTGATGATCATCTCCAAACAGTTTACCATTGATCCTGTCACTCCTGGCCTATCAACAAGTGACTGATGCCAGGTGCACAAGATGCTTTTCATCAGCAATCTTTTTTAAAATCATATTGTCTTGTATCAGATATCTCATCAACTTTTTTAAAATTTAGTGATTTTTGGACACAGCAACTTTTTTAGGAGATCTTGTTTCTTGTGATATCAATTTTGGTTTTTGTTCAGAAACTACCTTTGTCTTCTTGGAATTCTGTGTAACAGCGTTCTTCAAAACATATTTTCTTTTTGTTTTTCTTCCAACTCAGCAGTTTCTGGAATCCTGGCTTCTGCAACTGTAATTTCCACTGATGCTTGATCAGTTGCAATGCCACTAATTTGTTTGATTGTTGGAACATTTCTGTTCAGAGTTCCTAACAGGAGGCAATTTCCTGTCCAATGCAGGAGCCTTTTTTGCCAAACAGACAGTTAGTTGGTGGATGCCTTGACTTCATTAGGAGCCTTGTTGACAACACAAATTTGCAGCATCAACTGGAATATCTTCTTTTTCCCTCAACAGCAACAAGTCTTCCACTACTTTTGCAGTTGTTTTGCATATTGTAGCTGTGGAAGCATTGTTGCTAACGGTTTCCACACCTGATTATGAATCCACCAGCATTTTCCTGGTTGTGTCATTCCACTGTTCTTTGCAAATGTGCTGTTTCAATACTTCCTTCTTGGAATATTTCTTTTCATCACAGAACAGATACTTGAGGTTGTTCCTGCAAAGAAATTTGACACAGTAGTATTCAAATTTGATGGATTGTTTCTGTTGCTTTCTCTTTTGCTGTAGCTATGTGCTTAAATGTGCTGGCATTGCAGCCAAAAACACATCCAACCAATGTCCAACACATCACACCACATTTTGAATGTAGAACCAGTACTGGAATCATTGATAGTCATGAGCTCCCATTTTGGAAATTCAATCATATCAATTGTGGTTAACAAATGCCTCTTTTCAGGTGGCATTATTGTTCCTCCAGTTCCAATCTGGTACTGTTGAATCAAGAACCAATGGGCGGAGAAACTTTGTAATCTTTTTTAATAATCAAAAGGGGGAATCTTATAAGACATTTTGGTTGATTGTCATAAAATGCTTTTGGGGCAGTTGTTATTGGTCTTTGTCTTTTTGTTTGTTGTTCTTGAGGATGCTGTTTGCTGCTGCTGTTTTTGTCCTTTCTTGTCACTTGTGTCTTTCCATGTGCTCTCATTATTGTTTGGTCACTTATTGTGCCTTTGTAGTCATCTTTGTAGCTAGTCCTATTCCCCATTGTGTTGGTTTTTTGTTTTTGTTGTTCCCTGTTGTTGACACTTTGTTTGTCCTTTATTGTTTTTTGTCTTCATTGTTGCTTCATTCTTCTTTTGTTGTTCTTGGAGTCATGCAATTTCTGTTCTTGTGTCATTTTTGCTTCTCTTTATTGTTGTACTCCATTAATTCAATCCTTCCTTGTTGCCATAGTTCTTCCTTTGTTTGGCTTGTTCTTTTGGCCATCTCTGAGATTTGTTATTGTTGTTTGTTGCTGTTGTTGTCATCAGCTACAAATTTGATTCTTACTGGTTTGATTGTTTCTTACAAAGCTTTTTGTCATTGTTGCTTTATTGTTATTGTTTGTTGGTTTGTTGTGTTGTGTTGTGTGCCATAGCATTATAACAGCATCACTATTATTCATTCAGCATTGAGTCATCAATGATTTCAACTTCTTCAATGACACTGCCTATTGCTTGTATTTCAAACCTTTTTTATAATCTATTTCATCTTTGTCATATACTGTGATTATCTTTTAATATTGACAACTCAACATTTTTATTTTGTCATTTTTATCAGTCTATCAAATTATTCATTGATCACACAACACAATGTGAAAATTTTCCATTCCATCATGACAAAAGAAAACAAACCAGTATTGCTTTCATCATAAAATGTTTTATCCATTTATGTCATTTATTCAATATCTACTTTTATAGTACAAAATACTTGATTTAAGCATAAAATATAACAAATAGTATATTAGAATGAAATATTTTGCTAAATATAAAATCAAAACTTTTCATATTGAATAGCTTTTCCAATTGTATGTGTTAATATAGATGCTGTGGAGCTATGTACTGTACATAAATGACATTGTGTATGTGATAGCAACAAACTGGATATTTATGAAAAGAGTTGCTCTATTTAACCACAATTTAATTGGCAATTGCCATTAAAGATGTTTGCATGTTATACAAGACTTCAACAGAGTCATAGATAAAATAAATTAATACAGGAGAGAATACATAGTCATTCATTACCAGCAAACTGTTAACATGGTCCACTAGGAACTATTTAGTTTTTGTACAAAATATTGAGTCCATATTATTGAATATTATATTTGGTAAACAACAGTTTAAATCATGCTTTCAGAACACTGTCCACAACATGCCATACACATGTTGCACATACATTTGTTGACTTTGGAACAAATGTTTGAATGATTCTGCTGTTTTCATTATGCAGAGACCAGCACATTTTTGCAGCAGGGAATCAGTATATCCCCCATCCAAACACTTCTACAGAGTGTTGGAATTGTATGCATTACTGCATGCTTCAGTGAGAAGAGTATGTGGACACATTTTGTCAGAAATGAAAAGGTCAGTTGGTGCATTGTAACATGCAAAGAAAACCCCCTTCTACACAATTTCTATAGTATTGTATGCACAATGATTTACCCATGTATTGACAACTTTTAACCATAACAATTCAAACAGCAAGTCTGCAAAGACAACAGTCAACAAAGGGGTGGACCAGGAACTAGAGTTGCAGTCTCAGAGACAGGGAAAATACACTTAAAGCAACATCAGATGAACCTCCAGAAGGGAGCTGGTGGACAAAGTTCCAATGTGTTGTGCTTCCCTAAGGGCATGCACATTGTCCCAGGGTTAGGGCAATGCCACAGCTGCTAGTCACTAGAAGTAGGCTATTACAGGATTAAACTTGATTTTGTGAGACTAAATGAGATGAAACTAATGTGGAACTAATATGGAACTAAAAGCTATTCTTGAAGCCCAGAACCTGAGTGGTTTCCTGTGGAATTTGGTCCAAATTCTACTTAAGACCCCTCTAGACATTTTCAAATGATGATGTGGTCTTGGGATGATGTGGCTCAAGGTACCTTGAAGAGATGAGCCATCTTGGGTTGAAAGTAATGTCACACTTGTGAATAATGTCATGTTGAATGATGTCAGTAGTATTTGTGTGGTGAAATCTGCAGTCTCTCTCTTGGTAGGGGTACCTAGATCCCATGGAGTGCTATAATTGTTGCAAATGGACAATTTGGTGCCATAGCACTATCATGCAGGGTGCTTATTTGTTGGGAATGTACATTTGGTGTAGTGTTTGGGAAAGCTGCTGCACTCTTGGATACACCCTAAATACACTTAAATAGACACCAAATCCATGGGAAAAATGGGTCCCAACCTTTGAACCTAATCAAATATTCTTAAGAACAGATTGGTCACTAGTGAAGACAAAACCATAAATCACACTAAGTCCACGAGGGCCCAATCTTGTGTGATTCTTGTTACTCCCCTTTTGTCTGAAATTGAGCTGACCAAAATTGATCCAACCCAAAGAATCATGGGATGACTTGAGATCAAGAAATGACTTGGGATTGTCAAGGAGCATCTGTGATGGAATGTTCCTGATAAGAGAGGTACCTGCACAGCACTTGGAAGAAATCAGTACCCAACAAAAATTTTGATAATATGAAGTCCACATGCACAATAGTTTAAAATGCAATTAATTTGTATACATAGGTATATTTTATAAATAACAAATAGATATTGTGTTTTTCAATTACTATTTTGCAAAAAGATACTTTTGTTCAAGAAGAGGATGGTGCCCTTTAAGCAAAGCTATGTTACAGTATGAAACCAATTACCAAAAAAATCAAACTTTTGATTTTGCATGAAAGAGCCTATTTGGGTTTCATTAAAAAATATAGTATGCTCAATAATATGCATGTACATTGAATGTTCCAAACTATACACCCCTTCTTTGCAAAGAACAGTTTCAAAGCACTCCCTACTGAATCCATGCAACATTAATGTAGTAATCAGTTAACCATTCTCTCTACATTGCAGTACCAGCATAGGCATCTTACAATAGACTAGTACAGTTCAATTGAAAACAGAACAGAATGGATGAAAATTTGCCATTTCACACACCAAGTCACATTGATGCATTTGCCACAGCCATTACTTGATCATGATGGCAAGGACTAGATACTTCTCCAAGAAACTTCAAGCCCATCCTAAACCTACACAGAAAGAAAATCATGGTATAACAGAAGATGACCATATAATATTAGATGATACAAGGAAGAAAGTAATGAGGACAATGATGACACCTAAATGAGGAGAAGGATGCACCCACAGAAGTTCCTTTGAATCCCAGACAAGGTACAACAAAGACAAATGCTTCACATCAGCCTACAACAACAAGACCATGATGAATTGAAGGTGGTTTTAAAGTAGAAGAATTTAGAGCAATGAAGTGGCCAGCTTTAAAACTGTCCAGAGGGCAGAATAATGAAAGGGTATTGCCAGCTCAACAAAATGAAGGAATAGCAAATGTAGAACAGAGGACAAGTGGATCCTCTACAACCATTTGACAAAGGTAGCAATACAAGTTAAGAGACAGAAATTTGTGAATGCTGATGAGAATTTGGCAAGAGGAGGAAACATGCAAGAGTTCTGTTGAAAGAGATGAGCATCCCATTGCCATACCAAGATATGTTAGGAAAAAACTAGATGAGTGATGGTCTTATTGTGGTAATGCCATTAAGAACACTCTTTTAGGTAAGTTCAAAATGTGTGTAATTTTGAACCAACAAAGCTCACTTAATTCCCCCTTCTCATCATTTTTTCATAGACTTAATTGAGAAGCAAGCACTTCCATCTTTACAAGACATTATGCTAGAAATAGATAAGAGAGATACTTTTTTGTTTTTGCCTAAGTGTTGGTCAAATGCATTAAGGTAATGTATTAAGTAGACTCTTTAGGTAAGTTCAAAAATGTGTGTGATTTTTGAGCCAACATACAGCTCACTTTATTCACCTTGTCATCATTTTTCAATAGAATTGATCCAGAAGCAAGCACTTCCATTGTTACATGACATTATGCTAAAAAGAGAGATACCTTTTTTGCTGAAGTGTTGATCTAATTGAGGTAATGCCATTAAGAAGACTTCTAGGTAAGTTCAAAAATGTGTGTGATTTTTGAACCAACATATATCTCACTTTGTTCCCCTTCTCAACAAATTTTATACAGGATGAATTAAGATGCAAGCACTTCAATCTTTACAAGACATTATGGTAAAAACATATAAGAGAAATTCTTTTTTTGTTTCACTGGTCTTCAGGTCCAAAATTGTGGGGGTTCCATTTTGGAAATAAAACTTTGCCAAGATGCCCATCTGGGAAATGGTCACAATATTTCTGTGCCAGCAAGAATAATGTTACTGATCTACTTCAAGAAGCTACTTATATATGCATTCAAGAAATCAGCATTGTGTACTAGCTATTTTCAAGAATATAGCAATTGTGATAGATACACTTAAATTGTAATGCACAATTGTCATGAACTAGGTACCATTTTACTTAGATATGTTACAAATAACAATATATATGTATAGTTTTTGGTTGAATATTGTACTCACAATGACAATTGTGATTAAAATAATGTATGCCAAACACAATACACTACATGGAATTTCCCACATTTGCTCATATACTTCTGTAAGAAAAACTTAAATAGTTATGTAAGAAAATCTTGCATACATTTGTGAATTTTTTTTACATAGTGCCTGTAGAAAATTTAGCATATGTACTTAAGTAAATTTTCTACATATCCTCTAAGGCAAATCTCACATACAAGAAAGTAACTATCTTACACTTTTGTCCACTCTAATGCTGTCAGTATGGGTTGCTATGATGATTAAACAACAGAAAACATGTTTCTGAAACTGATGATTGTTTCCACTTTTATCAGAAACACAACTATTACTTTCCAAACATCAATTTGTCATTTACAACAATAGAAAAATAACTACCATAGTATGAAAATACTTTTGTCACCTTCTCTACTTACCTTTTCCATGTTACTGTAAATCAAATACTGGTTGATTGTTAGCTGTCCTGGATAACTTCAAGTGGTACCATAATTGATCTTACCAGTGTCCCAGCAGTAGATCCATACATAATCTAGCTATGATGACATTTTTGTATGTGTCTGGGCACATGATAGATTGTATACACAAGCTACCAGGACATTTTTCATTTAGCCCAGATACACCTACAGGTGCCTACATCATCTGTAAGGACATTAGAGTCCCCACTGACAGGACACTACAACTAACCAATACAGATGGTACCCAGGTCCCCCTTAGATGCACAACAAGCTCCAAAGGAACTCAGCATTTAGGAGTTTACATCAGCATGGATGGAAACAGTCAAGCTGAAATCAAAATACTCTACAAAAGATGCCAATTGTTATGCAAATTTTATCAACAATGCCCATTGACCAGAAAAGAAGCCACAGTCGTATACCAAGCAATATTCCTACCCACCATCATGTACCCATTCCCAGCTACCAACATTCCCCAACAAGCTCTCAAAAAAGCCCAATCATTAACTACTCCAATCATTCTCAGTAAAATTGGATTCAATCGTAATACACCCAAGGCAATCATGTACACATCCATCTCCCACAGAGGAATCAGATTATGCAATCTACACAATGAACAAGGAGTCCAACAGACTCTACAAATAATCAAACATCTCCATACCCAAACAACCCTAGGGAAAATGGTCAACCTAGCAATCAAAGCTTATCAAATGATGTCTGGAATAGAAGATACCATCCTTGAGTTCACTGACCCATTACCTTGGATGCCCAACAGATGGATTACTAATGTGCAACAGTTTCTACACAAAATCTAAGGCTCTATCCAACTCAAAACACCTTGGACAATCCCTTCCCTAAGAGAACACAACTGCCACCTGATGAACGATTTCTTACAATCAAACAAGACTACAAACAAGCTCAAAACACTTAACAATTGCAGATTATACTTGCAAGTCACCACACTAGCAGAAATTACGGATCATACTGGTTGCCAATTGCTGACAAAAGCATGCACCCAAGGAAACTTTACTGACCTCAATAAGCACCTCCCTTCAAAAATGGCCAAATCAAGCGAACCTGCAAGCCCCAGCATGGCGATTTTGGACCAAAACTCTAAGAAACCCATATACCAAACCAGGGCTACCTGATTCATTACACACCCCTCTTGGACAATGGACACATCACGCTCCAAAATACTGCAGCTGGAAAGCTCTGATTAATTCTAAAAATCAAAACCTAAGCATACAAATCTCCCCTTCAGAAATAGTTATTGCTCCACCACACACAATAACTTGGCAAAACCAATGATACAACAATTTTGAGCCAACAAAAACATCAATTAATCAATTCAGGTCACAAGTGACCCCCCAAAAACTAAAAAAAGGTACAGCATTGATACCCCAATCTACCCATTCCCACAACCACCATCAACACCCCTGACTCAACCCCCTCCAGAATGACTATGTATGATGATGATCAAATTACTACCAGAATATGATAACCAACTGTGGAAGGTCAATCGCCACAATCCCAACCATAAAGAACTACAGCTTGCTCAACAAATACAGACAGCCACTAAACCCTTCTACTTAGTCAGCAATGCATCCCTCGACCACAAACAACACAGCGCCTTCGCCTGGATTCTAGCATATCAGAACAAAGAACTTTGGAGCAGAGAAGGCATGGTGACTGGAGATGCCAACAATACACACTCTGGACAATCAAAGGGATTTGGAATTCTAGCAGCATTGATCTTCCTAGATAGATATCTCCACACCACACACCAGACCAAAAACAATCATGTCATAGTCCAAGTTTTCTGCAACAACCTTGGCCTCATCCAAAATGTAAATTGAATTACAAAAAATATCATCCCAGATCGCTCTCAAGCAATTGCCAATGATTATGACCTCCACCAAGAAATTGCCCAAACAATTTGCAAACTACCATTGTCAATTAGCCTACAACACATCAAAGGTCACCAAGATGATGACAAAAAACAAAAAAAACAAAAAAAACAAAAAAAACAAAAAAAACAAAAAAAACAAACCCCACTACCATACAAAGCCATCCTCAACATTGAATGCAATACAAAAGCATGCCTAGCACTATCCCAACTACCAATAAACACAAACCCAAACCAGACACTACCAGCCTCTTTCCCCCATCTTCAAATTCAAGAGCACACCATTGTCAGAAACTACATGAACTACCTATGGAATGCTGCCCAGCTCCCAACACACTATCAGTACCTAGTCAAAAAATTCAACTGGACCCATGACACACCCTGTATGATAAACTGGCAGATAGTTGAACTTACCATGAGATGATTCCAACCACCTGACTGAATCTGTATTCAGAAAATAATACACGAATGGGCACCTACCCATGAATCACCAGGAAACTACCCCACAGCAGTGCAAGATCATCAATGCCCAACCTGTTGCCAGCACCCCAAGACCCTGCTTCATCTCCTACAATGCAACCATGCTAAATGATGAGCAATTTTATCCACAACACAATGCAACCTCCAAGAACTCAGCATCAAACACCAAGTTGATCTGCACATTCATCAACTATGGTGGTTAGGAATGAAGTCAATTATCCACAGCTCCCCTCAACCAGAACAAGAATTGTACCCCACCCGGTTCCAAAGAATTTTCAAGGCCCAAAAGAAAATTGGATGGAAACAGCTATACTATGGAAGAATAGCTAAAGAATGGATTAAAGTCCTCCAACAACATGATCACAAACAGACCAATGCCATCCAATACTACACTCAAGTTCTCACCATCACATGGACTGGATTACTCCAGCTCTGGAAATTGAGAAACAAAGACAACAACGCAGCCCACATCCACCACCCAGCTAATATGGATTCAGATCTCACTGGAATCTTCAGCACCTGACATTGACTCTCCCAACAAGCTCAAGACCGCATATTCAAACTAACCCGAGAAGAACTACAAAACAAACCAAAAGAATATATCAAAAAATGGATAATCAACAGCACCCTTTACATACACAATGAATTGAAAACAGCAGAAAAACAACAATGCATCAACAATAATGACATTTGCCAATTCCTCACCCCAGGATAGGCCACTTTCCCACCAAAACAGTGTGGGTCTTTTTTATCTACAATGACAATAGTCTGAAGCAATAATTAGTGATAACACTATAAGTTTACAAAATATCCCAGTGAGAATTTCTTACTTAAATATCTGGGACTTACTTATTTGCACACTCTGATGTGCCAAGAGTACAAGTCTGTTGTAACAACTTTTGGCATTGTTGGAGCACAATGCCACTGGTTCTTATTGGAAGTGCACATAATCATACCATAGGCATTTTATTTAGACATTGGGTGATGGCAGCCTTGGCTTACTGACTTCCATATTGCTCTTGGGCCAGTAAC
>JFJP01028118.1_pt1 | contig 12853 bp, 6 predicted proteins | sample 431651 | NCBI WGS metagenome assembly JFJP01 (sample SAMN02602958, study PRJNA72255) | Microbial mat metagenome, whole genome shotgun sequencing project. | biome: fresh water; feature: sink hole; material: water; isolation source: purple microbial (photo- and chemosynthetic) mats found in... | reverse complement strand
AAAAAAATGTTTAACTTTTTAAAAAAAATAAAACTGTTTTTAAACAAAAATTGTTTTCTTTTATTTTAAATTTGTTATTTAAAAATTTAATTAATTTATTAAATTCAAAACATAATCCTTGAATAAAACAACCATAAGAATGCAAGTCATTTTTGAAGACTCACCAATGAAAGATTCCCCACTCCAGAAAGCATCTCCACTCTTCAAAGACTCTCCAGACTACAAATTAAATGCACATTTTCCTATTTTTCCAGGAAGTAGTTCAGATGAAGTTCTTCCTCTTGCAATTAAATTGAATCAAGTGGTAGATGAAAAACAAACAAATGTTATTGTTCCGAATAATTTTTTGCAAAACAATTCCAAGACTTCCAATGAGCATTCACAAATAGAAAAACTAAAGAATTTCAAGCAAAAAGTTGTTCTAAGAAGAACCAATAGAGCTAAAGCTAAATTGGAACAAACTTTCCAAGAAAGTATAGCAGATGCCAAAATCAATGGTTTTTATGGTCGAACTTTTAAATATAATGAAAAAATGGAAAGTTTTAATGATTTCCTAAATTTCCCTTGGGAAAATTACAATCATGACGATTTCTTCAGTTTTATGGTTTCACATAATAAAACCGTCCCAGAATATTTGGATTTTTATAAATCCCATGCAAGACATTCAAATTTTCTTCGAGGAAATATAACAGATTCCACAATTTCAAAATTTCGGCTTTTAACAGGTCATGAAGATGAAATTTTTCAAGTGATTATAAGTGATTCCAACACATTAATCGCAACAGCAAGTGCTGATTGCACGATCCGTATTTGGGATTTCAAAACCGGGGAGCTCAAAGACATTTTTCAAGATCATATTGATCATGTGACTTGTATAGCCTTTACAAAAGATGAAAAAACTCTGATTTCTGGTTCAAAAGATAAATCAATAAAGATCTGGGAAACAGAAAACTCAGCGAATATTCGAACCCAATATAACGCGCATTCGGATTGGATAATGGCATTGATGCTTTGCGATTCAGATAAAAAGATCATCACAGGAGGCAATGATAAAATTGTCAGAATGTGGTCTTTAAAAGATTTTGAACATTTGGGTTCTTTTCAAGGTCACGAGGATAGTGTTTTATGTCTTTGCATTAAACATGATGAAACTATGCTTTTTTCAGGTTCAAATGATGCGACAATAAGAGCATGGAACATAGAAAACTTCACAGAAGTAATGCTTATGGAGGGTCATAATGATGGTGTTCGAGCTTTAGCTCTTACTCCCGATGATTTATTTATCATTTCCGGTTCAGATGATTGTTGGATAATTATTTGGGAATTGAATACATATAAAGTAAAACTTAATTTAGAAGGACATAATGGTCCCATTCAAAGTTTATATGTCACACAGAACTCCAAATTCATTGTGTCTGGCTCGAAAGATAAAACCATTAAATTGTGGGACATTCAATCAGGAAAAGAAAAAATAGAATTAGAAGGACATCAAGGTGGAGTCAATAGTATAGTGGGTTCCAAAGGAGATGAATTTGTGATTTCTTGTTCTGATGATAAAACTGTAAGAATTTCTAATATAGAGACTGACGAAGATGGATTGATACTTTATTGTCATGATAAAAAAGTTAATTGCCTTGTGATCAGTCCTTCTGGAGAATATATCATCACAGGTGGAGATGATAGGAAAACGAGGGTTTTTTCAATTTTTCACCAAAAAGAAATTATCTGCTTTAAGCATAAATCTTCTGTTGAGATCTTAACTATTTCTGCAGATAATGAATATTTCTTGGTTGGAACCAGAGACAATCATATAATAGCTTACAATCTTACACATCGTAAAGAATTAAAGTGTTTTAATGGTCATTCAGATGCTATATATGCATTGAAGTTCTCCAATGATGGCAAAACTATCTATTCTGGCTCAGCAGATAGGCTTGTTGGAATTTGGGATTTCTCCAATAATCAAAAAAACAAAATGTTACCTGGACATAATGCCACAGTAAGAAGCCTTGCTATCGGAAAAGATCAAAAATTAATTTATTCAGGTAGCGAAGACAAAACAATTAAAGTTTGGGACCCTTTAAAATTGACTTGTACTTTCACTCTAGAAGGTCACAATGGTACTATATATAACATGGCGATCAGTTATGAAAAAAAGAAACTATTTTCTTGTTCTGGAGATTTTACGATCCGAGTGTGGAATCTTGAAACTCTCAAAGAAGATAAAACACTTTATGGACACACTGATGCAGTTTATGATTTGGTTTTGAGTCGAGATTCTAAGTTTTTATACTCTTGCAGTGCTGATAAATCAATTAGAGTTTGGCATGTTGATATGGGCAGAGTAGAACGAATTATTGAGGGTCATAAACAAGATGTTAAAGGGGTGAGAATAACCCCTGATCAAGGAACAATCATGTCTGCAAGTTTTGATCATACAGTGAGAAAATGGTATAATGAATTAATGGAAGATGAAATAATTATCGAAGGTCATGGAGGTGGGGTCAATAAGACATGCTTAAATTTAAACCACAAATGTTTGATTTCCTGCAGCATAGATAAAACAATCAAAGTGTGGGATTTTGAAAAACATACTGAGTTAAGAACATTATCAGGACATACAGGTATAGTGAATTGGATAACTCAAAGTCGACAAGAAGAAAATATCTTATATTCAGTAAGTGACGATTGTTTTTTAAAGGTTTGGGATATTTACACCGGAGAAGAACTATACAGCATAAAGCATGCATGTCCGATAACATCTTTGACTCTTAGCAACAATAATAATTTTCTGTTTATTGGACTCACTGACTTTAATATTCATCAATATAACTTTAAACAAAACATGCAATTAATTAAAACCTTCACTTTGCAACATACTGGGAAAATCAATCAATTAAATGTCACAAAAAATGATCAAAAATTAGTGTCAGCTTCAGAAGATTTTACCCTAAGAGTTTGGAACATAACAGCAGCAATTTGTGAAAAAGAATTGCGTGGACATAATGGTGCTGTTCTTTCTGTTACATCCACAAATAAAGTAAAGAATATTATTTCAGGAGGAGCTGACAAAATGATAAAAATATGGGATATAGAAACTGGCATTGAGAAGCTTCAAATGAAAGGACACAAAGGACCAGTTTATGCATTATTTCTTACTCCTGACGATAAAAAATTGTTGTCTGGCTCTTCGGATGAAACCATTAGAATATGGAGATATAAAACTGGTGAACAATTGAATATAATATTGGGACATCATGGAATTGTGAAGAATATATGTTTGGATCATGAAGCAAAAAAAATTATCAGTTCTTCTAATGATAAAACAATTCGAATTCAAGCTTTGCCAAATAGTGATAAAGAATTGATTCTTAGAGGTCATATGGATTCTGTGAATTGCATTATTTTATCCAAAGATAATAAAACAATGTTCACAGGTTCTTCGGATAAATCGATTATAAGTTGGGATTTCGAGACAGGAAAACAGGAAAGCACCTTTAACGCACATAAAGAAGCTGTGCTAAGCTTATGTCTTTCAATGGATAATAAACATCTATATTCATCTTCTGTTGATAAAACTATTATCAAGTGGAGTTTGGCTACTTGTGCAGTAGTTCAAACTTATATTGGTCATATTAGCAAAGTAACGTCAATTTTAATCGATTCAGAAGAAAAACATTTAGTGACAGGCAGTGATGATAAAACTATAAGACTTTGGAAAATCAATGATCCTGAAATTTATCGATCTTTGGATGGCCATAAATTAGGAATAACATCACTTTGTCTTAGTATTGATGGATATTATGTTTTTTCTGCTAGTCTTGATAAAAGTATCAAAGAATGGAATCTAGAAACTGGAATCGCTGAGAAAACCTTTCTGGGTCATACTGATTGCATCAGAAGCATTTGTGTTTCTATGAGTGGGCGTTATTTGATCAGTGGAGGAGATGATCAAAGTGTTAGAGTATGGAATATTGAAATCGGATGTGAAGAATTAATTTTTGAAGGTCATAGAAATGCTATTTATGGAGTGGCAATTGATTCTGATAGCAAATATATTGTAAGTTGTAGCAAAGATGAATCAATAAGAATCTGGAATTTGCATAATGGACAAGAAAATAATGTGTTTTATGGACATACCAATAGTATTTTATGCGTTGCTTTAACAAATGACGATCGACAAATCGTTTCAGCTTCCAAAGATCAGACTGTTCGTATTTGGAGATTTCAAAAAAATCAAATGTATTCAGAACTGGAAGGTCATGATGGTGCTATATCCGATATAGTGATGACTAATGATAATAAATATATAATAAGTGCTTCATTAGACACAACAATAAGAGTATGGAATGTGGAAACTGGTACTGAAGAAAAAGTCTTAAAAGGACACACAAAACCTGTTAGATGTTTGCTTATTAAAGATAATTTAATATTTTCTGGTTCGACTGATCAATCTATTAGGATTTGGGACTACAATTTAGCAGAAAAAAATGAAATTCAAAGACTTGATAGACATCATAAAGCAGTAGTTTGTTTAGCTCTCAACTCCAAAGGTTATTTATTAGCATCAGGTTCTGCTGATAATACAATTCTTATATGGGATGTTGAAAAATTGCCTAATTTTACTTGCCGTGAAATAAAAGCTCATAATAATACAGTCACTTGTCTGAACTTTTCATCCGATAACAATTTTTTAGCATCTGGGTCAGCAGATCATTTAATCAGGATTTGGGATTTGAATGGAATTCTTTTGAAAGAATTATCAGGCCATAAGGACATTATCAAAGATTTGTGCATAACTAACGACAATATAAGATTGATTTCAGCAAGTGATGATCAATCTTTGAGGATATGGAATATAGAGATGGCCACAGAGGAGAAAATCTTATTTGGTCATGTGGGGTTGATATTTACTGTTATTTTGTCTCAGGATGAAAAACATATATTATCTGGGGGTGATGATTGCTTTATCAAGGTTTGGAACTTTGAGACTGGGATTTGTGAAAAAACCTTAGATGGACATGATGATATTGTCACATGTATGTGGGCTTGCAAAGATAACAAAAGGTTTGTTTCTGGCAGTAGAGATGAAACGATTAAAATTTGGTGGGTTTTTGATCCAAATGTTTCATTTATAAGTATAATGATTGAACTGTTAGAAACACATAAAGATGACAATATAATCGCTCGGATATATCCTGAGTTTAAGGATTATATCTTCAGTGAATTTATTTTTCCTTTTCATTTCTCTTTGTTTCATTATTATGCTTATAAGAACGATTCATTGGCAATCGAAAGAATTTTGAATATTTTGGATATCCTTGAAAATCAAGAATTTTGTTTAACGACCGACATTTTTGGTAAAACTCCAATAGATGTTGCTTTTGAATATAGCAATAAACGAATTTTAAATGCTTTGTTCAATTATGCAATAGATAAACCGCCTCGTGTTAACGGTTTTCCGAACTTCTTACAAGCTTTGCAAAACGCATTACAATATAATTTATCAGGAATTGAACATATTTTCGACTCTCGATTGATTGCTTTAAAGGACAGTCTGCCTGAAAATGATGACCAATATCATTTACCTGAAGAATCTAAAATAGGTTCCGGAATAAATACTGCCTCTTTTAACACTTATTACCTCAGAAACGATGAATTGCGTGCTGTTGACATGATAAAAGATCCTCAAGAAAAAGAAATAACCAATAGAGTTGAGTTTTTTATTTTAGATGTGCCCTATATTTTAGAAATCGATGGGAACTCTTTTTTTTCTGATTTACTGAATCTTGAATCAAGCAATCTCATCTTTTCATCCCAAGCTTTGCAGGCTATTCTTCATGATAAATGGAAAAGCTATGCTTGGGTGAGTTATACAAGAGAATTATGTTTGTATATTTTATTTCTTTTGATTGTGACGGTGAATAGTGTGTTTTTATTTCCAAATCGAACAAAAAAAGCTTTGGATTTCGAAAGAAGAGAAAAATTCAGAACATCTTCTTTTATTTTGAATATAATTTTAATTTTATTTGATATATATTTTATCATGGTTGAATGTTTTCAATTAAAAAGATATGGAAAAAGTCGCTATTTTAAAAGTATATGGCATATCTTAGATATCATTATTTTAATGATAGTAAGCACCACAATTGCTTTAGATTTAGCTTCTATTGCATCCTCCGATTTTCCTTTATCATGGTTGAAAGCTTTATTTTCGATCAATGTTTTTTTTTTATGGGTAAAATTTCTTTCTTTTGCACGAGGATACAAACAAACTGCATTTATGATTCGAATGATTATTCAAGTAATTTATGATATAAAAGTGTTTCTGGGTATATTTTTCATTCTTTGCATTAGCATAGGATTCAGTGTATTTATCCTTGAGGACTCAAATGATTTGAATGAAGTGAATTTTCTCAAACAATTCATGATGTTTAACACAGTTTATAAAGTTATTTTAGGAGATAATGAAAATTTAAATAATATTTCTATTGAAAATAGTTATATTGAATTCTTGCTTTGGATCTTCTTTTTCGTAACAACTTTATTCATGATGATAATCATGTTGAATTTGCTGATTTCAATCTTGGGAGATTCATATGATAAGATATCTGGAAGAGAGGTTTTGGCTAATAATTACGAAAAAAGCAATATTATTTATGAAATAGATTATACTTTAACTGAAATTAGAAAGAAATCGTTAAGACACAATAAATTTTTCGAAAAATATCTAATCGTTGTTAAAGTTAAAGATGAATTAGCTGATGAAAACCAAAATGAGAGAATTAGAAAGAAAATTGATAGGATTGAAGAGAAAATTGATGGGATTGAGGAGAAATTTAAGGAAATTCAAAGAAAAATCAGGGAAAAAAATGAAATATTAGAAAATAAATTGGACAAAAACCACGACATATCCGAAAATTTGATTGAAAATCTGCAGGAAAAAATATGCAGTCGATTAGATTCATTTGAGAAAAATTTCTTAGAAAAGAGAAAAAAAATTAATTAAACCAATGCTTTAATGATGATGAAAAGCAAATTTTTTTTTTTTTAATGATTAAACAACAAACAAATATCAAAAATTTGTTAATTTAAAAAAAGATTGACACAAAGAAGAATAAAATCATTCAAAAAAAATTAACGTGTAATTTTTTAAATTAATTATTTAGAAGGAAAAATTCTTTCAAGAATGTTTTTTGAAAAATTTTCAAGAAAAAAATCCAACATAATATATTTATGAAAAAAAAAAAAATTATTTTGAATATTTTTATTTCTGTAGTTCCCTAACATATTAAAATCTGCTAGACTTTTCTCCATTATCTTTGTGATCTCATCGCCAAATATGAATTGAGATGCATAAAGTATTCTTGATTTTTCATCAACTGAGCAGAAGCACTTGAAATTTTGTTCAATAAAATAAAATTGTTATGAAACACAGAAGGTATGATGGGAACAGCCAAAAATACAATGCGATTTTTAGCAGGCTGATACAAATTTGTTGTAAAAACAGCATTTTTGGTTTGTGTAGAACTATTATTTTGATTAATGTTCTCTTCTTTTTTTTCGAAATTTAAGTTTACTGGTTTCTTTTCTCCCAAAATTTCGTTTGAGTGTTTTTCATCTTCTTTTTTGATATTCTGAAAACCATCATTTAAAAATCTACATTTTGATCTCTTTAAGGAAAGTTTCCTTCTATAGTTTTTTTTTTTTTTTTTTTAAATATCTCACAATTGTTCATAAATTTCCAAAGTAGGATTTTGAGTTTTTGAGTATTGTTCCAAAAGCAGGCTTTTTTCTTCTTTTGAAAAAACATATTTTTTCTAAAATTTTTAGATTAAAACTTTTTTAAAAAAAGCAAAAAAATACAATATATTTCATTTTTCCTGCTTTAACTTTTTTGTTTCTTTGATGTTTGAACCAATTACGGATTTTATCCACAGAGTGGGATAAATCGAAAGCTAATCTTTCTAATTCTTCCTTTAAAGGATAAGGACTCTGTTATAAAACTTATTTATTAAACAAAACAAAAAAAGAAGAAAAAACTAACCTTTAAATATGATAGCTGCATAATAGTAAAATCCTTTTGAGCTAGAATTTTATAAGATTTTGATGTTTCTTTTGATTTTTTAATAGTTTTTCTTTGGAAATGTGGCGAAAACTGATTTTCTTAGTTAAATAAATCATAAAAAAGAAAAATTACTTCATTTTTTATTTGATGGAACATACTTGGACTTTATTTTAAAAAATGTATTTATTTGCCCAAGAAAAGAAAAATTTGATTTAAACAATAAAAATCAATAAACTTTGTGACATATTATCATTTAAAGATGAAGCGTTTTTTTAAAAATAATAGCAAATAAAATTCTGATTAAAAATTTATGAGGTTATTTTTTATTTATAAATTATATTATTTTCTGATCAAAAAAACTCTATCATAAAATGATAAAAAGAATTATAGGTAGTGAACAATTCAATGAACATTTTTATTTTTTTCATGATGTTTTTTAACGTTTTTTTGAAGCAAAAAAAATTTTCATTTTTTTTTGATATGATTGAACTTAATTTTAAAATTTTATTAAAAAAAAAACAGAATCTTAACATTTTGAGTTAAAAAAAATATAATTTTAATAAATTTACAATTTTTAAATTAAAAATCTATTTTTAAAATTCAGTAAATTCCAAAAACTCGTAGTAAATTAAGAAAAAAATAAATTCCAGTAGGCATTTAATGAAAAATGAGGCTTGATTAAATTTAAATTTGAGTCATTTTGTAAATTTCATTTTATCTAATAATAAATTTTAAAAAAATCCATCAGAAAATTAAAAACTCGTAAATAGTTGCTGCTATCTATTATTTGATAACAAAATTATGACTTATTGTTGTAATTTATAAATAAAAAACTATTAGCCAGCTATGAACTTTCCTTTATTTTAATAGTGTGAATAAAAAGAGAAATGTCGAACAAAACTCAAGAAATTAAAAATGTAATGTTTTTCTCTTATGTTTCCCTATTTTGTTTAGCCTTGCAAGCCAATTCCAAAGCTGAAATCCAAGCTAATTTTCAAAGCCAAAACAATCAGATCAAAAAACTACAACAAATTTCTTTCTGAAACACTTGCTTGTTTGAAAGAAAATTATTCAAAGGTTTTGAAAAAAAAATAATAATTATAACAAAATTATTTACAAAAAGAACCATTATCCAAAAAAAGATGAAATTGAGGAGCTATCCTTTAAACTCTCAGAAAAAACTGAAAAAATCAAAAATTGGTTTAAGAATCAACGCAGAAAAGAATTAAAAAATGTATTTATTTTTTTAAAATTTGATAGTTGACTTTAAAATGATTACAGGAAAGTTCCTCACTGAAAAATCAAACTGCGTTGATTGCCAAGCCAAATTATGAAGATGTTAATGCTACTTATAAACAAATAGAAACCTTAAAAAATTCTTTCAATCACAGCTCATCAGCACAAACAATAAATTTCCCAATGAATAAATTGGTTGAACAATTGAAAGAAATCTCAAAGATAGAAACTAAATCCAAAATAAATTCATTTTCTTTTGAAAAAATTAATTTGTTTACTATGCGAAACTTTTCAACTGCACAAGATCAGACAAATGATCGCATTTCAAATTGTTCTTTTTCTTACTTATCTTCGCAAGCAAAAAATAATGTTTCATCTTGTGAAAATAACAATGGGGATATGAACCTCATCAACAATTCTTTGCTTCTCTACCAACAAATAATGAAAAATCAAGAATACTTGAGTCGACTGACTTCAATACTTTCTCATCATAAATAATTATATTATACTTATAGTGTTATTTTTTATTTCCTCTTTTATTTTAATAAGAACTTGAAATTTATTATCTGATTTTAAAATAATTTAATTTATTTTCAATAATAGGGTCTTGCCCAAAAAATTATAAAATAACAAGAACAAAAAAATAATTATTTTGCTTAAAATATTGAAAAATATATAAAAAAATTTGAGATATTTATATAATTTTATTTCTTTATTTTCCTTTGAATGAGTTCATAATCTTTTGGTTTATGTATATTTTATCATTTGAAGACTCCCTTTAATATAAAAAATTTTTTTTTTTTAAAAAAAAAAAAAAAAATTTTAAAGCAGTCGACACTTTCCTAATTTCTCTAAAAAATTTCATTTTTCAAAAAGCAGATAGTAAATGCATTGGAAAATTCCTTTTAAAATTTGTTAATAAACATTAAACTCGTTTTTCAAAAAATAATTTGAAAAATAAATTTCAGAAAGTTTTTTTTCATGTTAAACTGAAAACGATATTAAATTTCAATTTATGGCAATTGGCATTAGAAAAAATTGCCATATCTTATTTTTTAAAAAAAAACATCTCATTCTTCTAAAGATTTTTAAAAAATGGAGCTTTAAATTAAATTAAATCAGATTGCAAAGATTTTAAAAAAAAAAAATTTAAAACTTTTTTATTAAAATTTAATTCAGTCATATTATATTGCGTATTATGCTCTTTTTTTCATAAAAACAATATAAAGAGAACGAAAATATTCAATGAAAGAAAAAAATTAAGAATTCAGTCAGTTTTGTCTTTCTCCTAAATTTCCAAAAAATTTTTATATCTACCAATAGTATTTTTTTGAACGCTTTACGATTTTTTTTAAGTTTCTTTCAAATGGGCTTTGAAATTTGAATTATTTGAAATTTGAATTATTTGAAATTATGAATTCATTAATAAGTACTTAATACTTAATAATTAATGGTGTTGATTTATCATATCTCACACATTAATTATATCTTTAATAGTTTTTAAATACTTCTAAAATTTTATTTTGCGATTTATAATATAAATTCATTTTTTAATTGTTTTTGAAACAAATTCAAAAAAATATGTGTTCTCCTTTCGAACAAGCGAAAGAAAAAGTAAAAAATTCTCTTTTGGAAACTGAAATGACTTAATCTTTTAAATTAAGTTTATTTCTTTGATCACCAAGCCAAATTCCAAACTTCCAAGAATCAGAATCAAGCCAAAGAAATACAACAAATTTTCTTCTGAGAAATTTGCTGTTTTGAAAGGAATTTTTGTCAATGTATCAAAAAAATCCTAAAAAAATTTGATTTTCTTTTCTTTTAAAAATAGAATCATTATCCAAGCAAAGAGATTTTAGAGAAATTAAGCAGCCAAATGGAGGAAAAGCTGGAAAAAATCCAGAATTGGTTCAAGCACCAAAGAAAAAGACAAGTACTAAATGGAACTATGAAATATGAGGTGATTCATAAATGAAACGTTAATTTTAAAATTATTTTCTATTATTTTAGAAGAAAAACACTTTTCCAAAAAAAGCGAATAAAATACTTTTAGAGTATTATTCAAAAAATAAGAATCCATCCGGTCAAGAATATCAAGAATTGTTAGTTTTATTTAAATTTTTAAAATTATAAATTTATTTTTAATTAAAAATAATAGAGCTAGTCAACTCGAATGCAAAATTAAAAATGTTAAAAATTGGTTCAGTTATAAACGAAAACAAGCATTGAAGCAAAAAAAGGCCTCAAATGCCTCAAATGCAGCCATTGTAACAGCATCACAAGAATCTCATACTGATGGTTTAAAAATTGCATGTCCTTCAGAAATTCCATCTAATTCTATTAGTAATGGGTCATATTTGAATGTGAAAGCCAATATTCCTAAGAACTCATCAATGCAGAATTTATGCGGCTTTGTAAATGTGAATCCTATTGTTCAATTTCTATCTCTTCCAGTTATTAACACACAAATTGGGATGAAATGCCTCATGAAGAACAATGTTTGCATCAATGTGGATTTTAACACCAATTTATTTCAGAATTTATGCCTTCTCTATTCGCAATTGAACAAGAATCAGCAGTATCTCAATTATATGAATGGGGTGCTGGCGAAGAAAATGAACATTTAGAGATACTTAATTATTTTATATACTTTTCATTCATCACTAATTAAGTTTTTTTACATTAAATTTTATTGATGAACAGTTCTTATATATTTTATGGACCCAAATAATTTAAGCAGGCGTCATTTAATAAACTAAATACTTATAAACGAAATATTTATTTTTGAGGTGATCATTATTTTTTCGAAGACTCTTCTTATTATTTAGGCTTCCTTAATTTAAATTAAGCTTTTTTTTAAAATAAAGTTTTTTTTTTCAAATAAAGTTTTTTTTTTAAATAATTTTTTTTTTTTTTTTTCAGTTTTTTTTTATTTTCACGATTCAGTTTCCATAAAACACAAAAATATGATTTATTTATACCACATTTCATTTTAATTTGCATCAGAACTATTTGTCACAATTTCGAAAACATTCTTAAGATTTTGCAAATTTTTTAAAAGACTCTGAGTTTCATTGATAAATTTCGCATTGGTAGCATTTTCGAAATATCCCTTGTAAGTTTCTGTAAAATTTTTGAATTTTTCATCAAATTCAGTTATTGTTGAATTAAAATTCCCTAATTTATTGAGGAGATCTTTCAAAATTCCGTTGTTTTTCTCTTCAGTTTTGTTTCTTTCATTTTCATTCGTTGTATTTCTGGTATTTTCAGGAAGATGAACCGCATCTTTTTCGAAGGGGGAAGCATACTTTAACCCATCTTGAGTTAATTTGAAGATCAAGAAAGCTCCTATTGTGATAAAGAGGATTATAAAAAAAGCTTTCGATTTGGTTTGGGATCGGTTTTGAAATGATTCCGATAGCATTTTTTTTTTACTGTTTTGTGTTTTTGATTTTTTTTTTAATAAAGAAAATATTTGAAAGATTATGAATTTTTTTTTTTTTGAATAATTTTTGAATATTAATTATTTTTCTTTTCTTTTCATAAAAT
>JFJP01013360.1_pt1 | contig 12853 bp, 14 predicted proteins | sample 431651 | NCBI WGS metagenome assembly JFJP01 (sample SAMN02602958, study PRJNA72255) | Microbial mat metagenome, whole genome shotgun sequencing project. | biome: fresh water; feature: sink hole; material: water; isolation source: purple microbial (photo- and chemosynthetic) mats found in... | reverse complement strand
CAAACCCGCACCCTTGCCGCCTACGATGGATTTTACGCCATCCCATGAACCGCCAGCAACTTTTTCAACTTCTTTCACTTCGTTGAATAGATAGACCCATTTCTTCATATTAATCTCCTGCAAACATAAAATTTGAAAACCTCGGAAACCCCGCTAAACCTTGCGTAATTTTTCAATCCACAAAAACTTTCCGAAGTCCTTAGTTATGATGATAACCGTCAGATATTTTACCAAAAAGAGGCGAATTCACAACTGACAAAAATCACGTTCTTATAAAAACTTCAGAAATCTGTGAAAACCGTTGGAGACATATTCAAATTCCAAAAGTTGGGTTTCCTGATAATCTCCTGCGCTAAAAATTGTCTACAACACCAAATTAAAAACCAATCTGTAAATATATTGCAAAGTGTTTTTTTCCATAAATCAGGCATAATGAACGCACGGAAAAAAAATATGCCTACAAAAATATTAGTAATCGACGATGACTTGGCAATCACCGAGCTAATGAGCATGTTGCTCAAAACGCATGGCTTTGATGTGATTACGACCAATAGTGGTGTGGAAGGCGTTAAATTGGTCGAAGAGAAGAGCCCCAGCGTGGTTCTTCTTGATTTAATGATGCCGGATATGGACGGGTGGCAGGTAAGCAAAGCCGTCCGCGCATTCAGCAATGTCCCCATCTTGATCCTTTCTGCCATCAACGACCCCAGTATGGTAGCTAGTGTTTTGGATACAGGCGCAGATGACTTCCTAGTTAAGCCTGTGCCAAGCAGTGTGCTTGTAGCTCACATCAGAAAAATGGTGCGGCAAACCGGTTCACTGGATAAAGTGAATCTTAAAAAAAATAGCAATCCAATCGCCCGCAATACACAACCCATTCTCTCTTAATCTGTAAATTGATACTGGTTCAAAAGCATCCCCGTCGCTGAGAGTGACGGGGATTTTATTAACCAAATTCCGCCCCACCCAAAAAATCAACTTGCTAAAAGTCTCAATCCATCTGCTGTTTCGGTTGGAAATTCAATCATAGGCATGTGACCAGCGCCCTGTAACTTAATCAACTGTGCAGATGGCAAGGCAGTTCCTATTTCCTGCGCGCGCTCGATTGAGATCAAGACATCGGCGTCGCCATGAATTAGCACTACTGGGAATGTCACGGAAGAAAGATGGGAATGTAAATCCTGGCGTTCAGCCATCGCCTTGAGCGCGCCAACCACAGCGGACTGAGTTTGTTTCTCGATTAAAACGCGGACGAGTGCCTGCACACGCGCATCTGCGGATAGTTTTGGGGTCATTGCCTCGGCTACTGCACACACGCCTGTTTGAGCTACATCGGCGGCGGTTTGGTAACGTTTGGCTTTCCCTTCGGGAGAATCTGCTACAGCTTGCGAAGCGATCAATCCCAGCCCACTCACCCGCTGCGGATATTTCTGTGCAAAAGCCAGTGCGACATATCCACCCATTGAATGACCAGCAAGCGCAACTTTATCAACCTTCAAATGATCGAGCAAAGCCGCAAGGTCGTCTGCCATGTCCGACATGGTATACGGAGTTTCGACCGTGATTGATTGACCAAATCCGCGCAGGTCAGGCAGGATGAGGTCGAAGTTATTTTTGAGCAAAGAGGCGGTGTCGTTCCAGATCGTATGATCCAATGGGAAACCATGAATTAACATCAGAGGCTTTCCAACGCCAAATCGTTCATAAGCCAGGGTAATATTATTAATTTGGATTTTATTCATTCTTTATCTTTCTCCTTGTTCTTCACTTCCATTTCACGTTGACTTTCAGTTTACTGCCCAATTTCGACTTGTAAAAAATATAGCCGTTGTCGCGCCCGAATTCAAAGACACGGCGGGTGATGTCCACGTCGGCTTTGCAGTATTCAGCGACCTTGTCCAACTCGCCCGCGCGATACCATTCGACTGACTTTATGCCGTCGGCGGTTTTGGTGGCGCCAAGACTGGCGCTGGCAATGGTATCGAGACTCAGCCGAAAGCCTAGAATCTGCTGGAGGTCGAGCATCAGGTCGAGGGTGGGAATGGCGGCGAAGCGCACATCGGGAGCATAAGGTTGTAGCACGCGGTAATCAAATCCTTTTAGGTTAAAGCCAATCACCTTCGTTGCAGATTTCAACTCCTGAATCAAGGCTGGCACGTCCTGCTCCCAATAGACGGTAAAGTCGTTTCGTTCGGTTGACCATGTGACGCCGCAGGCGACTTTCAATTTGGCGACATTATCCTGCCCGCCGACATCTTCAAACAGGTTTTGTGTTTCGAGATCGAAGAAAACATAGTTCATGGTTCACCTTTTCAATAAGTTTGGAGGCTAAGTCTGCTGACTTTGACCTTCCAACGACGGGAGTCGTTGGACTCCAACAATCAACTAATTTTTACCAATTCTTCGCGGGCAAACGCCAGCGCTTGCTCGCGGGTTTCGATTTTGCCAGCCGCTTGATTCTCGCGGATGGATTCCAACAACTGCCCAACGACGGGACTGGGTTTGATGCCAAGTTCCTTCATCAACAAGTTGCCGTCCAACAGGCGCGGCGGGGAGATGACCTCTTCGGGTTTTTCAAAATAGTTTTCGAGCAGAATTCGCGCAACGTCGAGATAAACCGTCCAGGCTTCGATGGTCAGGGCATGGGCGCGGGTGGCGCGTATGTCTGCCAGACCAAGCAGAACAAGGTCAATACCTGCCTTGCCGCTGTCACGGAAGAAACGGTAAATGGCTTTGCGCGAGGGGGACTGTTTTTCTTTTTCAAGGCGATCAGCAAAGAAGTGAATGCGCATGTGATTTTTGATAATCGTCTGCACACGTTCCACTTCATCATTGCTCAGGTTGAAGGAGCGCAGCCGTTTGGCGGCAATTTCTGCGCCTTGAATGTCGTGATCGAAAAAGCGGATTCGACCTGACTCTTCCATTGTTTTGGTTTGGGGCTTGCTGACATCGTGATACAGGGCGGCGAAGAAAAGCAGGGAGCGCAACTCACGGTCAACATTGAGCGGCGAGGCAAGGTGTTTTGCAATTTGCTCGCGATACCGCCCCAGCCGCAAGCCAAGCAGACCCGTGAACATGTCGTTGGTTTTTTCGGCGTCATAGCCTACACGCAAAGCGAAAATGATCTGGTCGAGATGATCCAACATGGCGAGCGTGTGCGTCCACACGTCGTACACATGCGGCTCAGATTGCTCCACGCCTTTCATGGCGACGAGTTCAGGCAGTAAATATGGAAGCACGCCGAGCATTTCAAGCGCACGGATGCACGCATCGGGCTTGGGTCCTTTGAGCATCTTGAAAACTTCGTCGCGCAGGCGTTCCGGCGAGATGCGCCCAAGTTGGTCTGCCGACTGTTTCATCAATTCGCGGGTGTTCTTTTCGATGCGAAAACCAAACGCGGCTGCCTGACGAATGGCGCGCAAAATGCGGACGGGGTCATCTGACAAAGAGGTTGGGGAACAAGCGCGGATGATTTTTGCGCGTAAATCTTTTCCGCCTTCGGTTGGGTCAATGATCGTTTCGTCGCGCAGGTTGTAGGCAATGGCGTTGATGGTGAAATCGCGCGCGCGCAAATCTTCCAGTAAATCTGCGCCGCGATAGACAGCAAAATCAAGAAAGATGCGTGAGCCGTCTTCTTGAGCGACGATTACGCGCCCCGTGTCGCGTTCTTCATCCAGTGGAATGAAATCCGTTGGCGACGCTTCGGGCGAGGGAAATGCCCTTCGCAGGCAGGGCAAAATCCAGGTCGGGGGAAGGGCGGGAAAGCAGCAGGTCACGCACCGCACCGCCGACGAGGTAAATCTCCTGATCGGCGGGCAGAACATCCATTACTTTTTTTATCAAAGGGGGAAGCGGAAGCATAAAGATAATCTCTGGTCTTTCCTTGTGACGGCATTGCTGTGAGGCGTACAGGGCTTGTTCGGGCGTGTCACCCTGAGCGACAATTTTCCCGCGCACACGCGCCACCCAGCGCCCTGTGTAGGGTGAATGAGGTACAACCTATTCGGATGGCTTGTATTTCTCCAAGTCCACCACGCCGACAAAATTCAGGTTGCGATAATATTCGTCGAGGTCGAGTCCGTAGCCAAAGACAAATTTATTTGGGATGGAAAATCCGAGGTAGTCAATGGGGACTTCCGCTTCACGGCGTTCGGGTTTGTCGAGCAGGGCGCAGACTTTGAGGGATTTTGGCTCGCGTGTTTTTAGCATGTTCAACACCGATGAAATAGTATGCCCGCTGTCCACAATATCTTCCACCAACAGCACCTGCTGACCGCGGATGTCCATTTGCAGGTCGAGCGTCACACGGGCGGAGCCGGTGGATTGACGCGCGCCCGCCCCGTAGGATGAGACCGCCATAAAATCCATTTTATGCGGTGAGGTGATGCTGCGGCTGAGGTCAACCATGAACGGCACGCCGCCACGCAAAATGCAAATGAGCAAAAGGTCGCCTTCGGGATAATCCGCACTGATTTGAGCGCCAAGTTCCTTCACGCGGGCTTGCAAGATTTCTGAGTCAATCAAAATTTCAGCGAGTACATCTTTATAGTTTTGCATAGGTTTTTGGCTCCTTACCTGTCTACGTGTATACAAGTACACAGGTAGACACGTAGACAAAGAAATCTACCTCGGCACTTCGTGATGCAGACGGCAGCGCGCTTCGTACAACTCGGATGCGCCAACAATCACAACTGGGTCATCATAACGGGCAGGCTTGCCATTGACCAATCTCTGCGTGCGCGAGGCTTCGTCACCGCAGGTCATGCAAATGGCGTGAAGTTTCGAGACGTGCTCCGCTTCAGCCATAAGTCTGGGCATTGAGCCAAACGGCTCTCCACGAAAGTCCGTGTCCAACCCGGCAACCAACACACGCACGCCACGCGCGGCTAATTCCTGTGCCACCTGAACCACTTCGGCATCGAAAAATTGAGCCTCGTCAATGCCAACAACGGTTGTATCCTTGTCCAGCCTGGAGCGAATCTCTGCTGCTTTTTCAACTGGAATCGCATCAAACGTCGAGCCGGTGTGAGACGCAACTTTCTCGACGGCATAACGAATATCAATGGCTGGCTTAAATACCTGAACCTTTTGTTTCGCAATAGTTGCCCGCACCAGCCGTCGGATGAGTTCATCCGTCTTGCCGCTGAACATGGAACCGCAAATAACTTCTACTGAACCGTGTGTATGACGCATATCCTCTCCCAAAAAAATATAAAAACAGGCAGACGCTTTTGCATCTGCCTGTCTAGTTTACCTGAGAAATCTTTACCTGACAAAGAACCTAAAGGGTAAAAACCTACTCGCCTGCTTCGGCTGCGGGGGTTTCAGCGGCTTCGGTTGATTCGGCTGCTACCTTGGGAGCCTTGGGCGGTTTGGGAGCGTCTGGAACTTCGGGAACTTCAAAGCCCAACGCGCGCAACTTCTTCTTGGCGGCAGTCAGGGAGGATTGTCCAAAACCGGCAACCTCAAGCATGGCAGCATTGCCTTCAGCAAGTTTGGCAAGGATCAAACCGATGCTCAAAATGCCGGCTTTCTTAAGCGCGTCAGTTGCGCGGGGAGAAAGCTCAAGATCTTCGATCGAGCGATCAGGAGAAGTTGCAGACTCTTCCTTGGCTTTCTGCTGTTCCACATAAGTCTGGCGGGCAGAAAGTTTCTTATAGAAGCGATCCACCTGACCTTCGACATCGAGAATACGAGCAGATTCACCCGTGAAGAACGGATGACAATTCGAGCAAACGTCAATACGCAACTCCTTGCGGGTGGAAGTGGTTACCCACGTTTTTCCACAGGAAGCGCAGGTGACTTTTGCATCATAAACTGTAGGATGAATTCCTGTTTTCATGTTACTCCACCTCGGCAGGGACAATGTTTACACGCTTGCGTCCATGCACCACATCGAACATCACGATTCCATCTGCAACTGCAAATAAGGTATCGTCTTTGCCAACCAATACATTAAGACCCGGCTTGATCTTTGTGCCGCGCTGGCGGACAAGGATATTGCCTGAAAGAACAAATTGACCGGCGTAACGCTTCACGCCCAAACGTTGGGAATTGCTGTCACGACCGTTGCGGGTTGATCCGCCACCTGTTTTATGTGCCATTTCTACCTCTCACTTTACTCGTATCGGGCTAACCGATGAACTCAATCATCAGGCGCGTGTAAAAGTGGCGATGCCCGCCCTTCACACGGATGCGTTTCTTGGGGCGATACTTGAAGGAAGTCACCTTGGGACCCTTGACATGATCCACCACCGATGCGGAAACCTTGACTCCGCTGACGGTGGGCGTACCAACCATCACGTTGTCTTCATCTACAACAAGGAGGACACGCTCGAAATCAAACTTTTCGCCCACTTCACGGGCAAGGCGATCCACATCAATTGTGGAACCTTCGACGGCACGGTATTGCTTGCCGCCGCTTTCGACGATTGCAATTTTCATTATTTTCTCCAGTCATCACTTCGCCGTACGCCCTGCGGAGAACTTGCACTCTACGCCGGACTTCGGGGAAGCTGGGTTATTTAGCGGGCGGTATTATACTTGCCACAAGGCACACCTGTCAACGATTTTGACCACGAAAAAACTCGCTGATTCGGCGAATCAATGAATCAGCGAGTCAGCGTAACAGTCTGCCAGGCTTTACTTCGGAAGCATAGCGGTGAGAGTCTTCGTCACCGTCTTGAGTTGGTCGGCGTGTCCTCTGATCTTGTTCACATCGCCAGTGTTGAGTCCGGAACGCACATCGGTAATGGTTTTGGATGTGGACGTTTCATTATCAATAATTTTTTGGGTGATGCTTTCCAGGTTGATCAGCAAATCCATCACATTCTTGGGGATGATGGGCAGGTTTTTGAGGATGGGGAGCAGGACATCCAAAATCTGGTTGGCGGTGCGGGCGTACTTCACGGTAAGGGTGTGAAGTGAGCCGATGGAACTGGTCAACTCAATGGCGATCTCCTGAATCGAGTCGATCATTTCCTTGTTTTGCTCGATGATCTTGGTAATGTCGGTGATCGAGTCTGTCAACTTGTCTGAGAATTTGACAAAGGAAGTTGATTTGGCAGTTACAATGCCGCCTTTGGCAGCGGCTGTGGCTTTAATCGGGGTGGGCATGAGAAATCTCCTGTGAGGTGAAATGAAATAAGGGTGTCAAGGTCAAATATACAACACTTTATTTTCAAAAACAACCACATTGACAAACTTCGTCACCTCGTATATCCTGAAAGCGTCGTCACCATTGAAAAAGGGAGTTACCATGAAACAAAATGATTTGAAATGGGAAAGTGTTCGTACCTGGCTTTTATGGCTTGCCCTTCCACTTGTAATCGGAATCTTAATCGCCTCCCGCGTCCCCCAACCTGTGATCGGTATCATTCGCCTCGATGACGCCATCTACTCCTACACAGCGCGGGATATGATCACACAGATCAATTATGCAATTGACCAACCTGAAATCCGAGCAGTGGTGTTGGCGTTCGACAGCCCCGGCGGAACCGTGGTGGACACCGAAGCCGTATACATGGAACTCGCCCGACTGCGCGCGAAGAAGCCGGTTGTCACAGCAGTCAACGGCATGGCTGCCAGCGGCGCATATTATCTTTCAGTCAACACTGACTATATTTACGCCAAACCCACTTCAATGGTCGGTAATATTGGTGTGATCAGTTATCTGCCGCCTGCACCCATTATTTATGAAGAGATCATCTCCACGGGACCCTACAAGCTTTGGGGCGCATCACGCGACTCAGACATGCGCCAGGCAGATATGATTAAGGAGGGCTTCCTACAGGCGGTCATGCTTGGGCGCGGAGATCGAATCAAAGCCGCTCCCGAAGACATCGTCAGCGGGAAAATCTGGCTCGGCAGCGAAGCCGTTCGCATCGGCATTGCAGACGAGATCGGCACCGAAACAAACGCCTTCGACAAAGCCGCAGAACTGGCACAGGTGGTAAATTATGAAGCAGTGGACTTGCGCGAATTATCAGGCATTGTAGATTCCTCCTACGCCTTTTTTATGCAAAGCCCTGAAGGAGTGTCGCTCCCCTACCCTACTGAACCAGGCATGTACATGCTTTTCATTCCACAATTACCCACACAAAAATAGGAGGCGCCGCCATGAAAAAAAATATGATCTGGATACCCACACAAAAATAGGAGGCGCCGCCATGAAAAAAAATATGATCTGGATCGCGCTTGCCGCATTGATCGTCCCAGCCCTTGCCCGTGGATTGTGGTTCTACCGCGGCATCCCAAACCAACCCAAAATTTCAACACCAGACTATCAAGCCCTTGCCATCTCCCAGCCACCCCTGAAAACGCCGCCAGCAGGTGAAAACATCAAACAAACCGTGGGCGTTGTTTTGTTCGACTGCACGAAGCAATTGCCAAACGCGGCGGACAGGTGGAATCAATTTCAGACCCCGCCCTATTGGAATTCAAGCTGAAATATGCCAGTGCCTATGTTGTCATTTCTCCATCCATCCAATTTACCGAAGCCGAACTGCGTATCGTGCAGGAATATGTAGAGCGAGGCGGAAGACTGCTGGTATTCACCGACGCCACGCGCGGCATACTCTATTATGATTATTTTACCGGGATGGAAATCAACTACTCTGACGCAACCGCAATCAACCCACTGCTTTCGCCGTTTGGGATCACGGTCAACAACGACTATCTGTATGACGTAAAAAATCACGAAGGCAACTATCGCAATGTATTCTTTGAGGAATTCGGCAAGAGTGAACTAACCTTTGGATTAAAACAAGTTGCCTTCTACGGGGCGCACTCGATCAAATCGTCCTCGGGGCTGACCCTGCTTCGAGGAGCCGAATCCACCCTCTCGTCGGTAGATGACGCGCACGATTCAGCCGAAGGCGGCGCAGCCCTCAGCGGAGACGGGAATGTCCTCGCGTTCGGCGACTTCACATTCCTCACATCCCCCTATCAAAACACAGCCGATAACGCCACGCTCATCACCAACATTGCAGACTTTACGCTGGGCGGCACACAGATCATCACACTTGCCAACTTCCCATATTTGTTCACGCAGTCAATCGTGCAGGTCTATCCCACCTCTGAAATACAACTAACCGCAGAAACCATCGCCGCAATTGGCGGACTGCAACAAGCGCTTCGCACCATCAATATCAACGTGGAAGTCGTGGACAAGGCGCCGAGCAGCGGAGACACCCTGGTGCTTGGCACATTCACCCCCAGCGATGACCTGCTGGATTTCATTGACCCATTTAATCTCAAATTAGATGAAACCAGCGAAACCATCCGTGTGAAAGGCTTTGGAGAAATCGGACGCACAGGAAACGGCTTGTTGCTCTTTGAAAAAAATAAAAAAGGCAACACACTCACTCTATTGGCAAATACTCCCGAAGACCTGCTTGTCTTGTTTGGTACGTTAGCCAGCGGCTCCCTGGATGGCTGTGTAAGACAGGGAGACCTCGCAATTTGTAGTATCGGCTATGGCGGCGGATATTCAGAGCCGACTGCCACGGAAGAACCCGTGAGCGGCGAAGCCACCCCCGCCCCCACAGAAACTCCGGCGGGATAAAAAATATCTCGTCCTGAATCCTTCAACCTCAAATCATGACAAGCCTCAATCTGATTCAGCGTCAAGTAGTGGAATCTCCCCTTGACCTTCGGCTCTTCGTCGAGGGACGCGCGGGGACGGGCAAAACAACCGTCGGCGTGGAGCGGATGCGCCACCTGCTGGCTCAGGGCGTGCCCGCAGATTCCATCCTCATGCTCACCCCACAGAGGACAATGCAGGAGCCGTATCTCGACCTGCTCTACAGCCCTGAACGCAGCGCAGGCGGCGAAGTGACATCCGCCACCATCGGCGGTCTTGCCAAACGCATGTGCGATTTGTTCTGGACCTTTGCGGCGGAGGCGGCGGGATTCAAACATCCCGACCAGCCGCCCGTTTTTCTCACGCTTGAAACCGCGCAATATTACATGGCGTACCTCGTGCGTCCACTGTTGGAGCAGGGCTATTTCCAATCGCTGACCATCGACCGCAACCGCCTGTATTCCCAAATCCTCGACAACCTGAACAAAGCCGCAGTCGTCGGCTTTCCCCACACCGAGATCGGCGCGCGCATGGATGCGGCATGGTTCGGCGACCCGGTTCAGCGCCGCATTTATCAGGATGCACAGGAGTGCGCCAACCTCTTCCGCGCGTATTGCCTCGAACACAACCTGCTTGATTTTTCATTGCAGCTTGAAATTTTCTCGAACATTCTCTGGCAGCAAGGACAGGTGCAGGATTATCTCAAGCGCACCTATCGCCACCTGATTTATGACAACGTGGAAGAAGACGGTCCGCGCTCACACGATATCATCCACGAATGGCTCGCAGACTTTGACTCGGCGCTGTTGATCTACGACACCGACGCGGGCTATCGCTACTTCCTCGGCGGCGACGCGGCTACTGGCTACACACTGGGAGATTCCTGCGACGAGAGGATTGAGTTCAGCGAAAGTTTTATCTCCTCTGAAAATATCGTCAGGCTTTCCGATACGCTGGTTTCGGCAATCACCCACCGCGAGAGCGAATCAGCAGACACAAGCGGCACATTGGATTTCATCCTGACCCATTACTACCCCGAAATGCTGGATCAAGTTGTCGCCAGAATCAAATCGCTGATCGAAGACGATGGCATTCCTCCGTCGGAGATCGTGGTGCTTGCGCCCTTCCTTTCGGATGCGCTGCGATTTTCCATCACCCACCGCCTGGAGACGGCGGGGATTCCCTGGCGTTCGCATCGCCCATCGCGCTCCCTGCGTGACGAACCTGCCAGCAAAACCCTGCTTACCCTGTCGGCACTGGCACACCCGCAGTGGAACGTGTATCCTACAAAATTCGACGTGACGCACGCCATGATGTTCGCGCTGAACACAGACTTAATCCGCGCGCAACTATTGACCGAAATCATCTACCGTCAACATGACCTTCAACTTTCGACCTTCGACCAAATCAAGCCCGAAACCCAGGAGCGCATCACCTACGCCCTCGGCGAACGATTCTCCAATTTACGAAACTGGCTCGAAGACTATCGCCAATCTGCGCCCCAGCCGCTTGACTTCTTTTTACGGCGGCTCTTCGGCGAAGTGCTCTCCCAACCCGATTATGGATTCCACAGCAACATGGACGCTGTCCGCGTGGCATCCAGCCTGATCGAGTCGATCAAAAAATTTAGGCAGGTCATGGAACCCGTAAACATGACAGGTCTTGAAGACCTATCACGTTTGGGACGTGAATATCTCGCCATGCTCGAAGACGGGGTGATCGCCGCGCAATATCTTGAATCATGGCGCAGTGAAAACAACGAGACTGTGCTGGTCGCGCCCGCGCACACCTTTTTGATGATGAACCGTCCCGTGGCAGTGCAATTTTGGCTCGACCCAGGTTCCAGCGGATGGGTGCAGCGCCTCTCGCAGCCATTGACTCACCCCTACGTTTTGTCGCGGCACTGGGAAGCGGGTCGCATCTGGACAGATGCAGACGAAGTGAACGCCGAGACCGAATCCCTTGCGCGGCTGGCAGGCGGGCTGCTCAGCCGCTGCCGCGAAAAATTATTTTTAGCGCTGGCAGATTTGGGCGAGACAGGCTACGAACAGCGGGGTTCCCTGCTCAGGGCGTTCCAAAAGGTACTGCAACAGCAAGCAAATCTATGAAAACACGTGATGTCGCCTGGATCATTTTTCTCTCAACTGGTATTGTCCTGGGGCTGGACTTCGCAACAAATTCGCTGGACACAAAAAAATACGCTTGGGACTTCGTCTACTACATTGCCCTTGCAAAGGATGGGTTTGATGCCAAGCCGCTGGCAAGCCCGTTTGCATATCGCTATCTCACACCGTTCATCGTCAATGGAATTTCGAAAATCGCAAACCTTTCCATCGGGAATGGTTTTTTGGTGGTTGCGTGGGTCGGCGCACTCACACAGTTGACTGGCATCTTCCTTTTTACAAACTGGCTGACAAAATCCCGCAAAGGCGCGTATCTGGCGATGTTCGTGACCGCGCTTTCACTATTTAATGTCAAGTTCCTGCTCTTTGACATTTACCGACCCGACCACTTTGCCTACGCGCTTATCCTGTTGCAAACCTATTTTGCGTTTGAAAAAAAATTCCTGCCGCTGTTGATCACAACCATCATCGCCTCGCAGATCCGCGAATTCAATATCATTCCCTTGATCGCATATCTAATCGCAAGCTGGCGCTCGGAGGAACGCGCCACGAACATCAGCCAACTATTTTTTTCGGCGCTTTTCCTACTCCCTGCCATTATTTTGCCGAGGGTGTTGATTCCCGTGACGGAAAATTATCAAATTGTGGGCTTCTCGCCGAATGGAATTCTGACTGCAATTCTGCTGCCGCTAATGCCCACAGTAGATGTCAACTTCATCTTCTCGATCCTCGCCTACCTTCTGCCCCTGCTTTTTATTGCCGACATAAAAACAATTCGGGCGGCGCTCTCCAGCCTGTCTGACATTCAACGCGGATATTTATATGCGTACACCGTTCTCGTCCTAATCCTCAGCTACTTTGGCGGCACAGATTTTTTTAGGTTCGCCACATTCCTCTTTTTGCCGCAGATTCTACTAATCGGCTTGATTACCCCGCAAAAATCAAACCTCGAAAACGGATTAATGCTCGCGGTCACATTCCTCTTCAACCGCATCTGGCTGCCCTTCCCCATCTGGGACAAGAATCAGTATCTCGATTTTTACGGCGGATTTTCGTTGAGATTAAATTGGTCAACCCTGTATCGTTTTTTGGAATGTCTGGCTTTTATCGCGCTTGGATTCTTCTTTAAGAAAAGCCGGCAAAAACC
>JFJP01024653.1_pt1 | contig 12854 bp, 1 predicted proteins | sample 431651 | NCBI WGS metagenome assembly JFJP01 (sample SAMN02602958, study PRJNA72255) | Microbial mat metagenome, whole genome shotgun sequencing project. | biome: fresh water; feature: sink hole; material: water; isolation source: purple microbial (photo- and chemosynthetic) mats found in... | reverse complement strand
ACCCCAAACCCCAAACCCCAAACCCCGAAACAAAAAGAAAAAGAAAAAGTTTATACGGATCAGCTGGCTGGCCGCCATTGGTCTCTCCGGCTGCTGTCCTGCTGCAGGCGTCGCTGTCAGGTGTGCAGTCTGGTGTCTGCTGTCTCTGAAGAAGAGGATGGTTTTTCTAGGCTGTTTGTTTCTTAGGTTAGGAGGGTGGCACTAACAAATGTTCATATATTATGCTCGTAGCTAGGCGGGCTTGAATGGTCCGCCTGGACCGGAGGCCGCCTCTAAGTAAAGGGTAAACAAGAGGTTGGTATTGACCTCGCAGTCGCAGGCGATTCAAAATTACAGTCTGCCGCTGGGACAAGATTCGGGTCTGGCGGCTGTAGATTTAGTTGAAGTTAATTAGAGCGCGGGGTGGGTTAGTCGCCCTGGACGTAGAAGGTCCACTGCGGCACGCCTTCTGTGGACACCATGACGCGGCCGTTGGCGGACTGGCCGGGGACTGCTTTGTAGGAGATGGGGATGGAGATCAGCTTGCCTGCCTGCGGTCAGCCGGGCCTACCTCTAGCTTTATGGGGTTCTTCTGCGAGGTCGAGAAGGCGGGGTTGTCGATTCTGATCATGAACTCGGTCGGCTCGTAGAAGGGGTTTTTGAAGTCGATGGATATGCCTCCTTTGCCTGCAGACTTGAACGGTCCCTTCGGTTGCGGGTTGAGCGTCTGTCCAACGAGGTAGTACTGGTAGGTGCCGCCTTCGACGCTCGAGATGACCAGCAGCGACTTGGACTCGCTCATGCCCGATGGCTCGAACTTGATGTTCACGGAGACCTCGACGCCGTCCTTGCTGTCTGTGGCTGGCGCGGTGATGTTCGGCGTGTCGACCGAGAACTCGATCTGGCCCGGCTTGGGGTCTTTGCCTCCTGCAGCTGCCTTGGGGACTCCGAGTCGCTCGATCTTCACTTGGTAGGGCGTGGCTTTCTTCACGAAGTTCTTGAACTTGAGCGTCTGGACCACTTCGGAGCCGAGAGCAGCCTTGAAGTAGAGGGTTCTGGTGAGAGCGGCTTACTTGTGCACGTTCGACTCGACAGCCTGCAGCTTCGCGTTGTAGATGAACTCGCCCAGCTCTGCGGAGTTGATCTTGACTGTCGCCTTGGCCTGGCCCACCGCGAGCGGCCGGTAGCTGAGCTCGAGGCCGAACTCCTGGGGTCACTGGCGCGTACCGACTTGGGCGGGATGGTGAAGCTCTGGGGGTTGTGGGTCAGCGGCTCGTAGTCGATGACGATCTGCTCTTTTCTGAACTCGACGGGCTTGTCGAGGGGGTTCGTGATCGTGATGACTTTCTTGACGGTGTCTCGGACCGCGGCGCTGAGCTCGAAAGACTCGACGGGGTCTGGGGCGGTGACCTGCAGATTGAGCACGTAGAAGACGAACTCGTCGGTGGTGGGGTTTCTGAAGGTGACGGTGAGTCTGTTGAGGCCTTGCTTGAGTGCGAGGAGCGTGAGCTTGTACTTCTTGGTGCTTTCTGCGGGCATGTCGATGGTGTTCGCTGCGCTGATGATGATGGACTCGTCGTAGGTGTCGAGGTCGCAGGTGACGCTGAACCGCTGGATTTCTTTGAGCCAGTTGAAGAGGTTCAGCGTGTGCACCTGCTCGTTCTTGGCCTTCATCGAAATGCTGACTGTTTCGGTCGCGTTCGGGGGGTTCGACTTGCCGATGAGGTTGAACATGAGTGCGGAGCCGTCGGGCATCGGGAAGAAGAGCTTGGCGTCGTGGGCGGTATCTTTGATCTTGGGGGCTTTGGGGTTGACCGTCATGGTCAGCGGCAGGTAGAAGACCTCGTAGTCTGCTTTTTCGTTGGGGCCGAGCTGGACGGTTTCGGAACCGAAGAAGTATCCGCTGAAGCGGTCGCTGTTCGAGGTGATGTTTGCCTTGATGTTGATCTTCTCGGCGACGGGGTTCTTGATGGTGACCTTCTTGCTGGTCTTGGTGCGGACGGTCGTCTCGAAGGGCAGGGCTTGGACGCCTTCGGTGATCTGGGCGACGCCTCTGCCGAGGAGAGTCATTTTGAGGGGCGCGCCGTTTTCAATTTCGCAGCGGATCTGGAACTGGTGTTCTTCGGTGACGGAGGGGTGGAAGTCTACGGTGAAGAGGACGGAGTCGTTGGGCGGGATGTAGCCTTTCTTGGGCGTGATCGAGAAGAAGGGCTTGCAGAAGGTCGTGTCCCAGTCGAACTTGGCGCCCATGTCGCCCATGTTGTTCAGCTGCACCTTCTTGGTGAGCTTCGAGCCGATGACCACCGAGCTGAACGCGACGGTCTCTTCCATGAGCTTCAGGTCCATGCCTTGGCAGGCGCCCTGCACGGTGAGCAGCGAGCCGATCTCGTCGTTCTCGACTATCTTGTACTTGAGTTCCTGGCGGAAAGAGTTAATCCTGGTCGTCGGGTTGAAGCGGATTTCTATTTCTTTGCTCTCGCGTGGGTAGATGGTGAAGTTGCCTGCGGGGAGCAGCGAGACGCAGAACTTGCGGAGGTCTTCGAGCTGCTTCTCGACGTCGAAGGTCAGCAGGACTTCTGCCTTGGACTGGTTGGTCACGGTGACGACTGCGGTGTTGTCCGAGCCGACGCGGACGATGTCGAAGTCGATGAAGGAGTCTTCTGTTTTCTTGAGCTCGAGCTTCAGCGGGACTCCTTCGCCCGTGATGCGGACGTCTATCTTGTGCAGCTGGTTGATGTCGAAGGAGATGATCTCGTCGATCTTCTTGATCTCTCGAGGCGTGAAGTAGATCGGGATGGCCAGCTGCGAGGCTTCGGGCTTGTTCTTGTCGAAGGGGAAGAGGACCTGGCCCGGAGGCAGCAGCACTTCCAGGTAGTTCTTCTTTTCGAAGAGCGGTTCGATGCTGATCGCAGTGTCGTCCAGGTTGCACATCTTGAGGCTGGCCATTTTCTTTATCGGGTTCTTCAGCACGAAGCAAGGGCCGAAGTCGTGCTGCGCGAAGCTGACTTCGACGCTGGGTTTGCGCGCGGTTCCGTTGAGCTTGAAGTGGTAGACGGGGCCGGAGACGATGTTGAGACTCATGGTGTGGAGGTTGGGTCTGAGCTTGTAGTCTTTGACGGGTTTGAAGATGACCTCGAGGTCGACCTTGCTGCCGGACTTGACGGTCGCGGTTTCGGGCACGACGTTCACGTGGTAGAAAGAGCCCTTCTTCACGACGATGTCGAAGTTGAACGTGCCGTTGTTTTTGATGGTGATGGTGCGGACTTTCTTCTCGTTGACGAAGATGTTGCCGAAGTCTATCTCGTTGATGAAGTTCGGACTGAGCGTGGAGGGCGCGTTGTTGAGGTGCACCGTGTGGTGCAGCAGGTAGCCGATTCCTTTGATGTTCAAGGTGAGTGGTCGAGGCTTCTGCGCGACGTTGCAGATGATGTTGTAGTTGTAGTTGCCCTCTACTTTCGGCTTGAAGGTGATGTTGACCGGGATCTCGGACTCGGCCGGTACCACGCCAGACAGCGGCTCGATGCTCAGACTGTCGCCGTAGTCGTTGTCGCCTTTGATCGAAGCTTTGTTGAAGTTGAACTGGTACGGCAGGTAGTCCAGATTCTTCAGCTTGATCGTTTCTTTGTTCTTTCCGCCCAGCAGCAGGTTGCCGAAGTTCACTTTCCCGACCTCGAAGAAGACCTTGGGTTCGACGACTCGGCCGACCAGCAGGAAGTGCTGTCTGAGGTTCATGAGGGGGATTTCGAACAGCCAGAGCGACTCGTGGAAGCCGGTGACTTCTGGTTTGTACTCGAAGATCATCTCGAACTTCTTGCCGGACAAGATGACGCCTTTCTCGTAGGTGTTGGAGAAGAAGTTGGAGAAGTTGGACTGGCCGCCGAGGTCGAGGTCGAGCTTTTTCCAGGTGAACTCGTAGCCGGTGGCGGTGGGGTTGACCACATAGAAGCGCTTCTTGTTCTTGATCTTGACGCCGAGCGACTCGAACTCGATCACTCTGAGGTTGGTCATGTCGACGTCGGGGATGTCTCCCGGCCTCGAGTTGAGGTAGTGGCTGATCTCGAGCTCGAAGTGGCAGACTGGTCGCTCTGTGGAAGAGTCTACGATGATCTGGTGAGGCTCGAGGCCTTCTGCCAGGTTCGGGATGAGACAGACGAGCTTGCGGGTTTGGTTCTCTTCGACTTCGGTGGGGGAGAACTTGACCTGGAAGACTTCTTCGCTCTCGGGCTTGATGACGCCGACGGAGGGAGTGATTTTGTAGAAGCCAGAGTCAGTCTCTCCTTTCTTATCGAAGAACTCCCACTTGTAGTTCATGGCGACGATCGACTCGTTCTTGAGCTTGATGTCGTGGTTGCGCGAAGAGTACATGAACGTCGAACTGAAGACGATGTTCTTGGTGTCGCAGCTGTACCTGGCTGCGTCGACTCGAGCGAAGACGCCGATCTCTATCTTCTTCTCGCCGCCTGCAGGGACGAACTCGGGCTCGGGGACGGGCTCTTCGTACTCGACGTCTCGCTTCTCGTCTGCGGGTATGGTCGGCTTCGCGGGCAGGTAGTTGTCCGGCCGCTTCGGGGGCTTCTTGCCTTTGGAGAGCAGGTCGGCTTCGGTCTTGCGGAGGTTCTCTTCGATGTCTGCGCACTTCTTGAGCCAGTCGTCTTCGGTCTTGGTGATCATCTTGCGTTTCCTGCGCGAGTTGTCCCAGTCGTTCCAGCGGGCTTCTTTTTGTTTGATGTGTTCGAGCTTGAAGAAGACTTTGCTGCCGTCCAGCGAGAGCTTCTTGGAGGACTTGAGGGTGGCGTGGAAGGCTTTGGAGCCTTTGCTGTTGATGTGGGCGAGGGACGGCCGCACGCTGAGACAGTCGAGCGAGTTGAGGTCGACGGAGACGCGGATGTCTGCCTCGAGGTGGTTCTTCACGAAGAAAGTGACTTTCTTCGCCGCGTCGACCATGAGGTCTCCGAAGATGATCTGGTCGTCTTTTTCGAAGGGGAGGCTTTCGAAGGTGATGCCGTCGAAGAAGCACTCGCCTTTGACCACGACTTTGGTCTGCTCGTAGTTGTTGAGCATCGTGTTGAAGAAGAGTTCCCAGACAGCCTCGCCGACCGCTTGAGGCGTGAACTCGATTTGGAAGGGCTGGATGCTTTTGGGGGTGAGAGTGAAGGACTCTTGGCCGACGAGTCTGAAGTTGTTGTCTTGAGTGGTGTCGAAGCGGACGGTCGCGGGGATGACGCCGTCGTTCTTGAGCACGATGGTTTCTGTGGAGCGCTTGCCGAGTCTCGTTTTGGAGAAGCGGAGCAGCGGCGTGTTGTCGTTGATCCACTCTTTGGGTTTCTCGAGCTTGAGCGTCGGCATGGCGCCTTCGCCTTTGAGGTCGAAGGTGAGGCTGTTCATGGTGATGGCTGCGGGGTCCGAGTTGGTCACCTGGGCTTCGAACTGCGCGGCGTAGGAGGCCATGATGGCTGGGTTGAAGGTGACGATGACGTAGACGTGTTCGAGGGGCGGGATCTTCACCACGTCGCGGTCGACCTTGAACGGCAGCACTTCTTTGTCGGTGGCGGCTGCAGCTTTCTTCTTGATCTGGATCTTCACTTCGGAGGGCACCTTGCCGTGGTTGGTCAGCTTGAAGCGCTCTTCGACGCCGGTGGGGTGTTTGGAGGGGATGATCGTGCCGAAGTAGAAGCAGCGCTCGTCGGCGACGAAGACGTTCGAGCTGAGGACCTCTTGGATGTTCTTGCCGGTGAGACTGATGGACGGGACGACGATCTGTTCCTCGAAGATGGTTTCGAAGTTCGAGTTGTTGATGGTCGGGATGCAGCTTTCGGCGAGCAGGTCGTAGGCGATGCCTTCTCCGACGAGTGCAGGGTTCGAGTTGGTGATGTCGATCATCAGCTTGTTCTCGTAGACCTGGTTGCCTTTGGCCTTGAACTTGATGTCGATCGGCACGGAGGACTCTTTGGGGATCGTGCCGAAAGCAGGACTGATGGTGAACTGGCCGATGGTGAGGGCCAGCAGATCTTTCTTGCCACCGGCTGGCTTCTTCGGCTTGTCGTCTTTCTTGCCGCCCTTCTTCTTGTCGTCCGCGACGAGCACGTCCATCTCTTGGTAGATTCGCGCCTGTTCTTCTTTGAGTTCTTTGCGCTTGGCTTCGTCGAGGAAGTCGTAGATGGCGAAGCTGAAGTCGAAGATGCCGTCGTTGCGGATTTCGAAGGTCTTGGAGACTTCTTCGTTGAACTTGATGGGTCCGAAGTTGATCTGTTTGAGGGGGTTGACGGCGACCTGCGTGTAGACTGCGTTGACGTTGACGTTGATGGGCCACTTGCTGAAGGACTCGCTGGTCTTGCCTTCGAGGATCTCGAGGATGAGGTCGGACTTCATGAGCGAGGGGGTGATCTTGACCTCTTCGGAGGCTTTGAAGACGACCGAGATTTCTTTGGTTTCTCCGGGCTTGATCTCTCCCGAGGTGGGCTGGACTTTGAAGTTGTCTCGGAAGAGCTTCTTGGCCATATCGAAGCTGAACTTGATGTCGTAGAGGCCTTCGTTTTTGATCGTGAAGGTTTTCTGCATCCTGCGTCCGACCTCGAGGTCTCCGAAGTTGAGGATGTTCTCGGGGTTGCCGAAGCCGTCGAACTTGACGTTGATGTTGAAGGCTTCTGCTTTGAGGAGGACAGGGAGGGGTTCTTGGTTGACGCCGATGTCTTCGAAGTCTGAGGCGACGACTTTGAGTTCGTTTTCGTACTTCTGCTGTTTGGCCGAGGCGAAGGTGATGTTGATCTGAGCTTCGCGAGTGGGTCTGAGCTCTCCGCTGAGGATTTTGGGTTTGAACTCGGGCGGGAGAGTCTCGTGGCCGACGAGCTTCCACTTGGCGGGGATTATGCCTACGTTCTTGATGATGAGCGTTTTGGTGAAGGCTTGGTTGAGGAGGAGTCTGTCGAACTCGATGACTTTGAGGTTGGTGTTGAGGACCGGGGAGGCGCCTTGGGCTTCGATGGCGATGACGAAGGGAGTGGGGTTGTGTTCGATCATGCAGATGAGTTCGTCGCGGTAGAGTCGCACTTCGTCGGGGATGCACCAGACGCGGATCTTCTCGGTCTGGCCGGGGACCAGCTCCATCTGGTTGGGGTAGATGCTGAAGATGTCTTTCTTGTACTCGGGGTCGTCGATGATCGAAGAGGCCAGGTCGAAGGTCACGTTCGCTTTGAAGCAGCCTTCGTTGACGATGTCGAAGGTCGCCGAGTTGACCTGCATCATCTTCTTCTCGTTCTTGTCTCGACCACGCTTGCCGATCAGCAGCGGGCCGAAGTCGAACTTGTTCTCGTCGACGTAGTAGACCTTCTGCAGCTGTTCGGGGACGTTCTGCGGACGCGTGGGTCTGCGGAAGGAGAAGACTTTGGAGGGGTTCGTGATGATCTTGGGGTAGTCGCAGACGGCTTTGACTTTGTAGTGGTGGATCTTGCCGTTGGAGTTGATGTTGTCGAAGTCGAGGATGCCCGAAAACTCAGCGGTTTTCTTCGAGAAGAACTTGAGCACCAGCACCAGCGTCTTGCCTTTGGGGACGATCCAGCGGTAGGCGTTCTGGAGGGTTGCGGGGTTGAAGGGGATGCTGTCTTGGGCCAGGAGTTCTTTCCTGCGACGGACGACTTTCGCTTCGTAGTCTTCGATGAGCTGCTTCCTCTCCTGCACGAAGGTCTTGAGGTCCATGCTGTCCAGGGTGGACTCGTCGACTGGTGCGATGGGGGTGTCGGCTGCTTCGGGGTTATCGATGGCATTTTCTTCTGCCTGGGATCGCAGCTGCTCTTCTCTCTCGCGTTTGAGGGACTGGAGCTCCTTCGCGATCTTCGCATCGAGCTCTGCGACCTTCGCTTCTTTGTCGGCCAGGTCTGGCTTGAGTTCTTCCACGAGGATGGCTTCGACGATGGTTTCTTTGATGCAGACCGGTGGAGTGAAGATCTCGAAGTTCTCGATGCGGACCTTAGACCTCTTCGCGTCTTTCTTCCTCACGATCTGGAGGACTTGGTCTTCGGGCAGCGGGAGAGTGACTGGGTCGGGGAACTCGACGGCAGGGACGAGCTTCATGGCTGCGAGGTTGAGCTGGGTGAAGTTGAAGGCGGCCATGAGTTCGGAGTGTTCTTTGCGGAAGGGCACCAGGGGGGTCGAGTGGCTACCTTCGAGCAGGTTCTTCGAAGCGGTGTCTGGCCTGGAGCCTTTCTGGCTGGCCTTTTTGTTCTTGTTCTTGTCTTTGGCTGCCTGTCTGGCTTCTTCTTCTTCTTCGAGTTTCTTGAAGTAGTTGTCGAGCTTGTGGATCTGGTCGTCGGTGATCTTTCCGTTGAAGTAGTCCAGGAGTTCTTGGGTCTTGGTTTGGTGCAGCGCGAGTTCTTCAGGGGTCAGCTGGTAGATCATGTCGATGTGGAAGCGCTTGATGGTCGGGTCTAGTTCTTCCGGAGACTCTTCGCCGCCTGAAGAGTTGGCTGCCTGGATGGTCTCTCGGTCCTTATCCTTGGCGTCTTTGTCTTTGTTGGGCTTGGGCTTGTCTTTGGAGTTCTGGTTCTTGGAGTCTTTGGAGGGGACTGGGGGTTCTTTGGACTTTTTGGTCATCTGCAGGGTCCTGCGGTCGACGAGCTGCTTGTTCTTTTTCTTGTTCTTGTCGTCTTTGTTCTTGAGGTCGGTCTCCATCTTGCGAGCGTCGTCTTCGATCTGGTCTGGGTCGATGATAAGACAGACCTGCTCTCCTTTGTCGTTGTGGCTGGGCTTGATCTCGAGCAGCTGGATGACGGACTCTCTGCAGGCTTCTTGGATGGCTTTCATGGCGATCATTTCGTTTTCGATGAAGTCTCCTTTGATGTCGTCGAAGATGGCGCCTGCGTTGCAGTCTTTGAACTTGAGTCTTTCTTTGATGAGCGCGACCAGCAGCTCGTCGGTGAGCCACTGGTACCGTTCGAGGTAGAGGTTTTCTTCTTCGCCTTTCTTCGGCTTGATCTTCTTGAGCTTCTTCTCGCGCTCGAGCAGCATCGCTTCTTTCTCTTCGGTGCGCTTCTGCAGGTACTCCTGGGCCTTGATGCCTGCAGCGGTCTGCGCGTTGACGTTCCACTCGAGGACTTCGCTGAAGTTGACCACGCCTCGCTGGTGTTCGCGGGAGAGGTGCTGGCAGAGCTGGGTCTTGCCGCAGCCTTTGGGTCCCCAGACGACGACGAAGCGCTTGAGGGCGTCTTCGATGGGCATGGGGTACTTGACTTCTTCTTTGATGATCTTGCGGGTCTTCTCGAGTTCTGCGATCTTGAGGTTTTTGTCTTCTTCGGAGAGCGACTTGTCTTCTCGGATGGCAGCGACTTGAGTGTTGAGTTTGAGGTTGTCTTGGAGGATGGAGTAGTAGGCGCGCATTTCGGGCCAGAGAGGTTCTCCGGTGTGGCGGACGTTGAGGTTGAGGACATCAGCTTTTTGGATGGGTTCGTAGGCGTTCATGATCTTGTCTTCTTCGAGGTACTGCTTGTCGAAGTCGAGACTGAAGAGCTCGACGTCGAAGTCTGAGTTGTTCTTGATGTCGAGACACTTGTAGACGGTGTTGGCGTAGGGCAGACAGGGCTCGAAGGCCATCTCTTCGGGGAGGAACTGGAGGTTGGGGACGATGCCGTTGCCCATGCAGACCAGGTCGAGCTTCTTCTGGTTGTCTTCCATGGTGACCTCGAACTCGCTGTGGTAGGCCTTCTCGGAGGTGGGGATGAAGGTGATCTCGAGGTTCTGCTTCATGCCCGAGCCGAGCACGCCCGAAGATGGCACGACGGTGAACTTGTTCTCGACCTTCGCTTCGCCTGGGCGTTTCTTGGCTTCTTTCTTCTGCACGATACTCCAGGTGCAGTCGACTTCTTTGTCGTTGCTGATGCGGATGGTGACGACTTTCTTCTGTCCGCAGATGACTTTGTCGAAGTGGACATCTTTGCTGGAGAACTCGATCTCGGGGACGGTGACGTTGGTGTGGATCTCGATGCAGTACTTGGGGCCGTTGTCGATTTCGACGGGCAGGTGGAAGGTCTGTCTGCCGGGGGTGGAGTTTTTCTTAGTCTGGAAGATGAGGCGGACGTCTTCGAAGTTCTTGTCTTTGTTTTTGAGGATGACGCGGTCCATGGTGAGTCTGAATCCGTGGGGACGGATGTTTCGCTGGTCGAAGGTGATGATGGAGGTGGGCAGCTTGCCGACGTTGTAGACTCTGAACTGGTACTGGGCAGCGCTGCCTGCGATGACGTTGCCGAGGTCGAGGTAGTAGGTGCCGACGGTGATGTTTTCGTAGAGGCCTCGTTCGAAGCGGTTCGAGGCGGTGTTCTTCATGAAGTTCGTTCTGCCGGTGGTGTTGGCTGCTGTGGCCATGTTCGGGGAGCCGTCTTCCGCGCCGGAGTTGGCCAGGTCTTTGTTCTCGGGAGGCACCTGGAAGAGGTCGTCTTTGGCGTCGACTGCGAGGCCGTCCACCGAGACGACGCCTTTGGCTCGCTCGTCGATGTTCTTCATGACTGCGTCTGCGAGGATTTTGCGGTCGAGTCTGGAGATCATCTCTCCGTCGGGGAACTTCTTGGTGATGCTGCTGGTCTGGGAGTCGATGCTGATGTTGTCCAGCACCTGTCCTTCGTCTTCGAGTTTCTTGCGCAGCTCTTCGTCGATGTGTCTGTTGAGTTCGAACTTGAGCGCGGGGTACTGGCCGAAGCCTTTGAGGTAGATGGTCTCGGCCTCGAAGTGGGCGACCTGGATCTTGAACTTCTCCAGGTACTCGCCGGGCAGGCCGGGACACAGGCTGATCTTGATGCGCGACTTGCCGCCTCCAGCGATCTTGCCAGAGCTGGGTTTTATTTGGACGAGGCCTTTCCTGGTGATGTTGTCGGTCTTGACTTTGAAGTCGAAGGGGACTTTGCCGAGGTTTTGGATGAAGAACTCTTTGACAGTCCATTGGCTGAAGGGGATTTCTTTGAACTCGATCTCGTTCTTGGTGGTCGAGCTGGGGAAGATGAGCAGGTAGTCTATTTTGGAGCTTTCTCCGATGAGCGTCACCTTTTCGTCGGGTCCACCTTCGATCTGGCAGACTGCTTTGGCATCGAACTTGCGGCCGGGGAGGCCGTAGTAGACGAACTCGACCTGTTCGACCTGACTCGGTTCGAGGACGCCGTTGAGGGGGAGGATGTCGAAGATCTCGTTGATGGGCACCGAGTCGCGGTCTTCTTCTTTGCCTTCTTCTTCGAGGAAAGACCACTGGTACTCGACGTTCATCTTGGAGACGTTCTGCATCTTCATGACGACCTTCTTCGAGGTGTCGTTGAGCACCGAGCCGAAGTTGATCTCGTGCGTCTCGAGCTCGAGGTTGGGGAAGTTGAAGATGCCCACGACGTCGATGGCTTCGACGAAGGGGTGCTTCTTGTGCTTGACCTTGAGCTGTCGCTTCTCGACGCATGACTTCTTCGTGGTGTTGTAGTTGGGGTCGAAGTCGAGGCGAGCAGTGGTCTTCTTGAAGGCGACCAGGTCGAAGTTTTCGGGGTAGATCGAGAAGGGCTTTTCGATCTGCAGCATGAACTTGGTGGGCAGAGTGGAGTCGCAGGCGATGCCGATGTTCTGCGAGATGATTTTGGGTGGGACGCCTTTGACCCAGTCGTAGACGAACTCGATGTTGTTCATGTCGAAGGAAAGCTTGGGGTTGATGAAGTCGCCGCTGACTTCGGTCTCGAAGAGCTTGAGCGGCTTGCGGTCTCCGTCGACGATGCTCTGGAGGATGAAGGTTTCGGAGACTTTGCCTTTCTTTGTGGAGACTGCGCGGAACTGGAACATGATGCCTGTCTTTTTGGGCAGCAGCTTCTCTTCGGGGAAGATCGAGAAGGTCGGGGTCGGCTCGACCTCTTCGTCTTTCTTGGGTCTGCCTTTGTTCTTGTCTTCGTCTTCTTTCTTCTTGTCTGGTTTCTTGCGGACCCACTGGAGCTTCTGGTCGCGTCTGCCTTTGTTCTCGATGAAGATTTCTTTCGTCTGGTGTCTGTAGGTGTACTGGGTGCCGAAGTCGATCTTGTCGAGCTTCTCTTTGCAGAAGATGGTCTTGCCGACTCCCCGGGCTCGCAGCTTGACTTCTTTGTCCATGCCTTCTTTGATCTTGAAGTGGAGGATGTCGTTGAAGACTCGGGTGTCGTCGGGATGGCAGACGATTTCGATTTCCATTTGCGAGTGAGGTTCGAGGTGGTGGTGTCGCTGGATGGGTTTAAAGATGGAGTCCTTTTGGTTGGTGAAGGCGAAGAAGTCTGCTTTGATGTTGGAGTTGTTCTCGATGTGGATCTTCATGTACTTGTCGTCCAGCACGTCGGAGTCGCCGAAGTCGAGCATGTTTTCTTTCACGATGACTTTGGGTCCGGTGCTGTTCGCCATGATCTTGACGGTGAGCGGTTTGTCTTCGTTGGCGATGATCTTGATGTTGAGCTCGAGGAGCACCTGGTCGAGGATCACGAGAGTCGTGAGGGTGACTTTGAGCGGGACCGAGCCTTTGGGCGGGATGATGCCTTCTTCGTTGTCCGTGTGGATCTTCGCGGTCATCTGGGTTTCGGGCGACTGGGGGATGACTTTGTAGCGGGCTGGCAGGTCCGAGAGGTTCTCGAGGACGATCTCTTTGTCTTTGGGGTCTCGGAGGAAGACTTCTCCGTAGTTGAGGATGGACTCTTTGATGATCACTTTGGGCACGTCGCTCTTGGCGATGATGGGGATGCTCTTCATGTCTTTGCCGACGCCTTCGATGTCGAGCACCATGACCATGAAGTACTCTTTCTTCTGGTGCGGCATGAACTTGACCTGGATCTTCTTGACCTCTCCAGGCTTGATCTCGTCGCTTTCGGGCTGGATCTCGAACTCTTTCTCGTTGTTTCTGTTGTCGCCTG
>JFJP01022103.1_pt1 | contig 12854 bp, 7 predicted proteins | sample 431651 | NCBI WGS metagenome assembly JFJP01 (sample SAMN02602958, study PRJNA72255) | Microbial mat metagenome, whole genome shotgun sequencing project. | biome: fresh water; feature: sink hole; material: water; isolation source: purple microbial (photo- and chemosynthetic) mats found in... | reverse complement strand
GGACTTATAGCGGAACGCTCAGTCCGGGTCAGAATTTCTTTGTCGTAACAGCAAAGGACAAGACCGGAAACGAGAGTCCCGGTGCATCTATCGCTATTCTTTACGAACCCGATACTACTGCTCCGGAATCTGTCGCTGCCTCACCGACTTACGGAACCGGCAGTCTTTCCATTGTCTGGACTGCTTCGGATTCAGGCTCAGGCGTAGTTTCAGTCAGCCTCTGGTATAAAAAAGGCGAAGCCGGAACATGGCAGGATACCGGACTTCCGGCTCAAAGCGGCGAAGTCGGAACCTTTGTATATAAGCCTTCCGAGGGCGACGATGTCTATTACTTCGCGACCCGCGCCGAGGATAAAGTCGGAAATAGCGAGGCACAGCCTGTAGGAAAGGGTGATGACAGCAGCATATATGATACTACGCCGCCCGAATCGCTGGCTGCTGCTCCGAAATACGGAGCCGGCGCAATACCTGTCGAATGGGGCGTTCAGGAGTCAGGCTCAGGTTTGGCTGCCGTGGCTCTCTGGTATAAAAAAGGCGATGCCGGAATCTGGCAGGATACGGGACTTCCGGCTCAAACCGGCAGCAGCGGAGTGTTCAGCTACAGTCCCGGACAGGGAGATGATACGTATTACTTTGCCACCCGTGCCGAAGATAAAGCCGGAAATATCGAAGCCGAACCCGCAGGCTCAGGAGATACGCAGGTAGTCGTTGATAATGTGCCGCCCTCAGCAGTGGTGATTGACAGAGACTACTCAATCAGCGGCAATGGTGATTGACAGAGACTACTCAATCAGCGGCAATATTATCACCCTGAGCGGAACCTGTTCTACAGATTCGCTGGTGATTTATGTGAACGGTTCTGTCAACGGCGTAGCATTTACTACTGGTGAGACAATCTGGTACTACACCGGAACGCTGCAACCGGGAGACAATGTTTTTGAGGCAAGCGCTGAAGATGCCGCAGGACATCTCAGCGAAAAAGATTCGCTGACCGTGATGTTCGGAATGCCGGCAGGCGGCTATGTGGATGAGAATGTGATTCCCAAGTCTCAGATCACTCAGTCAGCAGACGGAAAGGGTCTCATTAGTGTTTCTTTCAGGATTAAAGACCCGATGTCCGATTCGCTCTGCACACTGCATGGTTTCGAATACAGCCTTGATGCAGGTGTCTCGTGGAATACGCCGATAAACGGAGACGAGTCTGCGGCTTTAAGTACAGGCTGGCAGAACAACAAGGGCGATTTCTACCGTTCCGCGGCGAGCTTCGACCGTGCCGAAGACTATTCTTTTACCTTCGATACACGGCATTCGGATATAGCGGGTCTTGACAGAAAAGAACAGCGACAGGTTCAGATTCGCTTCAAGATCAGCAACGGCACTTATGAAAGTCTGCTGCCGGTCACGTCGGAAAGCTTTAGCGTGGATAATCTCGGTCCCGTAGCAGAACTTTCCTACAGCAAACCCGGACCCTATCGGGCAGGAGATCGGATTGAAATCACTGCGACTTTCAGCGATATGAATCCCATAGCCGGAAAGCCTGAGATTCGTATCAGTTTCGGGAACGAAGAAGAATCTCAGGCAGCGGCAATGACTGCTACAGGAGATAATGCCGTATGGATTTACGCGCTGACGATTCCTGCCGACATATCGGGTATGGCTACAGTTCGGATTACGGCAAAAGATACGGCAGGCAATCCGCTTGAAGATATTATCGCCAATACCTTCGAGATAGATAATATCGTGCCGGAAATTAAGGACTACGCCTTAGATTATGATGCCCGGACTGTGGATATTGTCTTCAGCGAAGCAGAGATGCAGAATGCGGTGAAAAAGTATAACTACGGCTTTGCACCTTCTCTTGACTTTGCAGCAGAAGATATTGGAGACCTCGGAAACGGCAGATACCGTCTATTTATGAGCGAGGTGCCGAAGCAGACCGTCTTTACTCTGACGGTGAGCAATATCACGGATGCGGCGGGAAATGCCGTCAGTCCTGCTTCTGTCACGTTGAACGATGAGAACGGCAACGGTATGGCTGATGATCTGGAACAGGATATCATCGGAAAAGACCCGGACGGCGACGCTGATAAAGACGGATTGAGCAACAGTCGGGAATGGGAAACCGGCACGGATTTCAATAATCCTGACACGGACGGAGACGGACTTCCGGACGGATGGGAGGTCACTTACGGACTTGATCCCAATGACAGCGTCGGCAGTAATGGAAAAGACGGAGATGCTGATAATGACGGCTGGACCAACCGCGAGGAATACGAAGCCGGTTACAATCCCGGCGATAAGACATCGGCACCTGCACAGACGCCGCCGGAAATCGTTGAAGTCATGCCTCACAGCGGTGCGGGAATAGATCAAGACAGAACCCGGATTCCGGCTAACACCTCTTTCTACGTGCGGATTCAGGATGCTGACGGCATCGCCGTCACAGAACCTGACAGCATTGTATTCACGGTTACTGACGAAGTGAATGAGGCTTACACCCGGAATCTGGGCAGCGATGTTGTCCGCCTGATTAATCTTAGCGGAGAAGATGAGACAAAGATCAGCGATCTATTGGCAGTCTATGACCGCTCAGTTGAACCGGAACTCGGAAATTACGGCTATGACGAGGTGATTCATATTGATGTGAGTGTCAGGGACAGGAGACATGCTATTACTCAGGTCAGACATAACTTCAAGATCGAGAGCAATGCAGCGCATGATACGGCTCAGACAAATCTGCCGGAAATTGCTTATCTTGAGGCAGATAATAGTTGGCTCCGAGGGCTGTATAACGAAGGAATCCGTGTAACCGCCGGCAATCTTGAAGGCGCAGCGATTGTCTATAACAGTGATGAACCGGTAAAGCCGAGTTTCGGTCCTGAAAACGAGCTTCCGACGCTGATGATTGCCAATGTGCAGACTATCGGTTCGCCTCTCAGTCTCCAGCCGCCGACAGTGTTCGATATACCGGTAAAGGTGATTATTCCCTGTCCGGGAGATACTGATGTGAATGAGATGAATATCTATCTCTACAACGGCAAAAAATGGGCGATTGCCTGCGACACTGCCGGTACGGTCATGCCTGCCGGAGACGGATGGATTGTGCCGGGATCACGGGTGAACCATAAAGAGACAAGCCCGCAGACTATTGAGATTCAGGTCCGGCACTTCTCCGGGGTTCAGGCCGGATACGTGGAGAGTGATGGCGGCGGAGGAGGCTGTTTTATTGAGACAGCGGAATATGACTCTGCTCCGGGACAGATACTCAGATTTATCATTGCTTTCCTGTCTCTCATCGGATGCCTGATTCTTTGCCTCTCCGTGTATAGGAAGAGATCATAAAAATAAAAGACTTCCGGAGTATTCGAAACTTCGGAAGTCTTTTATCCTTATTAAGAAGGATAGAAAAATGAGTGAAGATATCCGGCAGCAACCGGACATGAAATGATTTTCACTCAGAAACTGAATAAAATTCATCGCTGCTTGTGCAGGACTGCCGAAATCCAAATTGAAATTATTGCCATATCATAGTTATGCAGGAGCAATGCAGGATGATCCGCTTCGCTTCTATTACTGGCCGATTATTGGGAGAATGTACCGCAGACGAGTCGAGCTTTGTTTATCTCAATGCAGCGGCGGTCAGCGGGTTCTGGAAGTGGGATTCGGATCCGGAGTCACTTTTTTGAACCTCCATGAAAAATACAAAGAAATTCACGGATTGGATATGAATGCCCCGGTGAAAGCAGTCGGAGATGTATTCAAAGCCATGAATATTCAGACCTGTCTGCAAAACGGCGATGTTCTTTGTATGCCATATCCTGACAATTTTTTTGATACAGTATTGCTGATCAGTATTCTCGAACATCTAAAGCCCGAAAAACTGAGCAATGCGTTTCAGGAAATCCGCCGGGTGCTTAAACCCGGAGGACAAGCCATATACGGCGTACCGATTGAACGCAAATTTATGGAAGCGATGTTTTATCTTCTGGGATACAGAATTCGCGATCACCATTTTTCCACAGAAAAAGATGTGGCTGATGTTGCAAGCCGTGTTCTGCACAAAGTGAGACTGATACAAATGCAAAGTATTCCTTCTGTATTCGGACCGGTTTATGAAGCAGGTCACTTTGTAAAACACAAATCCGGAGTGCAAAAATAGAGCGCAGCGGTTTTTTGCACATATTTCAAAAAACCGCTCTGTTGCACTCCGGAAAGCATTTTCGACTGACATTGTAAGCGAATAGAGCGCAGCGGTTTTTTGCACATATTTCAAAAAAACCGCTCTGTTGCACTCCGGAAAGCATTTTCGACTGACATTGTAAGCGAAAGGATTAAGGATTGCTGATGAAAAAAATTATCTTTTTAAGTTTTTTTTGCCTTGTCTATCCGACTTCCGTATTTTCGGGAATTTATGTCAGCGTTTACGCCGATGATGACTATCCGCCTTATTCATATAAAGAAGAGGGAAAACTGACAGGCATTTATACGGAAATCCTTATGACAGCCTTTTCCAGAATGGAAGGATATAAAGTGAATATCAAGCCTGTTCCCTGGAAAAGAGGATTGGATTATCTTGAAAAAGGAACAGGATTTGCACTTTATCCGCCTTATTACCGACCGAAAGAACGTCCTTATATCAAACCGTATTCCATACCGATACTGGGTGAGAAAATTGTCGTTTTTTGCAAAGAAAATGTATTGGCGCAGCCCAGACCCGATTGGCCGAAAGATTACTACGGGCTGACCATCGGAAATAACGCCGGATTTTTATCCGGAGGAGATGATTTTTGGGATGCTGTCAAATCGGGAAAAATCAAAGTGGAGGAAGCCAAAGGAACCCGTCTGAATATTTTAAAGCTGGGAGAAAATCGTTTTGACTGTTATATGAATGACCGGCTTTCGACTTTATGGGAACTGAACAGATTGAAAAAAAACGGTGAGTATGATGAAGGCGGCAGGCATGTGAAGATTGAGGAAGGAGCTACTGTATCCGTAGAACAGGCTTTTCTGGGTTTTACAGACAGAGATAAGGGAAAATTCTATTATAAAGACGATTTTGTAATGAAATTCAATGCCGTTATCGCCGACATGAAAAATAAAGGAGAGATTCAAAAAATAATTGACGATTTTTTTAAATAGCCTGATCAGACTATCTCTCGGCAGATATCATCTGAAAATCTATAGATTAAGACAAATGACTTACAATAAAGAAAAAAATTTCGCAGGCATCGAATCGGATTTCAAGGTTTGTCTGATTCTGGTGATTGCAACGCTTGCCGTTTACGGACAGGTGATTAACCATGACTTTATCAGCTTTGACGACATTGGATATATCGTGGAAAATCCCCATGTCCGGACAGGACTGACGCCTAAAAATATATTATGGGCATTCACATCTGTTCATGCAGGCAACTGGCATCCCCTGACATGGCTGTCTCATCAGACAGATGTTTCTATGTACGGCATGAATCCGGGACTGCATCATCTGAGCAACGTGATCTTTCACATTGCAAACACTTTATTGTTGTTTTTTGTATTCCGGCAAATGACAGGCAGCATATCTCAAAGCGGTTTTGCGGCTGCATTGTTTGCCCTGCATCCGCTTCATGTCGAGTCTGTGGCATGGGTATCGGAGCGCAAAGATGTATTAAGCACATTGTTTTGGCTTCTGACCATGAAGAGTTATTTCCGCTATATCAGATATCCGGGCATCCCTGACTATCTTACCATGCTTCTCTGTTTTATACTCGGTCTGATGAGCAAACCTATGGTCATAACATTGCCTTTTGTATTGTTACTAATGGATTACTGGCCCCTCCGGCGAGTCGGCACAAAGCCGTCAAAGTCTCTTTTATGGGAAAAAATACCGCTGGTTATGCTTGCAGCAGCATCGGTGATGATAACTTTTTTTGCTCAGAAAGAGGGAGGAGCGGTTGCCTCATGGGAAACTTATTCCTTTGGAACCAGAGCCGCAAATGCCTTGATTTCATACTTCAGTTATATCGAGAAGATGTTTTTGCCCTTTTCTCTGGCAATTTATTATCCTTATCCTCCCTTTATACCATGGTGGAAAACAGCGGGTGCAGGTGTTTTACTTATCTCCGTGTCCCTGATTACTATCCTGAATGCAAGGCAGCGTCCTTATCTGACGGTGGGATGGTTATGGTATCTCGGAACCCTTTTGCCGGTCATCGGACTGGTTCAGGTCGGCAGTCAGGCAATGGCAGATCGCTATTTCTATATCCCATCTATCGGTCTTTTTATTATGATGGTTTGGGGAGTTCCGGAACTTTTCAGGGTTTCGATACTACGTCGGAAAATACTTTCTGTAACAGCCGCGGCATGCCTGTTTATACTTATGACGATCACGGCGATACAGGTACGATACTGGACAGACAGTCTTACACTTTTCAGTCATACTATTGATGTAACCGAAAATAACGCAATGGCATTTATGAATATGGGAGTCGCATTGAATCGTCATGGGAAAAAAGCCGAAGCCGTAAAATATTATACAGAGGCTTTGCGACTTGCTCCGGGACAGGTCGAAACACTCAATAAACTGGGTCTTGTTCTGAAAGATTTGGGAAAAACAGATGAGGCAATTCAGCGATTATCCGAGGCATTGAGCCTGAAACCGGATGATATCGAAACACTAAACAATCTCGGAGCAGTGCTGAAAGATTCGGGAAGAAGCGATGAAGCAATCCGCTATTTTTCCGAGGCACTGCAACTAAAGCCCGGAGATGTCGGAACGCTTAATAATATTGGGCTTGCGCTCGCAGATTTGGGAGAAACAAATGAGGCAATCCGGAAATTATCCGAGGCATTGCAATCGGATCCGGAGGATGCTCGAACCCATAACAATATGGGAATAATTCTGGCAAAGCAGGGAAAAACAGATGCTGCAATCCGCTGTTTCTTCGAGGCACAGAAATTCAGACCGGATTATGCCGACGCGTACTATAACATGGGGAATGTCTTCTTGAATCAGGGAAAAGCAGATGAAGCAATAAGATATTACAGCCAAGCCTTAGAATTATCGCCCAGTGATGCTGTCATTTATAACAATATGGGAATTGCCTTGCTTCGTAACGGAAAAATCGCGGAAGCAATGGCTCATTTTCAAAAAGCCTTGGAAATAAAACCGGATTATGCAGATGCAGACTACAATCTCCGGGAGATAAAAAAAGCTGTGGGAAAGGCTCGTCATGATTAATGATTGAGTCAGGCTCGGCACTCCGACATGCGTCTTATGATGCGGCTGTTCGCAGTAATCTGGGTGCAGGGGTAAAATCCTTGCAGAGATTGATCCTTTTGAAAAAACCCTGCAACTGAAGACAGATTATAGCGAAGCAAGAAATAATTTCAACGAGGTATTAAAGGCTCTTAAAAAAAGCCAAACTATAACCATCCGTTTTGACTTATAATAAAATATGATCGGAGCATTATGGCATATTTTCACCGTTTCAGCACGCCTTTTAGCAGGCGAGAGATTATTGTCTCTGTAATATTGCTTATTGTTTTTGCGTTGGCAGTGAGGCTGCACCGTCTGGACTATGAAAGTCTCTTTATGGACGAATTGCGCCAAGTATCTTACTATCCCCATTCTTTTTATCAGATCATCCCGGAAGCAGCGTCCACGGCGCAGCCTCCTCTTGACTACTGGATCGGACATATTGTTTATTTTTTCTCTTACAGTGATTTTGCTGTTCGTCTTCCGTCGGCTCTTTTCGGAACAGGGGCTGTCTTTTTTCTGATCATTCTGGTCGGCAATACGTGCTCATGGCCGTCAGGCATAGGTGTCGGCATCATCTCGGCATTACTTCCTTTTAATCTCTACTTTTCTCAGGAAGCCCGGCCCTATTCCATTGCTATCTTTTTCTTTCTGTGCGTATTGTGGTCCCTGAACCGGCTGCTTACTTCCCAAGACAAAAGGCTTGAAAAAGTGTTTTTATTAATTTTATTTTCAACAGCATTTCTCTATTCCAGAACATTGTCCCCCCTTGTGGTCACTGTTGTTTTGATTTTTATCCTTGCCGGACGGTTTTGTCTTCTCATCGGATATGACAGCATTGCCTGCTCCGGAGAGCATGGCTATGCCTTCCTGTCTCATAAAATAATTTTAAAAAAAGAGCATCGCTGTATTCTCCTTGCTATTCTCGGATTATTGTCGGCTATATTTATTTATTTCCCGTCGTTGAATGTTATCTTCACCTATAGCGGACAATATGCCGATACATCGTTCACATTCGACGCGGATACAGTTGCCGATGTCATCAAAAATTTTGATATATCCCCGATGTGGCGGGCTTTTGTGGCCCAGACCGAGCCGCTGAGTGTTCCTCTCCTGATCCTGCTCATTCTTTCTCCTTTTTTTGTCCGGCAATACGGGGTATGGCAGGGTAATCCGCTGCGGATCATTTGCACTCTTCTGCTTCCCGGAGCCGCTTTTGTGAATCTCTTTATTTTTCAGGCAAAAACCCACATGCCTTTTCGTCCGCCATACGCGATTTATCTGCTGCCGCTGACTCTTATTCTTTCAGCAATATCTTTTCAGGGAATGTGGAATATCACAGAAAAAATGCAGCGGGGCCCTATTATCCGCTTTTTCCTGACAGTTATCATAGCGATTTTAATACTTGATGTCGGATATTCTGCGCTGGCATTCAAAAAAATCAGGAAAAAGACCGATTGGCGAGGTCTTGCTGCATACCTGACCCAAACTTTCAATGCCGAAGATGTACTGATATTCGACGCGTTATCCCCCTATGAAACATGGGAACCCACATTTTACGGATTTCCACGCTATTATAAAGGAAACTCCCGCCTGATTTCCATGGGACAGATTCCTTTTGCCTGCAATCAGATGGAAAAATTGACATACGAACCGGTTCTTATTCTTTTTCAATGGCGTGAATATTATTTAACACCGTATTCTCAATATCCCATCATGCTTTTGCATGATGAGGTGAAAGGCATTGACTATAAGAGGATCAATTCGGATATATTCCTTAACATAACCAATTTTACAGGATTTTCTGTTATCAGACTTAAAGAAAGCACCGGTAATCTTGCCAAGGATACTTATACAATGATTAATCGCCTGCTTTTACATATTCCCGCAAATTCCGGGGTTATCGAACTTCACTTGGCAGCGGCAAGTCTCGCCCGGGTGATCGGCCTTCGGAACTGGCAGGAACATCTGACACAGGCGGAAACATTATTTAAGGGTCATAATCGTGCAAAAATAACGGATATCGGAAATTATATCAAAGGATTAGCGACAAATTCCGGACAAAGTGGGAGCGGAAAGCCGTGATAACAAAACAGAAAGACAGCATATCTTCAAGGATTATTTTTCTGTTGCTGAGTCTTATATTTTTTTTGGCATTAATGATCCGGACAGAGTATGTCCGCTGTTCGTCAAATACGATTCCGATTGTCAAGGATGCCCGTGAATATCTTATTTACGGATATAATCTGGCGCATCACAGCACTTTTTCTCAGGAAAATTCCCCGAATCCTTCTCCTGACTCTTTCCGTTCGCCCGGCTATCCCCTGCTGATAGCACTGTGTTTTTTTACAGGCAATGAGCAGACATTTTATCCTATATTGGTTTATACCCAGGCGATTCTCAGCAGTTTGACGGTTCTCCTGACCTTTTTTCTCGGTATCTGTTTCTTGCCCCCGTGGGGAGCAGTCATCGCAGCTTTTCTCGTGGCATTCAGCCCGCATCTGATTGCAATGACAGGATATATGCTGACTGAAACTCTGTTTTCTTTTATGCTGCTTTCGGCAATATTCTGCTTTCAATATGCCGTGAAACATCGCTCCGGGTATTTATTTGTTGCATCGGGTCTTTTTTTCGGCTATAGTTATCTGACTAATGAAGGTGCTGTGTTTATCCCTTTTCTGTTTGCATATTCGGCAATCGGCTTAGGCAGCATAGTGAAGCTGAGACAAAATCCTCTCTTGCCTAACATATTGATATTCATGTTAATATTCGTCTTATTTCCTTGTGGATGGACATTGCGTAATCATATCTCTCTGGCTCCGAATGCCAAGAGAGGAAGTGACAGAGCCATCGGAACCATGAGCCACGGGGCTTATCCGGATTTTATTTATAAAAACCCCGAGTTCAGACGCTTTCCCTATCGGGAAGACCCTATGCAGCCTGAATTCGGAGCATCGCTGAACGGTTTCTGCAAAATATTATGGGAAAGATTCCGCGAAGAGCCGCTTCGATATCTGAGGTGGTATTTTATCGGAAAACCTTATTATTTATGGAGTTGGAACATCATACAGGGCGTAGGAGATGTTTATGTTTACCCTGTGAAAGATTCACTCTTCGAGACATCGGCAATCGCCGGTCTGACAAGAGATCTTATGAGAAGTCTTCATCCTGTTATTCTTATTTTCGCTCTTGCCGGAATCGGAGTATATGCTGTTCAATCTCGCTATCGGAAAAACAGGAAAGAGATTGAGAATACAGCTATTTTTATTTTGATAACTGTCGCTTATTTTACATTGCTTTACATGATTTTTGCTCCCTGGCCGAGATATTCGATACCGCTGCGTCCCGAACTGTATCTGTGGGCAATATGGGCAGTTGCGGATGGAACGCAAATATCAGGAACAAATCCGCAATGCAGAGCTGTGCAGCCATGAGCAATACTTCTTACCGAATCCCTATACGTTTGGAGTTTTTTATCTGTCTGTTTTTTGTCGCAGCGACGCTCACAGTCTATTGGCAAGTGAGAAATTTCGATTTTATCGAGTTTGATGACGATATCTATATCATCGGCAACCCGCATGTCCGTGCCGGACTGAGTCGGGAAAGCCTCAGATGGGCATTCGCGGAAAGCTACGCAGCCAACTGGCATCCGCTCACATGGTTATCTCATATATTCGATGTGGAATTTTACGGGATGAATGCAGGTCTGCATCATCTGAGCAATGTATTTTTTCACATTGCAAACACGGTGTTGTTGTTTTTTGTGTTCAGACAAATGACAGGAGAAATCTGGCAGAGTGCTTTTATTGCCTCAATGTTTGCCCTTCACCCGCTTCATGTCGAGTCAGTGGCATGGATATCGGAGCGCAAAGATGTGTTAAGCACGTTTTTCTGGATGCTGACTATGACGAGTTATGTTCGGTATGTACGGCAACCGGGAATCCTTAACTATCTCGCGGTAAATCTCTTTTTCACACTGGGGCTGATGAGCAAAGCCATGATGATGACTTTGCCCTTTGTTTTGCTGCTTATTGATTGTTGGCCTCTTGAGCGATTGGTCACCGAAAAAAGACGAGTTGTTTTTGAAAAAATACCGCTGATTGCATTGACATTAGTATCGCTTACCGTGACATTTTTTGCTCAGAAAAAATGGGGAGCCGTAGGAAGTTGGGATGTATATCCGTTCATGCTCAGAACTTCAAATGCCCTGATTTCATACGTCCGTTATATCGGAAAGATGTTCTGGCCCTCTGATATGTCATTCTTCTATCCCTATTCTCATCTCTTGTCTTGGTGGAAAAGCGCAGGAGCATTTCTCATGCTCGTATTACTATCTCTTTTGATTATGAGAAATGCAAGGCAAGAACCTTATCTCATTACCGGATGGCTGTGGTTTACGGGGACACTTGTGCCGGTCATAGGACTGATTCAGGTCGGCAGTCAGGCTATGGCTGACCGATATACATATATACCCTATATCGGCTTGTTTATTATGCTGGCTTGGGGGATTCCCAAACTTACAGGACAACAGCGATACGTAAAAATCCTGATCGCAGCAGTAACAGCAGGAATTTTTACTATTCTCATGAGCATTTCCAATTTACAGGTAAGATATTGGCGCAACAGTATCTCTCTTTTTGAACATGCCCTTGATGTAACTCATAATAACCGCATGGCTCACAGCAAAATCGGGAGTATTCTATATCGGCAGGGAAAAACAGAAGCAGCCGCTGCCCATTATGCTGAAGCCTTGCGTATAAAACCCGATGATGCGAATGCCCATAACAATATGGGGCTTATACTGGCGCGTCAGGGTCGGACAGATGAGGCGATCCGATATTATAAGGAGGCATTGCGTTTAGACCCCGGCTTGGCAATCGCCTGTAACAATATGGGAATCGCTCTGGAAAAACAGGGAAAAAGAGATGAGGCAATCCGATACTATTCTCAGGCAGTCGCATTAAAGCCCGATTATGCCGGAGCTTTCAATAATTTGGGCTTAGTTCTTCTTCGCCAAGGAGAGACACAAAAAGCTATGAAACCCGAAATAACATGGGGGCGGCATTGGTTCGTAACGGAAGACAGGACGAGGCAATTGTCCATTTTCGGAAAGCATTGGAACTGAAGCCTGACTATGTCCGGGCATATACCAATCTTAAAAGACTGTCGGAGACTCGGCAATGAAAGCAAGCTCTCAGAAGTTTTTTCTCGATATACGCTGTGATCTCCTGATCTGCCTGTTTCTCGTTATCTCTACTTTTGCTATCTATAAACAGGTGAGTCATTACGACTTTGTCAGCTACGATGATGATGATTATGTATTTGAAAATCCGTACATAAAGGCAGGTCTGACTTCAAACAGCATCAAATGGGCGTTTACGAGCGTTCATGCCGATAACTGGCATCCGGTCACATGGCTTTCACATATACTGGATATGGAGTTATACGGTCCGAATCCGGGGCAGCATCATCTGACTAATCTGATATTTCACATTGCAAACAGCCTGCTGCTGTTTCTGATTTTCAGGCGGATGAGCGGAGACTTGTGGCAGAGCGGCTTTGTTGCGGCACTGTTTGCGCTGCATCCTTTGCATGTAGAATCGGTTGCATGGATATC
>JFJP01002204.1_pt1 | contig 12855 bp, 9 predicted proteins | sample 431651 | NCBI WGS metagenome assembly JFJP01 (sample SAMN02602958, study PRJNA72255) | Microbial mat metagenome, whole genome shotgun sequencing project. | biome: fresh water; feature: sink hole; material: water; isolation source: purple microbial (photo- and chemosynthetic) mats found in... | reverse complement strand
CACCGCCCCGGCGGCGGCCAGCGGCCACTCAAGGGTCGATCCGACGGCCACCAACCCGGCCCCCGCCGCCGCCAGCGGCAGATCGCGCGCCAGCCGCATACCCGCCGTGGCATCGGGACGTCGCTGGCCGCCAAGGGCGGTCGGCAGCAGCACGGGCAGCGTGCCCAGCGCCGCCAAGCCCAGAAAGCCGAGGGTATTGAGGTGCACATGCACCAGGCGCAGCGCCGCGCGCAATTCCGGCCGGGCCAGCCACAGCGGCACCAGACTAACGGCGACCAGCAACGCCAGCAACGCCGCCACATACCAGCGCGCGCCAGGATGCGGCTGGCCGAGCGTGGCGCGCAGGCGAACGATGATCCATGCCGCCAGCACCAGCGCCACGCCCGCCGTCGCGGTGGCCGCGGCGTGCAGGCTCCATTCCGGCAGGCTGCCCGCCAGCCCGAGCACGGCGAGTATGCCCGCCGACTGCACCACCAGAGGCAGGTTATAAATGACGGCGGACGCCGCTCGGGTGCGGGTAAGCACCGGCACGAAGTGGATGATCGCGCCAAACACCAGCGGCATGGCGCCGACGGCAAAGGCGATGTGAAAAGTCGGCGCTAGCGGTACGGCACGCAGGGCGGCAACGCCCGCCGAGAGGAAGGCGAGGACGGCGCAGATGCCGAGATAGACCAGCATCCGCCGGGTACGCGCCTAGTTCAGGCTTTCCAGGCGCAGGCGGATCAACCTACCGGTCACCACCGGCAGCGACTCGATCAGGCGAATGGCCGCATCGACCTGCTTCTCGCGGGTCAGGTGCGTCAGCATGATGATGTCGGTCTGCTGCTCGCCCTCGGCCGGCTCGCGCTGGATCATGGCGTCGATGGAAATCTGCTGGTCGGCCAGGATGCGCGTGATGTCGGCCAGCACGCCGGGTTTATCCTCGACCCGCATGCGCAGGTAGTAGCTGGTCTGCACCTCGCCGATGGGCAACACCTTGAGGTCGGCCAGTTGATCCGGCTGGAAAGCCAGATGCGGCACGCGGTGCCCGGGGTCGGCGGTGTGCATGCGGGTGATGTCGACCAGATCGGCGATCACCGAGCTGGCGGTGGGTTCGGCGCCGGCGCCCTTGCCATAGTAGAGGGTCGAGCCAACGGCATCGCCCTGCACCAGCACGGCATTCATGGCGCCCTCGACATTGGCGATCAGCCGCTTGGCCGGGATCAAGGTCGGATGCACCCGTAGCTCGACGCCCTCCGGCGTGCGCTTGGTGATGCCCAGCAGCTTGATGCGGTAGCCGAGTTGCTCGGCGTACTTGATGTCTTGGGCGTCCAACTGGCTGATGCCCTCGATGTGGGCCTTGTCGAACTGCACGGGAATGCCGAAGGCAATGGCCGACATCAGGGTGATCTTGTGCGCGGCGTCGACGCCTTCGATGTCGAAAGTCGGATCGGCCTCGGCATAGCCGAGACGTTGCGCCTCCTTCAGCACGACGTCGAAAGGCAGCCCTTTGTCGCGCATTTCGGTCAGGATGAAGTTGGTGGTGCCGTTGATGATGCCGGCAATCCACTGGATGCGATTGGCGGTGAGGCCCTCGCGCAGCGCCTTGATGATGGGGATGCCGCCGGCGACGGCCGCCTCGAAGGCAACCATGACGCCCTTTTTCTGCGCGGCAGCGAAGATTTCATTGCCATGCACCGCCAGCAGCGCCTTGTTGGCAGTGACGACGTGCTTGCCGTTCTCGATGGCCTTGAGCACCAGTTCCTTGGCGATGCCGTAGCCGCCGATCAATTCGACGACGATGTCGACCGCGGGGTCGGCAACGACGGCAAAGGCGTCGTCGGTGAGACGGCACTTGCCGCCGGTGACCTGCTTCGCCAGGTCGAGATTCTTGTCGGCGACGACGCTGATCTGGATCGGCCGGCCGGCGCGACGGGTGATTTCTTCGGCATTACGGTTGAGCACCGTCCAGGTGCCGCCGCCGACGGTGCCGATACCGAGGAGGCCTACATTGATGGGTTTCATGCTGTTCTAGGTTCCGTGACGTTTTCGATAATGTTCGAGGAAGCGCGCGATGCGGCCGATGGCCTCGGTGAGGTCGTCGGCATTGGGCAGAAACACCACGCGGATGTGATCGGTGGCCGGCCAGTTGAAGCCCGAGCCCTGCACCAGCAGCACCTTTTCCTGCTCTAACAGTTCGAGGATGAAATGCTGGTCGTTGGCGATCGGGTACATCTTGGGGTCGAGCCGGGGAAAGAGATACATCGCCGCCCGCGGTTTGACGCAGGTGACACCAGGAATCTGCGTCAGCAACTGCCAGGCGACATCGCGCTGCTTGCCCAGCCGCCCGGTCGGCAGCACCAGATCGTTGATGCTCTGGTAGCCGCCCAGGGCAGTCTGGATACCGTACTGCGCCGGCACGTTGGCGCACAGGCGCATCGAGGCCAGCATGTTGAGGCCCTCGATGTAGTCGCGGGCGTTGTGCTTTTCGCCCGAGATGATCAGCCAGCCGGCGCGGAATCCGGCCGACCGGTAGTTTTTCGACAGGCCGTTGAAGGTGATCACCAGCACATCCTCGGCCAGGCTGGCAATCGACGTGTGGGTATTGCCGTCGTAGAGCACCTTGTCGTAGATCTCGTCGGCGTAGATGATCAGTTGATGCTCGCGGGCCAGCTTGACGATTTCCAGCAGCAGATCGTCGGGATACAGTGCGCCGGTCGGGTTGTTCGGGTTGATGACGACGATGGCGCGCGTGTTCGGTGTGATCTTGGCGCGGATGTCGGCGATATCCGGCAGCCAGCCGGCGCCCTCGTCGCAAATGTAGTGGCGCGGCGTGCCGCCCGAGAGGCTGACGGCGGCGGTCCATAGCGGGTAATCCGGCGCCGGCACCAGCACCTCGTCGCCGACATCCAGCAACGCGTTCATCGACATCGTGATCAGTTCGGAAGCGCCGTTACCGATGATGATGTCGTCGACCTGCACGCCGACGATCTTCTTCACCTGCGTGTAGTGCATGATCGCCTTGCGCGCGGCGAAAAGTCCCTTGGAGTCGGTATAGCCCGAAGCCGCCGGCAGGTTGTGGATGATGTCCTGGATGATTTCTTCCGGCGCGATGAAGCCGAAGGGCGCGGGATTGCCGATGTTCAACTTGATGATGCGCTGGCCGTCTTCCTCCATTTGCCGGGCGCGCGCCAATACCGGCCCGCGGATGTCATAGCAGACGTTGGCGAGTTTGGCGGACTTGAGTACGGGTTGCATGATCGTGACCTGAAACGTTACGGGGAAAGGGCCGCAGGCGTCTGATGGGGCCGGCGCGAAAGGCGTAATCCTACCGCAAATCGCCTCGCCTCCAAGGCTGGAATCGCCAGCAACAAGCGCATCCGGACGCAACGCTACATCTTCCAGAGGGTGGACTGGTCGTCTGCGCGCACATCATCGCCAAACTTGGCTGCACCCGCATCGGCGAATTGGACGGCCTATAATCCCCAGTCAAATTATGGTTTTTTCCGCCTTGCCACCGAGCCGGCGTTCGAAAGGAAATGGATCATGAAGCACTTCGGTGTTGCTGTAATCGCAACGGTACTCTTGGCTGCTTGCAGCGAAAAACCAGCCGAAGCGCCTGCCAAACCTGTAGCCCGGCCATTTGAAGGACAATCGATCTCGGTGATTGTCCCCAAACTCGATGCGCGCTTGATTCGGGGGCCAATTCTGGATGAAGTGGCAGGCTTCGAGACCCGGACTGGCGCCAAGGTCAGGGTTCTCACTCCCGGCTGGAACGAGACTATCGAGAAGATCGACCAATCGCTCAAGTCGCCGGATGCCAACTTCGACATTTATGTGGTGATCTCCATGTGGAGCGGCACCCTGCTGGGCGGCGACTACATTGAACCGGTTCCCGCGGCCATCAAGCAGAAGATTGACTGGGACGACGTGCTGCCGATCTACCGCAACACAGTGCTGTCCTGGAACAATGTTGCCTATGGCCTTCCCTATGACGGCGATTGCATCAATCTCTATTACCGCAAGGATATTTTCGCCAATCCGGAGTTTCAGGCGCGCTTCAAGACCAAATACAAATACGATCTGGTGCCTCCCGCCAACTGGAAGGAGTACCGCGACATCGCCGAGTTCTTCACCGGTTGGGACTGGAACGGTGACGGCAAGCCCGACTACGGTATCGCCGGCAACCGCGTCAAGGGCGATATTTCGATGCTGCAATTTTTCGCCCAGGCCGCGGCGCACACCAAGCATCCCGACGATCCGGCCTATTACTTCGATCCCGACACCTTGAAGCCGCGCATCAACAATCCCGGCTTTGTGCGGGCGCTGGAGATCTGGGTCAATACGCTCAAGTTCGGTCCGCCCGGCATGGCCAATTTCGCCGGGCATGATGTTCGCAACAGCTTTGTTTCGGGCCAGACAGCGATGGCCATCGACTGGGCGGACATGGGGGTTCATGCAGTCAACTCGCCCGCTTCCGTGATCAAGGACAAGATCGGCTACAGCCAGATTCCGGGAAGCACCGAGATATTCAACAGCACCACGGGGAAATGGGACAAGCGGCCGAATCACGTTTCCTCGATCAGCGGCAACTGGACATTCTTCGTCAGCAAGGCATCGAAAAACAAGGCGCTGGCTTTTGAGTTTGCCGCCCACATGACGGCGAAAGAACTGACCAAGAAACTGACCGCGGCGAGTGGCACGGCGGTCAATCCGTCGCGGCGTTCACATTTCGCCGATCCCGCCTCCTGGAACCAGTCCGGGTTCTCGACCGAATCCGCCAAGGCTTACCTCGATGAAATCACCAAGTCATTATCAAATCAGAATGTTGTTTACGACATCACGATTCCGGGCGCCGGCGAGTACTACAAGGTATTCGACGAAGCCGCCTACAAGGCGGTAAGCGGCGAACTGAAGCCGCGGCAAGCCCTGGACGCGGCTGCTGCGGAATGGGAAAAGATCACCGATCGACTGGGTCGGGAAAAACAGATCGCTTACTACAAAGCATCCCTGAACGTCCGACGGTCCGACGCTGGCATGTAGGCACGCCGTGCGCTTTCCGCAACTCAGCATCCGAACCCTGACTCTGTACGGGTTCGGATTGCTCATCCTCGGCGCGCTGGCCAGTGGCGTATCGCTCACCTACCTCGTTTCCGACTACAGCGCCGTGGTTGCCCGGCAACGTACCGTGGATGATGCTTACAAGTCGGTGCTGGCGCTCAAATATCACACGGAACGCCTGCTTTCAACGCCGGAACTGATCAAGCAGCGCCAGCGCTGGGGGATCGCGGTGAGCGAGTTTGAAGGGAAGCTGGGCGAACTCAAACTGGCCGTGCCGGCCCAGTCCAAGGCGCTATTCGACGCCTGGCAGCCCATCCGCGTCGAGATTGACGATATTCAGCGACAATTCGGCAGCCCCCTGTTTGGCGAGGGCAATCTCATGGAAAAGTCGCTGCTGCGTCGCTTCGGCGAGGGATTGAACGCAAACGAAAGCAGTGACTACTACGTCGCGGTTCGAACCCTGATTAATTCCATCGAATTCCTGCAACAGCGTCAGGATTTTCTGCTGGATGATCTTTACATCCTGAATACGCGAATCCGCAACGAGAGCGACGGACAGCTATGGCGTACCAAACAATTACTCGTCTCCTTGCCGCTGGTTTCATTTCCGGCCTTGTTGGCCTTCGCCGCGGTGATCTTTTATTTGGCGGGGCGCATCGAGCGACAACTGCTCGGCATCCAGGGCGAACTGATACGCCATCGAAATCACCTTGAGGAACTGGTGATTGCCCGGACCGCTGAACTTGCCGAGGCCACAACCGCGGCGGAAAAGGCCAATCTCGCCAAGAGCACCTTCCTGGCCAACATGAGTCACGAGATACGCACCCCCATGAACGCCATCATTGGCCTGAACCACCTGATGCGACGCGCCGGGGCGACGCCGGAGCAGGCCGAGCGACTGGACAAGGTCGACGAGGCGGGCCAGCACCTGCTGGCCATCATCAACGATATTCTTGACCTCACCAAGATCGAGGCGGGACGGCTGCAACTGGAAAGCACGGATTTCCATCTTTCCTCGATCCTCGATCATGTCGCCTCAATTGTCGGGCAAGCGGCGCGGGAGAAAGGTCTGACAATCGAAGTCGATGGCGATGCCGTCCCGATCTGGTTACGTGGCGACCCGACGCGACTGCGCCAGGCCGTGCTCAACTATGCCGGCAATGCCGTCAAGTTCACCGAAAAGGGCGCCATCGCCCTGCGGGCCAAACTTCTGGAAGACGGCAACGACGATATACGAGTCCGCTTCGAGGTAGCCGATACCGGCATCGGCATCGCACCCGACAAGATGGTTCGGCTGTTTCAGGTCTTCGAGCAAGCCGATGCCTCGACCACGCGCAATTATGGCGGCACTGGCCTCGGGCTTGCCATCACCAAGCGACTGGCCCAGATGATGGGTGGAGAAGTCGGCGCCGACAGCACGCCGGGAATGGGTAGCACCTTCTGGTTCACCGCGCGACTGCAACGCGGCCGCGGCATCATGCCCATCATGTCAGCCGTGGACACGACGGATGCCGAGACCGAATTGCGCCGTCACCACCACCACGTCCGGCTCTTGCTGGCGGAAGACAACCTCATCAACCGCGAGGTGGCCGTGGAACTGCTGCACGGACTGGGTCTGCAGGTGGATACCGCGGCCGATGGTCGGGAAGCGGTGGAGAAAGCCAGGAGCAACGCCTATGACCTGATCCTGATGGACATGCAGATGCCCAACATGGATGGTCTCGAAGCCACCCGAGCCATTCGCGCCCTGCCTGGCTGGGACATCAAACCGATCCTGGCAATGACAGCCAACGCCTTCGATGAAGATCGACGGGCATGCACAGCCGCCGGCATGAATGACTTTGTCGTCAAGCCGGTGGAACCGTCCTTGTTGTATGCCGCCCTGCTGCAATGGCTGCCGGCCAGGGTAGCAAATGAACCGGCAGAGGCCGACGGGAAGGCGGAACCCGCGCCGGCCGTGCTGCGTCCCGACGAGGCCGAAGCGGTGGAAACACCGGAATCGACGACCGAAGCCGCCCTGACACGCCTGGCCGGCGTGCCGGGGATGAATGTGGCGCGCGGCTTGAACGTGGCGCGCGGAAAATCCGAAAAGTATCTGAACCTGCTGAGCCTTTTTGTTGAATCGGACGCCGATGACATGACGCGGCTCGCCGCGAACCTGGCCGCGGGTGATCACGCCACCGCCCAGCGGCAAGCGCATACCCTCAAAGGCGCGGCCGCCACGCTGGGGGCGGATCGCCTGGCGGCCATGGCGGCAAGTCTGGAAAGCCTGCTGCGGACGAATCCGCCAGGAAGCATTCAGGCCGACGATATCCGGCCGGAAATGGACGCCATCCGCCGCGAATTCACGACCTTGGCCGCCGCCCTGCCGCCGCCGTCAGCCGCTCTCCCGGCGGCGGACATCGCGCCCCTGAATCCGGAAGACCTGCGGGCCGTGTTTGACGATCTCGACGCAATGCTGGCGCAGAGCGATACCGCCGCCATCGCGCTGTTCGAGGCACACGCGATGGCGCTGAGAACGGCCCTGGGCCCCCACTGCGATGAACTCGGGCGCCAGGTCAGGCAGTATGAATTCGAGACAGCGCGGGAAACATTGCGAAGCCTGCGGTAGCCGTAATGGTCACACCAACGAAAGAAACAGGCATTGCTGCCGTACCGCTACCGCCGACTTTTTCAGCGCTTCGGGCGAGGAAGAAGTCGCGGTCCAAGTAATGTATGATTATCGCCATACCCTAATCTACCGATCATCGCCATCGGCCAGCACCGCGATGCCGAAGTAGCGACCGCATGAAACTCCAGTCCGACGTCCGCTACGCCGCCCGCGCTATCACTTCATATGGACCGGGCTACGTTACCGTCGGCGGGCGGCGGCTGACGCGCACCGGCCTGCTTCACCCTGATGGCATCGACACCACATGGGGGCCGGAAACTTTCGATGAACTCGACGCCAGCCATTTCGCGGCACTGGCCGCCCTGTCTGGCGACGTCATCCTGCTCGGCACCGGCGAGCGCCAGCGCTTTCCCGCGCCGGTTCTCCTGCGCGCCTTGATCGAAGCTGGCCGCGGCGTCGAGGTCATGAACACGCCGGCAGCCTGCCGCACCTACAATGTTCTGCTGGCCGAAGGCCGCAGCGTAATCGCCATCCTGATAATCCCATGAATTCACGAACGACCGGCATCCTCTGGCTCATCGCCATCCTGTTCACCGCCCTCTGGTTCGGCACGCTCGAATCCCGCAAACTGGTCAAGCCCGACGAGGGCCGCTACGGCGAGATTCCGCGCGAGATGGTTGCCACGGGTGACTGGCTGACGCCGCGCCTCAACGGTTTCAAATATTTTGAAAAACCGCCGCTGCAATACTGGGCCACGGCGGCCGGCTACAAGGTCTTTGGCGAGCATCAGTGGACAGTTCGCCTGTGGCCGGCGCTAACCGGTTTCCTCGGCATCCTGTTCACGGGCTTTGTCGCCGCGCGCCTGTTCGGCGCGACAGCGGGCTGGGTGGCGGCCAGCGTGCTCGGCGGCAGCCTGCTTTATGTACTACTCGGCCATGTGGCCGTGCTCGACATGAGTTTGAGCGTATTTCTGGCCTCGGCCATTTTCGCTTTTGTCCTGGCCCAGCGCGACGACGCCAGTCCGCAAGAAACCCGCAACTGGATGTGGTCCGCTTATGCGCTGCTGGCCCTGGCGGTGCTCACCAAGGGATTGATCGGTATGGTGCTGCCGGCGGCCACGCTGGTTGCCTACACGTTATGGCAGCGCGACTGGGCACTGTGGCGGCGCCTGCACCTGGTTTCCGGCCTCGCGATCTTTTTCGCCATCGCTACGCCGTGGTTCGTCGCCGTTTCGCTGGCCAACCCGGAGTTTTTCAATTTCTTCTTCATCCACGAACACTTCCAGCGTTTCCTGACCAAGGTGCATCGCCGTTACGCGCCGATGTGGTTCTTCGTGCCCGTTCTTGCCGTCGGCCTGGCGCCGTGGACGCTGGCGCTGTTCGGCGGCATGTGGAGCGCCGTCAAACGCAACACCGCGCTGCGCTTCCAGCCGCAGCGCTTTCTGCTGGTGTGGATCGTGGTGGTATTCGGTTTCTTCTCGGTATCGAGTTCCAAGCTGGTGCCCTATATCCTGCCGTTGTTTCCCGCGCTGGCCGTGCTGATTGGCGGCTGGTGGCTGACGGCGGGACAGCGAACGCTCCAGTGGCATGCCGCCGCCTGGGTGCTGGCCGGCATTGCCGTTGTTATTGCGGCCCCGTTCATGCTTGTGTTCGGCGACGAGCAAATGACCATCGCCATGTTCGACGCCTGGGTGCCCTGGATGATCGCGGCGGGACTCAGCCTCGTCATTGGCGCCGGCCTGACCCTCTGGCTGCTCGGCTATTCAAAATTAGATTCCCGACCAAATTTACCCAATTCACGCCTGGCCGCCGCGCTGGCGCTTGGTATCGGCGGCAATCTGGCCTGCCAGCTGGGCCTGCTTGGCATGGACGGCATCGCCCCGGCTACGTCGGCTTGGCACATCGCGCAGAAAATCAAGCCCGAACTCACGCCCGACATGCCTTTTTTCACTGTCGGCATGTACGACCAGACCCTGCCCTTCTATCTCAAGCGCACACTGCAGATGGTCGAGCATACCGATGAACTCAAGTACAGCATCGAATGGGAACCGCAAAAATTCATGCCAACCTTTGCCGAATTTGAAGCCGCCTGGAAGTCAGCGCCGAAGGCCATGGCGCTGATGCCGCCCGACGTTCACCAACGCCTCCACGCCCAGGGCCTGCCCATGCGCGAAATCGCCCGCGATACCCGCCGCGTAATCGTGACCAAGGTGCCCCAGCCATGACAACAGTTTCCTTCGCCCTCGTGCTGACCGGCGTGCTGCTCAATGCCGCCGCCCAGCTTTTCCTCAAGAGCGGCACCAATGCCGTCGGCCACTTTGATTTCAGCCTCGACAACCTTATGCCCATCGGCATGAAGTTCGCCTTCAACCCCTACATCATCGGCGGCCTGACCTGTTATGTGGTGAGCGTCGTCATCTGGATCATGGCGCTGTCGCGCGTGCCGGTCAGCGTCGCCTACCCGATGCTGTCCATCGGCTACGTCGTCAATGCCATACTGGCCTACTATCTCTTCGGCGAAGCCATCACCGCGCAGAAACTGCTCGGCATCGGCTTCATCTGCGTCGGCGTCTGGATCGTCGCTCGTTCATAGGCTCTCATGAATACACCCTTCCTGCCCTTCACCCGCCCCAGCATCGACGAGGACACCATCGCCGACGTGGCCAACGTGCTACGTTCGGGCTGGATCACCAGCGGCCCCAAGGTGCAAGCCTTCGAGGCGGTCTTATCCCACTATTGCGGTGGCCGCGCGGTACGCGTCTTCAGCTCCGGCACCGCCACGCTCGAAGTCGCGCTACGTTTGGCAAAAGTCGGCGCCCACGACGACCGGCCGGGCGGCGTCCAGCAGGACACGGTAATCACCACGCCGCTGACCTGGGTAGCCACCGCCAACGTGATTCTGGCGGTCGGCGCCACACCCGTTTTCGTCGATATCGACCCCGTCACGCGCAACCTCGACCTCGACCAGTTGGAAGCCGCCATCACGGCGGAAACGAAAGCCATCATCCCCGTCGACCTCGCCGGCCTGCCGGTCGACCGCGACCGCCTTTATGCCATCGCCCGAAAGCACGGCCTGCGCGTGATCGAGGATGCCGCTCAGTCGCTGGGCGCCTCGTGGAATGGCCGCCCCATCGGCTCGACGGGCGACTTTGTCTCCTTCAGCTTCCACGCCAACAAGAACCTCACCACTGGCGAGGGCGGTGCGCTGGTGCTGCCAGCCGACGTCGACCCGGCGCTGTGCGAACGCCTGCGCCTGCAAGGCGTGAAGCGTTTCCCCGACGGCGGCATGGACGTCGACATGCTCGGCGGCAAAGCCAACCTCACCGACATCGCCGCCGCCATCGGTCTGGGGCAGATGAAACACCTGACCGCATTCACCGAACGCCGCCGCGCCCTGGCCCGCCGCTATTTCGAGCAGATCGATCCATCCATCGTTGCAATGGGTCTCGAACTGCCGCCGGCGGATTTCGAGAACGCCAATTGGCACATGTTCCAGCCGCTGCTGCCCGATAACGCCAAGCGCGGCGTCTTCATCGCCGCCATGAAGGCACGTGGCATTGGCGTCGGCGTGCATTACCCGGCGCTGCATCTGTTCTCGCTCTATCGCAAACTCGGCTGGCAGGAAGGCGACTTCCCCGAGGCGGAACGCGTCGGCCGCCGCACCATCACCTTGCCGCTGTTCCCGGCCATGAGCGAGGCGGACGTGGATCGTGTCTGCGCCGCGATCAAGGACAGCCTGCCGGATTGCATCGAACGCTAACGGAGACTCAATCACCATGAACGTGCCGTCACGCCTTGCCGCCATTGCAGCGTCCATCCTGCTGCTGGTTTCCGCCGCCGTCGCCGGCGAGTTGCGCGACTACGCGCCGGTCAAGGTGGCGCCGCATACCTGGGTGATCCACGGTCCACTCGGCGATCCATCGGTCGCCAACCAGGGCTTCATGAATAACCCCGCCTTCGTCGTGACCAATGACGGCGTGGTTGTCGTAGATCCCGGCTCCAGCGTGCAGGCCGGCCGCATGGTGTTGCGCCAGATCCGCCAACTGACCGACAAACCCGTCACCCATGTGCTGAACACGCATGTGCACGGCGACCACTGGCTCGGCAACCAGGCCATTCACGATGCCTATCCTCGGGCAAAAATCATGGCGCATCCCGAGATGATCCGCGTCGCCCATGACAGCGCCGCGGCGACCTGGCTCGATATCATGGACCGCCTGACACAGGGCTTCACCCGCGATACCCGCGCCATCATCCCGACCATTCCCCTTGCCGAGAATCAGCGCTTCACCACCGGCGGCATCGAATTCCGCATCCACGCGCCCGAAAAAGCGCACTCCGGCACCGATATCATGATTGAGGTGGCCACCGAATCACTACTGTTCCTCGGCGACAACGTCATGAACGGCCGCTTCGGCCAGATGAACGATGGCACGTTCGCCGGCAATATCGCCGCCTGCGACCGCGCGCTGCTCCTCCCCGCCAAGATCTTCGTCCCCGGCCACGGCAAGACGGGCGGCCGCGAGAACGTATCTGCGTACCGAAACTACCTGTCAAGCCTGTTCGAAACAGTCCGGCGCGAATACGATGCGGGGAAGAAAGACTACGAAATGAAGGAAACCGTCAAGGCCGCCGTCGCACCCTACATCGGCTGGGAAGGCTTCGACCTCCACTTCGGCCGCCACATCAGCGTGGCGGTGCTCGAACTGGAAGCGATGTAAGAAGGCAACTCGCCCATTTCACTGGACATAGACTTTATTCCCGAATATCGCTATCACCTCAATAAGTCGGCGTTAGCGGTACGGTAGGGCGAGAGACAGGGTGCGGGGATAAATCGGGACAGAGCACTTGACATGGTGAAAAAGGAAATCACCGTGCATTAACTGGCCTACAAGCTGATCCGGGCGGCAATGGCGCCAGCGGCTGTCTTGTACAACACCCATCCGCGCCAACGCAGCTTCAAGGCAACCATGCAATTGCTATACGCATTCGCCAGCAACGTCCTACCCTGTCGACCAGGCCGGGTCGAACCCTGCGAAAAAACGGCGATCCAGCAACTACCCCAAAAGCCGGTGAGATCGCCGGGTGCCTCATCGGATCAACCTATTTACATCATTACGCAGCGCTCGCTGCTCAAACCTCAACGTCCGATAATTATTGTTTCTGCGTAAGCGATTACTCCGTTGGGCATCCCTACAGTATGTG
>JFJP01039703.1_pt1 | contig 12859 bp, 10 predicted proteins | sample 431651 | NCBI WGS metagenome assembly JFJP01 (sample SAMN02602958, study PRJNA72255) | Microbial mat metagenome, whole genome shotgun sequencing project. | biome: fresh water; feature: sink hole; material: water; isolation source: purple microbial (photo- and chemosynthetic) mats found in... | reverse complement strand
CTCTTCAGTTCGGCGCCGGTGCCGATGGCCTTTGCCTCGTATGTGGACGGTTATAGTGCGACAACCTGGAACGATTCCTGGTATCGCACCTTCGGATACACCAGGGAAGAGGCGGATGGTCGGAGTGGGGCGGATATCGGCCTCTGGGTCAATCCTGAGGACCGCGGGCGCTTTGTCGGTATGGTGGAGATGCAGAATCAGGTCAGCGGTCTGGAGGTTCTTCTCCGCCGTCGAGACGGGGACGTCCGCAATTGCGAGGTGTTTGGCCGTTTCATCGGCAAGGCCGGCGGCCAACTGCTGATGGCTGTCTATCTCGATGTAACTGAACGCAGACAGGCGGAAAACAATATGCGGGAGAGTGAAGAGCGCTTCTCCAGGGCGTTTCGTTCATCTCCCGCGCCGATGGTTATCTCGGATATTGAAACTGGTCGCTTTATAGATGTCAACGAACAGTGGCTACATATGCTCGGGCACTCCAGGGATGAGACCATCGGCCATACTTCCTTTGAACTGGGGATCTGGGAAAATACTGAGATTAGAGTCAGGCTGGGCAGGTTGCTGCGAGAACAGGGATCCTTCCGGGACGAACCGGCGCGTTTTGTCAGTAAGTCCGGCATAGTGCGGGATACACTCTGGTCGGCCGAGAAAATCAATCTCAGCGGTTCTGAGGCGATGTTGTCGCTGATTTATGATTTCAGCGAAAAAAAACAGGCGGAGGATGCCCTACGGGAGAGTGAATCCTACAATAAGGTGCTGTTTCATGATTCTCACATTCCCCTGGCTGTTATGGATCCAACGACTATCCGGTTCGTTGACTGCAATAATGCCGCCTTTGCCATCTATGGTTTGACTGACCGCTCCCAGCTTCTGGGCCTTACTCCCGGAGAGTTGTCGCCGCCGCTGCAGCATGACGGGACACCTTCGGAGATCGCCGCGGTCGGTTATATTAGCCAGGCTCTCGAACAGGGCCAGGCATTTTTTGAATGGCAGCACCAGCGCCCAAACGGTGAACTTTGGGACACCGAAATGCATCTCATGGTCTTCAACCACCGTGACAAAAAGCTGATCCAGTTGAGTCTGCAGGATATTACCGACCGGAAAAAAGCGGAAGAAGAAAAAGACAAACTGCAGAGTCAGCTCGTGCAGTCCCAGAAAATGGAATCGGTGGGGCGTTTGGCCGGGGGCGTGGCACATGACTATAACAACATGCTCGGGGTCATTCTCGGTCATGCCGAACTGGCCATGCATAAGGCGGATGAACACCATCCGCTCTACAACCATCTCAATGAAATCCGCAATGCGGCAAAACGCTCAGCCGAACTGACGCAGCAGTTGCTGGCTTTTGCCCGGCGCCAGACTATTGCTCCCAAAGTGCACGACCTGAATGCCTCGGTGAGCAACACCCTCCAGATGCTGCGTCTCATCCTTGGCGAGAATGTCGAACTGGTCTGGCTGCCCGGAGCAGAGGCCTGTCCGGTGAAGATTGATCTAAGCCAGTTCGATCAACTCTTGATGAATCTCTGTGTCAATGCCCGGGATGCTATTGAAGGAGTGGGCAGAATAAGTATCGAGACTGAGCGGATGGTGCTTGATGAGGCCTACTGCTCGGCAAATGTCTTCTTTGTCCCTGGTGATTATGCCGTGCTGAGTGTGAGTGATACCGGCTGCGGTATGGATCGCGAGACCCGCTCCAGGATCTTTGAGCCATTTTTTACCACCAAAGGTGTGGGGCAGGGCACGGGGCTTGGACTTGCAACAGTCTATGGCATCGTCAAGCAGAATAACGGGTTCATTAATGTCTACAGCGAGCCGGGCCAGGGCTCGACCTTCAGGGTGTATTTGCCGCGCTATATCGGTGCGACTGTCGTGGAGCAGGAAGTGGAGGTCGACACTCTCCTGAGAGATAATGATGAAACGGTTCTGGTCGTTGAGGACGAGGAAGTTCTGCTGGATATAAACACAACCATGCTGCTGGATCTGGGGTACAGGGTGCTGTCTGCCGTCACCCCAAGTGAGGCCATCCGGCTGGCCGGAGAATATACAGGCAGGATAGATCTGCTGATGACCGACGTGGTAATGCCGGAAATGAACGGCAGGGAGCTTGAAAGCCAGATCCGTCGCAGCCACCCGGAGATAGAATGCCTGTTCATGTCAGGTTACACCGCCAATGTGATTTCTCACCATGGCGTCTTGGACGAGGGTGTGCATTTCATCCAGAAACCCTTTTCGCTGAAGGATATGGCGGCCAAGGTCAGACAAACCCTTGAACCGAACCCCGAGAGAAATGGTGGGAGTGAAACTGCCTGATATGCTGCCGGGGTCTGTATCCTGACAACATACAGAGCGCACAAGACCCCCTTTTTTCTGATAGCGCTTTGCCCTGTATGCCCAATTTGCACTAGTGTATTTTCTTGCATGAAGTCCACTCCTGTTTATCTCCTATCTGCTCCTTTTATCTTTACAATCAGTTTGCTATACGTATCATTGAAACAGAGCCTGTTGTATTTCGGGACTTCCCGCCCGTCATTTTCGCGTAAATGACGGGCGGCCTTGATCGGAAATAAAGGGGAAGAACTGATTTCCCGAGGGGCTGATTTTCAAGAGGTCTTCATATCGGGGGAAAGATCTATAATTCAGGAGGAGAATGGCGCATGAAAGTCACATCGATCAAATTCAGACTCGTCTCGGGGGGCATCACTCTGGTACTGCTGCCGCTTTTGGTGATTGGCTTTCTTTCGATCAGCAAATCGTCCAAAGCCCTTTTGGAGATTTCTAAAAAGCAGGCGCAGACCATTGCCTCGGACCTGGCAGGAACTGCTGATCAAATTCTAACGGAAGAAGTGAAACTTGCGGAGGTACTTGCCGCCGATCAGCAGGTACACGATGTCATTGCTGCAGTCAAACAGGGGGGTCCTGCCGGTGCCGCTGAACAGATTGTCGGGCTTTACAAGAGTCTGGGGCATAAATTCACGAAACTGGGCGAGGCCTATCAAGGGGTATTCGTCAGTGATGCCGAGGGAAATCTGTTTACCGGCGTCCTTGAAGGCGGCAAGGAATACAAGGGCAGTAATGTCGCGGATCGCGATTATTTCCAGACAGCGAAAGCAAGCGGCAAAACGACCATCGGCAGCATTGTCCTTTCCAAGACCACCAACAAGTTGATCTCCGTCATCTGTGTGCCGATCACCTCGGCGAATCAGGGATTTATCGGTACGCTCGGACTGGTGCTGAAGATCGATTTCGTCACCGGACTCATCTCCAGCCGTAAACTCGGAGAGACCGGTTATGGCTTCATGTCCGACAAGAATGGCATTATCCTCGCTCATCCTGTTGCCGAACATATCCTTAAACTCGATATCACCAAGCTTGCCGGCATGGAAGTATTTGTCAAGCGGATGCTGGCCGGGGAAAAGGGCGTTGAAGAATATACCTTCAAGGGTGTCGACAAGATTGCCGGATTTGCCCCATTAACGATAACGAACTGGTATGTGGCGGCAACCCAGGATGCCTCCGAATTTCTGAGCGCGGCCAATTCCATCCGTAACCTAAGCCTGATAGTCACCTTGGTGGCGATTGTCCTGACTGTTATCGCTGTAACCTACTCGGCAGGTCTGATCGTCAAGCCGATCAACAGGGCGATTGCCAGTCTCAAGGATATCGCCGAAGGCGAGGGTGACCTGACCATGCGTCTGGATGACCGGTCAAAGGACGAGATCGGTGAGATGGGAAGCTGGTTCAACACCTTCATCGAAAAGCTGCAGGGCATCGTCAAACGCATCGCCGAGAACTCGAACCTGGTAAACGCCTCATCCGATCAACTCTCAGCCATTGCCAAAGAGCTTTCTGATGGCGCCGAGGATACTTCGCGCAGGGCGGCGAATGTGGCCACCGCCTCGGAAGAGATGAGCGCCAACCTCAACAACGTTGCTGCCGCCATGGAACAGTCCTCGACCAACACTAATATGGTTGCATCCGCCGCCGAGGAGATGACCTCGACAATCAATGAGATCGCCGAGAATGCCGAACGGGCCAGGAGTATTTCCGGCAGGGCGGTGGAGCAGGCCAGGAACGCCTCGGAAAAAATGGAGGAACTCGGCAAGGCGGCGCAGAAGATCGGTATGGTGACCGAGACGATCACCGAGATTTCCGAGCAGACCAACCTCCTTGCCCTCAACGCCACCATCGAGGCGGCCCGTGCCGGTGAGGCCGGCAAGGGGTTTGCCGTTGTCGCCAATGAGATAAAGGATCTTGCCCGGCAGACTGCCCAGGCGACGCTCGATATCAAGAACCAGATCGATGACGTGCAGAGGACCACCAAGTCGACGGTTACTGAGATTGATCAGATCTCCGAGGTTATCAGCGGGGTCAACGATATCGTCGCGACCATCGCCACTGCTGTCGAAGAGCAGACAGCCGCCACCAAGGAGATCGCCACCAATATTGCCCAGGCCAGTCAGGGAATTCAGGAGGTCAACGAAAATGTCAGCCAGAGTTCGGCTGTGGCTGCCGATATCACCCAGGATATCTCTAGGGTCAACCAGGCCGCCATGGGCATTTCCGAGAGCAGCAGGGGCGTACAGACAAGTTCAGTAGACTTGCAGCGCATGGCCGCTGAATTGAATACCATCGTCAGTAGTTTCAAAGTCTGATTTTCACATTCAGTCACATCCTTCCGGGCGGTCAGGTTCGTGTTGCATGGACCTGACCGCCTAGACTTTTCGGCGTTTTCAAAATAATCACAGTGATATCTCCTCTTTGGGTTTTGACAAAGAGGTAAAAATGGTGGATGATGCCGGATATGAGTAGCAATTCCGGATCATGTCAGCACTGTGGAATTCCTGCTCGAAGTACTGAACGTGAACCTGTATTTTCAATATCAGGAGAAACATCCAATACTTTATGGACATCATCAGCTCCTCTGCCGCTGAGCCTCCGGGCTCGCAAACCCTATGAATACTGTGGCTTCTGCTGCAGAGATCGTCGCAGCCCTTTGCTCGGATAGACCTTCCCTGGCTGAACTGAGAAAACTGTTCCCCGAGGCCTGGCAGATCGTCTATGCGGAACTCTCGGCCCTGGCAAGGCAGCAGGATCCTGCCAGGGTGGCCGAAGACTTGACCCTGGTCCATCAGGAATGGCTCACGCTACAACCGGATTGTCACGCTCTTAGAGAAAAATACAGTCAGGTTCTTGCCGAAAAATGCGGTCAGTGCCTGATGCGGAAAATTGCACTTGAACAATACTGCCGCGCTTTGCAGCAGCAGACCCTTAAGACTGCGGGTCTGTCTGGTCTCAGAGACAGGTTGCTGGTCCGCCTGCTCATTCTGCCGTTGGCAACGGCACGTCAGGCTCTGCCATTTCGCCTGCACCGCATGGCCTGGCGACTGCTGCGCAATCCAGGTGCAGCAGCAGCGATGCTGATGCAGGCCGGTTGTTATCTTATCGCCCCTGCTGAACTCATTGAAAGTCTGCGAACCCGCATTGGTTCGCGTCAGGTCCTCGAAATAGGCGCAGGTCGGGGAACTCTGGCATTGCTATTAGGTCGAGCCGGAGTCGATGTGACGGCGGTCGACGACTTCAGCTGGGCCGGCACGGTGCCGATGGGAAAAGAGGTGCTACAGATGGAGGGGCGGGAGGCGCTTGCCCGTTTCAAGCCGCAGGTTGTCATCTGTTGCTGGCCGCCGCCTGGCAATACCTTTGAGCAGGAGATTTTTTTAACCCCGGAAGTGCAGGAATATATTGTCATCATTTCACGACACCGCCATGCCAGCGGCAATCATCAGGCCTACGCCCGGGCCAAGGGATTCCGCTGCATCCAGGCGACAGGCTTGCTGGCCGGCCTGCTGCTGCCATCCGAGGCGGAAAGCGTACTCTACATTTTCACCCGAGTGGACCAAAAAGGCCAGTCCGGCCTGCCGTAATAATCCCAGACAGTTTTTCTGCATATTGATAACCAAGCTGGAATTCCTTGAATATCAGGAAAAATGTTCAGAGGATAGGCCTGGAAAAATTGGCCCCCGGTTTTTGACAAAGCCGGGAAAATATCAGAAGATAAGAATTGACTGCTGTTCCAGAAACATTCGGTCGGCCAATGAGTTTTGGCCATATCGAGCGCTTTAAATTTTAAATATTCGTGAAAACCTGCAGTAGCTATGCGAGCGGCCAATCGAAAACCCAGGAGAATATGAAAAGAGAAGAAATCGATGCTGAATATTGAGTGTGAGGCATAAGGTTAAAGAAGAGGGCTATGCAATTTCTGAGAAATTTAAAGATTCGGACCAAGATTCTGGCCGGTTTTGCCATCCTTCTTGTCATCATGGTTGTCATCGGTTTCTCCATACCGGGGGATGAAGCAGACAAGGGAGCGACGGTGATCGAACAGATAACGCGGGAAATCGCCGACAGTAACGTTTCGGCCGGAGAGATCTCCGATACCAGCCGCAATATTGAAAAGAGTTCCGATGAACTGCGGCAACTGGCAGCAAAACTTAATGCCATCATCGGTCGGTTCAAATTTTAGAGCGACATCATTGCAGATTTTCGGTATTGGAGAAAGGAGGAAATATTTTTTATACATAATCCTCGGTAGCTCAGCCAGAGCAAACAGATCCTATTCACACGCCAAAGGAGGCTGATGAAAAGGTTTTTATCCGTTGTGTTCTTGTTGCTTGTATTTCAGGTGACGGCCAGTTCGGCAGAGAGCGTGCTGGTGACCGGTCACAGTGACCGGGCGCCGTTTGATTGGCAGGAAGGCGAATATATACGCGGGGCGGCGGTCGAAATCATTGAAATCGTGTTGCGTGAACTGGATATTGAAGTCGAATCGAGATACGTCGGTCCCTGGGCCAGAGCCCTGCTGAATCTTGAAGAGGGCTCGGTCGATATCATATGTGGGGTCTATGCCACACCCGAGAGACGCAAATTTGCCGAATTTTCTGTTCCATTCAAGGAAGACCGGGTATCGTTGTTTGTCTGGAAGGAAAGATCTTTTCCTTTCAAGGAATGGCGTGATTTAGAAGGTAAAAGAATCGGTGATATCCTTGGGGCCAGTCGAAGCAGGGAATTTGACAAGTGGCGAAAGGTCCATGGTGATATTGAGTATGTATCCGATAATCTAATAAATATAAAGAAACTGGAAAAGGGCAGGATTGACTGTTTTGTTATGAGCCATGATTCAGGGGTCATTTTCATCAAAAGTCACGGATACGGAGAACGGATCGTACCGCTCGAAAAACCAGTGGATGTCAACTATCTCTGTTACGGGATATCAAAAAAGTCACCCATCCTTCGGCACCTGACGCACATCAACAAACGGCTTGATGAGCTTCGGGCCGACGGTACCATCGATGCCGTGATCCGCAACAATAGAGATGCATTTCTTGCTGCTCTAGCTGCGAAAAAACCAAGATCAGCAACGACCTTTTGAGGAAAAGGAGGCAAAATGGAACTGCTGGAAGTCATACGAACACGGAGAAGTATCCGCAAATATGAAGATCGACCCGTGTCAGACGAGTTGATAACGGCTGTCCTTGAAGCGGCAATGTACGCTCCCTCAGCCGGCAATCAGCAGCCCTGGCATTTTGTCGTCATCAGGGATCGGCTGAAACTCGACCGTATCCCCTCCTTTCATCCCTACAGTAACATGATCCTGCAGGCGAAAGTTGCCATCCTGGTCTGCGGTGATCCTGCAGGGGGGAAATGGCCGGCATACTGGGTCCAGGATTGCAGTGCGGCTACCCAGAATATCCTGCTGGCGGCAAGGGATCTCGGGCTCGGCTCTGTCTGGGCCGGGGTATATCCCGATGAGGGCAGGATGGCGGGGTTTCGTGAACTGCTGGCGATTCCACAGGATGTTTTTCCCTTTGCCCTCATCCCTTTGGGATGGCCTGTAGGAGAATTTGCGCGAGTACAGAGATTCAGGCTTGAGCGTATCCACCAGGAGACGTGGTGCGGGGATACTGCCTGAGAATCTCTCTGTCAAAGCGATTGCCCGTTGAACGACAAAGGCGGCGAAGAATTATCTCTTCGCCGCCTTTGTCGTTGTGTCAGGAAAAGGTCTCGCCTTTCTCAGGAAATATGTTCAAGCCCTGGTGCTGGAAAGGCTTTGCAGAGTTCTTTGGCCTCTTTGGCCACCCTGACCAGGAGCGGCTCATTCTCAGGATCGGAGATGACCATGTCGAGGAGTCGGCCTATCTCGATCATCTCCGTCTCTTTGAAGCCGCGAGAGGTAACTGCTGCAGCGCCCATGCGGATACCGCTCGGGTCAAAGGGTTTGCGGGTATCAAAGGGAATAGCGTTGTAATTCAGGACGATACCTGCGGCATCGAGGGCCTTTGCCGCCTTTTTGCCCGAGATTCCTTTGTTGGTGACATCGACCAGCATCAGGTGATTTTCCGTGCCATTAGTTATCAGCCTGTAACCCTTTGCCATAAGGGCCTCTGCAAGGGCTCCGGCGTTTTTCACGACCTGGTGGGCATACTGTTTGAACTCATCAGTCGAAGCCTCCTTGAGGGCCACGGCAATTGCTGCCGTGGTATTGTCGTGTGGGCCGCCCTGGATGCCGGGGAAAACCGCCTTGTCAATGGCCTGGGCGTATTTTTCCCGGCAGAGGATCATCGCCCCGCGAGGACCGCGAAGGGATTTATGGGTGGTTGTGGTGACGATATCGGCATACGGTACTGGCGAGGGATGAGCACCACCGGCAACAAGTCCTGCGAAATGGGCCATGTCTACCATGAACAGGGCGCCGACTTCATCGGCGATTTCGCGGAATCGGGCGAAATCAAGAATCCGCGGGTAGGCCGAGTGGCCGGCGATGATTATCTTTGGCCGGCAGGCGTGGGCCTTTGCCCTGATTTCGGCATAATCGAGGAGGCCGGTTGCCGCTTCGAGTTGATAGGATTGGGCATCGAAATATTTTCCCGAGATGCTTACTGGCGATCCGTGGGTCAGGTGACCGCCGTGGGGTAAGGCCATGCCGAGTATGGTGTCGCCGGGGCTGAGAAAAGCCAGGTAAACAGCCAGATTGGCCGGAGATCCGGAGTAGGGTTGGACATTGACATGCTCGGCGCCGAACAGCGCCTTGGCCCGCTTGATGGCAAGGACTTCAACCTGATCGATGATCTGTTGCCCCTCGTAGTAACGCTTGCCTGCGTAGCCTTCGGAATACTTGTTGGTCAGCACAGTGCCAGTTGCCTGCAGAACTGCTGCGGAGACGTAGTTTTCCGAGGCTATCAGCCGGATTTTCTCGGACTGGCGCCTTTCTTCCTGTTGCACCAAGTCGAAGATTTCTTGGTCGCATTGTCGTAATTCTTCCATGTACCTACCTTTGTCCTTCGTGGATATCGGGGATGACCTCGAGTGTATCAGGGTATCTGCTATGCGCATTTCCCGGGGATATAAAAAAAACGGTGACAGCCGGCCGTCAGGCCACAATCACCGTAGAACTCTGTTATTTGGGAGAAACATACAGCAGAAGGGCTGTCGGCCGAATGCTTTGGCCAGGACCTGGATGCAGTAAAGCAAAGAGTATAATAAACTCGTTTACAATTTCACAGCCAAAAATTGGATACAGGGCAAATCGGTGCAGGAGGAGTTTGCCGCCGAACCGCAGGTGAGGGCAGAAGCAGGTTTATGGCAGTTCAGGAAAATCAGTGATTATCGCGGTGGCGCCATCGGCAAATAGTTGACGCTGCCGTTCCTTGTCATTCACTGTATACACATTGATTCCGAATCCGGCCGCACGCAGCATGCGGATCAGCGCCGAGTCGGTAATGGCATCAGCGGGGTGATACGCGGAGGCCCCGATAGCCTGCAGATATCTGATTAGCTCAGGCGGGTGCTGGTCACTCTGCAATACCGCCACAGAGATATGAGGGGCAAGGGCCTTGCACTGAAAGAGATAGTCGTGGTTGAAGGAAGAGATCAGGATCTGCGGGGCGGTAGCGGTCGCTTGGATGACTTCGAGCACGATCGATACCACATTCTTGTCGAACTTAGAGCCGGACTGGTCCTTGATTTCGACGTTCACCGGCATCTTGTGGCGCATGGCCCAGTTGAGCATCTCGGTGAGGGTAAGGATCTTCTGCGGCAGCTGGGCCTGGATGGTTTCTTGGGACACCAGGCCCGAGGCAAGGGTGGAAAAAGGATCGCTTGTGAGAAACCAGGATCCTGCGTCAAGCTCTTTGAGCTGGTCCAGAGTCCAGGCGTTGATTCTGAGAGAGTGCAACCGCAATCTTTTGCCGACCAATGGCGCATCCGTCGTTCTCTTCAGAGTGCTGTCGTGAAATACGACCGGGATACCGTCCTTTGTCAGCTGGACGTCGATTTCAACGAAATGGCAGCGGCCAAGGCTGGCAGTAAAGGCGCTGAGGGTATTTTCCGGGCGAAAAGCCCGGAAACCCCTGTGAGCGCCGATAAGATGATCTGCGGAGATTCTGTCAAAGAAGGTCATGTCTTCCCCCAGTACAATCTTGAGTCCCGGTGTCCTGTCCTTATTTTTCCTTCAGCTTCATCCAATACTGTTCGTAGAGCTGACTGGTGGCATCGTCGAGATTGCTGAGGAATTCGCCTCTGGCTGTATCTGCCTCGCCCGGATAGACGATGGGGTTAGTGCGGATCTCTTCCTGGAGAAACTCGCTCACCTTGGCGTTGGGAGAAGAATAACCCATTTCACTGCTGATTTTGGCGGCCACTTTTGGTTGCAGGATATAGTCGAGGAAGAGATGGGCCTCGGTAATATTCTTTGCGCCCTTGGGCACGCAGAAGCTGTCGAGCCAGAGGCTGAATCCTTCTTTGGGGTAGAGATAGGCTATGGCTGGGTTTTCGGCATTGGCGATGTAGGCTTCGCCATTCCACACCACGCCGGCCGCGACCTCGCCGGAGAGCAGGGCCTGTTTGGGTGAATCGGAGTCAAAGGTCCTGACCGAGGGGATAAGTTCCTTCAGCTTCTTGAATGCCTGTTCGAGGTGAACCGGGTCGGTATCGTTGATCGGATAACCAAGAACCTTCAGGCCGATGCCCATTACCTCGCGGGAATCGTTAGGCAGCAGCAGCTTGCCCTTGAGCTCGGGTTTCCACAGATCGGCCAGATTGCGGACCGTGTCGTTGCCGAGGAGTTCGGTGTTGACAGCGAGCGAGGTGGAGCCCCACATATACGGCACGGAATAGCTGTTCTCCGGATCGAAGGGCTGGTTGATAAACTGAGGGCCAATATTTTTAAGGTTGGGCAGCTGTTTCTTGTCGAGCGGCATGAGCAGGCCCTGGTCACGCATCAGTCCCACGAAGTAGGACGACGGGACGATCAGGTCATAGCCTTTGCCGACCAGTTTGATCTTGGCGTACATCGCCTCGTTGCTGTCGTAGGTCGAGATGTTCACCTTGATCCCGGTCTCCTTGGTGAAGTCGGCCACGACCTCGTCCGGGATGTATTCGGACCAGATATAGATAAAGAGTTCGCGGTCGGCAGCCTGGAGGGGCGAGGAAAGGCTGAAGCAGACAAAAAGGAGCAGGGCCAGGGTTTTCAGAGTTTTCATTTAATTTTTCTCCTTGAGCAGTTGCCGTGAGATGATCACAGCGGCGACGGTTATGGCCATCATGACGACGCACAGGGCGTTGACATCCGGTTTGATGCCTAGACGGACCATTGAATAAATGCGCAGCGGCAGGACCTCGTAGGTCGGTCCTGTCGTAAAGAAGCTGATCATGACATCGTCGAGCGACAGGGTGAAACTGAGCAGCCAGCCGGCAATAACGGCAGGGGTGATGAGCGGCAGGACGATATGTCGGAAGACCTGGTAATCGCCGGCCCCCAGATCACGAGCCGCCTCGATGACATCTCCCTCAAAACCCTTGAAGCGCGAGTAGACAGTAGTGGCGACGAAAGGCACGCTGAGGGTGACGTGGGCCATCAGCAGGGTCCAGAAACCGAGCGGCAGTTGGAGCGCCAGAAAGAGCAGGAGAAGCGAGATGCCGATGACGATATCGGGTGACATCATCATCACGAAAAGGCCGGCGAACAGTACTTTGCGGCCCGGGAAGGTATACTGATAGAGGATGAAGGCGGCAAGTGTGCCGATGATGCTGGCGATTGTTGCCGACATCGCGGCAACGCTCAGGGAGCGCAGGGCCGCCTCCATCAGCGAGGCATTATCCCAGAGCCTGATGTACCAGTCGAGGGTGAATCCCTTCCATGACAGGGAGAATTTCGAGGCGTTGAAGGAATAGACCGCCATGATCGCCAGCGGCAGATAGAGAAAACCGTAGACCGCGGCGCTGTAGAGGTATTTCACCAGCCGGCTCATGCCTCTTCCTCCGGTCGGCCCGAGCGCTGGATGCTGTAATAATAGACGAGCAGCATAAGTCCCATGATCAGAGTCATGGCGATACTGGCGGTGGCGCCCATCGGCAGGTTGCGGGCCGTCAGAAACTGGTCGCGGATATAGTTGCCGAGCAGCATGCTGCGGGCTCCGCCGAGAACGTCGGCGACATAGAACATGCCGAGCGCCGGCAGAAAGACCAGCATCGAGCCGGAGACGATGCCGGGCATGGTCAGCGGCAGGGTGATCCGGCGGAAGGCCTGCAGGCGTGAAGCGCCGAGGTCTCGTGCGGCCTCGAGCAAACGGGAGTCGAGCCGGACAATGGCGGCATAGAGCGGCAGGATCATAAAGGGCAGCAGGGTGTAGACCAGGCCGATGAAAACTGCGGTCGGCGTAAACATCAGGCGCAGGGGCTCATCGATCAGGCCGGTCCAGAGCAGGAACATGTTGAGGACACCGTTGATCTTGAGGACGGCCACCAGGGCGTAGGTCCTGATCAGGGAATTGGTCCAGAAAGGGATCATCACCAGCAGCAGCAGCACGTT
>JFJP01058892.1_pt1 | contig 12861 bp, 11 predicted proteins | sample 431651 | NCBI WGS metagenome assembly JFJP01 (sample SAMN02602958, study PRJNA72255) | Microbial mat metagenome, whole genome shotgun sequencing project. | biome: fresh water; feature: sink hole; material: water; isolation source: purple microbial (photo- and chemosynthetic) mats found in... | reverse complement strand
TAGGGTAGCCCGAAGACGGGCAACCCTAGGCTGATGGCTTTAATCCCTTCGGGATACAGATGGAGAATGTCTCCAACTTTACAGTGGCGGGGCATGTGTTCGTCCAGAGTCATATTCCCTATGAGAGTGCTCCTACGGGCTATGGCAGAGGCCAAGCGGATGTGCCGAGTTTACTGCCCGTGCCACCACCGCTTTTGTGGGGTCTTTGCTAAAAACCGATTAGAGAATGTAGGCGGAAAAGGTAGGCGTGAATTTTTTTGCAGCGTTTTCAATCAAGCCCAGCATTTTCATTGCTTTCCAAACCTTTTTTCTAGTTTTTCTTATCATGGTGGGTTAATAGAGATGCTCTTAAAATGACTGACAAAGAAAAGATTGCAACGCTCATCAAAGAAGTCATTGATACGATGATGGCACGCGTGATGAAAAAAGTTCTTGAGGACGATCCTTTCATCAAGGAGGAGCACCATGCGCGGAAGCCTTTGTATGCGGCACTTGTCCCCGATGAAATTTTTAAAGGCTCCCACTTCGAGCGGCGTTTTGTCACTCCGTTTGGAGGTGTTTGGGAAAAGCTTGCCCAAGTTGTCGCCCAAGAGGTTCACGGGGAGTGTGCCGTGGGATATTCTGTAGAAGGATGTATCGGCGAAGAACGCTTACGAAGAATCCAAGAAGTTTTGAACAAACTAGAACATGCTACCCAAGGGCAAAAAAGGGTTCTTCCCAACTGGCTAGAAGAATTGGCTTACATCAAAGAAGGAGGAGGGAGTCCTATACCCGTTTCTGTTGTTTGCGATATTTATGTCCATAATTTGAAAACAGGAAAACGGTATGCTTTTGAGTTGAAAGGTCCCCTCCCCAACAGTGACCAAACCAAGGTCAGCAAAGAAAAGTTATTTAAGTTGTTAAGCATGGAACCTACGCCAGTGGATGGTGCTTATTATGCCCTTCCATACAATCCCTACGGTTCAAAAAAAGAGTCCTACCAATGGGACTTTCCCAAGCGTTGGTTCAACATGTGTGGAGACCCTTGCGTTTTGATCGGCAACGAATTTTGGGACTTTATCGGTGGCAGTGAGACCTACGCCCATTTTGTCACTGAAGTGAACAAACTGGGGAAAAATTATCGGCAAAGGATTTATCGCGAATTTTTAGGAATAGAACCGCCCAGCGATGCCGATGATTATTTGCTCAAGTAAATCTGCTATTGAATATGACTTCTCTTAATCGGCAAAAATTCAGTTTTATTGACTTGTTCTCAGGAATCGGTGGATTTCGGCTTGCCTTAAGCAATTTGGGCGGACATTGCGTAAATTTCAGCGAAATACACAATGATGCCATCAACGCTTATTGCACCAATTTTTCCGAAGACAGAAGCCTGAATCTGGGAGACATCACCCGAGTAAAAACGCTCCCCCCCCATGACCTGATGACGGCTGGAGTCCCCTGCCAAAGCTGGTCTATTGCTGGAAAAAACTTGGGGTTTGATGATGACCGTGGACAACTCTGGAATGACACGATTTATTTGCTCAACCAATCTCGTCCCAAGGCTTTTATCTTTGAAAATGTGAAAGGGCTTGCCGACCCCAGAAATCAAAGTGCGCTCTACTACATTCTGAACCGGATCAAGATGGCTGGTTATTTTGCCAGACATTTTGTGCTAAATTCATCAGACTACGGAGTGCCACAAGACCGAGTTAGGGTTTATATCGTCGGTTTTTTAAATGAGGGGAACCTGAAAAAATTTCACCTTCCACCGCCTCGTAAAAGCCACTTAAAGCTGATTGATGTGCTACAAAATTTCGGGCCGCAACACAGTAAAGCGGACAAATCTCAAATGACTGATTTATTCGGCCATTCGGTGCATGGCAACAGACGCTACCGAAAACTCAGCGGGATGAATGATTTTTTTCTATTTAATGATATCCGCAACGGTCCTACCACCATCCATTCATGGGATTTAATTTCTACCTCTGAAAGACAGAGGGACATCTGTTACCTGCTTTTAAAAAACAGGCGCAAAAGCATCTATGGCAGACTGGATGGAAACCCGTTATCCGTGGCGCATTTCCAAGAGCTTGACCCCACCATTCAATCAGATGAATTGGACTGCTTGGTGGATTTGGGCATCTTTAAAAAAGTTGATTACGCCTACACCGCACACCCGCACGATCACTTGGTATTGGAGCGGGACGAAAGTTCTGTGCTACAGCATCTCTCAGAAGGAAAGATCACACTTGATACCCTGAAAGAATGTCGTGAATTGAAAAAAGCTGGGATTCCATTTGAAAGAGTGATTACTTCACTGGTCAGCAAAAAAGTTCTTATTTGCAGTGAAGTCAGATATGAATTTAGATATACTAAAATCAGCACGGGTATAGAGGGTGTTAATCGTATATTTTTACCTAAATCCGAAACATTCCCCACATTAGTCGCCAGTGACACCAATGACTTTGTCGCCATAAAAGATGTGGATGCCGATAACGACCATGAATACAAGCGGGTCTTTCTGGAAGATATTTTTCATAAAAAACTATTTAGAAAAATATCTAAGGAGGAAGCTTGTTTAATTCAGGGCTTCCCGATGGACTTTAAGTTGCCTGAATCCCGAAGCAGATGGATGAAGTTGGTGGGCAATAGTGTTTCTGTGCCAGTCATACAAATGTTAGGACAGGCTATCTTGGATACGGGATGTGTTGACGGTTTGACTTTTTCTGGTGGGAAAGGTGAGCTTCTTCGTCAAACAGCGTAGGTTTCTTGAAACACGACTCAAGGAACTGATTTTCTTCAACAACGAAGGGGTTTTATCTATTAGCCTCGAGCAAAAAAGGGGTCAGGCTGACATTTGGCTCTTCGGGAAAAAGTGTGGGATTGGATGCTGATTAGTGGGCGCAAAGCATTTCTTGATTGAGTGTTTCGCTCAGCTTTATCGTGGCTTCTTGGAAAAGAAAATGGAATCAATTTCACGGCAGTCATCATCCGCCTATCCGCTAAACTCAATATGTTGCGATGGAAAAACTTTTTTTAATCACTAGGGAATGCGTCCCACAAGAGGTTGTTGTTTGCATTCACATTGATTGGGCGATAATGACTCCATCAATCTCTAATCCCACGGAATTCCCCGAAGAACCGATTTTTAGCCCACAAAGGGCTCAAAAACAAACTGCATCACGGAATCTTCCTTTCGATATTCGTTTTCATTCCGCCACGCAATTCACTACTCGCCAGTTGAAATATTTTTTGTCGCCTGAAGTGCTGCACGAGACTGAAAGAACGAGGTTGTAAAATCCGCCTTTGCGCCATTCTTTGGCTCGTTCAACGCTACCCCAATCTGCAAAAATATAGCCTTGGCCTGCCCACGAAAAACCCGCTTTCCATGCCCAGACATCGCCGGATGCCTTTTTTTTCGGTTCTGGCCCCCATTTGAGTTCGGCATTTTCTAGGAGGAGGTTCGGTGCCGGGTTGCCTGCGCCAAAAGGCTCAAGCATGGCAAACAGTTCGCACCATTTGGCCGCAAGCTGGTCTGCTGTTTTTGTCTGACATCCGTTGAGCGAAGCCAAGATTTCGTGTTCTGGGTGGTAGCTGTCTGGGGTCAGCCCGATTTGTTTCACTAGCCAATCTTCAAGCAGGCCGTGCTGCGCCTCATTAAAAGCCAGCCCTGCCGCAGCACGGTGCCCGCCGCCCTTCATTAAAAGCCCAGCTTCCTTGGCGAGAGCGATGCTGCCGCCTAAATCGCACGGCTCAATGCCCCGGCCAGACCCTTTCCAAAAACCGTCCTGATGCCACCCGCAAACTATGGCTGGCCTCAAAAATGTGTCTTTGACTCTGGCTGCCACGATTCCCACAACGCCAGGATGCCATTCTTTATCGGCCAAAAACAGGAGCGGCAAACTTGGATTTTTCTCCAGTTTTTGTGCGGCCTGTTCCAGTGCGGCAGCCTCTATTTTTCTCTGCAACTCTTGGCGCTCGCGGTTTCTCTCATCGCAGTATTCGGCCAGTGCGGTGGCCTCCTCTTTCTTTTTTGAAAAAAGCAGTTCAACGGACTGCGTAGCCTCCTCTATGCGCCCGGTTGCGTTCAGGCGCGGCCCCCATAAAAAACCGAATGTGCGGGAAGTGACCGATTTTTGCCGCGTGACCTCATGCAATGCCAGAAGACCCGGCACACGCTCAAGCCCGTTTGGATTGTTCGCGATGCGGAGCGCATTTTTGACTATAGCTCGGTTCGTGCGCGTGAGCGGCATGACATCCGCTGTTGTTCCTAGTCCAGCGAGGAGCAGGGCGCGTTCCCTGTCCCAGCCAGATATTCCGAGGTCGGCTGCCACCTGTTCGCAAAAAAGGAATGAAAGTCCAGCGGCACTGAGTGCCTGCAACGATTTCATCCAAGTCTCTTCCTCCCACTGCGGGAAAGCTTTTGGGTTCAGATGCGCAAGGGCAGAGTGCGGGAGCGCGGGATCATCCACCTGATGGTGATCCAGCACGATGCAGTCCACGCCGAGGGAGCGGAGGTTTTCCACAGGCTTGCGAGAGGGTGAGCCGCAGTCCACGCAAATGATGAGACTAGGCTGGAATCGTTCCATGCACTTTTGCACGGCTTTGTCCGTGAGGCCGTAGTCGTCTGACATCCGGTCTGGGATGAACCACCCCACACCGCTGCCGCAACCAGTCGCAGCCAGCAGGTCGCAAACTTGAACGAGGGATGTGATGCCATCGCAGTCGTAATCCCCAAAAACCGTGATTTTTTCCTTCGCCTCCACCGCGCAGGATATGCGGTCGCGTGCCTTGGTATAATCTGGCAAACGCGAGATGGTGTTGTGGATTTCTGGGAGCGGGTTTAAAAAATCCTCAATCTCTTCTTGGCCTGTGCAGCCACGGGCGGTGGCGACGGCTATTTTCATCTCGCGCGGCGTGTGGGCACCGGCTTGGGAGAGCAGTTTTTTAAGGGTGAATTTCACGCCGTCTGGCAGGTTGTCCAGCAGCTTGTTATTTTGTTTCCTTGGCTGTGGCGAAAGCCACATTCCAGATGCCCGCCGCACGGCAGACATCCAACACATGGATGATGTGTTTGTAAGGGACACCTTGGTCGGCACGAAGGATGACTGCCTGCTCGGGGAACTCTTTGGCCACGCGCTGGAGCACCTGCGCCAAAGCGTCCGTTTCCAGCGTGCGCCGGTTCAATAAAATAGAGCCGTCCGGCATGACATTCAAGATGATTTCGCCAGGGCGTGGCTTGGAGTCCAAGCCCTGTTTTGCGGACGGAACGCGGATGGAAAGCTCCTTCTCGTCCCTAGAAAAATTCCATGTGAGAATAAAGAAAATGATCAAAACCAGCAGGATGTCTATCAGAGGGGTGATATTGAACCCCGCTGGATGCAAGTAGTGGTTCTGTTTTCTAAAATTCATGTGTCAGATTCTGTCATGTTTATTCCAATTCGCTTTCAAGATGATGTTAAATGGCGCAGGATTTTTTGTGTCTGGCTAGGCGCAAGGAGGGAGCGATACCAGCATGTATCGTAACCGACGCGCAACGACGCCAGACGCAAAAAAGACAAGCCAGTGAGTCTCATTTTGAAAGTAAATTGGAATTATCCTGTTTGTCCTGCTGCACTTCGAGGTGTGCCAGAAGGCTCGTGGACTGGGCTTCCAGTTCAGCGGCCAAAAACTGCGCACGCCCTTTGAAAAACGAATAAAAGACCATCGCTGGGATGCCGATAACCAGCCCCGCCGCCGTGGCTATCAATGCCTCAGCTACGCCGTTGGCCAGCATGGCAGGGCGGATGTTGCTAGGGTCAAGGCCGATGACATTGAAGCTCGTGATCATGCCCGTAACCGTGCCCGCAAGCCCGAACATCGGCGCCACAACTCCGATGTCGTAAAGGTAGCTGACCTGCTGGAACATGCGAGACGCTTGGCGGCTCCCTTCCGTTTCAGCAATCTCTTTCAGCAGCGCAAATTTCGCGCTTGGGTTACGGGTAGCAAACTGGAGCGTGGTCTGGACAATCCGCGCCAGCGACTCAGGCTGCTTGGTGCTGTGGGCGACTAGCCCGAGCAGATCGCGCTTCTGGAGATATGCCTCAATGGCGCTCAAAAAATCCGATGTCACAACCGCGTTTCTACGCAGGCTAAGGAAACAGTAGAAGACATAGCCCACCGTGAACGCCGAAAGCGCCCCCAGCGGAACCATGCACCAACCGCCCTTCTGAATGAGGGCGAGGAGCGACTGGTCTTGCGGCTTAGATGCGGCAGCATCGGCAGCCACCTCTTTGATGGCTTCCGTCACACTCTGTGCATACGCCTCAGGAATTGTGGCGGCCACAAGTGTTGCCGCTAGGCATACCGCCAGAAAAAACCCGTTTTTTCTTTTCATAAACTTTTTTAGGTTGGTTGTTTTCGGCATCCCCGCGTAAACGCCCCAAAACACTATTTCAAAATGTACCCCAGATTTATCAGACAGCGGGAACCTAGGGCTGCGAACTGCATCGTAAGATGCCACGATTGCCAGAGTCAATCACAAAGACAGCACAAGTCGCGGAGCAGTTCAATTTTCAACCGTTTTCATTTCGGGATAGACTGTGCAAAGTAATTATGGTTATTTTCAAGCATTCATGAAAGCCCTAATCAAAGTCATGCCCAAAAAGACCGTCCTAGACCCACAGGGCGAAGCGGTCAGACAAGCCATCCAACACCTCGGTATGGAAACTGTGAAGGCAGCCCGTGTAGGTAAATGGATAGAGCTGGAAATAGAGGGAGGCGATGCAGAGGCCGCCCGCAAAAAACTGGATGTTCTCTGCCAAGATTTGCTCTCCAACCCCGTGGTCGAAGATTACGAACTACAGGTAATCCCCTGAGGGTGTCGCTAAGGAATATCCCATGAAGTTTGGCGTCATCCAGTTTCCCGGTTCGAATTGCGACCAAGATGTATTTCATGTCCTAAAACATGTCCTCGGCCAAGAGACGGTTTACCTGTGGCACAAGGACGAATCGCTCCAAGGTGCGGATGCGGTGATCGTCCCAGGCGGTTTCTCGTACGGCGACTACCTGCGCTGTGGTGCCATAGCCCGTTTCTCTCCCGTCATGCGCTCAGTGGTGGCGCACGCGGCTGCTGGCGGCCCTGTGATGGGCATTTGTAACGGGTTTCAAATCCTTTGTGAGTCTGGGCTGTTGCCCGGGGCACTGATCCGCAACAAGGGGCTGCATTTCGTCTGCCGCCATGTCCACATCCGCTCCGAAACGCCGCAGACGCCTTTCACATGTCAGATTCGCACTGGTGCTGCGCTCAAGATTCCAGTGGCGCACGGAGAGGGCTGCTATTTCGCTGATGACGCCACGCTGGCGCGGATTGAAAAAAACGGGCAAGTGGTGTTCCGCTACTGCGATGCCTACGGGCGGCTGGACGGGGATGCGACGGGTGCTTGCGGCTCCATCAACCCAAACGGCTCGCGCAACAACATAGCGGGCATCTGCAACGAAAAGAGAAATGTTCTCGGCATGATGCCGCACCCGGAACGCGCAGCGGAACGCGAACTGGGCAGCACGGATGGGCTGGCTCTTTTCGAGGGGCTCGCGCACACGCTGGCTTTGAAGGGATGCCTCCAATGAAAAATGTGCCTATGACACCAGAGTTGATAGCCAAACACGGTATCACTCCCGATGAGTTCAAACTGATTTTGGACATCCTGAAACGGGAGCCAAACCTGACTGAACTAGGGATTTTTTCGGTGATGTGGAGTGAGCATTGCTCGTATAAAAACTCTAAGCCAGAACTGAGAAAGTTCCCGACATCAAGCGCAGCCACACTCGTGAAGGCCGGGGAAGAAAATGCTGGCGTGATAGATATCGGAGACGGGCTGGCCATTGCTTTCAAAATCGAATCGCACAACCACCCAAGTGCCGTCGAGCCGTTCCAAGGTGCCGCGACAGGCGTGGGCGGTATAATTAGAGATATTTTCACCATGGGGGCACGCCCGGTCGCGCTCATGAACTCGCTGCGGTTCGGCGAAATACGGGGCGATTCGGCGCAGGCCAAAACGAACCGCCGCTTATTTGCTGGCGTGGTCAGCGGCATATCGCACTACGGCAACTGCATCGGGCTCCCGACAGTCGGCGGAGAGGTTTATTTTGATGAGAGTTACAGTGGCAACCCGCTGGTAAATGTTTTCTGTCTGGGCGTTCTTCGCCACGATCAGATACAGCGCGGCAAAGCCACGGGTGAGGGAAATCCCGTTTTCTATGTTGGCGCAAAAACCGGGCGGGACGGACTGGCGGGAGCTGCTTTCGCCTCCCGCGATCTGACGGAAGAATCCAAAGAAGACCGCCCGGCTGTGCAAGTCGGGGATCCGTTTTTGGAAAAACTCTTGCTCGAAGCGTGCTTAGAACTTTTCCGCCACCCCGAGGCCGTAGTGGGAGTGCAGGACATGGGCGCAGCGGGGCTGACATGTTCCACATGCGAAACAGCAAGCCGTGCGGGCACTGGGATAGAGATAGACCTCGCAAAAGTGCCGCAGCGCGAAACGGGTATGACCCCGTATGAAATCATGTTGAGCGAGTCGCAGGAGCGGATGCTCATAATCGTGCGCAAGGGTCACGAAAAAACGGTTTTAGATATTTTCAAAAAATGGGACTTGGACGCCGCCGAAATCGGGCATGTAACTTCTGACGGCATCATGCGCGTGAAAAACCATGGCGAGACTGTCGTGGAAATACCCGCCCGCCGCCTCGCGGACGAAGCACCAGTTTACTCAAGGGAAGCACGCCAGCCAAAACCCGCCCCGCAACTTTGCGCGGAAAATCTCCCTCAGCCAGATAGCCGCGCATCGCTGCTGAAACTGCTGGCGTCCCCCTCAATCGCATCCAAACGCTGGGTTTACGAGCAGTATGACCACATGGTGCGCAACGGTGCTACTGTGCTCCCTGGCAGCGATGCCGCAGTGGTCAGGATACCGTTTGAAACACATGACGGCGTGGTGTTCAAAAACTTGGCCATGACGACAGACTGCAACGGTTTTTACTGCCTGTTAAACCCGAAGGTAGGCGGCCTGATAGCGGTGGCTGAAGCTGCCCGCAACCTTGCTTGCAGTGGGGCACACCCACTGGCTGTCACAGACAATTTAAACTTCGGCAACCCGCACCACCCGGAAAATTTTCACCAGCTACGCGAGTGCGTGGAAGGGATAGCCGAGGCGTGCCGCTTTTTCAACACGCCCGTGACTGGCGGGAATGTCAGCCTTTACAACCAGTCTCCCGCAGGAGCGATAGACCCCACACCAACAATTGGTATGGTGGGTTTGATAGACGATCCGACCCACATCACAACCCAGTGGTTCAAGCAGGCGGACGATGCAATTATCCTCTTGGGTGGAGTTGGACCTTCTTGCTTGGGCGGCTCGCAGTTCGCCAAAGAAATTTTGGGGCGCAAAGAAGGGCCTTGTCCAGAAATTGATTTAGAAAAAGAACTCCGACTGCACGATTCTGTCCGCGCAGCCATACGCATGGGGCTGGTGAAGAGTGCGCACGACTGCTCAGAAGGCGGACTCGCAGTGGCACTGGCTGAAAGCTGTTTTGCGCCGAGCGAGGCGATAGGAGCAGAGGTGGATTTGTCAGCCCTAGAAAACGGCAAGCTCGCTGATGATGTGCTGTTCAACGAATCGCAGTCCCGCGTAATCCTGACTACCCGCTGGGAAAATGCCGGCGCACTACTAGAGTGCCTGTCTGCACGCGGGCAGGAAGCGACCCGTATAGGACGCACTGGTGGAGACCACTTGAAAATACGCCTTTCATCCGGCCAGCTCGAATGGGCTGTCACGGAAATGCAAAACGCTTGGGAAGAATGTCTCCCCAAGTGCATGGGAAGCTGACCATGCCACAACTGCCAGACCCCATGAAAAAAGGAAAAAATTATCCCAAGCACGAATGTGGAATATTCGGCGTGTTCAACCATCCGAGCGCGGCAGAGCTGACATATTTCGGCCTTTACGCTCTGCAACACAGAGGGCAGGAAAGCGCGGGTATAGTCACCTCAGAAGGGGATCATGCGCCTTTCAAAATACACAAGGGCATGGGACTGGTCTCACAAGTTTTCGATGAGCCCGTTCTCAATAGGATAACGGGCACAAGAGCGATCGGGCATGTCCGCTATTCCACTACTGGTTCAAGTAACATCAAAAATGCCCAGCCGCTTGTGGTGGACTGCGTCCACGGCCAGATGGCGATATGCCACAACGGCAATCTGGTCAACGCCAACTTTCTGCGCGGTGAACTCGAAGAGGCCGGTTCGATTTTCCAGACGACTGTGGACAGCGAAATCATTCTGCACCTGATAACGCAGCCCGGCATCCACCACCCGCACTCTAACCTTCTGAGTGCCCTGAGACGCGTCCACGGTGCTTTCTCACTCCTCATCATGGGCGAAAAAGAGATCGTGGCTGTGCGCGACCCCAACGGCTTTCGTCCCCTCTCCATAGGCAAGCTCGATGGGGCAACGATTTTATCCAGCGAAACTTGCGCATTTGACCTGATCCACGCGGAGTTCGTCCGCGATGTTGAGCCTGGCGAAGTAGTGATAGTGGATCAAGACGGCTTGCGCTCGCTCAAGCCTTTCAAGGCAGACACGAGAAAGTCATTCTGTGTTTTTGAGCAGATTTATTTTGCGCGTCCCGACAGCCTTTACGCTGGCAAACCTATCAGCGAAACCCGCAAACAGATGGGTAGAGAGCTGGCTAGGCTACACCCAGTCAAAGCTGACTTGGTCATCCCTGTCCCCGACTCAGGCAACTACGCCGCCCAAGGTTACGCGGACGAATCTGGCATCCCGTTCGAACAAGCTTTCGTCCGCAACCACTATATCGGGCGCACATTTTTGCAGCCCACGCAGCTCATCCGCGATTTCAGCGTGCGCGTGAAACTGAACCTAATCAAAGAGATGGTCGCTGGCAAGCGTGTGGTGGTGGTGGACGACTCTATCGTCCGTGGCACGACTGCGCGGGCGCGTGTGGTGAACCTGCGCGAAGCTGGAGCCAAGGAGGTGCATGTTCGCGTGAGCTGCCCGCCGCACCGCCACGCATGTTATTACGGGATTGATTTTCCAGACCCCTCCAAGCTGCTTGCAAACCAGTTTTCGTCGAAGGAAATAGCCGATTATCTTGGTGCTGATTCCATCGGTTATTTGGATCATGATTCGCTGATTCGCTCAACGGGTGGGGATGCCAAGGACTACTGCATGGCGTGTTTCAACGGGGATTATCCGATTCCATTTGACCCCAACCTCGATAAGCTTGTTTTGGAAAATAGGAAGAAACGGCTCCAACATCTCATTGAACCAGACGACCAACCAAAACTACTCTGAACCAACAAAAGGAAACTACTGCTATGGCAAACTACTATATCAAAGGCGGCGATGGCAAAGAATACGGCCCCAGCACTGACGAAACGATCCAACAATGGATTCGTGAAAACAGGATTGCGTCCTATTCAGAAATTAAAACTGAAGGCGGCGAATTCAAGCGGGCTGATTCGTTCCCGGAGTTTGCCGCGATGTTCAACCAGAGCGGATTCGCCCCTGAGTCAGATTCCAAAGTTGTCCCGCCAGAAATTTCTTGCGGTTCCACGCGGTGTGATGCAGTGCCAGAGATGACAGTAAATATCGGCTCTTGCATAGGGCGCGGGTTCGACCTCGTGATGCGCAACATCGGGATGATGGTGATGATGACATTTCTCTTTTTCATTGCCTGTGTCGCACTAAATATCCCCTCCTACGCCGGAAGTTTTTTGGAAGCTGGAGGAAAAATCAGCGGTAATACAGACATGGCACTTCCTGCGGCCGGACTGCACTTGGCGAGTTTTGTGCTGATGCTTTTTTTGCAAGGCCCACTGATGGGAGCATTTTATCTTTTCCTTATTAAATACATACGGGGCAATGCGGCTGGTGTTAGCGATATAATCTCCGAAATTCAGCCAAAGGTTACGCAAATCATAATTTGCTGGGTAGTTACACAAGTTGCTATTTTAGCACTTATGGTGCTCGGCTTTGTTGCCTTTGGCCTGCTGGCCTATTTCGGTTTTGGTGCAGATTTTATCTCGGCTTTCAAGTCCTCTCCCCCAAACATTTCTTCCGATGCGGTAATCGGCCTGATCGGTGGCGTGTTGCTGGCGGTAGCACCTGCCATTTACCTCTCCATCTCATACACATTCGCCATCCCACTCGTGGCAGATAAAGGGCTTCCGTTTTGGGATGCCATGGAACTGAGCCGCAAAACCATTACTCAAAAATGGTTTTCGACTTTTATTCTGTTCCTTTTGGCGGGATTTATAATGATGGTTGGCATAACCTGCTGCCTCTTACCAGGGCTGATAACTTTTCCAGCCGCCATGGCTGCCATCATGTATTTGTATGAAGACACCTTTGGACAATCGGGAAGCTGACATCCCGCCTGTCTTGGGTGCAAATCTGAAGATGGATCGCGCCAACGCGTGGGCATATCTTATGAGCAACCTGTTCGTTTTGCCTGGAACGGGAACTTTTCTTGCTGGTCAAAAAGTTGTAGGCGTTTTGCAAATGGTCGCCGCCACGCTTGGAATGATTATGACGGTCTGCCTGCCCATCTGGTTTTTTGAAGTCTTAGTTACGAAAAGCAAAATGGCAGATTCATGGGGCGACCCGCTCTTTCTAAACGGCCTAGCTGGGATCGGCATTTTCATGGCATCTTGGATTTGGTCTCTCGTTGGCAGCCTGATTCTGCTTAAGAGAAAATAGCTGGTTGCAAATAACATCATCAACACATAATCCTAAAAAGGAAAATGGGATTGGTGTTTGATTGCCAACCCGCTGATTTTCATGCAATTCCCATCGCTCCGCGATGAACCCATTGGGTGACA
>JFJP01030239.1_pt1 | contig 12863 bp, 10 predicted proteins | sample 431651 | NCBI WGS metagenome assembly JFJP01 (sample SAMN02602958, study PRJNA72255) | Microbial mat metagenome, whole genome shotgun sequencing project. | biome: fresh water; feature: sink hole; material: water; isolation source: purple microbial (photo- and chemosynthetic) mats found in... | reverse complement strand
AGCCATCTTCACATTTTCATTAAATTCCGGCGCAGCAAAAATAATGCCCTCAACATGGTGCGCGATCAAAGATTCGATCACCGGCACGATGTTCAGGGTATCAAAGCGGGACAGCTCCTTGATCAGCAGCGCATATCCGAAAGCTTCACATTGTTCATTGACCCCATTCAAAGACTGTGAAACACCCACGTATTTCAGCCCGGCGATAATAATTCCAAGGGTGTAACTGCGCTGCTGCACCAGGCTGCGTGCCAGCGCGCTGGGTTGATAGCCCATTTCCGCGATCGCTTTTTCCACAATTTCCCGGGTGTCTGGCGAGACATCCGGGCGCTTGTTCATGACTCGGGAAACAGTCTGCGTTGAGACACTGCACATTTTTGCAATATCTTTGATTGTAATTTTTTGTAAACGTTGAATGGGCATGGGATTCCAGAAAAGTGAAATTTACTCTTGTTGATTGATTATACCTTTGTTATAATAATTTGTGAACGATAACGGGAACGCTAACATCAGTTATTTATCTTTTTGATAAATAAATTCCAATCCACAGACCACCCAGGTTTATAACAAATTATTTACCGAATACATTCCACTACACGGACATTTCGGCCGCAGCGATAACGGTATCATAAACGCCTGAATCAGATCAAGATCGAAACAAAAAGATTTTTTTCCTATTTGATTTATTTCCCCAACACGCTGGCGGATAATGCCAGCGAATGCCGCAAAGGAGAAAACCCATGATTGACCTGAAACAAAATGAAGTCTGGTTCGTAACCGGCAGCCAGCACCTGTATGGCCCCAAGACCCTCGAACAGGTTGCTGAACATTCACGCGAGATGGCCGCGTTCCTGGGCGCATCGGCGCATATCCCGGTTAAGCTGATCTTTAAACCGGTGCTGACCACCTCAGAAGCCATTCGAGACCTGGTGCTTGAGGCCAACTCGGCCAAAAACTGCATCGGCCTGATCACCTGGATGCACACTTTCTCGCCCGCCAAAATGTGGATTGGCGGTCTGACCCAGCTAAAGAAACCCTTCCTGCACCTGCATACCCAATACAACCGTGAAATTCCCTGGTCAGAGATCGACATGAACTTCATGAACCTGAACCAGGCCGCGCATGGCGACCGTGAATTTGGGTTCATAGGCAGCCGCCTGCGCCTCAACCGCAAGGTGGTGGTGGGTTTCTGGCAGGATGAAGATGTGCTTAAAAGCGTTGGTGCCTGGACACGCGCCGCGAGCGCCTGGGCGGATGCCCAGGGCGGCAAGCTTGCCCGCTTCGGCGATAACATGCGCGATGTGGCCGTCACCGAGGGCGACAAGGTTGAAGCCCAGATCCGCCTGGGTTACGATGTGTATGGCTATGGTGTTGGCGATCTGGTGAAGGTGGTCAACCAGGCCAGCGACGCTGAAATTGACAGGCTTATCCAGCTGTATATGGATGAATATGATGTGGCCCCGGCCCTGCGGCCCGGCGGTGAGCGCAACACCTCACTGCGCGAAGGTGCGCGCATCGAAATTGGGATGCGCAACTTTCTGGAAGCCGGTAATTTCAAAGCATTTACCACCACCTTCGAAGACTTGCACGGCCTGGCACAGCTTCCGGGCATGGCAGTGCAGCGCCTGATGCGCGATGGCTACGGTTTCGGCGCGGAAGGCGACTGGAAAACTTCCGCACTGGTTCGCGCCATGAAGGTAATGGCTGAAGGTCTTAAAGGTGGCGTCAGCTTTATGGAAGATTACACCTACCATTTCAGCGCATCCGGCGACAAGGTTCTAGGCGCGCACATGCTCGAAATCTGCGAATCAATCGCCTCCACCAGGCCAAAGCTGGAAATCCTCCCGCTTTCGATCGGTGGTAAAGCCGACCCGGTGCGTCTGATCTTCGACTCGAACACCGGGCCGGCCATCGGTGCGTCCATCATGGATATGGGCCAGCGCTTCCGGCTGGTGGCAAACGTGGTCGATGTGGTTCCGACCGACGAGCCGCTGCCCAAACTGCCCGTCGCGCGCGCGCTCTGGCTGCCACGCCCCAACCTCAAGACAGCCGCTGCCGCCTGGATCTACGCCGGTGGCGCGCACCATACCAGCTTCAGCTACGCTCTCAACGCCGAGCACATGCAGGATTTTACCGATATGGCCAATATTGAATTCCTGCTGATTGACGAGAACACCACCGTAGGCGATTTCCGCGATAAGCTGCGCTGGAACGATCTTTATTATCATCTATCCAAAGGCCTGTAACCCCGCGTAACCCTTCGGCGAAAACGCAGTCTCCTCTGTACGCAAAAAACAGGGGAGACTGTCGCTTCGACTGGGAAATGTTTGAATTTCTTAAATTGACACAGGAGTATGATCATGCAATATCGCGAACTTGGACGCACCGGCTGGAAAGTTTCAAGTATTTCATTTGGAGCCTGGGCCATTGGCGGCTCATGGGGCAGCGTGGATGACCGCGATTCTATGGCGGCCCTGCATCACTCGATCGACCTGGGCGTTAATTTTATCGACACCGCTGATGTTTACGGCGACGGGCGCTCAGAACGGCTGGTAGCGCAGCTCCGCAAGGAACGCAGTGAAACCATTTATGTAGCCACCAAGGCCGGGCGGCGGTTGGATCCTCACCTGGCGGGTGGTTACAACCGCGAAAATCTGACCGCTTTTGTTGAGCGCAGCCTGCAAAACCTGAACACAGACTGCCTGGATCTGCTGCAGCTGCATTGCCCACCCACCCAGGTATATTACATGCCAGAAACCTTTGGCGCGCTGGATGATCTGGTGAATGCCGGCAAGCTGCGTTTTTACGGCGTCAGCGTGGAAAAGGTGGAAGAGGCCCTCAAAGCGATTGAATACCCGAACGTGCAGAGTGTGCAGATCATTTTTAATATCTTCCGGCAGCGCCCGACCGAATTATTCTTTCATGAGGCTCTGCGCCGCAAGGTTGGCATCCTGGCGCGCGTACCGCTCGCCAGCGGACTGCTCTCGGGCAAGCTCAACGCCCAATCCAGCTTTGAATCCAACGACCACCGTGCCTTCAACCGGCATGGCGAGGCATTTGACCGCGGCGAAACCTTCTCGGGTGTCGATTATGAGACCGGGCTGCAAGCTGTGGAAGAGCTGCGCGCGCTGCTGCCTGCCGGTTGGAGCCTGCCACAGTTTGCACTGCGCTGGATTCTGATGTTCCCCGCGGTCACCTGTGCTATCCCAGGCGCGAAGAACCCCGCTCAGGCCGAAGACAACATCAAATCAGCGGAACTGCCTGGCCTGGACGTCGCCACAATGAACAAGGTCCGCGCCATCTACGATACACGCATCCGTGAGTTGGTGCAGCATTATTGGTAGGAAGCCCAGGCCGATATCTGTTAAATTAGTTCTGCCCCATACTCAGCTGCTGATGTACAATCATTACAGACCGATCAACCCCTTTTATTCAAACCCTGGAGGTAACTATGACCAATTCACCCCTGCGTTGGGGATTGCTTTCCACCGCCAGAATCAACCGCTCACTAATCCCACCGCTGCGCGCCTCAAAACGCAATGTCTTGACATCTGTAGCCAGCCGCTCGCAAGCCTCGGCTGCAGCGTACGCTGCGGAGTGGAAGATCCAGCGCGCTTTTGGTTCGTATGAAGCCATGCTGGCCGACCCGGATATCGATGTGATCTATAACTCGCTGCCCAACCATCTGCACGCCGAATGGACAATCAAGGCCATGCAAGCCGGGAAAAATGTGCTCTGCGAAAAACCAATGGGCCTGACCACGGCCGAAGTTGACGCGATATCAGCGGCGGCGAAAGAAACCGGCAAGGTTGTGGCCGAGGCGTTTATGTACCGGCACCACCCACAAACCCTGAAAGCCAGGGAACTGGTTAAATCCGGCCAGATCGGCAAGTTGCAGGCCATCCGTGGTGCTTTTACCTTCAAAATGAGCACAGATGTCAACATCCGCCTGGTGCCGGAGATGGGCGGCGGCAGCATCTGGGATGTGGGCTGTTACCCGATCAGCTACGCGCGCTTTATTGCCGGCGCGGAACCTGTGGAAGTCTTCGGGCAGCAGGTGACCGGCGTCACGGGCATTGACGATTCCTTTTTCGGGCAGATGCGCTTCCCTGGTGAAGTCTTCGCCCAGTTCGACTGCGGTTTCCGCACCCCCTTCCGTACCCACATGGAGGTCATCGGAACGGACGGCACGCTGACCATTCCGGCGCCTTTCAAACCATCGCTGAATGAGAAAATCAGCCTGTATACCTCAGACAAAACCGAGAAAATATCCGTTCCGCGCACGGAATTGTATATCGGTGAAGTCGAAGATATGGCCGACTGCATCCTGCTCGGCAAGAGCCCACGCATGTCCCTGGAAGACAGCCGCGCAAACACCGCCACAATCGTAGCACTGCTCGAATCGGCCAGGTTGGGCCAGCCAGTGTGCCTTTAAAAAAATGTAGTGGAGTGTTTTCCGCACTTCTTGTGGAAAACACTCCACCCGTGGCAAAAACAGGCTTTTTTGCGTGTCCCTTACTTTTTTAATATGGGCTTGCTCAAGGAAACCGAAGAATTGTTTTCATGCTGACCCCCCTTTTCGTACTGATCCGAATTTTCTCCAACCCGCTCTCCAATGTTTTTCAAAAAAAACTGACAGGCGGATCCAGTGATCCGCTTTTCATCATCCTGATCACGCACGGCTTGCTGACCCTGGTATGTTTGCCGGTTTTATTTTTTCTGCCCCCACTGAAGTTTGGCGCAGTTTTTTGGAGCAACATACTCATTAGCGTCTTGCTGGCTATCGCGGGTAACACGCTGATCGTGGCAGCTCTGAAATCCACCGATCTATCCATCTTGGGCCCGATCAACGCCTATAAATCGGTGGTCAGCGTTATTATCGGCATTTTTATGCTGGCTGAGTATCCCACCCTGGCGGGGTTGGCCGGCATCCTGTTGATCCTGGCTGGCAGCTATTTCATTATGGAGAAAGACCCCCGGCAGAGGGGGCAGAACCGGATGCGGCAGTTCTTCCAGAACAAGGGTATCCTGCTGCGTTTTACAGCGCTGATCTTCTCTGCCACCGAAGCCATATTCTTAAAAAAAGCGCTCTTGTTATCCTCCCCGCTGGTGACTTTTCTATTATGGAGCGTTCTGGGGCTGCCGGCCGCGGGCCTGGCGGCTTTCTTTATCCTGAAAGGCCGTCTGCTGATCGAATTCGACAGGATCAGACCCGAGAAAAATTATTTCCTGCTGCTGGGCGTCACAACCGGAATGATGCAGTTAACCACACTCTATACTTTTGGCGCGCTGCAGGTCGGTTACTCTCTGGCACTATTCCAGACATCTACCTTATTGAGTGTTCTCTTTGGTTATCATTTTTTCCAGGAAAAAAATATTGTGCGCAGATTAATCGGAGCGGGGATCATGGTGCTCGGCGCGGTGTTGATCATCAGTTTTGGCTCGCCCGCCTAAAAATATTTGCGAATCTGGTTCCGCATTTCCCCACAAAATACCAATTACAGGTGTGCTATTTTTCAGGCGAGAGGAAGTAAATCGCCTTGAGCGGGAAACGCCGGCGGGCTTCGGGGGAAAGTTTTTCGTAATTCTGGATCCAAAATTGGTAGAAATTTTCGAGCGACACCAGCCGGATCTTTCGCAGTTCCTGCGAACGCGAGGCTTCCAGCACCTGATCGGTAAACCCGCCTGAGGATATAAAAATACCCAGATCATGCGCGCTAAGCTCCCCCATAAAGGCTCGCAGGCCTTCCACCGTGGCCGCCTGGCCCTGGTGGCGGACATGCACCTTGATGCGCGGACCGGAACTACCCAGCGGCGCTGGATAGGCAACCATATCGATATAGCCGTGTTTTTTCCGGGGAGGCGCAATCCAATCCATTTGATAGTTCAGGGCTTTCAACAGGTCGGCAACCATGTGCTTGAACTCAACCGGGTTCATCTCATTCAAGTAGCGCCAGATCTGCTGCCAGGCTTTTTCTTCGGCGGATTCAACAGTCAGAAGGATATCGGCGCGCAGTTGGCGCTTTTCTTCGCACAATAACAAGGCCGACTTGTAGATATCTTCCACACTCTTAATATTCCGGCAGGCCGAAAGGCCATCCTCCGAAATATACCAGCGGTCTTTTTCCTTGATAAACCAGCCAACCTCCACCAGTGTATTGGTCGCCATGCGGGCGATTTTTTCATATTGAGGGGTAGAGGAAATTGAAACCGGGCTGTTTTCAGAATCAGTCAACTTGATGCGCTGTGGAATGGCATCCAGAATATCCCTGGCGGGCAGTCCATCGGACTTCACCCATAAAATCTGAAATATAACCCGCAAAATTTCGGAAATCCGCTTTAATGATGGCTCGCCCATGAATATATTATATGCGAAAAATAAATCCTGCGGACATATCAGCTGGATTGCATGAATAAGTTTTTATCAAATTCTGCGGCACGGGAGCGCATTGAATACCTGTTTCGGGTGGTAGAATTAATTTAATTACAAAGCTGATCCACCCCTGGAGGCTGCATGCCTGATGTTGTCATTATAGATGCGATTCGCACGCCGATCGGAGCGTTGGGCGGAGTGCTGGCAAAGGTACGCCCAGATGACCTGGCCGCGCTGGTGCTGAAAACACTGCTCGAACGCAGCCAACTTGACCCTGCCCTGGTGGAGGAAGTCTATCTGGGCTGTGCCAACCAGGCCGGTGAAGATAACCGCAACGTGGCGCGCATGGCGCTGCTGCTGGCGGGCTTCCCGGTCAGCGTGCCGGGTGTGACGGTCAACCGGTTGTGCGCATCCGGGTTGAACGCGGTCAATATCGCGGCGCGCTCCATCCGCGCCGGCGACGGCGAGATATATATCGCCGGCGGGGTCGAATCAATGTCGCGCGCGCCTTACTCGCTGCCCAAGGCCGAAGAAGGCTTTAGCTTTGGGAACCTGACTGCTTATGACACAGCCCTCGGATGGCGCTATCCCAACCCAAAAATGAAAGAACTCCACGGCATAGACAGCATGGGCGAGACGGCTGAAAACATCGCCGCAGCGCGCCCGCGCCTGACGCGCGAAGTGCAGGATGCTTTCGCAGTGCGTTCGCACCAAAAAGCCATCGCCGCGATCGACTCAGGCATTTTCAGCGCCGAAATTGTACCAGTGCCAGTACCGCAGAAAAAAGGTGACCCGCTGATGGCCAGCATGGATGAACGCCCGCGCCGCGATACCAGCCTGGAAAGCCTGGCGCGTCTAAAACCAGCTTTTCGGAAAGAAGGCGGCACGGTCACAGCCGGAAACTCTTCCGGGCTGAACGATGGCGCTTCGGCGCTGCTCTTAATGAGCGCGGAAAAAGCCCGGGAATTGGGTCTGCGGCCGCTGGCGCGCATCCTTGCCAGTGCTTCGGCGGGTGTGGAACCGCGCACAATGGGTCTCGGCCCAGTCCCTGCCACGCAAAAAGCCCTGCAGCGCGCCGGTCTGCGCGCCGCTGATCTGGGGCTGGTGGAACTGAACGAAGCCTTCGCGGTTCAATCCCTGGCGGTTTTGGAAGACCTGGAATTGGATCAGGAAATTGTCAATGTCAATGGCGGCGCTATCGCCCTGGGCCACCCGCTCGGCTGTTCCGGCGCGCGCATCCTGACTACGCTTGTGCATGAAATGCAGCGGCGCGAAAACCTGCGTTACGGTCTGGCAACCCTGTGCGTGGGTGTTGGCCAGGGCGAATCGACCATCATTGAGCGCCTTTAGAAAAGGACAGGAGGCTGCTGTGAAAAAGCTGGCTGCGATTGCAATGATCTGGATCATAATGAGTGCGCTGGCTGGCTGCCAGTCTCCACAACCCACACCCACAGTGGCGCCCACCCCAACGGCAACCCACACAGCACTGCCACCCACGCCAACCGCAAAACCAACGATCACCCCCACCCCGCAGTTAAACTCACCCAACGGGCCTCCGCTGCTCTCCATGCGCATGTTCACGAAAGGCGATGGCTGGGGCTTGATTTTTAACGCCTTGCTGCTGACCCACGACGGCGGCCTGACCTGGTTCAGCGTACCAATGCCTGCTGCCCAGGTGAACGAGGATACGCAGGCTTATTTTGCGGATGCGAATACGATCTATATGGTGCTGCCCTCCTCAGATGGGCAAACAGGGCAGTTAAACAAGACCGATAATGGCGGCGGCACCTGGCGCAGCAATATTGTGCCATTCCTGCATGGTCAGCTGACCTTCAGCGGTCAAACTGGTTACTTCTTGGAGACCACCCGCAAAAGCTCAAAATCAATGAGTGTGGCCCTCTTCGCCACACTGGATGATGGCTTCACATGGGAGCGCGTTTTCCCTGGCGCAAACCAGGATCCCGGCAGTGATCTGCCGGAAGATGGTATTAAAACCGGTTGCGCTTTTATCAGCCCGGAACGCGGTTGGCTGGGTCTCGCCGATCAGCACCAGAAAGTTGTCCTTTACAAGAGCGAAAATGGCGGCCGCAACTGGTTTTTACAGGATATCCCTGTTCCGCAGAATATCACCTCCCTGATCTCCAGCACCCTGCCCCCGGTATTTTTTCCCGGCGATCTTGAGCAGGGTGTGCTGCCGGTTGACTACGTTTCCATGGATAGCGGCGACCGCAATCGTGTTTTCTATTTCACCTATGACGGCGGCGTAAACTGGACACCCGGAGAATCCATCATCGATGGGGGTGTCTACACATTCCTGGATGCGAAAACCGGCTGGGCATGGGGCAAGCGTGGGCTTTTCTTCAGCAGCGATGGCGGTCAGACCTGGCAGCTCCTGCCGGTGGCATTTGGGCGTTCGGAATATGCCACTAACCTGACCTTTATCGACGTGAACACCGGCTGGCTGCTGACCACCGATGCTAAGAACAGGGTACGGATTTACACAACCAGCGATGGCGGAAGCACCTGGATCGCGATTAACCCATAAAACATTTTAAAATAACCCGCTATGGAATGAATGACCGGGCCAGGTGGAACTTTTTTGCATAAAAAGGCGTCATGACATGGTGTCCATATCAACGCGCTATGTTGAATGCCTCTGCGGAGAAACCTTATGAAATATTTGCCTTTCTTTCTAATCCTGCTGGCACTCGTGACCCGCGCCTGCGCGTTTGATTTCAGTCCACCACCGCTCCAGACCACCCCGCAGGCGGTGGCGGCAAGCCAAGTGCCATTTGTGATTCTGGCAACACCAACCCTGACGGCTATCCCGCCAACAGAGACCCTGCCCCCGCCAACCGAAACCGCAGCTGCGCAGCCCGAGCCCGCCACGCAAACCCCAACCCCATTGGAAGAATCCCCCACCCCACTGGTAGAAACTCCAACCCCAGCAAATCCAATCTTAACTGTGGAGCAACTGCGCAATGCCACGCTGACGATCATGGGCTCAGATCAAATTCTGCGCTCCATCACTTTGAAGGATGGCGGGTACGCGAGCGGACCCGATCCGGCAGCACCAGGTTATATCGAAGTCAAGTTGACTGACCAGATCGCCTTTGGTGATCTCAATGGCGATGGTTTTCTGGATGCCGCCATCATCATTGCCGAGAGCTTTGGCGGAACGGGCACCTTTATCTCGACAGTCGCCATCCTGAACCAGAATGGCCAGCCCGAAGCGGCAGCCACGGCGCTCATCGAAGATCGGGCAATCATCAATGAGATTGCCGTCCGGGATGGCGGCATCTTCGTGGATGCCATTATCCACGGTCCAAACGACCCGCTGTGCTGCGCCGCCATGCCATCAAAACGCTTTTACCGCCTGAACGGTAACGACCTGACGCTGACACAGCTCTCAAGCACGACACCGACCGGTCAGGAAAGGATCATCCAGATCGACAGCCCGGCCAACGAAACCGAGATCAGCAGCCCATTTCTCATCCAGGGCAGTGTCAGTGTTTCTCCATTTGAAAACACTCTGGTCTATTACGTTTACGCTAAAGATAATCCAACTCCGCTCGCACAAGCCGGTTTCACCATCAGCGGCGATGGGCTGGGCGGGCCAGGCTCGTTTGAACTGCCGATCGATCCAGCAAGATACAACTGGAACGGGCCGGTTCGGATCGTTATTGCTGACAGCAGCGCCGCGGACGGTTCTCTCCTGGCATTGAGCAGCATCTTTGTGAATTTTAAATAGACTTGCGCCAGCCATGCCAATAGTTGTCTTGAGTGTCCTCGCGAGGAAAAACATGCCCAGATCCGTACCTATCATCGTTTTCAGCCTGCTGCTGGCAGGCATGCTGGGAGCCTGCAACCTGCCCGGCACTATCCAGCGTTCTCCGGTGGAAATCAGCGAACAAGCCACCCGGACAAAATTACCCGCTAGCCAAACCATTCCCGCGCCTGTTCCCAGTGCGACATCCGCGATGCCCCTGCCAGCCCCAGAAATGATACTCCCTGCCACCAACACCGCGCTGCCAGCCACAGCGGCCAGTACACCCGCTCCGACGCTGATGATCGATCAAATCCACATGTTGGACAGCAACAACGGCTGGGCCTGGGCCGCCCAGGATGGCAATATGACCCGGCTGCTGCGCACACTCGATGGAGGTCAAACCTGGCGGGATGTATCCCCCAAGAATGATTATTCCTATTATGGCAGCTTCTTCCTGAACGAACAGGCCGCCTGGCTGCCTTTTTACAGCGCCAGCAGCAACACCGGCGGCCTATTGCGCACCACCGATGGCGGGCAAAATTGGGAAGCCCTGCCGCCAAACGATACCATCCAAAATGCCTGGGTGCGATTCAGCAGCCTGACAGATGGCCTGGCGGAGACCGCTGGAGTGGGAGCCGGGAACGCTTATTTAAATTATTACCAAACCCATGACGGCGGTGTGAGCTGGGAAGCAGTCGCCCTGATCGCGCCCACGCCTGAACCCGATCTGCCCACCGGAACCATCCACCTGTGCAATATCTGCGGCGACAGCCTGTATTATGACACCCAGCGCGCGATCATCACCCTGGGGGATATGGCCAGCGATCCGTCCGGCGTGGTGCGGCTTTCGGTTTCCAGCGATCTGGGGGCGAATTGGACCGAATTGCGACTGCCCCTGCCCGATCCCAATTATGTGGATGGCTCGGTGGCGCCGCAAGCTCCTACCTTCTTTAGCCTGAATGGGGTGCTGCCGGTCAGCATCAGCAAATATAACCCGGATGGGAGCCTGGCCTTCAGCATCCTGGCCATCTATACCAGCCTTGATGGCGGGCTGACCTGGCAGGCAAGTCCGGCGATCCTGGAAAACGATAAAGCCTACATCGATAGCGTACAGGTACTCTCCCCCACGGATGCCTTTGTGCGCTGCGGGCGCAATCTATGCTCAACCAATGACGGCGCGCAGACCTGGCGCAAACTTCCGGATAATCTAAATTTTGACCAGTCCGCCGGAGGCCCGGATACCATATCGCAGTACCTTTTTGTCGACCCGGCCAACGGCTGGGCCATCTCTGGAGAAAGCGGCGCAACCACACTCTGGAAAAGCAGCGACGGTGGCGCAACCTGGACGCGTCTTACGCCCAGATTGGCACAGTAAAAACCGGTAACAAAAACCCACTCCTTCGAGTGGGTTTTTGTTTTACTCGCTGATTAATTTCAAAGCTGCCTGCTTCATATGCGCCAGCACACCCTGAAAACCGTTCAGCCGCTGGTAGCTGATCGCTTCCTGCAAATTCATCGGCGCGTAAAAATCAACCGGAAGCGAAATGATCTGCTCAGGCCGGGCGCCATCCAAACCATTCGCCAGGACAGCCGCCAGACCGCGCACCGTGGGGGATTGAGGCGGTATGTCAAAATGAAATTTCAAACCGCCATCGGGTAATTTTTCAGCAAACAAAAAGACAGGTGTCATGCACTCAGGCACCGCCTCCATTTTGGCGCGTTCGCCCTGCAGCCAATCCGGCAGCGGCGGCAGGGATTCGGCGTATTGGATCAACATCTCAACTTTTTCCTCGCGCGAAGCCAGGGCAAAATCGTCAATGATCTCCTGCAATTTTTCAGGAACTGTCATTCAACCTCTCAGCCAGAATAGAAATTGTTTATTTCTCGATTGGCGCGTCCACCAGGTTGCCCCACTCTGTCCAGGAACCATCATAGTTCCGTACATGCGGGTAGCCCAGCAGGTATTTAAGCACGAACCAGCTCAGCGACGAGCGTTCGCCAATCCGGCAGTAGGCAATGATCTCGCCATCCGGCAGGATTCCCTGGCCTTCATAAAGCGCTTTCAGCGCTTCCGGGCTCTTAAAAGTGGCATCTGCCTCGTTCACCGCGGTGCTCCACGGAATACTGACCGCGCCAGGGATATGCCCGCCGCGCGTTGCGCCTTCCTGAGGATAATTGGGCATGTGCAGCAGCTCGCCAGTATATTCCTTGGGCGAGCGCACATCCACCAGCGGGCCGTGTTTCTCAATGTGGGCAAACACATCCGTGCGAAAGGCGCGGATACTGACATTGGCTGTACTTGCGCTATAACGCGCGGCAGGATAGGAAGGCACTTCCTTGACCAGCGCGCGTCCTTCCTGTTCCCACTTCAACCGCCCGCCATCCATGATGCGCACTTTTGCATGACCATAATATTGGAACAGCCATAAAGCGTAACAGGCAAACCAGTTAGATTTATCGCCATAAAACACAACGGTGGTATCGTTGCCAATCCCCAGCCGTGCACAGGTCTGCTCGAACTGTTCCCGTGTCAGAAAATCGCGCCGCAGCGGGTGCTGCAGGGTAGTGAACCAGTCGACTTGCACCGCGCCAGGAATGTGACCGATGGCATAAAGTAGTGCGTCTTCATCCGACTCAACCACGCGCACGGCGGGATTTGCCAGGTTTTCGGCAACCCAGCCTGTGTCAACCAGGTATTCAGGGTAAGCGTAGGGCATATTT
>JFJP01034904.1_pt1 | contig 12864 bp, 14 predicted proteins | sample 431651 | NCBI WGS metagenome assembly JFJP01 (sample SAMN02602958, study PRJNA72255) | Microbial mat metagenome, whole genome shotgun sequencing project. | biome: fresh water; feature: sink hole; material: water; isolation source: purple microbial (photo- and chemosynthetic) mats found in... | reverse complement strand
CACCGTGTCCGCTTGACCGAAACGCCCGCCCAGCCTGGCCTGTGATGCAAGCCCCACTGAAAATGAGCGGCACGGAGCCGCCAGGCGCCGTGCTCGCTTGACCGAAACGCCCGCCCAGCCTGGCCTGTGATGCAAGCCCCACTGAAAATGAGCGGCACGGAGCCGCCAGGCGCCGTGTCCGCTTGACCGAAACGCCCCCCGGCCTGGCCAGTGAACCAAGCCCCACTGAGCCGCCAGGCGCCGTGCTCGCTTGACCGAAACGCCCGCCCGGCCTGGCCTGTGAACCAGGCCCCACCGTAGTTAAGCGGCACGGAGCCGACAGGCGCCGTGTCCGCTTGAATAGAAATACCCGAATTGCCGCGTCAGCCGGCAATTCGGGGTAAGCGTACTTGATCGCGGCTTCAGCCCGCGATCAAGCGGTTCATCCTGGTTACGAAGTCAGCAGGATCCTTTAGCGGAGCGCCTTCCACGAGCAGTGCCTGGTCCAGCAGGACGCGTGCCACGTCGGCGGCGAGCGCCTCGTCGTCGGAGGCCGCGAGCCTGGTGACAAGCGCGTGGTCGCCGTTGACCTCGAGTATCGGCTTGACGTCAAAGTCGCCGGCCCGGCCCATGCTCTTCATGAACTGCTGCAGCTGCAGGCTCGGGTCATCTGCATCGACGACGATGCATGAAGGGCTGTCCGTGAGCCTGGCAGAGAGCCTGACGTCCTTGACCTCGTCGCCAAGGGCCTTCTTGATGCGCTCGATCACGGGGGCCAGGTCCTTGTCCTTTTTCTCGTCGCGCTTGCCCTCGAATTCCTTTTCGGCGCCGGCGCGGTTGACGGCCTTGAGTTCCAGGTCGCCGTACTTGCCGACCATAGGCATGACCAGTTCGTCTATCTCGTCGGGGCAGAGGAGCACCTCGACGCCCTGCTTGCGGTACATCTCCAGAAGTGGCGACTTGCGCAGGCGGTCCTCGGAGTCACCGGCTATGAAGTAGATGGCCTTCTGTTCACTGCCCATTCTGGACTTGTAGTCGGCAAACGAGGTCCAGCCGTCCACCGAGCTGCTCTTGAAGCGCACCAGCTCCATGAGGGCCTCGCGGTTGGCATAGTCGCCGTAGAGTCCTTCCTTGAGCGGGCGGTTGAACTCGGTTATGAACGCCGCGTACTTGTCCTTGTCGTTCGTCGACAGGTCTTTGAGCTCGGAGAGGACCTTCTTGACCGATGCGTTGCGGATGGAGCTCATCACGCGGTTCTGCTGGAGTATCTCGCGGCTGACGTTGAGGGGCAGGTCTTCTGAATCAATGACGCCGCGGACAAAACGCAGGTATACCGGCAGCAGTTCCTTGTCGTCGTCCGTTATGAAAACGCGGCGGACATAGAGCTTTACACCAGGCTTGTAGTCGGCATGGAACAGGTCGAACGGGGCCTTGGCAGGAATGTAGAACAGCGTCGTGTACTCGATCGTGCCTTCAGCTTTTGTGTGCATCCAGAACAGCGGATCTTCTTCTGAATCGGAAATGTTCTTGTAGAATTCGACGTAGTCTTCATTCTTGAGGTCAGACTTGGACCGGCGCCACAGGGCCTGGGCGCTGTTGATCTGCTCGTCCTTGTGTATCTTGCTGTCTTTTTTCTTGCCTTTGTCGTCGTACTCGTCTTCGTCGTAGGAGAGGCGGATTGGGTAGGCAACGTGGTTGGAGTACTTCTTGACCAGCTCCTCGAGCCGCCAGCGGCTGAGGAATTCGCGGCCATCGTCGTTCATCGAAAGGACGAGCGTGGTGCCGTGTCCGTCGCGGGTGCCGGGCTCGAGCTCATAGGAGCCCTTGCCATCGCTCTTCCAGACCCAGGCGCCGTCCTGTCCGGCCTTGCGGCTGGTGACGACGACGCTGTCCGCCACCATGTAGCTGGCGTAGAAGCCCACGCCAAAGCGGCCGATCAGGTTGGAGTCCCTGCGCTTGTCCTCGGCCATCGCCTCAAGGAAGCGCTTGGTGCCGGACCGCGCTATGGTGCCGAGGTTTTCCACCAGATCTACCTCGTCCATGCCAATGCCGTTGTCGGAGATTGTCAGGGTGCCGGTCTCCGCATCAAAGCTGATGGCTATGGCTGGATCAAAGGCTATTGACTTGTACGCGTCGTCGGAGACGGTAAGGTACTTGAGCTTGTCGATGGCATCGGAGGAATTGGAGACGAGCTCGCGCAGGAATATCTCGCGGTGCGAATAGAGCGAGTGGATGATGAGTTGCAGAAGCTGGGTTACTTCTGCCTGGAACTGATGTACGGCCATTGGAGGATCTCCCGTGGGTGATTAGGATGAAGTTTAAAGTGAATGTACCTAAGAACGGGCCGTATCGGCAAGTGCGGCGGGCTTGTCTATGATCGCCTGCTATCCTCGAAGACGTAGGGTGTCCCTTGCTGGACGAAGCCCTTGAAGCCGTATTCCACCGCTTTGGCGGTGTAGTCGTCAACCTTGTCGCCGTAATGCATCAGGTAGGTGATGGCCTTGAGCGACGGGGGCAACTGCCGTAGTTCCTCCAGCGAGGCATGGACGCCTCCCGTGAACAGCTGGCAGTCATGGAATACCGCATCGAAGGTGTAATGTTTTGCCAGGAAGTCGAACATGCCAGGGTCGAAGCGGGTGTCACTCGTGTACAGTATGCGGTCATCAATGACGACCCCATAACTGGGTGATGACGAGCGCCAGGTTGGAGCCGAATCCGGTATATGCCTGGTCCTGAACATAGCCAGCTTGATGGAACCCACACGGGTTTCGCATAGCTGCCTGTCGGCCCCGGCTACGGGAACCATCTCTGCAGAATCCCAGAAATCGTCAAACTGAAGGTACTTGCCGTTGACCCGCTCGTTGTAGGCAGCGCCACCTTTCAGTGAGTGCTTCCACAGGAATGCGCGGTATTGTTTTCCGTCTGGCCATGTACCGGTTTATCAGCATCACTTCCTCGAGGCCACCGATGTGGTCGGCATGGGAGTGGGTGATGAGGTACGTGTGAACGTCCATGACAGACAGGCCGAGCGTTGCCAGGGCTTCCGGCGTCCTGGTCCCACAGTCGATGAGCACATGGTCCTGTCCTTTGACGATCAACGCATTGTTCTGGTAGAATTTCTTTGTAAACGCATTGCCTGCACCGATAAAGAATAATGAGGGCGAAGTGTCGTCGCGGGTGAGTATTCTGCCAGGAATGGACCTGTGTTGTTGGCTTGGTATGTTTTTACTCATCGTGTTGAGTACTATACCATGCCCATACTATTTATCAAAAAGGTTTTGTATCACGGTACGCGTTTGACAGTACAAGTGCCAATATGGTAGTATTAAGTGATTTCATCATATGGAGGTTGCGTTGGCGACGCTAAAACGATACAAGGATCTTGAAAAATCGCTCGCCAAGCGCTCGGGCTCCTTCCTGCGCAGATCCTATGCATCCGTCATCAACGCCATATCCAGAGGGATCCGGGTTGGCAGGCAGAAGATGACCATCATGCTTGTCCCCCATTCTGAAAAACGCATACTCAACATACAGATAAGTTTCTTCGGGTTGGTAGCCTTTTTTGCCGTGATTTTTGGTGCGGTCGGTTTCCTGACCTGGTCCAGTGCCGACTACGGGGATGTTGTAGGCAAACTGGCAGGCAAGACTACTGCGCTCAAATCCACCCAGGCCGACCTCGATGCCATCAGGGACAGCACGACCAGGTTGGTCAAGGCTGCCCGGTCATTCCAGGCTGCCCTCGATGCAACATTGTCCAGCATCGGCATCAAGGGGCAGGCAGACGCCGCTTCCCGTGCTGATGGTGATCTTGCCGCATTCTTCTCGCCCGCTGAAATCGGTTCGGGCCGCCTGCGCGAAGCTGCGGAGATTGAACGCGTCACGGGTTACCTCGAACAAAGCGTCAAGCCACTCAACGAACTCGGCGATACGATAGCAGCCCAGGGCGGCATCCTGTCGGAAATACCCAACATCTGGCCCATCAAGGGCGGCATAGGCCACATCTCGATGTACTATGGTCAGAACGAGAACCCTATTTATGGTTCCTGGTACATCCACAAGGGCATCGACCTCTCAACGTTCCGTTCAGGGGATCCCATCCTGGCTACTGCGGACGGCAAGGTCGTTACGGTTGCGTACGACATAAGCCTCGGCAATTACATCATACTTGAGCACAAGCATGGCTTCCTGACGCGTTATGCCCACCTGAGCGCATTCAAGGTGCAGAAGGGTGCCGTCGTAAAGCAAGGCCAGATCATCGGCTACATCGGCAACACCGGCCTTTCTACAGGGCCGCACCTCCATTATGAAGTACACCTTGGAACCGAGACCATAGATCCTCTCAGGTTCCTCAATATCCGCTCTGGTTCCGCTACGTTGACGCGCTAGCGGTCACCGGATACCATACAGCAATGTCCGCACCCCGCGATATCCTCGTCAACACCCTCCTCGGTCCTGCAAGTTCCTTCCGCGGCGACCTCGTAGTAGAAGGTTTCGTACGTGTCGATGGTGATCTTCGTGGTTCCATACGGGCCTCCGGCAAGATTGTGGTCAGTGAAAGTGCGCGTTGTGACGCTTCTCTCGTTGCCAGGTCGGCGGTCATAGGCGGCGTTGTCCATGGTGACGTGTGTGTGTCCGAACGCCTTACCATACTCTCGGGCGGCATCATAGTCGGTAACGTGTTTGCCCCCAGGCTTGACGCGGACAGCGACGTTATCATCCATGGCGATATAGAAGTAACCGGTTTCCGCGATGGTATTGAAGAAGCCATGCTCTCCTTCATACGCAAGCATGGTTCCAGGATACGTCCTTTCGGATTCGATGCGCCGTCCGAGGAGCACCAGTCCGAGGCTGGGGTCACAGCAGGATCCTCATGGCAACGGTAGGCATTCCAGACAACTTGCTGGCTGGACTCGTGCCGGGCCTTACCGGGCATAAAACTGAAAAAAAGAAAGAAGCTGTCAAAGCCGGGGTCTTCAGGTCCTCCCTCCGCGCTGCCGAAGATCTTGACCGGACTCCAGCCGCCGAAGGTGTTCCGTTCTCCGAGGCTGAAGCAGCGGAACTACTTGATACTGTTCATGAAGCAGGGGAAAATCTCAAGAAGGATCCCGACGGGGAGTGCGTAAAAGCCTACAAGACCGCCGTCAGGAATTTTGTACATTATGTCGTTGAACGAGCCTATGATGTCGTGGAGAAAAGCTCCGGCGGCAATATCCTCAAGCGCAAGAAATTTACCACCGTCGTCGTCATCGACGAGCGGCTCGAGCGGCTCGCTGCGGAAGTGCTTTCTGCCCAGCGCGACAAGCTCGATATCCTGCGGCGCATCGATGAAATCCACGGCCTGCTTGTGGATCTTCTGCGCTGACGGCCCTGAACCAGAACCGGCTTTGACCCTGAGGAGCCGGGCTAGAGGAGAGTAGACGATGAATGAAGATACAGATTACGAGCAGTCAGACGAGGACCTCCGGCATCTTGAGGACGAGGCAATCGAGAGCTCTGAAGGCAGCGCACATTACGGAGAGTTGCCTGATCCGCTGTACCGGCTCAGGGCCGATCCGTACAACGAATCGTACTACGCAGCCTACGAGACGCCACTCGAGGCAGGTGCCAGGGTCGTTGCGCCTACACGGTACGGCAAGGATATCTGCACGGTGCTTGGCATCGTCAAGGCTCCTGGCTTCGTGCGTGTTGACGATGTGGTCAAGATCGACCGGCTGGCCACGGCTGAGGATGAAGCGCGCCGGGCATCCGACGAAATCAAGGAGCAGAAGGCCCATGAAATCTGCCAGGAAAAAATAAAGTCGCACAACCTGCCCATGAAGCTTGTATTTGCGCATTACCTCTTTGAAGAACCCAAGGTGCTGTTCTTCTTTACGGCTGATTCCAGGGTCGATTTCCGCAACCTCGTCAAGGATCTGGTTGCGGTGTTCAAGATGCGCATAGAACTGCGCCAGATCGGCGTGCGCGACGAGGCTCGCGTGGTGGGAGGTTGCGGTGTCTGCGGGCGCGTGCTCTGCTGCCACGGCGTGACGGACAAGCTTGTGCCAGTCTCAATAAAGATGGCCAAGGACCAGAACCTTTCCCTAAACTCTCTCAAGATATCCGGACCCTGCGGCAGGTTGTTGTGCTGCCTCGCATACGAGTTCGGCTTCTACAGGGAAGCGCGGAGGAGCATGCCCGGCGAGGGAGCCAGGATACCGTTTGACGGCACCGTGTTCCGGGTTGTAGAAGTAAACGTTCCCGCCGGCAGATTGCGCCTGTCTGGTGAAGACGGCAGGTACATCGAGGCCATGGCTTCGCGCTTTGTGCAGAAAGATGGCCGCTGGACTATGCTGGACGAAGTGCTCCCGGACGCTTGAGACCACAAGCCCGGCCTTGTAGCGCCGGGTCTGCACTCCACTATTCGGTAAAGCCAGTCAGTTCAAGTTCAAAAATGATGTAGGAATTGGGCGGTATCAGACCTGCCGCACCTTCCATGCCGTAGGCTAGCTCGGGTGGTATGGCGACGATGCGCTTCTCGCCTTTTTTCATCTCGCTTACCACCATGTCCCATCCGAGTATCACCTGCCCGATGCCCAGTTCAAACTCGAACGGCCCGCCATGCAGTATCGACTGGTCGAAAACCTGCCCGTTCGGCAGCATGCCCTTGTACGCAATATTGACGAGGTACCCGCGCCTCATCGTCTGGCCGGTGCCCTCTTTGAGCGTCATGGACATGATGCCATCAGGGCGGAGTACCAAGCCTGGCCATGTGGCGAGCAACCCGTCGGTAACTGTTTTTCTGGTAGCCCGGATGCGGGCTTTGGCGCCTTCTGCCGCCTGCGTATAATACTGGTCCCAGGCAGCCTGGTCCGATTTGAATGACTTGGCTGCTTCGCCGATCCTCAATATCGTCACCTTGGTCATTACGTCGCCCGCGACCAGCTTTCCCACGACATCCATGCCTTCTATCACCCGGCCGAAGACCGTGTAGGAATCGTCCAGCACAGGAGCCGCGGCAAGCGTTATGTAGAACTGGCTGCCGTTGGTGTCAGCCCCGTAGTTGGCAAATGCTGCTACTCCCGGCGCGTCATGCCTGAGGGACGGATCAAACTCGTCAGGAAAATTGTAGCCCGGATCACCCGATCCATCGCCGGCGGGATCGCCACCCTGTACGACGAAATTTTCTTCAACACGGTGGAAGGTCAACCCGTCGTAGAATTTCCTGCCTGGGTAGGCGTTGAGCGTGCCTTCTGCCAGGCCGACGAAGTTAGCTACAGCCAGAGGTGCTTTATCGTACGCAAGCAGTACCGTAATGGGGCCTCTTGCGGTGTCGATCCTCGCGTATAGTCCCGCGGGCAGATCGGGGGTGCCGCTGCATGATGAAGCCGCAATAAGAACTGATAAGGCAACCGCGATGGTGGCCTTGCATGAACGCATGGGTGAACCTCCGTCTGGATGCTTTGAAACTAGCATGAAACCCGTGCCCGGACAAGGTCGTCCGCCTTCGTCGTCCGCCTTCGTCGTCTGTATGCGTGCTGGCAAAACGGTACCCATGTTCGTATAATCCCTGATGGAGGAACAGATGGCTGAAATGGATTACAGCAGGCCGAGCTGGGACGAATATTTCATGGAGGTCTGCAGGGCCATAGCCAAGCGGGCTACCTGTGACCGGGGGCGTTCAGGTTGCGTGATAGCAAAGGACAACCAGATCCTGGCAACCGGATATGTAGGCTCACCGTCAGGACTGCCGCATTGCGATGAAGTGGGCCACCAGTTCAAGCGGACCATCCACGAGGACGGCGCTGAAACTACCCATTGCGTGCGGAGCGTGCATGCCGAACAGAACGCCATCTGCCAGGCGGCGCGCAGGGGCATATCCATAGAAGGCGCAACGCTTTACTGCAAGATGACTCCGTGCCGCGCCTGCGCCATGATGATAATCAACTGCGGCATAACGCGCGTCGTATGCGACCGCAAGTACCATGCTGGTGCGGAGAGTGAAGAGATGTTCAAGATCGTCGGCATCTCCGTGGAGTATGTCGAAGCTGAAGTGGAGCAGTACGCCCGGCAATAGCTGCGCCGAATCTCGGCTTGTACCACAAGCCTGTTTCCTGTACCTTGTGCCCGTGGGTATAAGAATTCTCTATATAGGTGAAATAGTAGGGCGTGTAGGCATCTTTGCCATCAAGAAGCTGCTGCCGGGGCTCAAGCGTGAAACCGGTGCTGATCTTGTCGTGGCCTGCGCCAACGGGGCGACTGGTGGGTCCGGCATAGGCAAGGCTCATTCAGTCTACCTGCGCAAGCTTGGAATCGATGTTTTGACGACCGGGGAAGCCGCCTTCTACAAGAAGGACATCGTCGAGGTGTTTCCAAAGACACCGTGGCTCCTGCGGCCGCTCAACTATCCTCCGGGGGTTCCTGGCCGCGGCTTCCGGTCGTACCAGACACCCAAGGGCCCGGTTGTTGTCGCTCAGTTACTGGGTCAGGCCGGTTTTCCGCGCGTGCATCTGGAGAATCCGTTCCATGTATTCGATGCGGCGCTACCTGCGTTGAAGGAATGCTCCGCAGCTGTGCTGCTCGACTTCAGGGCGGCCACCACTGCCGAACGGCGGGCTATGATCCAGTATGCCGATGGCCGCGTCAGCGCAGTCCTTGGATCTTATGGCAGGGCCTTGACGGCAGATGCTACGGTTTCGGTGTCCGGCACCGCATCGCTCACCGATACGGGACGCACGGGAAGCCTGATGTCGGTGGGCGGCATGGACGCTGCGATGAAGATACGTGAATACAGGAGCGGCGTACCCGTGTGGGCCAAGGATGCCGTGGAGACACCCGAGTTGCAGGGTTGCGTCATTGAAATCGATACTACCGGCCGCGCCATCTCGATCGAGACTCTGCGCGTGCCTTGCAGGGAGGTTTTTCATGAAGGAACGAGGAATAGCGACGAAGGTTGACGGAAGGGCCGTGACCGTGCTCATCAAGCTGAGTGAGGGGTGCGCATCCTGCAACTCCAAGGAATCTTGTGGTGTTGCAGGCAGTGAACTGGATGGCGAAGCCGCCCCGGGCACTTCGATCGCGGTCGGTGACCTGGTCGAGCTTGAGATAGCGGCTTCTGCCAGCGCATTGGGGGTCTTCTGGCTGCTGGCTGTACCGCTGGGGCTTTTTTTCGCAGGCTACCTTGGAGCAGGGGCCCTGTGGCCTGCCCGCGGCGAGGGTGTGCAGGCTCTTTCTGGACTGGGCGGAGTAACAATCGGGTTGGTCTTTGCTGCGATTTTGGCCCGGCGCGGACGCATGTCACGGCTGCCCCGGGTTACACCGCTATCCTCAGTCGCCAGCGACCTGGAGTAACAATACCGAGGAGGCAAGCTCGCTGGCTTTGATTCCGCCTGCGAGTGCGCGTACTATGGCTACCGCAAACTCACCGGCACAACCTGCGGCCCTGGCCGTAATCAGGTCTCCATCGTCGACGACCCGGGAATCTTCGAAACGCCCTTCGGGGACGAGCCCCTCCATGCCCGGATAGCAGGTAAACCTGCGGCCTGCAAGCAGTCCGCAAGCCTGCCCCAGTACGAGTGCCGGCGCGGCGCAGATGGCGGCTATCAATCTTCCCTTTGTCGCCTGTTTCTTCAGGAATGCCTGTGCGGTAGGATCGGCTGCTATGGCCTTGGATCCACCCCCACCGCCGGGTACAACTACGCAGTCGAAGTCCTCATCGTCTATGTCATCGAGTACCGCGTCGGCGGCTATGGCTATGCCATGGCCTCCTATCACTTCGCGGCTTCCGAGCCCCGCCACGGTTACTTCGATACCGGCCCTGCGCAGGTAGTCTATCGGCGTGATGGCTTCAACTTCTTCGCATCCATTGGCCAGGATTACACACGCTGTTTTCAAAATCTCCTCCTTTACCAGGCGGCTTCAATCAAGATGGACAATCCTCATATGGAGGAGTATACTCCGTTGCGATATGTCCAGATACTGAAAAGGAGCCGAATACCATGGATACAAAGAACGGTTTGATCAATTTTTCCCTCTTCATCTTCATTTTTGCATTTTCGTTCGTTTTCTGCCTCGATGCGCTGGCTCTTCCTAATGCTTTCTACGGTGTCCTTGCTTTGATCGGCTTTATCGTCAGCCTGGCCGGCTCCTTGTTCAACGGCGTCCTGTCCAGGCGCGATGGCGAAGCCCTGTCACTGTGGTATTTCATCTACGCGGTCATCGTCGGCATCGTCACCGTGTGGTACCTGACCCGTTGTGGTACCGCTTTCGGCTGGTGGTAAGACTCCACGCTCCCCTGGGAGTAGCTTCGTGATGTAAAGAAAGCCGCCTGCTGGAATCCAGCGGGCGGCTTTTTTCAGTTTTTATCCATGCGGAGCATTCAGTTCGGAGCATTCAGTATGAACACTCCGGTACATGCTTACTCGGAGATCAGGGTTGCGAGTGCTTCCGGGGTCAGGCCCAGGTGGGCTGCAACCTTGGCACCGGGGCCGGATTCGCCAAAGCGCTCGATGCCCAGAAATCCATCGGCGATGCGGTCCCATACCAGGGAGCGGCCGGCCTCACAGGCGAGGATGCGAGCCTCAGGCGGCACAATCGTGTCGCGCAGGGCGGCGGGTTGGGCCAGGAATGTTTCCAGTGACGGCACCGAGACAACGCGGACGCTCTTGCCGGAGACAAGGCTTGCGGCGCGCAGAGACAGTTCAACTTCACTGCCCGAGGCCAGTACGACAACGTCGGGTTCGCCTTCGGGGTTCCTGACGACGTAGGCACCGGTCCTGAAGGTATCGCGCCAGATGGGGTCAGCCTTTTCCAGTACCGGCAGATTCTGCCTGGTCAGGGCTATGACAGTCGGGCCTTCAGTACGGGCCAGTGCCCAGGCCCAGGCTTCATTTGTTTCTTCGGCATCCGCGGGGCGGAGCACCAGCACGTTGGGAATGGCGCGGAGCGAAGCCAGGTGCTCTATGGGCTGGTGCGTCGGGCCGTCTTCGCCTACGAACACCGAGTCGTGGGTAAGCACGTATACGACGGGCAGGCCCATCAATGCCGAGAGGCGGAGCGCCGGCCGCAGGTAGTCGGCGAACACCAGGAAGGTGGCGCAGAACGGCTTGAAGCCGCCGTGGAGCGCAAGACCGTTGGAAATGGCTGCCATGGCGTGTTCGCGCACGCCGTAGTGGATCATCCTGCCCGCCCGGTTGGCAGGCGAATAGGGTTGACCCGGCAACTGGGTCATGTTGGGCCCGGTAAGGTCAGCAGAGCCGCCGACAAGGCCTGGCCATGCCGCAAAGGCTGCCGCCAGGGCTGCGCCTGACGAGTTCCGCGTCGCAATGGAGTCACCTGCCTTGACAGCAGGCCAGACTGCCGGTGCAAGGGCCTTGCCCGACAGCATGGCATCATATTCTGTAGCTAAGGCTGGTTCTTCGGCGCGCCAGGCTGCGTACTCAGCCTTCCAGGTGGCGTGCATGGCGGCGAGTTCCTTGCCACGCGCCTCAAAGAAGGCTTTGGCCTCCGGCGAGACCCAGAACTGTGCGTCCGCGGGAACACTCATGGCCGTCTTTGCACGGGCTATTTCTTCGGCCCCAAGCGGAGCGCCGTGCACCTTGTGCGAACCCTGCATCGTAGGCGCTCCTTTTCCTATGACGCTCTTGAGCATGATGAGGCTGGGCTTGCCCGCTTCTGACTTTGCGCCTGCGACCATGCGGCGCATGCCATCAATGTCGTACATGTCGCCCTTCTGCACGTGCCAGCCGTAGGCCGCAAAGCGTGCGCCGACATCCTCGCTGAATGACAACGAGGTACCACCGTCTATGGTAATCGCGTTGTCGTCGTAGAACACGATCAACTTGCCCAGGCCCAGGTGGCCCGCGATCGATGCTGCCTCCGCTGAAACGCCTTCCTGGAGGCAACCGTCACCGGCGAGTACCCAGGTGTAATGGTCGACGACTTTCCTTTTTTTAGTATTGAAGCGGGCTGCGAGCATCGTTTCGGCTATGGCCATTCCTACCGCGGTGGCCACGCCCTGTCCCAACGGCCCGGTCGTCGTCTCGATGCCGGGAGCCATGCCATATTCGGGGTGGCCGGCGCACTTCGAGCCTATCTGCCTGAAATTCCGGATGTCATCCAGAGAAATGCCATAGCCTGACAGGTGGAGCAGCGAGTAGAGGAACATCGAGCCGTGCCCTGCTGAAAGCACGAAGCGGTCCCGGTCCAGCCATGCCGGTGCCGCGGGATCATGGCGCAGGAATTCCCCGTAGAGCAGGGCTCCGAGTTCCGCACAGCCCAGTGGCAGGCCCGGGTGGCCGGAATTGGCCTTCTGTATCGCGTCCATTGAAAGGCAGCGTACTGTTTTTGTGGTTTCTTCTATAGAACGATTGTCCATGGCGGTTCTCCTTGCTGTTTCGTCCTTACAGAGTACTACGGACTGCTTTATACTGTCACCATGATCGATGTCGCCATCCTGATAGCAGGCGCCGCGCTCCCCGCGGTTGTGCTCCTTGGTTTTTTCTACCGCGCTGACCGGGCACGGCCCGAGCCTGTCGGCCTGATAGGCCGGAGCGTACTATATGGATTTCTGGCGACTATTCCCGCCATCGGCATCGAGCTTGTTGTCGATCTTCCCGCGGCCTGGCTTCCTGGTTTCCTGCGTATAGCCTGGACATCCTTCATAACCGCTGCGATGGTAGAAGAAGGCATCAAATATGTCCTGCTCAAGCGGTACCTGCTCAGGAACCCAGCGTTCAACGAGGTGATGGACGGAATAGTCTATGCTGCCTGTGTGAGCCTTGGCTTTGCGTTTGCCGAGAACCTGATGTACGGTCTTGGTGGAGGCTGGATCCTGTTGTTCCGGGCTTTTACCGCTGTCCCCATGCATGCCGCTGCCACAGGCCTCATGGGGTACTGGCTTGGCGTCTC
>JFJP01015418.1_pt1 | contig 12864 bp, 13 predicted proteins | sample 431651 | NCBI WGS metagenome assembly JFJP01 (sample SAMN02602958, study PRJNA72255) | Microbial mat metagenome, whole genome shotgun sequencing project. | biome: fresh water; feature: sink hole; material: water; isolation source: purple microbial (photo- and chemosynthetic) mats found in... | reverse complement strand
AATCTTCTGAATATGCTGCTCCCATTTTTTCACCTTTAACTCTTTCTTTATTTTACTCCCTGTCCTTACTTTCTTGCAAACCGCGATATGTCGGCGATTGGAAGCAGGATTGGCTATCTGAAAGCTTTACTAGAAACGCCTATTTTGCGTAGGAGTAAATCTGCATCGGAAATTGCTAGCTTGAAAGCCGAACTGGAAAGACTAGAACGCGATCGGCAGACGAATTCCAGTTCCTAATTGGCGGCGATACAAGATAACGACTTGTTTCAATCTGGTGGATGCCAACCAATCGCAAACCAACGTTTACGAGTAGCGACAATGACAGTGTTATTCATCCGCAAAGTGATAACTGTTGCACGTCCGATCGCTGTTAAACCTTCAACTTGAGAGGCATCATTATTCCATTGAAAATGATCCTTCCAATTTTGTTGTCGTGGATTAAACAAGGCTACGAGTTCGCCTGTTAATGGATCGATCGCTTCTGTGGCATCAGATTTATATTCGTTGCAAGTTCGACAGGCAAGGCATAGGTTTTCAATGGTATTCAGTCCTCCTTTTGAAACTGGTTGAATATGATCGATTGTCATGGGCATACCGCTATTTGCTTCAGTTGTGAGGCAGTAGCAGCAACGCTTATGGTCAATTGATTCTATTTGCGATCGCAGATTTTGGGAAATATAGCCTGACACAAAATCTATCCTGCTAGTCTGGAAACGTTATGTCCGCGCCATTTTAGGATTGCGGCGGCTTGGGATTTGCGTAACATGAAGCGATCACTATTTTTACGCAGGTTGTCTAATTCCAGTCTTTCGGAATCAGTAAATGCTGTATCTTGTTGTTTTGACAATAGGGATTCGTAGCGTTCCATTTCTAATTGAGTTTTTTGGCTACGGGCAATTTGCCATAGTGAATCGTCGTTAAGTCGATCTAAGCTGGCAAGGTCGGTTTGGAATTCTTCGGGTACGTCTTTCCATGTTGGTGGGCTGCCGATTTGTAAGGCTTGTAAAATTATGTCTTCTAGTGATCGCTGAGTTGCTCCTGCCGCGATCGCTAGGCGTTGGTACAATGCTTCTGGTATTTGTAAAGTAACTGTTTCAGCCATATTTTTAATTAGTGTGTTGGTTCTTGGACTGACTATGCTTACTGGGCTAATTCTGCCATAAGAATTCTGGCAAATTGTTTAACGAACTTTGTTAAATAGCGCTTGAATAATATCCTACTCAGCTTGAATACTGTAGCCGAGATTATTTTGAATCCACTCAATAAAGTTCTCAATATTTCCCGCACCCCATTGGTTACAAACAGCTATTTCTGAACCATCAGCCAATTTTAAAATTTCATCGTCCGCCAAAAAATGTCGTTTGTGATTAGTTCTTTCAAAAATCCCTTTAGCTGTTTCTAAGGAAGATGTGACTCCCAATCCCCCTTGTAAATAATCAGGAAATTTTTCCTTTAATTGATGTGCCGTTGTATCTTGGTGTTCACTGAGATAATGACTAATAACAGCTAGAACTAACTTATTCTTACGATATGTTTTATCCATAAATAAGTACTTAGTCATATCTCTAGAAGCCTTTACTGATGCTCTTCTTTCTTCTGCTTGCTCTCTTACTCTGACCTGATAATCTTCTGCTTCTGGTAAGGGAATAATTTGCTCAATGTCTAAAAGAATTTCAGTGTCAAGTTTATAAGGTTTTAGGCGAACACAGCGAATATCTAAATTGCGCTCATTTAGCCACATAACTGCTGTGGTTAACTCTCTTGAGAAGTTAGCTGAAGCTAATACAATTCTCACATCGGTTGGAAATTGTTCTTCAAGAGGATCACTCCAACCCATAAAATTTATAATGTCAACTTCTGCGTCTTTATCAATTTTTCTTTTTTTTAGGTATTTCTGATAAATTTCAACAGCTTTTTTGAAGGTCAGGGTAGAAACCATTGCAGCATAGCGAAGTGCTTGTAGCTCCATATGCGCTCCTGTTTCATCTCTTTTAAGCTCAATTACTACCAAATTTGCTTGTTTATCTATGCCAAGTAGATCAATTCTTCTAGCTCCTTCACTCCATTCTGAAAACTCTTCAGAAATGATCAATGTATCAGGTGCAATTACGTCTATCTTGTCTCTAAGTGCTGCCTGAAGATCTTCACGCTCACGAATTCTTTCTATCCCAAAGTTAGTATTCTCTAATGGAACTATTTGTTTGTTTTTGAATGTATACAGAGGCATAAGTCTAATTTTTTAGAGCAACAAAAATATAGTAAAAGAATTTCAGTAGTTGCCACAAAATATAATTTTCCAGCAGTGTTAGTTACTATACTCCTAAAGAAGGCACTCAAGTATTAATATTTTAGTGTAATTACTTAGCTAATTGTGATGATGGAGATAGGAGATCTCTGGGGCTAAACGGGCATCAATCCAGATGATAGTCATTTAGTTTTGACATTTGATGAGTTCTCTAACACTTTTTCTAAGCTATCTAAGGATTATAGCCCTGACATTTGTAATGCCTGTCTAGCTTGTTCCCGTGATCCCCTAATTAATGCTTCTGAAATTATAGCCTCGCGATCTGAGTCAATTGCTTTTTTAAGTTGTGCTATGCAACTCTTCTGAAAAACTTCAAAATTTTCTTGTTCCTGTTTTCCACTTAACCAAGCAACTAATTTTCTGCCAACTATACTTAAGCTCCAAGCCTCAGAATTAATAGGCTCTAAGACACGTTGCTGAACTAGTCCCTCACATGATGCTTGGATTTGGCTCAAAGCTAAATCTTTAAGTGACTCTTGCAAAACGTCTTTGCCAAGAATTGGCACGTTGTTTTCCCAAGCATTTTGCATAACTTCAAGAACTTGTAATTCTTCATCAGACAGATAAGAAACTATACGAATAAAAAACAATTTTCCAGTAAGTTTGTCATTCAGATCAAGAGCAGAATTGACTAAGCCTTTAGCCAAAGCATCTCGTTTTAATATAGATGTAGTTAATCTAGCCTCCTCAAAAATACGTACAACTTGTTCTGCAAATTGTGGAGATTCGAGCCATTCTCTGTCCAATTTTGTTTGATCAATAAGTGAGAACTTTTGAGACACTTGTTTCTGAAATTGTTTTAGCTGTTCCATTTGCCAACTACTAATCAAGATAGAAATGCCACCACCCAAAGTAGTAAGAGCAACACTTGAAAGTCCAACAGCCCCTGCTCCTAAAAGGCTTAAGATCGGAGGGACTCCAGCTAATGCTATCTCAACCGAGTTTCCTAATGTAGAATTTTTATTTGAATTATCTTTATTATCTATTGACATAAGTCTTCAAGGAATGGTTTGAATATATTTATTGTACTGTATTAGAAATAATGTAATGCAGTACGATAAATATATGCCTATTTCTATCTTCCTCAATTTTTTCCCCTTGAGGTGATTATTTTGTCTAAAAGATCGCACTTGATGATAACAAAAGGCGATCGCCTATTTCTCCCTTACTTAACTTTTGATGCTTGAGGCGATCGCTGCTAACAATTGGTCATATATCAATATATGACCAACGCCATTCAACCAAAAATAAACAACTATGAAATCAAAGACTCAATTTCTGTCATCTTTTGCTTTAGCAACTCATAGACATCTCTTAAACTTGTAGGATCGGCAGATCGTAGTAAATCTGAAGAAATTTGATCAACACTTTGCTTGATTTTACCTAACTGTTTATTCGCGTCTACCGCACTTTCTGGGCTAGGACTATGCTTAGCGACCGCCTCATTGACCAGCTTGCGAGTTTGTAAAACTGACAAATTCTCTTGGACAACCTTTTTAGTTAAATCCTCTCTTAGTCGTTTTGCCTTGGCTTGTGACAAATTTAGATTCTTCGCCGAAAGTTTTTGCAAAGCGATCGCATGGACTCCCTTTAGCCCCAGATTGCGAATCGCATCTTTAAGATCATCTGCTAAGCCCAACATTGGTAGCAAGTTAGCATCAACAGAAGCAGGATTGAGTTGTAACTCTAGTAGAATTCTTAAAACACTGTGTTCAGTTTTATTGACATAGTTAGGATCTACTTCCACCGTTTGGCTAGAGTCATTAGATGCTAAATTAGCCATGACTTCAGATAGTCGCTTTTGCTTATTCAATCTCCGAATGACCGTAGATAAAACTCTGGGGATGTCATCGGCTTTTAACCCCACGTTTAGCGAAATCTCTTTAATGATTGCTTCAGCCTTATCAAGAGGGTTAAGGTCTTCACGATGCAATGATGTTAATAAAGCCTTACGGTGTAGCTCCTGCGGCGCATCCATCGTTACTGCTTTGATAGTTGACCATCCTAGCTCCCTCGCTGCACGCCATCGACGCTCACCGTCAAAAAGTAAATAGCTCTCATCTTCTTGGGCAATGACAATAATTGGTGAAAGCTGACCATCTGATGCTAAGGACTGAGACATTGCCCCAATACTTTCATTCAGAAAAGTACGACGGGGTTGATCGGGGTTCTGAATGATTTTGGTGATTTCTAAATCTACTACTCCAGATTGAGACTTCAGTTGTTCTTTTAATGTTGATAGCTGAATTTCGACTTCCTCTGAGCCAGATTCTCTTAACTTCTCAATTTCGATTTTGAGTTGAGCGATCTCTTCCTCGGCATTGGACAATTGTTGAGTTTGTTTTGCGCCTGAGAAGTAGTCAGCAATATTAGGGGCTTTACGAGCTGCCATGATTATTTTTTCCTTTTCACTTTCTTACCGATTAATTGCACAACATGTTCAGAAACTTCTTTGAAGTCAGCTTGGGCGGGATGTTGATGGCGATACAGATGTAATGGTAAACCTTGCCCACTGGCATTGATAAACTCCGCCGAGTCTCTGATAGGAGGGAAACAGTGAATCCCTAATTGGTCAAGTTGGGTTGGGAGATCTTCTAATATTTGGCGGTGGGTTGCGCGTCTGGCATCGTATTGATTAGGTACAAATCCCATGACCTGTGGCTGGGGATCGAGCCTTAATTGTTTGCTGTTGTGGTATACCCATTCAATTAATTTGGCGGAACCTTGGATTGACTTTGGCTCAAGTTGGACTGGAACTAAAACATGGGTGCAAGCTGATAATGCTAATAAAGTTAGAGGTCCAAGGGTTGCAGGGCAGTCAAAGATAATTAGATCGTGGGAAATGGGATGGTCTTTTAGGCAATCGCCAAGTAAATAGGCTCCTCGGCGATGTAATACCATCTCATCAGCGACTCTTGTTAAGATCATCCCTCCTTGGACTACATCTACCTTATTAGTGTTTTCTGTCCAACACTTTTCAAATGGCCATTGTCCAGAAAAATCATTGTTTAATACTGATGCTAGGGTTTGTTCAGGTTCGGGTTGTGGCAAACCGCAAAATAGGCTTAAGGAGCCTTGTGGATCGAGATCCATTAAGGCAACTGACAATCCGTAAAGGCTCATTTCATAAGCAATATGCACAGATAATGTGGTTTTACCACTTCCGCCAGCATTACTGAGAACGGCAATTCGGCTTTGCATTTGTTGATATGTCTAAACAATCAAGGACATCATATATCAATATATGACTTTAATTTTATAGATGCATCAAATAAATATAAGATACTTAGAGTAAGTAGTGCGAAACGCCGCCCACTGTCAAAAAAATAAAAGGAAGATAAGGTACTTGAATGAGTGTTCTTGCAGTTGATCTAGATTTGTTAGATCTGATCTTGGATTGGCAAATGACGATCGCATGGGCAGGAGAAGCAAATTGTGAGCCATCACGGTTAGGTTGGTGGCGCACTGATTTAATTGATGATCTGGGTGGTGGCGATCTCCTAGCGCGATTATTGCCACGCACCAAGGTATATGCAGGATGGGAGTCTGCCCGTCAGGCAGCGATCGCCACGGATCGGCGGGCTAGGCAAAGAATGGCTAATCCTGATAAATTGCGAACGATTTTCTTTTGGGGATTTGACTTAGATGAGAAATTACACGATCGCCTTGCGGCAAGAAAACGACTGAGTGAAAATCTGAAATTGCCGCTCGCTTGGGAAGACGGTTTTGATCGTGAGGCGATCGCCAAGCAAATTAGCGATCGCTGTGGTGAGAGTAAATATGAGCTTGTGGCTGGGGGACGCGAAATTAGAAGGTCTGATTCTGACCAGCAAAATCTCTTGTTTCTAGTTGCGGCGCTTGTCCCGTTTGATCAAAATTATTCAATGCCGTTTTATCGAATTGCTTAGGAGTATGGTTAGTTTGAGCAAAAATATGGACTTATCTATGGACTTATCTGCAAATTATGGCGCGGAGGTTAGGTCGTTGCACACAAGGCTAATGCGAGTTCCTTTGGCGATTGAAGAAAGTTATAGCTACTGGCAAAATTGCCATCCAAATCTCTTGAATTTGGATGTTGATCGAGATCGCATTACTAATAAAACTGACAAAATCAATCAACTTTCTGAAATTGCTTTTGAGAAGCGCTGGTTTGGTAGTAAGAGCATGGCACGAACGCAATTACTACTGAAGGAATTTTCGCAGCGCTATGATGCTTATCCCGTGGCGCTATTGGTTTTGCAGCAATGGCAGCCCCGTGATTTATTAACAAGACGAAATCTCTGTCATTGGCATTTACAACTCGTCGATCCACTCTATCGCGCCTTTACAGATCATTATCTGGGACAACGGCGGATTTTAAGAGCAGATATTACGGACTCGAATATTGATCGCGACATCGTAGGACGATGGGTCAGCCAAAACATGGGAAGAGATCACTGGTCACCTGCAACGATCGCCAGAATGGCAACAGGGCTAATTGCGGCGGCAGCATCGGCGGGGCTATGTTCGGACAAGATGGGTAAACGCAATTTGCTATATCCCCAAGTGAGCGATCGCGCTGTGGAGTATTGGTTATATTTTTTACGCGCTTTAACTTTTGAGGGAACTTTGCTCGATAACCCTTACTGGAGATCGGTGGGTTTGACGGGGAGTTTGCTAGAGACTCGTTTACAACGTTTACCAAATCTTGATTTTCGCCGCATGGGAGAACTCATTGACTTTGGGTGGCAATGTGCCGATCTTAAGGATTGGGCGTTGCGATTAGATCGGGAGAATATGGGGTAAATATGGGGTAATGACTAATCGTAGTTCGGCAAATAATGTAATTGATCGCGTGGTATCTGCTCTCAAGACTGACCTAATGGCAGAAGGAGGGGCAAAAATTAGCACCATGCGGAACTATCAATTTGCGATCGCTGTTTATCCTCCTGACAGAGAATTTGAGATGCGCCGCAAGCTGAAACAAATGCAAGAAGAATTACAAGCCGTGGGTTGGAATGTTCTACCTATATCGTTATTGCAATTATTTATTGATCGATTAAAAAGTAAGTCGCCGCAGTCTTTAGAGCGATTAATTGCTATGGAAAAAAGATTAGCGGATAAGACCAGCGATCGCGGTTTGAACTATCTCAAGGAAAAATTAACTCCTGAAGTTGAAGGGGCTGATGGGATTGCACAGGACATAATTAGGAAAATCAATGGGTTTATGCCTGATGCTACACCTGACAAAAAGTTAATCCTATTAAGCCGTGCAGGAGGTTTGTATCCTTTCTTTCGTTCATCAGGATTACTTCGTCATCTTGATGGCAAGACGAGCAATCTACCGATCGTGCTGCTCTACCCAGGAGACAGACAAGATGTAAGTTCGCTATCATTTATGGGAGAACAAACCACCGATCGCGATTATCGTCCCCGCATTTATTCTTGACCCTCACCCCCTAGCCCCCTCTCCCATTAAGGGAGAAGAGGAACAAGAAAAACTCAATAACTTCTCTTGCTCCCCTTCTCCCCACTTGGGAGAAGGGGTTGGGGGATGAGGGCAATTATCGCTTTTGATAAATACTTGGAGAAAACACGATGCTTGTTAAAGATATTTTTGCTAGGGACGTAACGCGGGACATTGCGCCTGTGGTTTATTTCCATGAACAGGAGCCATCTAAATTATGGGAAGAGGTTTCGGAATATATTATTACGGGGGGCTATGCTGAAAATGATCCGCGCCATACTCGTACCAATCAGGGAATTCATGAGCAGTTTGTGCGCTTACTTAAGGCGATCGCCCAAGATTTAGAACAGCCAAATCGGTCAGGGGCTACATTACCTGCTGCTTGGATTTCGGGGTTTTATGGTTCGGGCAAATCTAGCTTTGCGAAGTTATTAGGGCTGGCGCTAGACGATCGCCAAATGCCAAATGGACATAAACTCGCTGATGCTTTATTGTCGCGGGATGATTCGCCTAAGTCCGCCGAATTTAAGGAGGCTTGGCAAAGGTTAACCAAGCGGATCGAGGCGATCGCGGTGGTATTTGATATTGGCTCTTTAGCACGGGAAAATGAAGATATTCACCAAGTGGCTAAACGCGAAATTCAAAAGAGGTTGGGCTATTGCAAAACTAGTAATTATGTCGCTGAGCATGAACTGAAGTTAGAGATCGATGGGCGTTGGGATGCTTTTTTAGAATGTGCGATCGCTACAATCGGTAAGTCTTGGGAGCAGATCAAAAATAGTGAATTAGCCGAAGAAGATTTCTCTCTGATTTTGCATCGCCTTGAGCCTGAAAAGTACATTGAGCCAATGAGTTGGATCGACAGTCGGGCGGGGAGTAAAACAGGGCTAGGTTCAGCAGTGGATGAAACGACTAAGGCGATCGCCGCCATGCTCAATCGTCGCGCTCCCAGTAAAACCCTATTTATTACCATTGATGAAGTCAGTCAGTATATCCATCAAAATGACAATCGGATGCTGAAGTTGCAATCTTTTGTAGAGGATCTCGGTCAAAAACTGAAGGGACGGGTGTGGCTGTTGGCAACGGGACAGCAGCAACTAGAGGATGGCATCGATCAAGGTAATATTGGCAAGCTCAAGGATCGATTTCCGCCCAGATTTCGGGTGCATCTGACACCTGCGAATATTCGCGATGTTGTGCATAAGCGGCTATTGCAAAAGTCACCTGCCCATGAAGCTGAGTTGCGAAATTTGTTTCAACAGCAGCGTTCTGACTTAAAGCTCTATGCCTATGGCTGTGAGAATATTTCGGAAGAGGATTTTCTAGAGGTTTATCCCCTCTTGCCTAACTATATCGATCTGTTTATGCAGATTACCAGTAGCTTGCGCTTGACTTCTACCCGTGTCAAAGGGGATGACTATGCGGTGCGTGGATTGTTGCAAATGTTAGGAGAGCTATTTCGGACGCAGGGATTAGGCGATCGCGACTTAGGAGCCTTAGTCACGATTGATGGTATCTACGAGATTCAGCAGACGGCGTTGGATGTGGATACGCAAAATACGATGACGCGGATCTTGGGCGATCTCGAAATTGTCGGTGACGAAATTTCTCTAAAAGTGGCGAAGGCGATCGCTTTATTACAGTTAATCCAAGAAACACAGCCCACGACGGCAAAATTTATCAGTCAATGTCTTTACGATCGCCTCAGTGCTGGTAACAATGAACCAGAGGTACAGATTGCCCTTGATAAATTACGCGATCGCGGGCATATTACTTACTCTGAGAAATTGGGTTATAAACTCCAAAGCTCCGCAGGGCAAGAATGGCAAAGAGAGCGTGATAGCGAGGGTGTGAATGATGAAAAAATGACCGCGATCTTGATGGAAAAACTCAAGGTGTTGATCGGCGACACTGAAAATCCTAAATATAAAGGACGTTCTTTCCGTTGGCAGGCTTACTTTAGCGATGAACGTCAGCGCAAGGATGAGCGCTTGATCTCACCTAATGATGTGGCGACTGCAATTGTCGATTTGCGCTATATCCGTGATGATCTCAAAGAAGATGTCACGATTTGGATTGCTCAGACTGGACAGGAAGCCTATCGCGATCGCCTGTTATGGGTCGTGGGCAATATCAGCGATATTCCTGAACTAGCGAGAAGACAGGTGCGATCGCGGCAAATGATTAAAAAATATCAAGGCAGATTTGCAGCATTATCACCGAATAAACAGCGCCTCTTGATCGAAGAACAGTCGGAAGCCGATCGCCTAGAGGCAAGTCTTAAAGAAGCGATCGCTAATGCCTTTGTGCGGGGAACGTTCTATTTTCGGGGTCGGCAACTGGACGCGCAGGGTTCTAGCTTTTCGAGCCTATTGCAGCGCACCGCCGAGAGTATTTTGCCAGAGGTCTATACCTATTTTCAGGACATGGCGATCGCCCCTAGCGAACTAGAACAATTATTTAAAAAACAACTTTCAGGTGTATCGCCCAAGTTTATGGAGAGGGAATTAGGGATTTTGAGCCTTGATGCAGGGAAATATGTACCCACCTGTAACGGTGAAATCCCCACATTAATCTATAACGAGATTGCCAAAAATAATGGCATGGCTGGCAATAGTCTATTAGCCATATTTGGCAGTGCGCCCTATGGTTACGCTTCCGATCTGGTGCGGGCTTGCTTGTTGGGACTGCTACGGGCGAATAAAATTCGTATCCGTACTGAGAATCAGCAAATGATTAGTTCATACGCGGATGCGGGTGTGGAGGATTTATTTAAAAAAGAGCGCGATCTGAAAAAGGCGGAAATTTTACTAGCTACTGAAAGTGATATCACCGTGCGCGATCGCACTGCCATTTGTAAATTCTTTAAAGACTATTTGCAAGTAGAGCTAGACCGTGAGAAAGAAGCGATCGCTGATGCTGTATTTCAATATTTCCCCCATAAGTCTTCTCTGTTACGAGAGTTAGAGGGGAAATATAACCGTTTACCTCTGCGTTTACCAGATCACGATGATCAAAATCGTGCTAATCAAAATCGTGACGATCGCCGCCAAATTCCTGATAGCCTGCAAAAATTGCAAAAAGCTCTCCTTGATTGCTGTCAATCTCGCCAAATCGAAGATACCGTAAGAGCCGTCAAAAAGAATCTAGACATCTTGCAAGACGGGCTGCAACGCCTCGGCATCGAAAATAGCGAACTGACAAATGAGGCGATCGCTCAAGTCAAAAAAGCCCATGACACCTATGTGCATTGTGTGGAGCAGTTGCGCGGGATGGATAAATTAGAAGATCTTGAACCAATGGCGATCGCCCTACGCGAACAACTGCAAGCGGAACGCCCTTGGCGCGATCTGGCAAGTTTAACCCCTAGTATTGAGGCGATCGCCTTGCGCTATCGTGAAGTAAGGCACGACTTGCTTGATGATCAATATCTCCAACTAGAAGCAGTCTCAGCAAGGGTAAAGACGAGATATGGTTTTGCGCGACTCAGTGGAGAAAAGGCTGACTATGTGATCCGTTCGATCCGACAAGCGGAGATTAAAACTACGGAGGATTCTCTCTATCCGACGCTGATCCAGTTACGCGACTCGGTGGTACGTCAGCTAGAACATGCGGAAATAGAAGCCAATGCGACTCTTGATCGCTTGATTTCAGAAGAGACTCAAGAGCAGGTGCTTACCCTTGATGTGCTTACGGATTTACGCAACCGTGAACTTCGCAATCCTGAAGAGGTAAATGCCCTAGTCGATACCTTTCGCGATCGCTTATTAAAGCAGTTGGAAAATAAGAAAAATGTGCGGATTCGGTTGATATAAAGCCACTGGCTTTATAATGCTATGTAGCGCGAATATTTTTAGAGTTTAGAGTCAAACCATGCTGCAACTCGATCGCCAATATTTATCTAATAATCTACCCAGTAGTGACGAATTACCCGATTCAGACGATACCCCTGTGGATAACGAAGACCAGAACTATTTACCAAACCTCTTGTTATTTCTATTGGAATATATCTGGAAAGATCGCCATGATTGGTATTTTGGGGTCGATATGGGGATTTATCACACTACAGGCGCAAGCCCTAGAGTGCCAATTGTTCCTGACGGATTTTTGAGTGTTGGCGTGGAACGGCGAAAGGCTGGCAAGTCTCGTAAAAGCTATGTGATGTGGGAAGAGAATAATATTGCGCCAATTTTGACTATAGAAATGGTGTCTCATACCTATGGCGATGAGTACGACAAAAAGTTAGAGATTTATCGCCATCTTGGGGTGAAATATTACCTGATTTATAATCCCGAATTTTGGCGGCGTGATGGTCACTCGTCCTTAGAAATATATCAATTGATTGATGGTGACTATCAATTACAGCAATTACAGAACAGCAACCCATTTTGGATGCCAGAAATTAGCTTAGGGATTGGGCGTTGCACTTTACCGACTGACCCCTATCAGCGTCAAGTCTTGACTTGGTTTGATCAAAATGGCGATCGCTATCTCACCAGTGATGAAAGAGCATCGCAATCACTGCAACAAGTGGAATCTTTACGGGCTAAGCTGCGATCTCTAGGCATTGACGAAGAATAAATTTACTTATGGCTAATTGCCATATATGTCGTATATGACCTACCTCTCTCCTACAGCTAAATCTCAACTCTCCAAGACAATTCGCAATTTGCGCGATCGCCTAATTACTGATTTACATAACGCCGTTGAGTCCAAATACTTGATGGGTGTAAAGCTGGAACAGGTGCAGCTAGATGAGGAGCGCTATTGTAAGCGGGGGAACAGGTGCAGCTAGATGAGGAGCGCTATTGTAAGCGGGAGAGGTTAGAGAAATATCTAGAAGAACTGGTAAAGGGGGATCTCGCGGTTTATAAGGGCAAGCAATCGCCAAAACTCAAGCAGGAATTGCGCGATCGCCATCGGCAGGATCTCGAAAAGTTGGCGGCGGCGACTTGGCTCAATCGGTTGGCGGTGATTAAGCATTTAGAGGCGATGGAATTGCTGAAGCCGAAATTGGTGACAGGGGGATGGCAGAGCGCCGCTTTTAAGGAATTTCGGGACTATGCACCAGAGTTTTTGCAAGAGGAAGATCAGGGCTATGGGTTGTTGTTGC
>JFJP01002203.1_pt1 | contig 12864 bp, 7 predicted proteins | sample 431651 | NCBI WGS metagenome assembly JFJP01 (sample SAMN02602958, study PRJNA72255) | Microbial mat metagenome, whole genome shotgun sequencing project. | biome: fresh water; feature: sink hole; material: water; isolation source: purple microbial (photo- and chemosynthetic) mats found in... | reverse complement strand
CGCTGTCCAATGGCGACTGCGGCTCCGGCGAAAGCGAAATCCGCCGCTGGATTGTGGAGAACGACTGGCTGGACGCCATCGTCATGCTGCCCGACCAACTTTTCTACAACACCGGCATCTTCACCTATATCTGGCTGCTGCGCAATGACAAGCCCGCCTCCCACCAGGGCCGGGTGATGCTCATCGACGCCCGACGGCAGTTCGAGAAAGAACCGAAATCCTTCGGCAACAAACGCCACCGCATCACCGATACCCACCGCGCCTGGATCGAGGAACGTTATACCAGTGGCTGGGACAAGGGCTACAGCGACGAGCAGGTCAAGATCTTCCCGCGCCGGGACTTTGCCTACCACAAGGTCCGGGTCGTCTTCTGGCAGACCGATGAGCACGACCAGCCTGCCATCATCACCGAGCCGTACGAGAAGGCGTTCACTGCCGCGAACGTGAAAAAGGAACAGGACTTCCACGCCAGCGACCTGGGTTTCCGCGTGCGGGTGAAGGCGAAGGGCACGGAGAAGACCGTCGAGTTCACCGTCAAGGCCAAGGACAACGCCGCCAGGAAGTTCAAGGAAGCAATGGCCGACGCCGATGAGACAATCTCGGTCCAGTGGACGCACCACCACTACGTCCAGGACGACGAATACATCCCGCACGGCGAGGACATCGCCGCCTTCCTGACCCGGGAAATCGCCAAACCGATCATCCGCTGGGAGGAGACCAAAAAAGACGGCAAGACGATCCTCGGCTACGAAATCCTGCCCAACAAATACTTCTACCGCTACCAGCCGCCCACACCCGCAAAGGATTTGCTGGCGGAGTTCTGGAGGCTGGAGAAAGAGGCGGAGAAAATGCTGGAGGGACTGGCGAGATGAAAATACCGGCAGCCACCAACCTGGCCATCAACGCTGATTACCGGCAGTTTATTGAAGCACTCAAGACGCGGGTGATCGGGGCGCGCATCTCTGCTGCCCGGGCCATTAGCCATGAGGCGACCTTGCTCTACTGGGACATCGGAAAGGGCATCGTGGAAAAACAACAGTCCCAAGGTTGGGGCGATGCTGTCGTGGAGATGGTAGCAGCGGACCTGCGACATGCTTTTCCCGGAAGCACCAGCTTTTCGGCAGACAATGTGTGGCGCATGCGTCAGTTTTTCCTGGCATATTCCAGCGCTGATTTTCTGGGACAAGCCGCCCCGGCCACCCTTGCCCTTGGCTCCAAGCCCACCCAGCCGGCATTTCTGGGACAAGCTGTCCCAGAAATGCCGGCGGCTCGTTCATCCACGGTTTCCGGTGCCAACGAACAGATATTGGATCTGCTCAAAGAGATCCCTTGGGGCCAGAATCTGCTCATTTTGAAAAAACTCACCGACCCCGCCGCCCGCCTTTGGTATCTCCGGGCCACTGCCCATTTCGGTTGGTCACGCAATGTCCTGCTCAACCAGATCAAGGCCGGGGCCTACGAGCGCGCCGTCACCGAGAAGAAGACCCACAACTTTGATGTCGTTCTGCCGGAATACCTCGCCGAGCAGGCGGATGAGATGCTCAAGAGCACCTATAACCTCGAGTTCCTCGGCCTGAAACGGGCTGTGAAGGAGCGGGAGCTGGAAGAACGGCTCATCTCCCGCCTGCAAGCCTTTCTCCTTGAACTCGGCTACGGCTTCTGCTTTGTTGGGCGGCAACACCGGATTGCGCTGGGCAAGAAGGAGTATTTCATCGACCTGCTCTTCTACCATCGCTTTCTCAAGGCCCTGATTGCCTTCGAGTTGAAGGTCGGCGCTTTCGAGCCGGAGCACGCGGGGAAGATGGATTTCTACCTCAACCTGCTCAACGACAAGGAGCGGGGGGAAGGCGATCAGCCCTCCATCGGTATCATTCTCTGCGCGGAAAAGGACGATGTGGAAGTTGAGTATGCGCTGCGCACCAAGGCCAATCCCATCGGCGTCGCCGCCTATGAGTTGCAGTCGAAACTGCCGGGCGAATTGAAAGGGAAGCTGCCGACGGCCAAGCAGCTGGCGGATGTGGTGCGGATGGAGATGGTGGGAGGAAAATGAGCGACTTTCCCAAAAACTGGACTTACAACCGACTCAAGGATATATCGGCAATCAATGTATCTTCGTTACCTGCCAACACGGATGCGGACTACGAATTTGATTATCTCGAAATTTCGAATGTGAACTACCACGGAATCGTCGACCCGCAGGCGATTGAGCGGTTGCGCTATGAGGATGCCCCTTCACGGGCACGACGGCGTTTAATTGAGGGGTGCACAGTGATTTCATCCGTCAGGCCGAACTTGCAAGCAATCGCATTCATCGAAAATGCGCCGGACGATTTAGTTTGTTCCACCGGCTTCAATGTTGTGCAACCGATTGCGCACAAGCTCACGCCGAAGTTCGCTTACTATTCACTCCTCGCAGATAGGGCTCGACAATACTTTGAGGCGACTGCCAAAGGCGTTGGCTACCCAGCTGTTGACGATAAAGATTTTGAGTCGTTTACCATTCAGCTTCCACCGCTGCCGGAGCAACAGCGCATCGCGGCATATCTGGATGCGAGTTGCGCGGCGATTGACGCGGCGGTGACCGCCAAACGCCGCCAACTCGAAACCCTCGATGCTCTTCGCAGAGACACAGTGACGCAGGCAATCACTCGCGGTCTTGATACAAACACTAAAACGAAGTCCTCAGGGCAAGACTGGCTTGGTGATATCCCTGCCCACTGGTCCGCGCCATGTCTCAAGCGCCTCTTGCGAGAGCCATTGACCTATGGCCTGAATGAAGCCGCTGAACTGGAAGAACGTGATTTGCCGCGCTACTTACGGATTACTGATTTCGATGATCAAGGCAATTTACGAGAGGACACGTTCCGCTCGCTACCCCGTAAAGTGGCCAGCGGCGCTTTACTTGAGCCTAATGATGTTTTGTTTGCCCGCAGTGGTGCGACGGTCGGGAAAACCTTCATGTTCCGAAACTACGTCGGTGAGGCATGCTTTGCTGGTTACCTCATCCGCGCACGAACACTGACCTGGAAGCTCGACCCTCTTTTCCTTTACCTCTTCACCAAGAGCACAGCCTACGAATCGTGGAAGAACTTCATTTTCACGCAGGCTACCATCCAAAACATTAGCGCAGTCAAATATAACTACCTCGCGATTCCATTGCCTCCTATCGAAGAACAGCGCGCTATCGCTGCTCATGTGGAAGAAAAGAGTGCCGAGTTTCGTTCTCTATTTGCGGCCATCGAAGCCCAGATCGCCACCCTTAGCGCCTACCGCAAATCCCTGATCCACGAATGCGTCACCGGCCGGCGGCTGATTACGGAGGCGGAGGTGAAGCTCTTGCACAACTATCTGCCGAAAAAGCTGAAGACCGGAAAGGACTGACCCATGCCGAGACAGAAAAAAAACCCGGAGTTGATCTTTCAGCGCCACATCGCCGACTACCTCGTCCGCGAGCACAAGTATGGGGTGCTGGAACAATCCGACATCATCGACCGGGAGCATTGCATCGCCGAAGACCAGCTCTGGGCCTTCCTCAACGCGAGTCAGGCCGACACCCTGACAAAGCTGGTGGACGACTACGGCACGGACGCGCGCGAGGAGGTCTTCAAGGCGCTGCGCAAGGACCTGGAGCACACCCCGCTCTGGCTGCTCTTCCGGCAGGGTCTCAAGGTGCGCGGACTGGAGTTCCGGCTCTTCTATCCCAAGCCCCGCTCCGCCGCCAGCGCCGGGGTAAAGGGCTACGCCGAGAACCGCATCACCTTCCGCCCGCATTTCTATTTTGGCGACACCAACCAGGAGATTGATTTCGTCTTCTACCTCAACGGCCTGCCCATCGTGGCCCTGGAGCTCAAGCACGAGGCCAATCAGAACGTCCATGACGCGGTGTCGCAGTTTATCAGCCGCGACCTGACCCACAAGATTTTCCAGCATCCCTTCCTCTACCTCGCCGCCGATACCAGTGATGTGATGGCCGCCACCGACCCTTGCAGTGCAGAGAACTTCCGCTGGCACAACATGGGGTTGATCAACACAGCCACCAATGACGACGAGTATCCGGTGGAGTTCCTCTACCGTGAGGTGCTGTCACAGGATGCGTTGCTGGAGGCGCTCTCCTTCTTCCTTATCCGTGTGCCCGAGCGGGGTGCCGAGGACGACAAACCGGCACGCCCGGCCGCAACCATCTTTCCCCGTTACCACCAAAGCCGGGTGGTACGGCGGATAGCCGGGGATATCACGGATCACTTTGCCAAGGCAGGTGACATCGGCAAAAAGTATCTGGCCGACCATTCCGCCGGCAGCGGCAAGACGCTGTCCATCTGCTGGCTGGCCGACCGCCTGCACAGCCTGTTCAAGCCCGGCAGCAACGAAAAGCTGGTGGACATCACCTTTATCCTCACCGACCGCAAGTCCCTCGACACCAACATCCGTGAGGACATGGACAAATTCTCCCACCTCAAGGCCGTGGTGGGCATTGCGCGGAAGTCCGACGACCTGCTGCGCTTCCTTCGGGAGCGCAAATCCATCATCGTCACCACCCAGCAGAAGTTTGCCTGGGTGCTGGAGGAGATTCAGCAAAACCCGGAATTAAAGAAGCTGCGGGTGGCCTTTCTCATTGATGAGGCGCACCGCTCGCAGGAAGGTCAAATGGGCGCGGCCATCCGTCTGCCCTTCCGTAAGGAGGGCGAACCGGACGATGAGACTCCCGAGGAGGATCTTGAAGAGCAGATTGCCAAGGTCATCCGTGAGCACGATCTGAATCAGCTGTTCGTCGCCTTTACCGCAACACCGGCACCGGCCACCGTATCGATGTTCGGCAATCCCTTTGACAGCTACACCGAGGCGGAGGCCATCGCCGAGGGCTATATCGTGGACGTGGCGGGGAGCATCATCTCCTACAAGACGCTCTACAACCTCCATTGCCCCATCGTCCCGAAGCCGGACGAGGAGAAACTCTACCCCAAGGGCGTGGTCTCCAAGGCGCTCCAGAACCTGGCCTTCCAGGACGACGGACTGATCCAATACAAGGCCGAGGTGATGCTGCGCATCTTCGAGAAAGACGTAAAACCGCTTATCGGCGGACGCGCCAAGGCCATGATCGTCACTTCGTCGCGCCTGGCCGGCCTGCGCTATTTCACTATCATCAAGGAGAAGCTCAAGGAGCGCGATGCCCGCTACAAGGTGCTCTATGCCTTCTCGGACTTCGTCCACCCGGAGACGAACGCCGCCATCAGCGAACACGCGGTGAATGGGTTACAGGCCGGGGAGTTGATTGAAGAGCGCTTCGAGGGCGACGACTACCGGCTTATGGTGGTGGCCAATAAGTTTCAGACCGGTTTCGACCAGCCCTTGCTCGCCGGGATGTTCCTCGACAAACCGGTGCTGGATCGCAACGCCGTGCAGACGGTGTCGCGGCTGAACCGCTGCCACCACGACAAAAAAGATGTGGTGGTGGTGGACTTCACCAATAACGCCAGGCAAATTCTCAAAGCCTTTGTCAAGTATCGGAAGGGTACGCCGTTCCAGCCGGAGGAGCCGGACAGGGAAACCTGCTTGAAACTCCACGCGGAGATACTGGCGGCGGGCATCTTCACCCAGAAAGACGCCGCCGACCTGGTCGCGCTGCTCAAGGGCGGGACGGATGCGCAGGTGCAGTTCCAGGTGAGTGCCCTGCGCACCCGCTTTCAGGACAAACTCACCGATGGGGAAGGGCGCAAGACGTTTGCCTATCTGCTGGCCCGCTTCGTGAAGAGCTACCATTTCCTCACCTGCTTCTTCAGCTACTCGCCGACAGTTGCGGAGTTCGTCACTTTTGCCGAGTATGTGGGCCCGCAACTCGTGAAGGCGGGCACCGTTTCGGAACTGATGAAGCAGGTGCGCGCCACCGTGGTCACCAAGGCAACAGTGCAGTATCAGGGTGTGACGACCAGCAGCGGCCCGGTGAAGCTCCAGCCGGGCAGGGGAAAAGGGGGCGCAGGTCCGGTACCGGTGAAGTCGTCGGTGCAGGATATGATTGCGCAAATTCTCACCGACCATCAGATCAGTGATGGGGAGGCGCTCTACATCCGACAGGTGACGGAGGAGAAAATCGCCGACCAGGCCATCCGCGCAACCGTTCAGAATCACCGCAATGATCAGATCTATCTTGATGGTCCGTATCGGGGACAGGTCAACGGTGATATCCAGTTGACCTATGATGCGCACGGCCGTTACAATGAACTCCGCGCCCCGAAGTACATCGATACCGGCGGCATCTTCGATATCATGGCGGTGACCGTCATCCAGACCCATTTGTCCCTGGCTGCCTGAGACCATGAAAAAGACCATCCACGACATCCCTGAAGCCGACCGTCCGCGTGAGAAGCTCTTGCGCAAGGGGGCAAAGGCGCTGAGTGACCAGGAACTGCTCGCCGTGCTCCTCGGCAAGGGCACTCCGGGCATGGATGTTATGACCCTCGCCGCCAAACTGGCACGGCTCATCGACGAGAAGGGACTGGACGTGAAGGCCGAAGACCTCTCGCAGTTCGCAGGCGTTGGTGATGCCAAGTCGACCTTGATCCTCGCGGCCATCGAGTTCGCCCGTCGTCGCATCAAACCGGAAGGCTCGAAGATTGAAACCCCGGCCGACCTGCTGCCGCATGTCCGCCACTACGCTGACCGCAGGCAGGAGCATTTCCTCTGCGCCAGTATCAACGGCGCGAACGAGATCCTGAACATCCGGGTGGTGTCCATTGGCCTGATTGACCGCAGCCCCGTGCATCCCCGCGAGGTCTTCGCCGATGCCCTCTCAGATCGCGCCTCCGCCGTCATCGTCGCCCACAATCACCCCAGTGGTGGCGTCGAACCATCGCAAAGCGACATCAGCATCACCGCCCAGCTCAAAGCAGCCGGTGAAATCGTAGGCATTGTGTTGTTGGATCACATCATCTTCAACAGGACTGGATACTTCAGTTTCCTGGAAAACGGAACGCTGTAGAACAAGATCCTGCCGCACAAATATCAGCTGGGTCAGCGAACAACAGCATGCAGCTTACTCCAGTAAAAATGTTTAACAAGAAGAAGCTCTTGCAGGAAAGCGAGGGTGCGAGACTCCGAGAGGCTCAAGAAGTTTCAAGCGCAAATGTTCTAAGCAACAACAACGCGACAAAAGATAATCTGGCCACAATGCAACAGGATGAACTCATACAAAGCCTGAACCAGTCCGTTCTTTTCAAGGATGTCGGCAGTGAAGAGATGGACAGGATTATCGCTGTCGGTCACTGGCAGACAGTTGAACAGGGTCAGTACGTGTATCGGCAGGGTGAAGATGATTGCCATTTTTACATCGTTGCCCAAGGTAAAGCAGAACTGACAATGAATGAAGCTGGGGGCAAACAGTTTCTGGTCAGTCACATCGGTCCGGGAGGGCACTTCGGTGAAACCGCCTTGCTGACCAATAGCAGTCACAGCCTCAATGTCCGGGCTCTCACCAGCCTTTCTCTACTCTGCTTCGATGCCCAGACCTTCAACTCGGTGCTGCTTGCCAATCATATCATTCATCGCCAGCTCAGCATCGCTTTGGCCAACCGTCTGAGATTTTCTTTCCGTGATCATGCAAACGCCCAGACCAGAGCACAAAACAGTGGCAAGAGTTCTGAACAAAGCCTGGACCCGACGTTTCTTTCAGGACCGACAATTCCGGAAGAAAGCGAACAACTGCCCTTCAGTGCCTCCCGGAGGGACCAACCCACCGAATCGACCATCGCCCGACAGATAAAGGCGGCGGCAAAGCGATTCAGCAGTTCCCTTGCACCTGTGCTCATTACCGGTGAGACCGGCACCGGACGTCGCATGGCCGCCTACGAAATTCACCAGGCCAGTGCTTACAGAAACGGACCTTACCTGGAAGTTGATATCCGAAACTTTGATTCCAGCCAGCTGGAGGTGGAACTTTTCGGGTACGAGCGGGATCCTTTCGCCTTCTCGCAGATTGATCAGCTTGGGACTTTCGAGCGATTGCAGGATGGCACTGTCGTCCTCTATAATGCGGAAAATATGGCGCCGGACTTTCAGCGTCAGTTGGTGGACATCCACAACAACGGCTTCTTCACCAAAGTGGCTGGGGACACCAAGGTGGCGCTTCGTTCCCGAATTATCTTCATCTGCAAGGATACCCCCAGGCTCAAGGACGGCCACAACCAGTTGCTGCCCTCCCTCTATACCCTGGTAGAAAACCAGGACTTCCGCATGACTCCACTGCGGGGACATCGCCGGGATATTCCGCGCCTGGTTAACTATTACCTTAAACGCTACAGCCTGCAGTATGGGAAAACCATCAGTCAGATGGATGACCAGACACTGGGAAAATTCATGCACTACGACTGGCCCGGCAATTTGACCGAGATGGCCAGCGTGTTGCAGCGGGCAGTCATCCTCGGTGGAAACAATGAACCCCTCAGCAGTCAGCTCCTTCTCGGAGTCCCGAAATCCGAAGGAAAATGGGCGTTCAATCTTCTACGGCTGAAGCAGATTCGAACTTTTTTTACAAGCCGGTTTTTTCCTGAGCTCCCGAGGGCCCTCGTCGGTATCGGCCTCATGCTTGTGCTGATCGCCTTGTTCTTCGGGCCGATGGATGCCGAGAAAAATATCGGGATCACCCTGAGCTGGGTGGTTGGCTGGCCCCTGCTGATCTTCTCTTTCTTCTTCCTCTCTCGGACCTGGTGCAGCGTCTGCGGGCTGTCCGTCCCCGGCTGGGTGGCGCAAACCGTCTGCAAGCCCAAACGTCCCACACCGCCGTTTATCAGAAAGAATTCCGGCTGGATAACGACCCTGCTCTGCATTTTCCTGTTCTGGATCGAGATAACCTGGAATGCCTATCAATCTCCGCACCTCACCGCCTGGATCATCACCACCGTCACGCTGGGTTCGCTCCTGTTCAGCATGTTCTACAAACGAAGGGTCTGGTGCCGGTTTCTCTGCCCTCTGGGTGCAATCAACGCCATTTTTTCCATGCCGTCTATCCTCGAATTACGGGCGAATACCCACGTTTGCATAAACCGTTGCACTGAACGTCTCTGTTATATCGGTGATGACAGTGCAGCAGGCTGCCCAATGTTTCGTCATCCTTTTCTGGTGGATAACAACCGGGACTGCATCCTGTGTGGACAATGCATCAAAAACTGCAAGCTCGACTCAATCCATCTCAATCTGCGTCTGGCTCCCCAGGAACTATGGAGCCTGCAGTCACCTCGCCTGGAAGACAGTTTCCTGGTGGTCAGCCTGGCTGCCATCTTTTATCCGTTCGCCATCAATCAGAGCTCTCCAGGTTTTTCTGAAAAGCTGGCTGAAACCCTGCATGGCACAGGTATTCTCCAGAGTTCGGCCCTGGCCGAAAGCATATTCTTTTTTTCCTGCATTATTGTCTATCTGAGCGGCTATGCGATGATGTCGCAGATCATGGCACGCATCACCGGCAATAGCTGGAAGGCAACGGCTTCCATACTGGGGTACGGTATGATTCCTTTGGTCCTCGGGGCCTTCATGGCAGCACATCTCGAAATGTTTGTCGGCGGCCTCCTGCTCCTGCCGGCAAACATGCTTGACATTATCGGTGTAGGCGGGGATTACGGTTCCAGCCGGATCATGAATCGTGAAGCCACCTTTGTTCTGCAGATTATTACCGTTTCCGGGGGACTGATTGCAGCGCTGTACGCCTCCCATCGCATTGTGAAACGATTGGTGATAGCACGCCAATATTCCCTGAAAATGTTCACCTTGCCGGCATTGCTGCTCTGTTTTTCTGCTGTGGCCTATCTCGGCCTTATGTGAGTCACGAGCCGCACTTTTTTTTCACTTTCAATGAACATCCATCTTCATGCCGCAGTGTTTGTGTTGCCCCTGCGGCCAAAGGTAGGGACCATCATTATCCCGGTCTTGCAACTAGGGGCCAGAGTCCCGGTGACCTCACTGGAACCGTGACCAAAAGCAACTTCAGACAGGAGTACCTGCCATGTCAGGAGGGAGACACGTGATTGCCGCCCCCTCCTCCATCAGACACTCTCACAAAGGGTTACGGCCATGCATATTTCAACTGTCAGTCTTCTCTCACCTCGCAAGTCCCTGCCACCAGCACTGCTGGTCTGGGCCTCCATTGCGCTGTCTTTGGTGCTGACCACACCCCTGTTAGCGGCAACGGTGCAATACGATCTCACCATTGCCCGGCAGGAGGTGAACATCACCGGCACCCCGGTCCAGGCCCTCACCATCAATGGAGGTCTGCCCGGACCAACGTTGCGATTCACCGAGGGCGATCACGCCGTCATTCATGTCCATAACCAGCTGGATGAGGAGACCTCCATCCACTGGCACGGGATCCTGCTGCCCAATGTCATGGACGGGGTCCCCTTTCTCACCTTTCCGCCCATCGCACCAGGGGCGACATTCACCTATGCGTTTGATCTGCGTCAGTCCGGCACCTACTGGTATCACAGCCATACCATGCTCCAGGAACAACGCGGCCTGTTTGGGGCATTTGTCATCGAACCCGCCGCAAAGGCGGCCGTCGATACCCTCCGCGACCAGGTGGTGGTGCTGTCGGATTGGACGGACGAGGAGCCGGACTCCGTCCTCCACACCCTGAAACGGGGCAGCGACTGGTATACCCTCCGCAAGGGCAGCGGCCAGAGCATAATGGGGGCGGCGCGACTGGGCATGCTGGGCGACTATTTCTCACGGGAGCTGCAGCGGATGCCGCCCATGGACCTTTCCGATGTCGCCTATGACTGTTTTTTGCTCAACGACGGCCGGCAGCAATTCCTCCCGGCCGGGCCAGGTGATAAGGTGCGTCTGCGGGTGATCGATGGTTCATCCACCACGTTTTTCTACCTCCAGTTCGCTGGCGGTCCGATGCAGGTCATCAGCGCCGACGGGATGGCGGTCCAACCCTTTGATGAAGGCCGGATGCTCATGGGTGTGGCAGAGACCTATGACCTGATCATCACCGTTCCCGAGGATGGCAGCTATGAGTTTCGGGCCACGGCCCATGACGGATCCGGCCATTCCTCATTGTGGATTGGCACTGGACCGAGACACGCCGCACCGGATATTCCCTTTCCAAATCCCTACGCCACCATGGGTGGGCCCTCCCTCAAGCAGGTGCTGGCCCTCACTCCGGCAGGAAGCATGGGCATGCCCGATAACGAGGTTCGCGCCGGCAGCTTTGACCAACCCGGTATGCACGGCATGGAGGGCATGGACCATCCCTCCATGCCGAAGGAGGGCGGGGACATGGCCCATGATGACATGGTGATGGATTCGGTTGCGGTCATGGACGCCGGCCATGACCTGCCAACCCGGGGCCAACCGGCCCCACCCATAGGGCCCTGGCTGGGGATACTGGCCGAGGATGCAAGTTCGAAGGCACCACTGGCCATCGACGGCATGGACCTCGAGCGGCCCTGGGCCCCCTACAAAAGGCTGCGCAGCATCCATCCCACCGCCTTCGCCCCCGAAAAACCGGTGCGCGAAATCCGACTGACCCTCGAAGAGGATATGGAACGCTACGTCTGGTTTCTAAACAACCAGCCTTTGTTTGACGCGAACGATATTGAGATACGACGCGGCGAGGTAGTCCGCTTTATCATGATCAACCGCACGATGATGCATCATCCCATGCACCTGCACGGCCACTTTTTCCGCGTACTCAACGGCCAAAGTGACTACTCGCCCATGAAGCACACCGTTGATGTCGCCCCCATGACGACCACCGTCATCGAATTTGAGGCGGAAGAGTTTGGCGACTGGTTTTTTCACTGCCATCTCCTCTATCATATGGAAAGCGGTATGGCCAGGGTGGTGCATTACCAAGACTTCACGCCTGATCCCGCCACCGCCGCCGTCCGCCCCTTCCTCTATCATGATATGTTCCATCTCTTCGGTCAGCTCGACGTCATGTCGCAGATGGCCCAGGGCACCCTGGTCTATGCCAACAGCCGCCACATCCTCTCCGCCGAATGGCAGACCGGATGGCAGCGGGTGGAAGACGTGGAGTGGGAGGCAACCCCCACCTACGATTACTATCTGAACCGGTTTACCCAGATATTCGTCGGGATCAACCTCACCGGCGCAGGCGACCACCTCGATAAAAACGAAGGTGTTTTAGGACTCCGCTATCTGCTACCCCTGAATCTTGAGTCCCGTTTCTGGCTAGACACGGCCGGTGACGTCCAGTTCGCCGTCGCCAGGCATTGGGAACTCACGCCTCGGATCGTGCTCCATTCAGAGGCTGAATATGACACCATGGAGAGATGGCAGGGCAGTGTGAATATTGGATATCTCTTTGACCAGCACCTTTCCCTTATCGGCCAGTGGCATTCGGAATTCGGTTGGGGCGGGGGGTTACGCTGGCAGTTTTAGGAGCGATGCGGGGCAGGGGGAATAACCCAAACGATGTTCCGGCCATCGCAAACAATATCGTCCGCCCTGGAAACAGCAGGGTCGCCAGTCGGCAGGAAATGGTCTTTCCAGGCCATCTAAGGGCAAGAATATCCTCGACAAAACACCTTAAAATTGTTCAGATAGGCAATCCGATATGGAAAGGATCAATGGAATTGATCCCCCTTTAACAAACAACCAGAGGAGAATAGCAATGAGCGGACATGATGCGCACGATCAACATCCGGCGGCACCCCAGGAAGACCATACCATCACCGTAAAGGTTGGGCTCTTTCTGGCCCTGGTGGTCGTTTCCCTGATTTTCATCGGCATGATCAATTAGCAGTAGGCCGGCAATGAAGTCTGGTCAGAAGCTTAGAAAACGTTGGGAGGGAAAAATCTCCCTGCCTTGCGTCTTTTCCATGAGCACGCTGCGCTGATGACCAAAAAGAAGGT